>Ga0068864_100005552_pt1 | contig 10342 bp, 15 predicted proteins | sample KBSSwiS72_FD_66586 | JGI IMG/M metagenome (GOLD analysis project Ga0068864, IMG submission 66586) | Switchgrass rhizosphere microbial communities from Kellogg Biological Station, Michigan, USA - KBS Switchgrass S7-2 | ecosystem: Host-associated > Plants > Roots > Rhizosphere > Soil ...
ACGATTGCGCAGGCGGCCTCGTGCAAATGGTGCGCGCGCCGGTAATAGCCGAGGCCGCTCCAAAGCTCGAGCACGCGATCGACGGGCGCCGCGGCCAAGGCCTTCACGTCCGGAAACTGCGCAAGGAACCGCTCGTAATACGGGATGACGGTCGAGACCTGCGTCTGCTGCAGCATGATCTCGGAGAGCCAGATTCGATACGCATCGCGCGTGCCCTGCCACGGAAGATCGTGGCGGCCGTGCTTTTTCTGCCAGGCGACAAGGCGCGGCGCGAACGGCAAAGCGCGCGGCGCGACCGACTTCGGCGGATTGCGCTCTGCCGCAGCGCGGCGCGCGACCATCGTCACCGAATGGCGAGGCGCTGCTTCGCCTTCACCGCGGCGTCGGACTGCGGAAACTTGGCGATCAGCTCTTCGAGCGTGCGCCGCGACGCCGCCGCGTCGTTCATCTCGAACTGGGTCGTCGCGATGTTGAGCAGCGCATCGGGCACCTTGGGATTTCCGGGGAACTGGCTCACGAGCTGGCGCTGCGTCGCGATCGCCCCGCGATAGTCCCGTTGCGCGAACTGCGCGTTGCCGAGCCAGTAGTACGCCGAGGGCGCCAGCGCCCCCTTGGGATTGGCCTTGATCACGCCGTTGAAACCCGAGACCGCAGCCGCGTAATTGCCGGCCTTGAACTGATCGAGCGCGGCGTCGTACGCGCGTTGCTCGCTGGAGGTGTCGGATCCCGCGGCGGCACTCGCTGCGGGCGCCACGCTCGCGACTGCCGGAGGCGGCGTCGAGGCAGCCGGAGGCGCGGCTGCGGGCGCCACGGGCGGAGCACTGCCGGTTGGGGCCGGCGCTCCGGCCGGTCCGCTTTCGATCCGCCGCAGGCGCGAATCGAGATCGATGTAGAGATCGCGCTGGCGCTTCTGTTGCTGGTCCTGCTCGTAAAGCAGCACTTCGATCTGCCCGCGGAGCTTCGCGAACTCGCCCTTCAGCTGCTCGACCTGCGTGAAGAGATCGACGACACCCTGGTTCTTCATCTGCTGCTCGATGACCGCGAGTCGGTCCTCGAGCTGCTTCTGAACGTTCGTGATGCGGATCTGCGTGTCGGCGATGCGGCGGCGCGCCTCGTCATCGTCGAAAAGGGCGGCGCGCGCGGGGAATGCGAGAAACGCAACCGCCAGCGCGGCCCAGGCCGCGTGCCCCAATTGGCCGAATGCTCCCGATTGTTCGCTCACTCGCGGCCTCCGTGTCTGCCAGTGATTACGGCTGCTCGTTGTCGGCCGCTCGTCGATCCGATGACGCGGGCTGCTCGTTGTCGGCCGCTAGTCGGTCGCTCGGCGACGCGCACCTCGGCTTGCTCTCTCGCGGCCTCCGCATACGATTCGATGACGCGGGCTGCTCGTTGACGGCCGCTAGTCGGTCGCTCGGCGACGCGCACCTTGGCTTGCTCTCTCGCGGCCTCCGCATACGATTCGATGACGCGGGCTGCTCGTTGTCGGCCGCTAGTCGGTCGCTCGGCGACGCGCGCTGCGCGCCTTGGCTCGCTACGCTCGCCCGCCTCGCTCTCTCCTACTCCCCACTGTGAACGATGTCGACCCGCCGATTCTCCGCCCACGACGTTTCATCGTGACCCTCGCGGCGCGGCTTCTCCTTGCCGAAGCTCACCGTTTCGATCTGGACCTCGGTGGCGCCGTACAGCAGCATCATGTTCTTCACGGCGTCGGCGCGCTTCTGGCCGAGCGCGATGTTGTACTCGCGCGTGCCCCGCTCGTCGGTGTTGCCCTGCAGGATCACGCGGGCGCCGCGATTCGACTGGAGGTACTTGGCGTGCGCCTCGACGAGCGGACGGAACTCTTCCTTGACCGTGAACTGGTCGTAGTCGAAATAGATGTTGCGTCTCGACAGGATGTTGCGCGGATCCTTGAGGGCGCTCGAAGGAATGCCGCCGGTTTGCCCGCCGGTGACACCGCTGCCGGTCACGCCGGACGTCGTGGCCCCGCCGGTCGTCGCGCCGCCGGTTGTCGCAGGCGGCGTGGTGGCCGCTCCCGTGTCTTCCGCGGGTTTTTCTTCAGTGCTCGAGCAGCCGGCAATGGCGGCAAAAATCAATGCTGCGATGATCCACTTGCGCATGAATTTGTCTCCTGTTGGAAAGGGTCACCGCGGCAGCGGGCCCCAGGCGGGCTCGCGAACGTCGGCCGCCGGTGAGACGAGCCGCTGTTTGATGCGACCGTCGGAAGACACGCCAGCCAGAATACCACGGGGCCCCTGCTGCGCCGCGTAGATGATGAGCTTGGAGTTCGGGGCGATGCTCGGGCTTTCGTCGAGCGGGCCGGACGTCAGCACCTGGACCTGTCGCGTCGCGTAATCCTGGATCGCGATCAGGAATCGCCCACCGTCGCGGCGCACGAACACGAAGCCCTTGCCGTCGGGTGTGGGGTTAGGCGACACGTTGTACGACCCATCGAACGTCATCCGCTCGACCGCACCCGACGCGAGGGTCAATCGGTAGATTTGCGGGCTGCCGCCGCGGTCCGAAGAGAACAGGATCGCGCGACCGTCCGGCGTGAACGAAGGCTCGGTGTCGATGCCGCCCGACGAGATCAACCGTTGGACGCCCGAGCCGTCGGCGTTCATCAGGAAAAGTTGCGATCCGCCGTCCTTGGTGAGTGTGACGGCGAGACGGCGGCCATCGGGCGACCAGGCGGGCGCGCTGTTGCTGCCGCGGAAATTCGCGAGCACCTGCCGCTGGCCGGTGGCCATCGACTGCACGTAGATGACGGGCTTCTTGCTCTCGAGCGACACGTACGCGATGCGCGTGCCGTCGGGCGACCACGCGGGCGACAACAGCGGCTCGTTCGAGCCCACGATCGCCTGCGGATTGCCGCCGTCAGCGTCGGCGACGATCAGCTCGAAGCGATTGCCCTGCTTCGTGATGTACGCGATCCTCGTCGAAAACACGCCGACGTCGCCGGTAAGTTTTTCGTAGATGACGTCGGCAATCTTGTGGCCTGTCGCCCGGAATTGCGCCTGCGTGACGATGTACGACATGGAAGCGAGCTGGACCTGCTTCACGGCATCGAGCAGCGCGAAGCGGACCTCGACGCGTCCGTCCGCCACTGGCCGCATCGACCCGACGACCACGGCGTCGGCGCCGCGGGCGCGGAAATCGCCCAGGCGAACGTCTTCGGCGCGGCTGGGACGCGGGGCGATGCCGGCGTCGCTCACCTGCCGGAAGAGGCCGCTCCGCGTCAGGTCACCCGACACGATGCCCGTTATGCCGAGCGGATACGTGCCCTCGTTCTCGAAGGGGACGATCGCAATGGGGATGGTGGTGCCGGCGCCGCCCACGATTTCGATGGTGAGCTGTCCGCGCGCGGGCGCGGCGGCCAGGATCAAAAACGCGAGGGCTGCGAGAATCAGGCGGGGCAATTCGATCCTTTGCCTCAAGGCTTGTGCATTATAACGGACGGGTCGGGAACAGCGGGTTAGCGGAGGAGCGGCTGACGTCAGAGCCGTTAACGCAGAAACGACGGGGGCCGATGACAGCGCGCTTCAATGAACAGCGATCGTGGACGTCATTCCCAAGGCGTCGCGCAGGCGATCGGCCATGCGCTTTGCATCGTCACGTGCGGGATACGGGCCGAGGTACACGCGGAAGAGCCCGTTGACCTGCCGGACGCCGGGTTCGACTCCCAGCGGCGCGATTTGGTTCGAAACATGAGCGACAAAGTTCTGGGCGTTGGCGTAGCTCGCGAACGCGCCGAGCTGCACGACGTAGCCGCCGTCGAGGCTCGCGACCGGGACCGTCGGCGCAGGTTCCATTGACGCGGCGGATGCAACCGGCGGCGCCGCATTTTCGGGCGGCGCCACCGGAGCCAGGGGCGCGCTGGCAACGAACGTGGAGGTGGACGACGGCAGGATCGCCTCGACCTCCACTTCGCCGCTGCCCTTCTGTGCGATCCCGATCCGATCCGCCGCCGCGTAGGACAAGTCGATGACGCGGTTGTGCAGGAACGGCCCACGGTCGTTGACGCGCACCACGACGCTCTTGCCCGTCGCCACATTGGTGACCCGCGCATAGGACGGCAGCGGGAGCGTCGGATGTGCCGCGGTCATCGCGTACATGTCGTAGGTGTCGCCCGTGGACGTCTTCTCGCCGTGAAATTTCTTCCCATACCATGAAGCGATGCCGCGCTCGCGATACGGCCGCAGGCTCGTGGCGGGAATGTAGTCCCTCCCGAGCACCGTATAGGGCCGGTTCGCGAATCGATGAAGCGGCTCGGTTTTCGGAACCGCCTCCGGGATCGCGTCCAGATTGGGAGGCGGGCTTTCCCCGGGGCCGTCGTCCTTGTAGTAGCGCGTCGAGGATGAAGGCGGCGCCGCGCCGGTGCCGCCCGACGGCGACTTGGTCGGCGCGCTGCCGCAGGCGGCGAGCAGCGCCACCACTGCGATCGGCAGGAAACGGCGGGCAGCGGTCAGAGTCGTGGTCGGCGCCATCGCGGTGCGCGTATTATTCACTAATGGCGGGCGAATCCTGCCGGCGCGTGACGGCAGGCGGCGGTCGTCGCTATCGATCGCAGCGTCCACACCCAACAAGGAGAACGCAATTTGGCAAAGCCCAACTTCGAATATCAGAAGCGCCAGAAGGAGCTCGAGAAGAAACGGAAGAAGGAAGAGAAGCTCAAGAAGCGCCAGGAGCGCGCGGCGACTCCGCCCGCCGAGGGTGCGCCTCCCGCTCCGGAGCCCGGCGAAACCACCTGATCTTCCCCGCGTCGAGCGTCGCCGGCCCGCAATCGGTCGGATGTCAGTGGACGAAGCGCTCGCCAGACCTCGTGGCGACTTATCTTTTCGCGTTCAATCCCGCGATCTGGAGCTGGCCGGAGCTCCCGCAGGACATGCGCAAGCTCGCCCGCCGCGGCCATCTCGACAGAAGCTGGTCGTGCGGGCGTCACCGCAATATCGAGCCCGGAAGCCGAGCGTTCTTCGTCCGCGTCGGCGTCGAGCCAAAAGGGATCTTCGGGTCGGGCGTTACGCTCTCGGCACCCGAGACGCGGCCCCACTGGCAAGAGGAGCGCGCCGCAGCCGGCGCCACTTACAACCGCACGACGCTGCGGCTCGAGCGACTGTTCCCGCTGCCGCTCATCACGTTCGATGAGTTGACGGAGCCGCCATTCAGGCGCTTCCGCTGGGGGATACGCTCGTCGGGAACGTATCTGCCGGAGACGATTGCGGACGCGCTCGAGGACTTGTGGGAGGCGCGGGTGGCCGCGATTGCTGCGACCGACACCGTTGCGGCGGCGAAGCGGGCACGAACAAACATCCGACCGCGCTGACGGCTGCTGTCGTCACGCGCTCTCAGTCCCGGCATCTTCAACCATTCGTCTTGGGGCGCGCCGTCCCCGCGGGGAACCCGTATTCTTGTGCATCCGCGTGGCCCCAGGCTGCGCGTTCTCGGACGGCGAACGCAAGACCTTCCTCGAAATACCGGGCATCGAATACTTCAACTTTGAGAGCGCTAGCCTGATGTACGTATGGAACAAGCAAGCACACAAGTTCATCGAATTTCCGCCGAGCGACTGAGCTGACATTCGTACTTGAGGGGTACGTGAGAAGCGAGCCAGGCATCCGCGATGTCGATATTCAAAGAGACGCCTAACCCTGCAGTCAACCGGACGCCGGCCGGCGACGCTGGTGGCGAGCGCGGCGTCGGTGCCCGTCGGCTTACTCGTTAGGCGAACCGGCATACCGGCCACGCTGATGGCGCACGAGGACATCCTTCCCGAAGAGCAGCAGCTCGCGAAGGCATGGGTAGCCGTTCGCGGCAAATACTCGGAGGCGTGGGAGAGTCTCGACCACCTCATTCATTCGAATGCTATCGCGGCACTCCGTGTCATTGAGGAGATACACCATCTGCTCATGAGCGCGGCAACTCGGGACATGGACGCGTGGGGCCTGCTTGCCGCAGGCCCGCTCGAGGATCTCCTGGCGGATCGCGGCTGTGAAGTCATTGATCTGGTGGAGCAGCTTGCGAAACAGCAGCCGGAGTTCCGGAAGCTACTGAGCGGTGTGTGGAAGCACGGAATGGATGACGAACTCTATGCGCGAGTCCAAAAAGCGTCCGACCCCACGTTCAAGTTCGCCTGACTCTCACGGTCAACCGGACGCCGGCCAGTTTCGCTTGCCCCGGCCGGCGGCTCGTCGGCGCGGGTTACCGTTACCATAGACGCTGGACGCAATGGACGCATCGCCTCGATGAGAAACCTCGTCCCCATCGTCGTACTCATGGTGCTCGGAGGGTATGGCTATTCACAATATCAGCGGCGCGCTCACGCCCTGGAGGTACTTGAATCGCCCGCGCCACTCACGCGATCTCTCGGGTCAGGCGCCGCAGGTCCCGACAACACGTACAAATGCGATGGCCGTACTTACTGTTCCCAAATGACATCCTGCGCCGAAGCGACCTACTTCCTGCAAAATTGCCCCGGGACAAAGATGGATGGCGACAACGATGGCATCCCATGCGAAAAGCAATGGTGCAAATAGCCATGTGGGCGATCAAAAGAGCTGTCGAGCAATCTTTGCGCCCTAACTACGCATTCAACGAGGCGCCCGGCGGCGGCGCAGGTCGGGGCGAGCATCGTGGCGGCGCCGGGTCCCTTACTCGTTAGGCATCACCTTGCGTATCACTCCGCCATTCATCTTGTTCTTCTCGCTCTGGACATCCGGGCCTGCATTCGCTCAAGGTCGTCCGGTCGGTCTCAACTGTGACTTGGTCAAGCCCCCGGCGGACGCTGGCGAAGAAATGAGTCACGGCGCCACTATGCGCATCTTTCCGAGGGCGAAGGCGATCGGCCCAAGCTACAGTGGTTGCCAAGTTCTCTTTGTCCCAGACGGCGAGAAGTGGGTGGTCGTAGCCCTAACCGAGGTCGTAAAGGGCGATCCCACACGAGTGTGGTCAGAGCACGAGACTGATCCGAAGCGATTGCAGTGCCTGTATAAACAGGGCAAGGTCGTTCGTGGAGATCGTGGCACTTGCCCAGCGCCCGAGTTCATCCTTGTTAAGTCCATGGCGGCCGGTTGTGTGCGAGCGATCGAAGACGTAGTTACCAAGAGTGGCCTTGGCGGTGCAAACTGGCCGCAGGAATGCGAATATCAGTGATCGCACCGACGCCTAACCTCGGGGTCAACCGGACGCCGGCCGGCGGCGCAGCTTTTGGCGCAGGGCTCGTCGGCGCATGGTTACCTTAGACGTCAGGCGTCATGAGCGACGCGGCCGAAGCCAAGGTACTGTTCCGGGTGCCGAACGACGATGGCACCGCGGAAGTTGAGACGCTGTTTGCCTTCAGCCTCGGCCAGGATCGATACAAGATCGATAACTGCCCGTTCTACGCGTACTACATCTCGCTGCACGACATTGTGCACGCACCGTTTGACGATGGCGAAGGCTTTGCTACCTTCCAAGAGGTCGTATCAAAATCGGGCAATCGGACGGTGCGCGTTATCTTTGATCCGCCTGTCGAACCGGGGAACCGGTCTGCCGAGACACTGAACGCGCTGGCGGCGCTGGGGTGTGGCTACGAGGGTGCGAACCCGAAATACTTCGCTGTGAATGTGCCGCCGCAAGTTGAACTGCAGGCGGTGCAAGCGCTGCTGATGGAGCGTGAAGTTGAATGGGAGTCTGCGGACCCATCCTATGCCGAACTCCATCGCGATGACCCCTGACTACGTCAATCGTAATCGACGCAGACCCAAATGCTGAACCGTTCTACATCGCCTATGGCGCCGTCCGCACAGGTATCGTTGCGGCTCCCATCGTGGGCGATCCCGCGCGTGTGCGTCCGCAACTCTCGCTACGGGTCACCCTTCGCGGCGCACCGCTTAGCTTTCTCGTTACGCGGCACACCACCCGATCGAATAACGGAGTACAGAATGGACATTGGCATTCAGAGTTCCTCTCAGTGCGACGGTGCGAGCGACTTTGACTTCCAGCGCGGAGAATGGCAGGTTCGGCATCGCGTGAAGCGATCGAGCGATGAAGCGTGGATCGAGTTTAGCGGAACGTGCCGCAATCGCATGCTGATCGATGGTTCGGCCAATGTGGAAGAGCACACGTTTATCCGGTCCGCTGGAATCACCTATGGCATTGCCTTGCGCGCTTATGACTCCAAAGCCGGAGAGTGGGCGATCTGGTGGGTCGATAGTCGTGATCCTCACGGCATGCTCGATCCCCCAGTGAAGGAACGCTTTGAGAATGGCGTCGGGACTTTCCATTCCAACTACATGGCGGACCGCCAGCCGATGCGTCTGCGCTTTGTCTGGTCGCATATTTCCGCCGATTCGGCCCGGTGGGAACAAGCGATTTCATCGGACGACGGCGAGACGTGGAACACCAACTGGACGATGGAGTTTGAGCGTAGCGTGCCGTAGCCGTAGAACACGAAACTCCGATGGTCGATACTTGCCGCCGCCACCGAGAGCGCTTCGCGCGTTCGGCGTGGCCTCGCGCAGCAATCGCCAGCGGTCTTATCGCTGCCTTGGTCACAGCTGGTGCGGTGTCGGGGTCCACGCCTGACGGAAACCTTGTGGTTACTTTGGCGCCAGCATTGGCAGTTGGACTCGCTGTGTTCGGCATCGCTTGGTGGTGCTCCCGTCGTCGCCAGTCGCAGTGACGACGAGCATTGCAATCGGCGCCGATGAATGCGAAAGAAGCCGCTTGGCGAGCTTTTGTTGGCGGTTCCGACCGCTCTCGTTGGGCTGCTTTATGTGGTTCTTCTTAACGTTCCAGCGCGGCATTGGTGAGAGCGGCCCCTAAGTCGGCGACAGCCATGGCACAGAATGCGTCGGAAGATCGAACCGCCATGTCCTTTCCCGAGCTGCTGTCCTGGGCCTGGAGAGAGACGCCTCCGGTGCATAGGAACGTCACCAATCTGATGATCCACATCGTTGCGGTGCCGCTGTTTGTACTTGGGCATGTGCTGCTTGTCGCGGGTCTGATCGTCAACCCTTGGTTGCTTGCTGGCGCAGTTCTGAGCATCGTTGTATCCCTCGTGGCGCAGAGATATGGCCACTCGCTGGAGCACAACCAAGTGCACGCGTTTACGGGGACGGGTGACTTCTTACGTCGCCTTTACGCGGAACAATTCTGGAACTTCTGGCGTTTCCTCTTTTCGGGTCAGTGGTATGCAGGTTTCAAGTCGAAGTAAATTAGTATCACCACCCACCACTCTGCGACCATGCGCACTGCTCCATTCCTGGCGTCCGGCATTCTGTTGATGGGCGGATTCCTGCTCTCGGGTAAGCTTTTCAGCGCGCAATACCCAGAGGCGCCCCGTATGGCCACGCTACTGTTCGTTGTCGTTTGGTTCGTGGTTGCCGCCGTAAACATGTGGCTTGGAGTGACGACAGCCGGCTATTCCGTTGCCGACGAGTTGCCGATCTTTCTGCTCATTTTCGTAGTGCGCGCAGCATTGGCCGGCGCCATCAAATGGCAATTCCTCTAGGCCGTCGGCCGCATAGCACGAGACCTTAACGAGACCTTAACTAGACCTTGGATCATGGCCGTGCGGCATTTATGCAATCATCTCCACCCTCGCGCCCATCAACAGAATTCATGCGCCTCCATCAACCGGGGATGGCGGCGCAGGTTATGGCGACCGTCTCGTCGGCGGCAGTCAACTTACTCGTCAGGCGCTGTTTGCATCCGATGCATGTCGTACCGTTCGACCACTGGTTAAACGTTCAGCTCGAGCGCTACGAGGCTGAGTTGCGCGATAGTCTCCGTGCCGAGCTCGCGTCCGACTCCACGCGGCGCTCGGCGGAGTCGCATATCGCGCGCGCCTTGGATCAGAGAAGACGCGAGCTCGAGGCAAAACCATGGCCCATGCCGACTAAGTTGAGGTAACTGTCAGGTCCGGATACCTTTCGCCGCTAGTCTTCATCCTCAACCCGCGGAGCCGCCAATGCGTATCTTGTTCATGCTTTTTTTCGTTTCCCTCGTCGCTGCTGCGCAAGGTGCCTTCCCGACAGAGTGGCCGAACGGCGCACAGCCTCTTTCGGCGGCCGACCTCCGCCAGAAGCTGGTGGGCAAGAGTTTTATCGCTAAGTCACTGACTGGACCCGACGTGCGAACCCAGTATGAGGAAACGTATGCGTACATCAATGTGGGCAGTACCAGCGACTCGGGTTCATGGAAAACCGAGGGATCGGCCGTGTGCAACGAATGGCGCAAGCTGCGAGCCGCCTGCTCGGAGATCAAAGCCGTAGGCGATCAGCTTTACGTCAAGCGCGCGAACAACGGCGAAATCATGGCCCTAGTCCCGCAGTGACGCCTGACCTCGCGGTCGGCCGGCCGCCGG
>Ga0068864_100005558_pt1 | contig 10337 bp, 5 predicted proteins | sample KBSSwiS72_FD_66586 | JGI IMG/M metagenome (GOLD analysis project Ga0068864, IMG submission 66586) | Switchgrass rhizosphere microbial communities from Kellogg Biological Station, Michigan, USA - KBS Switchgrass S7-2 | ecosystem: Host-associated > Plants > Roots > Rhizosphere > Soil ...
CGGAGTCCCACTGCTCTGGGCCGACACGATGCCGGCCATGACCGCCGCGAATCCGAGTGAAGCAATCATCGGGTTGCGCATTCTTCCTCGCTTTGGTCCGCCGTCGCGTTGTACGCGAAGGCGGGGCCGGACACTCGGTTAAGCCCTTCTGACGCCGGACACGACTCTTCGGATCGGCGGACGCGAAGCGACACCAGCCGGCTGCCCGTAGAGCGACGCGAACATCGCGGTGACTCGCCGGTCGCCTCGCAGCCGATCCAGCTTGGGATCGACCATCATCGCGAACAGCGGTGCGGCGTTCTCCGCGCAGGCCCGCTCCAGCTCCGCGAACGCCTGCTCGCGCTGCCCCAGCGCGGAGCGAAACACGGCCATGTAGTACGCGTCAACATATTCCGATTGCCGGAGCTGGTCGAGTCCTTCGAGGATCGGCAACGCCCGGCGCTCGAGTCCCATGTCCGCCAGGCAGGTCCCCTCGAGGGCACGCAACCACGGCAGATCGGGACACATCACCGACGTGAGCCGATACTGCGCCAGCGCCTCGTCAAGCTTGCCGGAAAACTGCAGCGCCTGGGCGTAAGCGGCGCGCGCCACCTGCAGATACGGGTGCAGCTCCACCGCTTTTTCTCCGAGCACCGTGGCCAGCTCGAACTCGCGACGCCAGACGTGCAGATCCACTTCGATCGTCGCCGCCGTCGGGAGCAGCGGCTGGGCGCGGTATGCCCGCCGCACCATTTCCAGCGCCTCGTCAAGGCGCCCCTGGGTCGCATACAACATGACCGTACGAACGTACGTTGACGCAAACGTCGGCTTCAGCTCCGCCGCACGACGATATTCCGCCTCGGCTTCAACCACGTTCCGCTCAAACAGATGCAGCCCCTGCGCGCGGTTGCAGTGCAGCTCGCCCGTCATGCCGCCGGACGCCACGGCCCGTTCGTGCGCCTCGAGGAATTTCGGATACACCTCGAGCGGCGCGCGCATGCCGAACGTCGCCAGCATCAGGTAGCACGTCGACAGCCCTTCGTAGGCACGGAAGTCGCCCGGGCATTCCTGGGCGGCCTGCTCGAAACAGCCAATGGCGCGCTCGGCGCCTTCGCGCGTACGCCGGCTCCAGAAATGCCAGCCGCGGCGAATGAGCTCTTCCGACGAGGGAACGTCGAGTGAATACCCTTCCTTCGTGCGATGAGTGATCCAGCGTCCAAACTCACCGAGCGTCTTACGCAGCTCGGCGACGGTCACGTCCACCGTGTGCCGGGAGACGAAGGTCCCCTCCCATGCCTCCGCCATCATCTGTTCGTAGCCGACCGTGTGGCCGCGATGCAGCAGCAGCACACGCAGGACGCGTCGCGCCTGTGGCCGCAGACGAATCTCGGCGTCGTCGCGCATGAGACGCATCTCGGACATGTCGAACATGAAAGGGCCGAATGTCGGGTCGTGCATGGGAGTGACTGACGAGCCGGACGTTAGACGCTTTCCCACTCCGGGTCAAGACGAGTGACCGCCCGCCTTCGCTTCACGAGTGGGTGTGGCCCTCGCACGAATTTGACGAAATTTTGAACGGGCAACTTTGACCGTTTTTTGCCCCTCCTGCCGTGTTCGCGCGCCCTAGAATCCGGGCGCTTCGACGCGTTCGCAATCGGACGCGCGAAAAGGAGACACACATGCGCCGCCTGTTGCCACTGATGCTTGGCCTGCTCGTCCTCACCCCCACGCTGAGCTTCGCTCAAGGCTCGATCACCGGCGTCGTCCGCGACTCCTCAGGCTCCGTGCTGCCCGGCGTTACAGTCGAAGCGTCAAGCGCCGTACTCATCGAGAAGACGCGCACCGTCGTGACGGACAACAACGGTCAGTACCGACTGGTCGATCTGAAGGCGGGCACATACGTCGTCACCTTCAGCCTGCCCGGCTTCAACGGCTACCGCCGCAGCGGCGTCGTCATCGAAGGCGCGTTCACGGCCACCGTTAACGCCGACATGAAAGTCGGCGCGCTGCAGGAGACCGTGACGGTTACTGCCGAGTCGCCGGTCGTGGACGTGCAGAGCATCAAGCGCCAGGTCACCGTCGACAGCGACACGATCAGCGCGATTCCGGGGACGAAGTCGTACGCCGCCCTGATGCAGTTGATGCCCAACGTGGTCACGCAGGCAGGCGGCGCGATGGACACCCAGGTCGTTCCCGGCATGGTGGTCTTCGGCGGCGCCGGTGGGCGCAGCAACGAAGGGCGAGTGAATCTCGACGGCATCAGCGTCGGTTCCGCGTTCAACGGCGCAGGCGTCTCGTCGTATGTCCCCGACGTCGGCAACGCCCGCGAAGTGACGATGACCACCTCGGGCGGGCTCGGCGAGACCGAAGGCGGCGGGCCGTCGATGAACATCGTGCCGCGCGAAGGCGGCAACAGCACGCGCGGAAGCTTCTATGCGGCCGGTGTCGGCGGCGCGATGATCGACAGTAACTACACGAAGGAGATGGAGGCCCAGAAGCTCCCCGTTCCCGGCCGGTATCGGAAGGTCTGGGACTTCAACCTGGGCGCCGGCGGCCCAATCGTCCGCGACCGGCTCTGGTACTTCGGCTCGCTCCGGAACGAGGGGAGCGAAAAGACGGTCACCGGAATGTTCGGCAATGCGAATGCCGGCGATCCGACGAAATGGACCTATGTCGCCGACGCCAGCCGCCCCGCAGTGAACGCCGCTTCTTACCGACCGCTGACACTGCGGCTGACGGCGCAGGCGACCACCCGGAACAAGTTCACCGCGTACTGGGACGAGCAGCGGCCCTGCGAAGGTGGAGCGGCTCCGGGATATTCGGGCGACGCGTGCCGCAAGTCCGGTAACAACGAGGTTTTTGGCGGGTCGACCGCTCCGCCAACGCCGTCGGCGAGCGCCACGGTCACCCCGGAGGCATCCGCCTACCGATCCTACGGCAACCGCGTCGCGCAGGCGAAGTGGACCTCGCCGCTGACCAACCGGCTGCTGCTCGAAGCGTCGTACGGCACGTATAAGAGCAAATGGGGCGGTGCGGTGATTCCCGGCTACGACACTGAGAACCTGATCCGGGTCGTCGAGAACTGCGCGACCGGCTGCGCGAACAACGGCGGCATTTCGAACCTGACGTATCGATCCTCCAACTGGGCGTCGAACGTGAACTGGAATACCCAGTGGGGCGCCACTGCCTCATTCGTGACTGGCAGCCACAACATCAAAGGCGGCTATCAGGGCGCGATGTTGTACGACAATCGCCTCAACTTCACCAACTCCCAGTTCCTGCAGTATCGAACGCAAAACGGCATCCCCGACCAGTTGACGGAGTCGATCTCCAATTTCGGCGTCCGCCAGCGCGTCCGCTCCGACGCCTTCTACGCTCAGGAGCAGTGGACGCTTGGGCGCATGACAGTGCAGGGCGCCGTGCGCTACGACCACGCCTGGAGCTATTACCCCGAGCAGACCGTCGGTCCGGTCCGCTTCTTCCCGACGGCGGTGACCTACCCCTACACCAAGGGCGTCGAGGGGTATAACGATCTCTGGCCGCGCGGCGGCGTTGCCTACGACCTGTTCGGCAATGGCAAGACGTCGGTGAAGGTGAACTTCGGCCGCTACCTGGAAGCGGCGCAGAACATGGGCCTGTTCACCGCCCTCAATCCGACCAGCCGCCTGTCGCTCACCGCCTCGCGCGCCTGGACCGACTCCAACACGAACTTTGTTGCCGACTGCGACCTGCTGAATCCGGCGGCGCAGGATCTGCGCGCCAGCGGCGGCGACGTGTGCGGCGTCAACACCAATACGAATTTCGGCACGCAGGTCTTCGCGTCAACCCTCGATCCGGCCCTGCTGTCCGGGTGGGGTGTGCGGAGCGGCGACTGGCAGTTCGGCGCGTCGGTTCAGCAAGAAGTGCTGCCGCGGGTCGCCGTGGAGTTCGGCTATCAGCGCCGCTGGCTGGTGAACTTCCTCGCCACCGACAACCGTGCCCGCGCCCCCGAGGATCACACCGAGTTCAGCGTCGTCGCTCCGCTCGATCCGCGCCTGCCTGGCGGAGGCGGCAACACGTTGACTGGCTTCTACAACGTGACGCCGACGGCAGCCACCCGCCTCAACGACAACTTCCAGACGCTGGCCTCCAATTTCGGCGATCAGTCGCAGATGGCCAACTCGTTCAACATGAACGTGACGGCGCGGCAGCGCTTCGGCCTCACGGTGCAGGGAGGCTTCAACGTCATCAAGACCGACAGCGACTACTGCGACATTCGCAAGGCACTTCCCGAACAAGTGGTGCTGGGGGGAGCCTCGCCGACCAACCCATGGTGCAACACCTCGACCGGATGGGTCACGCGCGCGACAGCCCTCGGCTCCTACATGATTCCGTGGGTTGACGTCCAGTTCGCCGCCACACTGCGAAGCGATCAGGGGGGCGATCTCGCCGCCAACTGGACGGCGCCGAACTCGGCAACCGTCGGCCTGAACCGTGCGTTCGCCGGCGTTGCCGGCAACACGATCTCGGTGAACCTGATCGAGCCGGGTACGCTGTACGGCGATCGCGTCAATCAGTTCGATATCCGTGTCGCAAAGATCCTCCGCTTCGGGCGGACGCGCACGAATATCGGCTTCGACGTCTATAACGTGATGAACAAGGCGGCAATCCTGACCTACAACCAGGCGTTCATCCCGAACGGCACGTGGCTGCAGCCGACCAGCATCCAGCAGTCACGGTTCGCGAAGTTCAGCGCGCAGATAGACTTCTGAACCACGAAGGCCACGAAACCGGTCGAAGATCACGAAGAGAAATGATCAATCCTTCTTCGTGACCTTCGATCCCCTTCGTGTCTTCGTGGTTAGATCTCGACTCGGCCCGTACTATCCCCGAACTTCTCGACCGGCACCTGCATCTTGTCGAGCATGGCCAGCAGCAGGTTGGCCATCGGCGTCTTCTTTGGGTTGCGGATGTGACGGCCGCCCTTCAGTCGACCTGAGGCGCCGCCGGCGAGAATGATCGGCAGATCGGTGTGATTGTGCTGGTTGCCGTCGCTCATGCCGCTGCCGTACAGCACCATCGAATGATCGAGCAGCGAGCCGTCACCGTCCGGTGTGGACTGCAGCTTGTCCAGGAAGTACTGGAACAGCGCCACGTGGTACATGTTCAGGATCGCGAAGCGATCCTTGTTCGCCTGGATGTTCGAGTGGTGCGACAGCGTGTGGAAGGCGTCGCGGATCGTGCTCTTCGGATAGACCGCGCCGCTCAGCTCTTTCGCCAGCAGCAGCGTGGAGACGCGGGTGATGTCCGCCTGCCACGCCAGCACCTGCAGGTCGAACATCAACTTGATGTGCTCCTCGACGTCCGACGGGATGCCGGTCGGCGTCGCCGGCACGGGCAGATCCGAGGACAGCGCCTTGCCGGCCTTCTGAATGCGGCGCTCGATCTCCCGGACGTCGGTCAGATACTGATCGAGACGTGACCGATCCGACGCCGGCAGCGTCCGTTGCAGCGTCGCCGCCTCGCCCAGCACCGAGTCGAGCAGACTGATCGACTGCGCGCGGCGCGACTCGCGCTCGGCGGCGGTGTTGCCGTCGCCGAACAGCCGCTCGAAGATCACCTGCGGGTTGTTCTCCATCGGCAGCGGCGAGTTCGCTCCCTGCCAGGAAATGGTGTCGCGATAGGAGCAGCTCAGGCCGTCGCCGCAGTTGAGGCTGGCCTCTTCGATCATCAGCTCGAGCGACGGGAGTGGCGTCTCCTGACCGATCTTCTTCGCCACGATCTGATCGACCGTGATGCCAAGCTCCGGCTTCGCGCCTGTCTTGGCAAACGCGCCGCTCAGATAGGCCGCTGCCGCTCGATTATGGTTTGCGGTCGCGCCGCTGCCGTAGGCGAGGGCGCACTCGAGATCGCTGATGACGTTGATCCGGCTCTGGAACGCCTTGAGCGGCTGCAGGATCTCGGTAAGCTCGAAGTTCGCGCCTTCGGTGGTCGGCGTCCACTTCGGCATGATGGCGCCGTGCGGGAAGTAGATCGCGCCAAACCGCGTCGGCCGCGCCGCGGCCTGCCCGAACAACCGCCCGGCGGGGAGCATTGAATCGAGGAAGGGCAAGGCGAGCGTGACGCCCGCTCCTCGCAGAAACATCCGCCGCGATAAGTGCCGTTTCGTCAGGAAAGCCATCGTCAGCCCTTCTTCACTCTCTTTTGAAACGCATCGCTCTCGACGATCCCGAGCAGCAGCGCCGAAAACCGGTTCCCCTCTTTTGCCGCACGCCGAACAACCGTCCGGACCATCGGCATGTCGTAATAGTGCACCGGCCGGCCGAGCGCGTAAACGAACAATTTCTCGGTCGCCGTCGTGACGAACGCATCGGACCGGCTCAGCACGGCCTTGCGGAGATCGGTGGGCCCGCTGAGCGGCGTGCCGTCTGCCAGCTGGCCGGATGTATCCACTTTGGCCGGTCCGTCCTTCTCGCGCCAGCCGCCGATCGAATCGTAGTTCTCGAGCGCGAACCCGAGCGGGTCCATGATCTTGTGGCACGACGCGCACACCGGACTCGCGCGATGCCGTTCCAGCCTCTGCCGCAACGTCGTCGTCTTGGCGATCTCCTCGCCCTCGCCAAGATTCGTCTCCACGTTGGCGGGCGGCTGCGGCGGCGGCGCACCGAGCAGATTCTCCAGAATCCACTTGCCGCGCATCACTGGTGACGTCCGCGTCGCCGTTGACGTGACGGTCAGCATGCTGCCCTGGCCGAGCAGGCCGCGGCGCGCACTCGACGGATCGAGGGCGATGCGGCGGAAGTAGCTGCCGCGCACGTTCGGAATGCCGTAGTGCCGCGCCAGCCGCTCGTCAACGAACGTGTAGTCGGCGTCGAGCAGCTCGATGAGCGATCGATCGTCGCGGACGATCGTGCCGAAGAGCAGCTCGGTCTCACGCCGCAGCGACCGGCGAAGGTTGTCGTCGAATCCGACGGCTTCCGTCTGGAAGTTGGCCAGATCGCGCAGATACAACCATTGGCCCGCGAAGTTCTCGATGAATGCATCGGCCTTCGGATCGGCGATCATCCGCTTGACCTGACGCTGCAGCGTCGCTGAATCGCGCAGACGATTCTTTGCCGCGAGATCGAGCAACTCCTGGTCCGGAATGCTGCTCCAGAGGAAGAACGACAGCCGCGACGCGAGCTCCGTGTCGCTGATGCGATAGGCCGCGCCGGCCGCAACGCTCGCAGGCTCTTCTTCCGTGCGATACAGGAACCGCGGCGCCACCAGCAGGCGCGCCAGGGCTTCCTGCATCCCTGTCTCGAAATCGCCGCGCGCGCGACCCTGCTTGTAGAAGCCGATCAGCGTGTCGACCTCGCGCGGGACGACCGGACCGCGATACGCGTGCCGCGCGAGTCGCGACAGAATCGATCGGGCACACGTTTCTTCAGAGGCGGCTGTGGGAGTACAGGTGAACATCCGCCGGCGGCTCGGAGTGTCGCCAGTGCCAGTCGGGTTGTAAGGACCCATAATGGCGACCTGTGTGACACCGCCGCCGACGTTGAATCCGTTGTTCGCCGAGCGGAAGTCCGAGTAGGCGTCGTCGACACCAGCGTTGCGCTGCCGATCGAGCACGGCGACGGCGATGCGATGTGGACCCGCGGTCACCGGGATCCGGAACCGCCGCGTGTTCTGGACAGTCACTCGTGCGCCGTCGATCGTCACGTCCGTGCCGCCCGCCGCGCCGGCTGCGCCGCCGAAGCCGCCGCCGCCGCCAATTGTGAACTCGTATTCAGCAGAGAGCGGAAAGGTGTGCTGCACCACCATGCCGCCGCGTGTGCCGATCGGCAGCCCGTCGATGTGCTTGTCCTGCGCCAGAGCCGGTGGCGCGGGATAGACGACCTGAGATGCGGCCATCGTCCGGTCACCCACGGCAAGGCGGCTGATCTTCATGGCCGCCGATACATAGCCCTGAATCAGCGACGGCGACACGCTCAATGCCTCCGCGACGTTGTCGAATCCTTCACTCGATCCGTCCGCGGGCAACAGCCCTGACACGTCCACGTTGAGGTCGAGCAGATCGCGGATTGCGTTCGCGTATTCAGTGCGGTTGAGTCGATGCAGCGCCGGTGTGTCGAGAGTAGCCTTGACGTCAGCAACGGCGTCGAGCCGCGTCTCCATCGCGGAGGCAAACGCGTCCAACCGCTCGCGTGCCGGACGCGGTGCACCGCTTGGCGGCATCATCCCCGTCTTGACCTTGCGGATCACCTTCTCCCAACGCTCGCGATCCGCAGCAACCGTTGTTAACTCGGCGTCGAGCACGAGACCGCCGGTCTTCGCGCGTTCGTTGTGGCAGGTCATGCAGTACTGCTTCAGCAGCGCGGCATCATCAGCTGTTGCCGTTGGAGATGCCTGTGGAGGAAGTCCCACCTGAAGGTCGGCCTCTACCATCCTGAAGCCAGCCACCACGATCCAGAGCAATGCGAGGGGAAGAACTTTTTTGAACATGCTTATGGAGCTACCGGCTGCCCTGACAGGCTCTTGATAAGAGCGATTGACGACGGCTTCGGTCTCGCGGGATGCGTTGCCAGGAACACACCCTCCGCCCACGCCGCCGCGTCGCGCCCTTCTTTGTCTTTCAAATCCAGCTTCGCGCCCTTCTCGACGAGGAACTTAATGATGTCGTCGGATCCGCGATTCGCCGCGCCCATCAGCGCCGTGAGTCCCATCGTGTTGACGGCATTCACGTCGTTCCCAAGCTCGTAACAGAGCTTGACCGCTTCGAGCTGCGCCGCGGAACCCTCGTCGTATGTCTGGTTGACAACCCAGTTCACGCCGGCAGCCGCCATCAGCGGTGTCGTCCCCTCGAACGTGCTGATGTTCGGGTCGGCGCCGTATTTCAGCAGCAGCCGCATGACCGTCGTGTCGGCGGCCAGGGCGGCGGTCAGGAACGGCGTCTGTCCGGTGAAATCAACCCACGAGAGCGAGCCGGTGGTGCGCAGGAACGTTCGCCGAATCGGCGGCACTTCTTTCATCCGCACGTTCACCTTCGCGCCGCGTTCGAGCAGGATCTTGATGACGTCGAGCAGCGGCTCGCGATCGATGCTGTTGACGAACGTGCCGTTATCGACGTCCATGTTGCGCGTCTCGACGGCGGCCCATAGCGGCGTACGGCCATACCAGTCCGTCGCCTGAATGTCGGCGCCCTTTTCAATCAGGAACTTCGCTACGTCAACGCGGTTGTTGACGATGGCCATGAGCAGCGGCGTGATCGCGTTCGCATCCGTCTGCTCGATGTTCGCCTTTGCCGCGATGAGCAGCTTCGCTGCCTCGAGCCGGCCGTCGCGCGCCGCGTACAGCAACGGTGACAGTGAGCCAGGAATCGGCTGACGCGACCCACGTGGCGGCAGTCCGCCGCGGACGATGCCGATGCCGTGGCCGAAGCCGGGCACTGAATTCGGGAGCACCCACCCTGGCGTGGCGCCGGTGCGCGTCTTCGCGTTGACGTCGGCCCCGCGTTCAATCAGCAGCTTGACGATGTCCGGGTAATTTTCGCGGACGGCGATCATGAGCGCAGTCTGCTGGTACGTCTTGTCGCGGGTGTCCACAACAGCGCCGCGCTCCAGCAGCAGGCGGACGGCATCGAGCACGCCCACCCGCGACGCCACCATTAACATGGTTTCATTGGCTGGATCGAGCGCGTTCGCGTCGCCGCCGGCGTCGAGCAGCAGTCGCATGATGGCCGGATTGCCGTTGGTGACCGCCAGCGTCAGCGGCGTGACGCCGTATCGGTTAGTGAGCTTCGCATCCGCGCCGGAGGACAGCAGCAGCCGCACCAGATCGATGTCGTCCAGGCGGACCGCCCAGTGAAGCGCCGGCGTGCCCTGAACGTCGGGCGCGTTGACGTCAACTTTCTGCGCGAGAAGGGCGCGAACGCCCGGCGTGTCCCGTCGCGACACGGCTTCGGCCAGCCTCGGGTCCCCCTTCGCGGCTGGCGTCTCCGCCGGCGCCTGCGCACGGGACAGTGATGGGACAGCGAACGTCAGGATCAGGGCGAGCAGTGCGCGCCACGGCATCAGGTATCTCATTGAAAGCCCAGACATTTTACCTTTTTATAATGACTCCGCAGTCGTCCGCGGGACGCTACTCAACCTATAATTCTTCGGTTATTCAGCTGGTCTGCACGATTTGAGGAGGATTTGTATGAGCAGGTCTACCCGCAGGCGGTTCGGATTTGCTGCGCTTGGCGCAGGTCTGATCGCGCTGCTGCTGGCGCTGGTGCTGGCGCCCGGCGGTGTTCTGAAAGCGCAGCGCGGCGCGCCGGCCGCAGATGGGTATCTCACCGGCGTGGTCCAGGGTCCGTCCGGACCTGAAGCGGGCGTCTGGGTCATCGCCGAAAC
>Ga0068864_100005560_pt1 | contig 10335 bp, 9 predicted proteins | sample KBSSwiS72_FD_66586 | JGI IMG/M metagenome (GOLD analysis project Ga0068864, IMG submission 66586) | Switchgrass rhizosphere microbial communities from Kellogg Biological Station, Michigan, USA - KBS Switchgrass S7-2 | ecosystem: Host-associated > Plants > Roots > Rhizosphere > Soil ...
GCGCATCGCTTCTTCTTCAACCCGATCCGCTACACCAGCCTCGGCCTGGCGGTGGTCGAGGCGATGATGGTCGGACTGCCGATCGTCGGCCTGGCGACGACCGAGCTGCCGACCGTGATCCGCAACGGCGAGAACGGCTTCGTCGACACCGACCTCGACGCGCTCGTCGACTGCATGCAGGAGCTGCTCGCCGACGCCGAGCTGGCGCACCGGCTCGGCGCAGCCGCGCGAGCCACGGCGCAGGAGCGCTTCGGCATCGACCGCTTCGTCGCCGACTGGCAAGCGACGCTGGCCCAAGTGGCCGATTGAGCAGCGGATCGAGCCGCGAGATGAAACGAACCGTTCCCGAACCGACCATCCTCGTCACCGGAGGCGCAGGCTTTGTCGGCAGCCATCTCTGCGAGCGCCTGCTGGCCGCCGGCGATTCGGTCATCGCCGTCGACGATCTCTCGACCGGCGATCCGTCGCATATCGCGCATCTGCTGAAGAGCCCGCGCTTTCGCACCGCGCGGCACGACATCGCGCGCGAGCTCCCGCTCGAGGCGCGGAGCGCGACCCGGATCTTCAACCTCGCCTGCCCCGCGAGCCCGGCGTACTACCAGCGCCACCCGGTGCAGACCACGCTCACCAGCGTGCTCGGAACGTGGCGCCTGCTCGAGACGGCGCAGCGCAGCGGCGCCCGCCTGCTGCAGGCATCGACGAGCGAGGTCTACGGCGACCCCCAGGTACATCCGCAGGCCGAGTCCTACCACGGCCACGTCAACCCGATCGGACCGCGCTCGTGCTACGACGAGGGCAAGCGCTGCGCGGAGGCGATGGCGTTCGCGTACCACCGTGAGCGGACCTTGCCGATCCGGGTGGTGCGCCTGTTCAACAGCTATGGCCCGCGCCTGACGCCAGGCGACGGCCGCGTCGTCAGCAACTTCATCGTCCAGGCCCTGCGCGGCGAGCCACTCACCGTCTACGGCGACGGCCAGCAGACGCGCAGCTTCTGCTATGTAGCCGACACCGTCGAAGGTCTGCTGCGGATGATGGAGAGCAGCATCGAGGGGCCGGTCAACATCGGCAACCCGGACGAGCACACCGTGCTCGATCTGGCCGAGATTGTCCTGCGCCTCACCGGCAGCCGCTCGCGCATCGTCCATCGCCCACTGCCGGCCGACGACCCGCATCGCCGCAAGCCCGACATCACGCTCGCCCGGGACAAGCTCGGCTGGCAGCCACGCGTGACCCTCGAGGACGGCCTCGAGCGAACGGCGGACTACTTCCGAGGGCTGCTGCAGATCGGCATCCGGACCACGGTCGACCTGGCCGTGTCGAGCACCTGACGAATTCGTCGCCTCTCCACTGGGTAGCATGCGCACTTCCGCTCACGGGAGGTGCTCCGAATGGTCAAGCCTGCGGCTCTGGCGGCGTGTGCCGCGCTGCTCGTCCTGTCGTCGCCGGCCCGATTGCAAGGCTCGACCGCTCCCGCGAAGCCGCCCTACGAGCCGAGCTCGCACGCTCGCTCGGCGCCGACGAGAACGGCATGAAGAGCTATGTCCTGGTGATCCTGAAGACCGGCCCGAACCAGATTCCTGCCGGACCCGACCGAGACGAGATGTTCAAGGGCCACTTCGCCAACATGAACCGGCTCGCCGCCGAGGGCAAGCTTGCCGGGGCCGGACCCTTCGACGGCGCCGACAGCTGGCGCGGCCTGTTCATCTTCGCCGTCGCCGACATCGACGAGGCGAAGAAGCTCACGGCGACCGATCCGGTGATCGTCAAGGGCGAGATGGTCGCGGAATATCACAAGTACTACGGCTCGGCGGCGCTGATGTTGGTCCGCGACGGGCACGACCGGGTGAGCAAGAAGCGCTTCTGATTGAGCCCGTCGCGCGAGCGGAGGTCGGCATCGCCGCGCCTTGGCCCGAGAGTTGCTTCGCGCGTTTCGCCACGGATCGGTGAATAGATCGCTCAAGGCGACGGGCAAACCGCCGATTCGATGGCAGTGGCCTTTGGGAGACCGCGATGAACGCCAGGATCAAGCAGCTCCGCGACCTCGTCGTCGCGCTCGACCGTGCCGACCGCAACCTCGATGCGGTCGATGCCGATGCCTACCGCGCCGCCGCGCGCGCGGCATTCGCCCTCACTCGTGAAGAGATGGGACTGCTGCCGATGAGCGACTTCGCCGGGCCGGTGAACGCGCTGCAGAACATGGCCGAGAACATCTACTTCACGGTCAACGGCTGCTTTGCCGACCTCGATGGCAGCGGCCGCGCCGACCAGGCGCGCCACGCCACCAAGGCGTTGCTTTGCACAGTCGGCGTCACCGCCGACGCTCCGGCGCGCGAAGTCGCAGCGCGTCTGATCAGCCGCCTTGCAAGCCGGTCGGCGGCGAAGCCCTCACGGACCTCGAAGGCCAACGCCGTCGGCACCAAGCCCTGACAGCTCCCGCCGAAAGCCCGCCCGGCAAACGACCGAGCGGGCCGGGCGAAGCCGAGGCTCCGGCCGGCCCGCGCCGGGATTCGGGCAGCGACTAGACCGGCGTCTTGTCGTCGGGCTTCGGATTGGCGACCTTGCCCGCTCCCTTGCCGGCAGCGCCTCCGGCGACTGCACCGATGGCGGCGCCCGCCGCCATGCCGACCGGGCCGCCGGCGGCACCGATCGCCGCACCCGTGGCGGCGCCGCCGCCGGCGCCGACCCCCGTCGCCAGGTTGTGCTCGCCGAGGTCGTCCTGACGGGTCGGATTCGCGACCTCGCCGACACCCTTGCCCGCCATGCCACCGGCAACGGCTCCCGTGACCGCGCCGGCCGCCATGCCGATCGGTCCGCCGACGGCGCCCAGCGCCGCCCCGGTGGCAGCGCCACCGCCCGCGCCGACGCCCTTGGCGAGGTTGTGGTCGCCGCGATCGTCGCCGGCCTTCGGGTTCACGACTTCAGCCGCGCCCTTGCCCGCGAGCCCACCTGCCACCGCCCCGACGGCGGCGCCTGCGGCCATGCCGATCGGGCCGGCGGCTGCGCCGATCCCGGCACCGGTCACCGCGCCGGCCGTCGCGCCGACGCCGGTGCCGACGACGTGCTGGCCGCCGTGCTCCTGCCAGCGCGACTCGAAGTAGCGCGCGTCGTCGTCGGAACGCGGCTTGACGCCCATCAAAATGCCGCCGCGCTTGATGCCTTCCTCGTAGTGCTTGACCCGCTCTTCGGGAATGCCGGCGCCGACGAGCGCCCCCACGAGGCCACCCGCGATGCCGCCAGCGCCTGCGCCGGCAAGCCCCGCGGCCAGCGGCCCGGCGACGATCAGGCCGAGGCCCGGAATCACGACCGCCGTGCCGATCGCAGCGACCGCCGCCAGGGTCGCGCCAATCGCGCCGCCAATGCCGGCACCAACGCCCGCGCCTTCGGCGGCCTTGCTGCCGAGCTCGGTCTGCGGCGCGCCGTCGTTCAGGAAGTGGCGCTTGCGCGTGTCGTCGCTCATCACGAGGTTGACGTCGTCTTGCCCGTAGCCGCGCGCGGCGACCTCGCCGTAGGCGCGCTCGGCACTGGGCCGGTCCGGGAACAGGCTGGTGACCATACGGTCGCTCGATGTCTGACGGTCTGTCATGGTGATCTTTCCTCGGTGATGCGCCACGGAAGCGGGCGCGGTGGTGAAGACGTCCCGGGCTTGTCGTCACTCGGGAACGCGAAGCATTGGCGATCGCGCGGCCGCTGACTGTCGTCCGAATGCGTGCCCGGATGTAGGTCCGGATCACCAGCGTTGATCGGCCGCGCGTCCTACTTCCGCAGATGTATCCGTCCGATCGGGGATCGCAATGACGCAGCGATATGTTCGTCGGGATCGTGGCAGCTCGATCCATCGCAGCGCTCTCGCTCAGCTTCGGACTGGTTTCTATACCGGTCAAGGTCTACTCGGCGACCGAGAGCTCGTCGGCCATCCGTTTCAAGCTGATGGCCACGAGCGGCGCGCGCGTGCGGCAGCAGTACGTGACCGACAGCGCGCCGGCGGCGAGCGACGAGCCGCGAGCCGAAGCGCCCGTTACGCACGAGCCGGCGCTCGGGCCAGCACCTATCGCCGCAAGGTCGCGCGCTGCGTCGTCCAAGGTGGTCGACTTCCCTGCCCCTCGCCTCGAGCCGCCCGCGCGCCGTGATGCGCCGCCCGCGCCGGACGAGCCGGCTGTCATCGACCGCTCCGAGATGGTCAAGGGCTACGAATTCGAGAAGGGCAAATTCGTCCTGTTCAACGCCGACGAGCTGAAGGCGCTAGAAGCAGGCTCGCGCCGGACGATCGACATCGTCGCCTTCATCCCCGAGCACTCGGTCGAGCCGATCTACTACGACAAGGCCTACTTCCTCGCACCCGACAAGCGAGGCGACAAGCCCTACCACCTGCTGCTTCGCGCGATGCTCGACACCGGTCGGTCGGCATTGGCCAAGTGGGCTTTCAGATCGAAGGAATACGTCGTCGAGATCAGGCCAGCCGAGGGCGGCATGGTCTTGCAGCAGCTGCTCTATGCCGACGAGGTCCGCTCGCTCGCCGACCTTGGCATCGACGAGGTGCCTGTCGGCGAGGCCGAGCTGCAGCTGGCCCGGCAGCTGATCGAGCAGAGCGCCATGGACACGTACGACCCGAACGATTTCGTCGATGAGGAGAAGGAACGGATCCTCGCTGCGGTCGAAGCCAAGATCGCCGGCCGGCAAGTCGTCGTTCCGCCCGAGTCCGGGGAGAGGTCGCCCGGGGCGCAGGTGGTCGATCTGGTCGAGGCGTTGCGTGCCAGCCTGCGGCCGCAGCCGACGCAGACCTCCCCGGGCAGGAAGGCTCGGTCGTCGGCTCCCGCTCTCGGCGAGCGCAAGCCGGTCAAGCGCGCGACGGCCCGATCGGTCACCGCGACGCCGGTGCGCAGGAGCCCGGCCGGCAAGCGATAGAACGCCTTCGCGGTTCGAGACACGGGCATGAGGCTTGCCCGAAAGGCCAGCAACGCCAGCAAGGAAGTGTTGACTCGATCGGAGGGGACGTTGCCTCGCTCACTGCGGAGACGACAGCTTGCGGCGGCATGGGGAGCTGCCGTCGGGGTCGTATTCGCGCTGAATGCGGCGTCTTCGATCGCTGCGGCTCGGACGGCCGGCGAATGGCCTTCCTCGGCGCGCGATCCGCAGAACACCCGCTTCAGCCCGCTCGAGCAGATCGGCCGCGGCAACGTCGCCTCGCTCAAGCTCGCCTTCACCTTCGCGACCGGCGTCGATCGCGGCCAGGAAGCTGCGCCGCTCGTGGTCGGCAACACCATGTACCTTGTGACGCCGTTCCCGAACTATGTCTATGCGCTCGACCTGAGCCGTCCCGCGTCGCCGCTGCGCTGGAAGTTCGACCCCAGGGCGGACGCCAGCGCCCAGGGCGTTGCCTGCTGCGATGTCGTCAACCGCGGCGTCGCCTTCGCCGACGGCCGGATTTTCTTCAACACCCTCGACGCGCAGACGATCGCGCTCGACGCGGCAACGGGTCAGGAACTGTGGCGGACCAAGCTCGGTGACATCAGTCGCGGCGAGACGATGACGATGGCCCCGCTCGTGGTCAAGGGCAAGGTGCTCGTCGGCAACAGCGGCGGCGAGCTCGGCGTCAGAGGCTGGCTGACCGCGCTCGATGCCGCGAGCGGCAATATCGCCTGGCGTGCCTGGAGCACCGGCCCCGACAAGGACGTGCTCATCGGCGCTTCGTTCAAGCCGTTCTATGCCCAGGATCGCGGCACCGATCTCGGCGTCGCGACCTGGCCCGGCACCGCCTGGAAGCTCGGCGGCGGCAGTGTCTGGGGCTTCGTCTCGTACGACCCGGACCTCGATCTCATCTACTACGGCACGGGCAACCCCGGGCCGTGGAATCCCGAGCAGCGGCCGGGCGCGAACAAGTGGACCTCGGGCATCTTCGCGCGTCGGCCCGACACCGGCGAAGCGATCTGGTATTACCAGTGGAGCCCGCACGACCTGCACGACTATGACGGCGTCAACGAGTCGGTGCTGGTCGACATCCCCATCGCCGGTCGCCTGCGCCGCGTCCTGCTCCACCCCGACCGCAACGGCTACCTCTACGTCGTCGACCGCAGCACCGGCCAGGTGCTGTCGGCCGACCCGTTCGTGCCGGTCACGACCTCTACCGGAGTCGACCTGCAGACCGGCGCGCTGACCTACAACCCGGCCAAGGAGCCGCGCGGCGGCGAGACCGTGCGCGACATCTGCCCGGCGGCGCCGGGCGCGAAGGACTGGCAGCCCTCGGCGTGGTCGCCGCGAACCCGGCTACTCTACGTTCCGCATCAGAACCTGTGCCAGGACGCGGAGACCTATCAGGTCAGCTACATCGCCGGCACTCCCTATGTCGGCGCCGACCTCAAGATGCGCGCCGGACCGGGCGGACATCGCGGCGAATTCACGGCCTGGGATCCGGTCGCGCGCAAGAAGGCGTGGTCGCTGAAGGAAAGCTTTCCGGTCTGGAGCGGCGCTCTCGCGACCGCCGGCGACGTCGTCTTCTACGGCACGATGGAGGGCTGGTTCAAGGCCGTCGACGCGAGCAGCGGCGCGCTGCTCTGGCAATTCAAGACCGGCTCCGGAATCATCGGCCAGCCGATCAGCTATCTCGGTCCCGACGGCAAGCAATACATCGCCGTCCTCTCCGGTGTCGGCGGCTGGGCCGGCGCGATCGTCAGCGCTCCGCTCGACGCGCGCGACCCGCTCGCCGGCGGTGGCTTCGTCAATGCCATGAAGGACCTGCCGGCGCAGACCGGCAAGGGCGGAACGCTCTATGTCTTCGCCTTGCCTTGACGCGGCACGCGTGGCCGGGCGGCGTGCACTGGCAGCGTCGGCGACGGTCGTCGCCACGCTTGCAGCGCCGCATGCCGCCGCGACCGAAGCAGCGCTTCGCGTCTGCGCCGAGCCGCAGAACATGCCGATGTCGCGGCGCGACGAAGCGGGGTTCGAGAACGGCATTGCCCGCGTGCTGGCCGACGAGCTGCAACGGCAGCTCGTCTATGCGTGGCAGCCGCAGCGCCGCGGCTTCGTTCGCAAGACGATCGGCGCCGACCTGTGCGACGTCTGGATCGGCGTTCCCGCCGGCTTCGACCGCCTGCTGACGACGCGACCGTACTACCGCTCGGGCTTCGTCTTCGTCAACCGTCGCGACGACGTCGCGCCGCTCCGCTCGCTGGCCGACCCGCGGCTGGCGAGCCTGCGCATCGGTGTCCAGCTGATCGGCGAAGACCTCGCGGCAACTCCTGCGGCGCTCGCTCTGGCGCGGGCCGGCGCCGTCGAGCACGTCGTCGGCTACACCGTCTATGGCGACGGGTCGGCCACGGAGCGCATCAGTGCCGATCTTGCCGCCGGACGGCTCGATGCTGCGCTCGTGTGGGGTCCCCAGGCGGGATACTTCGCCGACCACTGCGGCGTCGCGCTCGCGCTTACGCCCGCGTCGGCGCCAGCGGGATTCGAGCTGCCGTTCGCCTTCGCCATCGCGGTCGGCGTTCGCAAGTCCGAGCCGGCGCTGCGGGACGAGCTCGACCGCGCGCTCGAGCGACGTGCCGACGCGATCGATCGCATCCTCGGCGACTACGGCGTGCCGATGTTCGGGCCGGCACTGCCGGATGCCGTCGCGAACCGGCCGGCGCGGAGCGTGCCATGACCCCGCATCGCTGGGCCGCCCTCGCGATGGTTGCTTGCGCGCTCGCCGGCTGCTACCGCGAAAAGCGCGAGTTCCAGTCTCAGCCTGCCTCGGCGCCCGCCGATCGCGCGAAGCTGAGCAACGTCATGCCAGGTGACGCGCCGGCACTGCAGCCCGGATCCTTGCCGGCAGCCGACGGCGCGCGGGTCGATGCCAACGCCTATGCGGTGAACCAGGGCAAGCGCTTGTTCCGTTGGTACAACTGCAGCGGCTGTCATTCCGGCGGCGGCGGCGGCAACATGGGTCCGCCGCTGATGGACCGCGAGTGGCGCTATGGGCACGCGCCGCAGGCCATCTACGCCAGCATCGTCGAGGGACGGCCGAACGGCATGCCGGCCTTCGGCGGCCGGATCCCCGATGACCAGCTGTGGCAGATCGTCGCCTACGTCCGGTCGCTGAGCGGCCAGCTGCGCAAGGACGTCGCGCCGAGCCGGAGCGATTCGCTCTCCGGCGCGGCGCCCGAAAACGAGCGCGACAAGGAGACGCCGACGGCCGCCCGGGCCGCGTCGGCGAGCTGACATGGCGCGACGCTTCGCAGCCGCACCGGCCGCCGCGACCTGGCTCGCGGCGTCGGTCGCGTTCGCGCAGGATCGCCCGCGCGTGGTCCCCGGCGCGCACGACGCCTTGCTCGCCGCCGGCCCGCAGGCGGCGCACATCGGCCAGCTGTGGAATGTCGTCGTCGCCGTGTGCACGGTCGTCTTCTGCGCCGTGCTGCTTGGCGTTCTCGTCGCGCTCTGGCGCAGCGGCAAGGCGACCGAAGCAACGCCGGTCGATCTCTCTTCGCTCGGGCGCCACGAGCGTGGCCCCTACCGTGCCGTGCTCGCCGCGATCGGCGTGTCGGTCGCGCTGCTGTTCGCCATGGTCGTCGCCAGCGTCGCCGCCGACCGCGCGCTCGCCCGCCTGTCGCTCGAAGGCGCGGTGACGATCGACGTCACGGCGCATCAGTGGTGGTGGGAGCTGCAATACGGCGGCAGTCCCGAGTCGGCCCGCTTCACGACCGCCAACGAGCTGCACGTTCCGGTCGGCAAGCCGGTCATCGTCAGGCTCAGGTCCGACGACGTCATCCACAGCTTCTGGGTGCCGAGCCTGGCAGGCAAGAAGGACCTGATCCCGGGCCGAACGACGACGCTTCACTTCCGCGCCGATCAGCCCGGCCGCTATCGCGGCCAATGCGCCGAGTTCTGCGGCTTCCAGCATGCCTTCATGGCGTTCGAGGTGATCGCCGATCCCCCGGACCGCTACGAGGCCTGGGCCGCGGCCCAGCGACAGCCGGCGGCCGAGCCGGACGATGCCGCTGCGCAACGCGGCCGCGACGTCTTCCTGCGCAGCGCTTGCGTGATGTGCCACGCGATCGAAGGGACGATCGCGGCGGCGCGCAAGGCGCCCGACCTGACCCACCTCGCCAGTCGCACGACGCTTGCCGCCGGAACGCTGCCGAACGGCGCCGACGAGCTGAGCCGCTGGATTGCCGATCCGCAGGCGCTCAAGCCTGGCGTCAACATGCCGGCAGCGACGCTGGCGAGCGCCGACCTCGCTGCGCTCGTCGCCTACCTCGGGAGCCTCAAATGACGATGACGGCGAGGGCGACCGAGCCGCGCCGCAACAGCGTTCCGGTGACCGCCGAGGAGGCCGCCGCGCTCGAGCAGACCTGGCGCGACCCGTCGGGGATCTACGGCTGGCTCGCGGCGATCAACCACAAGGCGATCGGCAGGCGCTTCATCGTCACCGCGTTCGGCTTCTTCGTCGCCGGCGGCCTGCTCGCGGCGGCGATGCGCCTGCAGCTGGCCCGGCCCGACAACCGTCTCATCGGCCCTGATCTCTACAACCAGATCTTCACCATGCACGGCACGACCATGATGTTCCTGTTCGCCGTGCCGGTGATGCAGGCGATGTCGGTCTACCTCGTACCGCTGATGATCGGCTCGCGCAGCGTCGCCTTCCCGCGGATGAATGCGTACGCTTACTGGATCTACCTGTTCGGCGGGCTGATGCTGTACGTCGCGTTCGCCCTCAACATCGGCCCGGACGCGGGCTGGTTCGCGTACGTGCCGCTCTCCGGACCCGACTTCTCGCCCGGCAAGCGGGTCGACTTCTGGGCCCAGCTGATCACCTTCACCGAGCTCTCGGGCCTGCTCGAGGCGGTGATCCTGGTGACGACGGTGTTCAAGCTGCGGGCACCGGGAATGACGCTCAATCGCCTGCCACTCTTCGTGTGGGGAATGCTGGTGACGGCGTTCATGGTGATGTTCGCGCTGCCCGCGGTGATGCTCGCGAGCACGGCACTGATCACGGACCGCCTGGTCGGAACCCACTTCTACAACCCGGCCGAGGGCGGCGATGCCATGCTCTGGCAGCACCTGTTCTGGTTCTTCGGCCACCCGGAGGTCTACCTGATCTTCATCCCCGGGCTCGGCTTCATGTCGGCGATCATCCCGACCTTCTCGCGCCGGCCGATCTACGGTTACTCGGCGATGGTGATCTCGCTCATCGCCACGGCGTTCCTGGCCTTCGGCCTGTGGGTGCACCACATGTTCGCGACCAACCTGCCCGAGCTCGGCAAGAGCTTCTTCACGGCGGCGAGCATGATGATCGCGATCCCCTCCGCGGTGCAGATCTTCTGCTGGATTGCGACGCTCTGGACCGGCAAGCTCTCCTTCAAG
>Ga0068864_100005564_pt1 | contig 10332 bp, 15 predicted proteins | sample KBSSwiS72_FD_66586 | JGI IMG/M metagenome (GOLD analysis project Ga0068864, IMG submission 66586) | Switchgrass rhizosphere microbial communities from Kellogg Biological Station, Michigan, USA - KBS Switchgrass S7-2 | ecosystem: Host-associated > Plants > Roots > Rhizosphere > Soil ...
GATGGACGAGGCAACTACACGATCGGAATTCGCGAGCAGTTGATCTTCCCGGAGATCGACTTCAACAAAGTCGACAAGCTGCGCGGCATGAACATCTCGATCGTGACGACGGCGCGCAACGACGAACAAGCACGGTCGCTTTTGAAGGCGCTGGGAATGCCGTTCCGAACATAATCCACGGATTACACAGATATGGCTAAGAAATCATTAATCGCAAAAGCTGCACGCAAACCGAAGTTTTCGGTGCGCGCCTACACTCGATGCAAGCGTTGTGGACGGCCGCGAGGTTACTTGCGCAAGTTCAATCTCTGTCGCATCTGTTTTCGTGAGTTGGCGCTCCAGGGACAGATTCCTGGTGTGGTTAAGTCGAGTTGGTAGGCAATTGACTAACGGAGTTACTTCATGACTGATCCTATTGCCGATATGTTGACGCGAATCCGCAACGCCATCGCGGCGAAGCACTCGCGAGTTGATATTCCGGCTTCAAAGCTCAAACTTGAGATTGCCCGCATCCTGAAGGAAGAGGGTTACATCAACAACTTCGTCATTAAAGGCGAAGGGCTGAAACGCACCGTGCGCATCTTTCTGCGTTACGACGCGCGCGGCACGTCTTCGATTACGCACTTGCAGCGCATCTCGACCCCGGGCCGTCGCGTGTATGTCGGCTCCACCCAGATCCCGAAAGTGCTCGGCGGCTATGGCATCAATATCGTCTCCACGTCGAGAGGATTGATGAGCGGCAAGACTGCGCGTCGCGAAAATATTGGCGGAGAGTTATTGGCCCAGATCTACTAACAGGACCAACGTTATGTCACGAATAGGGAAAAAACTGATCACAGTGCCGAAGGGCGTGACCGTGACCGTGCACGAGCGGGAGCTCGAGGTCAAAGGGCCCAAAGGTACGTTGAAGACGCCGATTCCGCAGGGAATCAGTTTCAAACTGGAAGGCGAGGAACTGCGCGCCGAGCGGGGCTCGGATGAGCAGGCGGCGCTGCACGGCCTGGCGCGCGCGCTCGCAAACAACGCCATCGTCGGCGTGACTGAGGGTTTCAGCAAGCAGATGGACGTGGTGGGCGTTGGTTACAAAGCTGACGTGCAGGGCAAGAAGATTGTCTTCTCGCTGGGTTACTCCCATCCGATCGAGTTTCCGTTGCCACCCGAAGTCGATGCCAAAGCTGAGCGTCTGACGACGAAGGGCAGCATTCAGCAGTACCAGACGACTTTGACGTTGACCAGTATCGACAAACAGAAGCTGGGCCAGGTCGCGGCCGAGATGCACAAACTTCGCAAGCCGGATGCTTACAAAGGCAAAGGCGTGCGTTATGCAAACGTGCCGATCAAGTTGAAGCCGGGCAAGACTGGGAAATAATTAGCGATGGCAAACACAAACAGAGCAGAAGTGCGAACCGCGATTCACTCGCGCATTCGCCGCAAGGTTAAAGGAGACACGGAGCGGCCGCGACTCGCGATCTATCGCAGCCTGAACCATATCTACGCGCAGGTGATCGACGATGCTCGCGGGCAAACACTTGTCTCCGCTTCGACGACTGAAAAAGATCTGCGCGGCAACACGGGCGGCAACCTCGATGCGGCGCGTCGCGTTGGGCAGGTGATCGCGGAGCGTGCGTTGGCGAAAGGGATCGAGCAGGTGGTTTTCGATCGTGGCGGTTATCTCTATCACGGTCGCATCAAGGCCTTGACCGATGCCGCGCGCGCAGCGGGTCTGAACAAGAACGAAGCGGTTGCGGAACCCGAAGCCGAAAAGCCGGCGAAGGCTGAAGAACCAACCGAAAAGAAGTCAAAGAAGAAGAAACAAGAATAGACTATGAGACAACCCAAGCAACGCATTCCCGCACAGGGCCTCGATTTGAAAGATCAGGTGATCTCGATCAATCGCGTGACCAAAGTGGTTAAGGGCGGTAAGAACCTCTCGTTCGCGGCGCTCGTAGTAGTGGGAGACGAAGGCGGTCACGTCGGTTTTGGCACCGGCAAGGCGCGTGAAGTTCCCCTGGCGATCAAAAAAGGCGTCGAGGCAGCGAAGAAGAATTTGATTCGCGTGCCGTTGATCAACAACACGCTGCCGCACCAGTTGATTGGTGAATACGGCGCTGGCCGTGTGCTGGTCAAGCCGGCGTCGGAAGGAACGGGTGTGATTGCTGGTGGCGCGGTGCGTGCGGTGATGCAGGCAGTAGGTGTTCGCGACGTGCGCACGAAGGTGCTTGGTTCGACCAATCCGCACAACGTCGTGCGCGCGACGTTCGACGCCTTGTTGCGCATGAAGGATCCCATGGAACTGGCCCGCTTGCGTGGCAAGCAAGTTGAGGAGATGTAAAGATGCCGCGGAGAGCCAATAACAACGAAGCACAGGGTAAGATTCGTATCCAGTACTATCGCAGCTTTATCGCTGCGCCGAAGACGCACAAGACGATCGTGCGTAACCTGGGTTTGCGAAAGTTGAACCAGATTGTCGAGCGTCCGGATAACGACTCGACGCGTGGCACAGTGGCGAAGGTGCCGCACTTGTTGCGCATCGTAGAATAGGGCCACGGATTCACACGGATTTTTTACGGATCATAATTGGAGTTCAAGATGGCGATAAGTCTTAATAGTCTGAAGCCGGCAAAGGGTTCGACGCATAAGAAGAAACGTGTTGGGCGTGGTCCGGGATCGGGTTTGGGCAAGACCGCGGGCCGCGGTGAGAAGGGACAGAAATCACGTTCCGGTTACTCGCGCAAGATTGGCTTTGAAGGCGGCCAGATGCCGCTGCATCGTCGTTTGCCGAAGCGCGGCTTCACCAACATCTTCAAAAAGCAGTGGGTGGAGATCAGTCTCGCCTCGTTGGACCAGCATTTCAATGCTGATGAAGAGATCACTCCCGAGGTGTTGCACGATCGCGGTCTGATTAAGAAGGCCAAGCATGACGTGGTGGTGTTAGGTAATGGCGAAGTTTCGAAGCCGCTGCGTGTTTCGGCGCACCGGTTTACGAAGAGCGCTCGACAAAAGATCGAGCAGGCCGGCGGAGCAGTGGTGGAGATTACGACGTAGCGCGATAATAATCACCGCCAGGAGGCAGTATGGAAAAGTTTCTCGCCGCAGTTCGCAACATGTTCAATGTGCCGGATCTACGCCGGCGCATTTTCTTTACTCTGGGTCTGCTTGCTGTTTATCGTCTCGGCGCGCACGTCGGCGCTCCGGGCATTAACAAGCCACGCCTGGATGAAGTCTGGCGCGACGTCGCGGGTACGCTGCTGGGCGTGCTCGACCTCTTCTCCGGCGGAAACTTTCGCACGATCTCTATCTTCGCGTTAGGCGTCACGCCTTACATTACCGCATCCATCATCCTGCAGCTCATGACCGTCGTCTCGCCGCAACTCAAGAAGTTGCAGGAAGAGGGCGAGATGGGCCGGCAGAAGATTAATCAGTGGACGCGTTATCTAACGGTCGCGCTCGCGGCTATTCAGACCTCGTTCGTGGCCCACTGGCTCCAGGTCAACGGCGTCGGCGCGCCGGGTTGGGGATTCCGGCTCAGCACGGTCCTGACCTTGACCACGGGAACGATGTTTGTCATGTGGCTCGGCGAGCAGATCACCGAACGCGGCATCGGCAACGGCATCTCGTTGTTGATCTTCGCGGGTATCGTGATTGGTTTGCCGCGTGGGGTGCAGCAGGTTGCGGAACGTCTCAGTGGCGGCGATACGATGGCGACGCTTGGCGTCATCGCGTTGTTGGCAGCGCTGATCGCCATCATTGCGTTCATCGTGTTTGTGGAAGCAGCGCGACGAAAGATTCCGGTCAGTTATGCGAAGCGGCACGTTGGTCGCCAGGTAGTAGGCGGACAGCAAACGACCATGCCGCTAAAGATCAATATGGGCGGCGTTATCCCGGTGATCTTTGCCTCGTCGGTGTTGTCGATGCCGCAGAGTGTGTTTGCCGCGTTTCCACCCGATCCCGCGAATCCGAATACCTGGTGGGCATGGATCTGGCGCGGGTTCCAACTCTTCCATCCGGGCAATCCGTATTACGAGTTGATCTTCCTGTCGCTGATCGTCTTCTTCACGTTCTTTTACGTCTCGATTGTTTTTAACGTCGAAGAAGTGGCTGACAATCTTCGCAAGCACGGCGGGTTTATGCCTGGCATTCGTCCAGGCCGCGCGACGGCTGAATATCTCAATACGATCCTGACGCGACTGACCACAGTCGGCGCCATTTATCTCGCGCTCGTCGCTTTCATCCCGCAGTTCATGTTGAGCGGTTTTCAGGTGGCGCGTTTGCCTTTCGTCGGCACCTGGCTCGATTCGTTTGTCAGCACCACTCCCGGACTCTCGTGGATTCCGACCGGTATGGGCTACCAGTTTTATTTCGGTGGCACTTCGCTGCTGATTCTCGTCGGCGTCGCGATGGACACGGTCGCCCAGATTGAAGCGCAACTCGTGATGCGCAATTACGAGGGCTTCCTGGGCACTGGCGGTCGCCTGCGCGGACGGCGAGCGTAAACTCAAACTCAGTTATGTCAAAGATCATCGTACTGATGGGCGCGCCTGGTGCCGGTAAAGGCACTCAGGCGCGTTTGCTGCAAGAGCGTTTGCACCTGCCGCAGATCTCGACCGGCGATATCTTTCGCGCTCTCAAGAATGCACAAACGCCTTTGGCGCAGGAAGTCAGAGACATAATGGAACGGGGACAACTCGTTCCCGATGAAGTGACGATTCGGGTTGTTAAAGAGCGCACAGCGCAGGACGATTGCAAAAATGGCTACATTCTCGACGGCTTCCCGCGCACTCCAGCGCAGGCGGCGAGTCTCGAGAAACTCGCAGCCGAGCAGGGCCATCACATCGTCGCAGTTATGATCGACGTGCCGCTCGACTTGCTCGAGCAGCGCATGACGGGACGGCGCATCTGTCCCGTTTGCGGCGAGATTTACAACCTCTATTTCTATCCGCCGCGCCACGATAACGTCTGCGATTTTCATCCTGAGAAGCAGCTCGATCATCGTGCTGACGACAACGTGGAAACCGTGCAGGCGCGTCTTGCAACTTATGAAGAACAGACGCGGCCGTTGATCGACTACTACAAAGCAGCAGGCTTGTTGCACGCAGTCGATGGCACTCGCGAGCCGGAAGCGATTTATAATGACGTCACGCGGATTGTTTCCGCGGAACAGGTAATGAATTCGCGAACCTGAAATGATTATTGGGAAGTCAAAAAAAGAACTGGACAAGATGCGGGCTGCCGGTCGTTTGGTCGGGCAAGTGCGGGAGCATCTGCGCTCGCTGGTTAAGCCTGGTGTGACTACGATCGAGCTTGATCGCACCGCGGAGAAGATGATCCGCGATGCGGGCGCGCTGCCGACGTTCAAGGGGTATAACGGTTTTCCGTATTCGATTTGCGCTTCAGTGAACGAACAAATCGTGCACGGATTTCCTTCGGAGTACGCTTTGAAGGAAGGCGACATTTTCTCGATCGACTGCGGCGTGACGCTCGAAGGATTTGTGGGCGACACGGCGATGACCGTTCCGGTTGGCAAAGTCGATGAGGAACGGCTCAAGCTCGTGCGCGTCACTGAAGAGTGTCTCGAACGCGCGATCGTGCAGTGTCGCGCGGGGAACCATCTCGGCGATATCGGATGGGCGGTGCAGCAGCACGCGGAAGCCAACGGTTATTCAGTGGTCAGGGATTACGTCGGGCACGGCATTGGGCGGCGCATGCACGAGGACCCGCAGATCCCGAACTACGGCAAGCCGGGTTTGGGGCCGAAGATCAAGGTGGGTTATGTGTTCGCAATCGAGCCAATGGTTAACCTCGGGACACATTTCACCAAGGTGCTGGCCGACGGCTGGACGGTCGTGACTCTCGATGGCAAGCCCAGCGCACATGCTGAGCACACCATCGCCATCACGGAGGATGGTCCTGAAGTTTTGACCATGGTGTCATCGAGCCCGCGTTTAGAGCCAGTAACAGTTTAGTAGCCACGATCTCAATGGACGTCCCTCGGCTTGGCAAAGCCGAAGTGCGCGTGCTAGTATTTGCAGTTTGTCGGCAGCGTCCAAACTCCAATCAGAGAGGATATGGCGAAGGAAGAGGCTATAGAAGTCATGGCAAAGGTGCTGGAAACTTTGCCTAACGCTATGTTTCGGGTTGAGTTGGAAGACAGCCAGCATCAGGTGCTTGCGCACATATCAGGGAAGATGCGCAAGCATTTTATTCGCATTCTTCCGGGAGACAGGGTTTTAGTGGAATTATCGCCGTACGATCTCAATCGCGGCCGTATTACATATCGCTATAAATAGGTAAAGAGGTTCAGGCAATGAAAGTCCGTGCGTCAGTGAAAAAGATGTGCGACAAGTGCAAGGTCATCCATCGCAAAGGCGTGGTGCGCGTGATCTGCAGCAACCCCAAACACAAACAGAGACAAGGATAGACGAGAAATACAATGGCCCGTGTAGCAGGAGTAGATCTACCACCAAACAAGAGAGCTGAGGTTGGCCTAACTTACATTTATGGCATCGGCCGCTCGCGCTCGAATTCTGTGCTCAAGGAAGCCGGCGTCAACCTCGACACTCGCGTGAGAGATTTGAGTGAAGACGAGTTGAGCCGCATTCGTGCCATCCTGGAAACGCAGGGCGAGATCGAAGGCGATCTGCGCAAACGCGTCCAGATGGATATCAAGCGCTTGATGGACATCGGTTGTTATCGTGGTTTGCGACATCGTCGCGCGCTGCCCGTTCGTGGTCAGCGCACGCATACAAACGCGCGCACGCGCAAAGGTCCACGACGTGCCACCATCGCCAAGAAGAAGGCGCCCGGCAAGAAGTAAGGTTTAGTAACCAAGAGACTTTATGGCTAAAGCAGGCGGAAAAAAGAAGGTCTTTCGCAAGAAAGAGAAGAAGAACGTTCCCAACGGCATCGTGCACATCGCCGCGTCGTTCAATAACACGATGATCTCGATCACGGACCTCGAAGGAAACCTGATTGCGCAATCATCGGCGGGCGCGCGCGGTTTTCGTGGTTCGCGTAAGGGCACTCCCTTCGCTGCGCAGCAAGCGGCTTATGAAGCAGCGAAGAAGGCGCACGAAGCCGGCATGCACCAGTGCGAAGTGCGTGTGAAGGGACCGGGCGGTGGTCGTGAGTCGGCCATCAGGGCGATCGCAAATGCGGGCATCAGAGTGATGACTATTCGCGATACGACACCGATCCCGCACAACGGATGCCGGCCGCCGAAGCGGCGCAGAGTTTAGGACGCGGATTTACGCTGATTGTAAATCCGATTTTTAACCAAAGGACGAAGGATCTCTCAACGAGATCTGTAAACTTTTCCGGCTGATATAAATCAGTTCGGAGGCAATAGACCGGAGGCAATTAATTGGCTAGGTATAGAGACGCTGTGTGTCGCCTTTGCCGTCGCGAAGGCGCGAAACTGTTTTTGAAGGGCGACCGTTGTTACAAACCCGCTTGCCCGATTGAAAAACGTGGTACGCAACCACCCGGACAGCATGGTAATTCGCTGCGCCGCGGGAAAGCGCTGGTCGGCTACGGCCAGCAGTTGCGAGAGAAGCAGAAGGTCAAACGCATCTACTTCATTCTCGAAGGGCAGTTTCGAAACTACTTCGAACGCGCTGCCCGCATGAAGGGAATTACGGGCGAGAATCTTCTGTTCCTGCTGGAGCGGCGACTGGATAACGCAGTCTACCGCGCGGGCTTCTCCACCTCACGCCGGCAGGCGCGACAGTTGGTGAACCACGGCCACATTCAGGTAAACGGTCGCAAAGTAGATATTCCCTCATTTCAAGTTAAACCTGGGGACACGATTAGTGTGAAAGAACCCAGCCGTAAGAACGCTCACATTGAGAGTGCGTGGCAAACTGCGTCCGGTCGCGGACGCCCGTCGTGGCTCACTGCCGACACGGGCGAGATGACTGCTCGGGTGGCCAGCTTGCCGGTGCGTGACGACGTCGATCGCATGATCAATGAGCAGTTGATTGTCGAACTTTATAGCAAGTAATTAAACCGACCGGCTGTGGCGCTCCCGTCGCCGCGGCTGGTCTGATGCATTTTTCTTAGGAACCTGAACGCTATGGCTATGGATCAAAATAATCTTTGGACAGGATTTCAAATGCCGCGCCGTTTGGCGGCAGACGCGGAGACCCTCACGGAGCGATATGGCCGTTTTTCAGCACAGCCATTCGAGCGAGGCTTTGGAACTACCGTGGGTAATTCTCTGCGCCGCGCGCTGCTTTCATCAATCGAAGGCGCCGCGATTACGGCCGTCAAGATCGAAGGCGTCGAGCATGAGTTTTCATCGATCAAGGGAGTGGTGGAAGACGCCACTGACGTTATTCTCAATCTCAAACAAGTACCATTTAAGTTACACAGCAGCGAGCCCAAGACGCTGCGGATCAACAAGGAAGAGGCCGGTGAAGTAACGGCTGCCGATATTGAAACGGATGCGGACGTCGAGATTCTCGATCCGACGGTGCACATCGCAACCGTGAGTGAAGGTGGTTCGTTGCGCGTAGAGATGCGCTTGAAGCGTGGCCGTGGTTACGTTTCGGCTGACAGAAACTTCGACGAGGATCTCTCGCTCGGTTACATCCCGATCGATTCGGTCCACACGCCGGTCAAGAAAGTTAACTACAACGTCGAAGCGGCGCGCCTGGGCCAGAACACTGAGTTCGACAAGCTGACGATCGAAGTTTGGACCGATGGTTCAGTGAAGCCGGAAGATTCAATCGGTCTGGCAGCGAAGTTAATCAAGGACCACATGTCGATCTTCATTAACTTCGAAGAGGACACTGACGATTTCGCTTACGCGAAGATGGAGCGCCCGCCGCTGCCGCGCAACGATCAGTTGGATCGTTCGGTTGACGAATTGGAACTCTCAGTTCGTTCTTACAACTGTCTCAAGAACGCCGACATCCGGACCATCCGCGATCTGGTGCAGCGCACCGAGCGTGAAATGCTTGCCACGAAGAACTTCGGCAAGAAGTCGCTCAACGAGATCAAAGAGATTCTCAACGGCATGGGACTCGACTTCGGGATGGAGTTTGACGAGCAGGGCAATCCGATTCCGGGAACGGGTGGCCGCGACACCGCCGATCTTTCGGACTTTGAAGGCGACGAGGAACAGTAATTTAGAGTCATGCGACACCTAAAGGCACATCGAAAACTCGGTCGCACCAGCGAGCATCGCAACTCGATGCTCCGCAATCTCGCGACCTCTCTGATCAATTCGCGCGAAGAGCGCATCGTCACGACTTTGCCGAAGGCGAAGGAGTTGCGGCCGTTTGTCGAACGTGCTATCACGCTCTCGCGCCGCGCCCGTAACTTTGCCGACGATGGTGCAGACGCGCAGGCGCTGCATCTGCGTCGTCAGGCGGCGGGTTTCTTTCACGCCGGCAACACAACCGTCAGTGAGACGACGGGTAAGCGCGGACAACTCAGACCGGAGCGGACCGCCGGAGTCGCGGCGCTGAAACGCCTGTTCACCGATCTCGGCGAGCGTTACAAGGATCGTCCTGGCGGTTACACGCGCATTTTGAAACTGGGTTATCGCGAGGGTGACCGTGCTGAACTCGCCATCATCGAGCTGGTTGACAACCCCCGCGAAGTCGAGGCTGTCGAAGCGGCCAAGAAACGAAAAGCCGCCGCCTCGAAGAAGCGGAAAGGTCGCGGTAAGGAAGCGAAGGACGAGACAGCGGAGTCTAAATCCGAAGACGGCGAGAGCTAAACTAATTCTCCCGCAGGGGCGCAAAGGCGCAGAGTGAACCCTTTGCGCCTTTGCGTCTTTTGCGAGAACTGAATGGCAGCACCCAAAGAACAAGCTGAGACTTCAAACCGCCGGGCTCGGCCCGCGCAACGTCCGGCAGCGTCCGTCAACATGGAGGAGCTGCGCGAACTAATCGCTCTCCTGCGCGACAATGGGCTGGCGGAGCTTGAACTCGAGAACGAAGGTTTCCGCGTTCGCCTGCGTCGCGACTCCGCCGCCGGCGAAGCACCTTACGTTGTCGCTGCTCCGCAACCGGCGCCGGCACACGTGCGTGAGAAAACAGGGGCTGCCGCGGTTGCTCCGTCTGGTCCAACACATCCCGGCACACACGCGGCCACAGAAGCTTCCGGCGATCAGGATCTGCACATCATTCCGTCGCCGATTGTCGGCACATTCTATCGTTCGCCTTCACCAGCGGCGGATGCGTTTGTGAAGATCGGCAGTAACGTGGAGCAGGACACCGTCGTTTGCATCATCGAAGCGATGAAGCTCATGAACGAGATTCAGGCGGAGACGACGGGCGAAGTAGTTAAGATTTACGTTGAGAACGGCCAGCCGGTTGAATACGG
>Ga0068864_100005565_pt1 | contig 10332 bp, 10 predicted proteins | sample KBSSwiS72_FD_66586 | JGI IMG/M metagenome (GOLD analysis project Ga0068864, IMG submission 66586) | Switchgrass rhizosphere microbial communities from Kellogg Biological Station, Michigan, USA - KBS Switchgrass S7-2 | ecosystem: Host-associated > Plants > Roots > Rhizosphere > Soil ...
GGCCGCGTGCGCGGCCCAAGGAGGAACCAGCATGTCGAAGCGTCGTCGATCGTTTAGCTTCGCGGCGGCCGTGGTCTCAGTGCTCTTGGCCGCGGTCCCCGTCAGTGCCACCCCAGCCCCGAGCGGCGACCGGCTGATCGGCAATGTGAGCCAGGGCCACGGCGGAGCCATCGAGCCCGCCTACGACTACAACACAGGTGCGCTGACGTACATCCTCACGCCGACGGGAGCCCCGTTCCCGTCGAAGGCCAATGATCACGCTGTCGCCCCGCTGTACATCGTCGTGTACCCCGCGAGCTATCCCGGCTGGACGCTCAACTGCATGGGCGTCCCCGGCAATTGCCCCGACCACGACGGCCTGATCGCCGGCGCGGCCACGGGCCTCGAGTCGGGTGTGTACGGCACGGATCCGGCCGCGGTTCCCGGCCATGATCACCTGATCGGGCTTGCGAACACTGGTGGCGATTGGAACGTCGCCTGGCACGTCTACGTGGTCCTGTTCACGAACAGCGCTGCCGCGAACACGCACGTGACGACGATGACCCAGCTGCAGGCCGACCTCGACGGCGGCGACGCGATCTCGGTCGACAGCGGCATCATCTTCAACTGCAGCGCCGTGCCCGCCTCGCTGTACTGGCGCGGCACGCCCATCTGAGAAGGACCGCGCAAGCCGCGAGGGCCTGGCCTTCGCGGCTTGCGCCGTTCTCTCGTGTGATCGACAGCTGGGAGGCTCCAATGCTCAGCGATTACATCGTCCATCCGAGCCTGGCGACGGCGGACATCGGCAAGGCCCGCGAGTGGTATGCCGAACGGCTGGGGCTGGAGCCGCTGCTGGCCTTTCCCAGCCTGCTCGTGTACCAGGTCGACTCGACGATCTTCACGGTCTTCGAGACGTCGGCCGCGGGCACAGCGAAGAACACGGTCGCGGGCTGGCGGGTTCCAGATCTGCGGGCGGAGATGACTCGCCTTCGCGGCCGAGGCGTCGTGTTCGAGGAGCTGGACTTCGGTGGCGACGACCGCACGATCGACGGGATCATGACCTCGTCCGATCCCTTCGGCAGCGTGGCCCTGAATGCCTGGTTCCGTGATGGCGATGACAACTGGATCGGCATGATCGAGCAGCCCGACCATCCCAACGAGCCACCCACCGGCATGGGATTCCTTGCATCGTTGGCCGCTTCCGATCTGGCCAGGGCGCGGGCCTGGTACTCGGAGAAGCTGGGACTCGAACCGCTGCACGTCTACGGAGACCAGGAGCTCGCCTATCGGCAGGGCGCGACCCAGCTGTCGATCTTTACGACCCCGATGGCCGGCACCGCCCGGAACACGGTCGCGGTCTGGCGCGTGGGCGACCTGCGCGCCGAGGTGGCGACCCTTCGGTCTCGGGGCGTCGTCTTCGGCGACTACGATCTCGGTGACGGCAAGACGGTCGAAGGGATCTACACCGACCCGGACGACGGGTCAATGGCGGCGTGGTTCACGGACTCGGAGGGCAATATCCTCGGCCTGGCCGAAGACCACGGCGTCGCGATCCCGCTGCCCCGACCGGTGAGCTAGCCGGTCCTGAGGCAAGCGAAGCCTCATCGCCTGGCGACCGTGGTTCCGGCCATTCGGTCGAGGGTCTCGAGCGTCACCATCCGCAGGCCCTGCCGGGGCGCGGTCTGGCGCGCAAGCCGGGTCTGGCACGTGCGCCCGGCATCGAAGATGACGAGGACCGCCACGAGGCGCTCGCCATCGTCCGCAGCGTGGCGGCGCGCATCGTCCAGCTGGTTGAGGACGTCGGCCCCGATCCCCCGCGCGCCCCATTTGCAGTCGTATGCCTCGGCGGCGCCCGGGAGCTCGACGGTCACGTCGTATGGGTGGATCTCCGTGGCGACCCCGTCGAAGAGGATTCGCCGCTCGCGATGAATCGCGGTCGGGGGCACCCGCCGACCGAGCAGCTGCTCGGTGAGGGCCTCCACGATGGCGCCTCGGAACTGGTTGCGGGCCTGCTCTCCGCGGCCCGCGACGTCGAGGCTCACGGCGAGGACGGCCTCGGCCCGGATCGCGGTCGCGTCGTCCGAGCCCGGGCCGAAGAGCGTCGGAAACATCGTCCGCCAGGCCTCGGGATCGAGCGTCTCGCCGTTCATTGCCGCCCGCGCCAGGAGCCGCTCCGCGTAGGAGGCGTCGGCCAGCAGACCGGCGGCTCGCGCGACCACGGGGTCGGCCTGGATCGCGGCGTACACGATCGCGCGAGCGTCCTTCGCCGCGTTCTGGAACCTCATCGCGGATCAGCGCCGACGGCGACCAGCGCGACGAGCGGGAGCGTCGAGAGCCAGTCGATCGCGCGGTGTGGGTCCTTGATCGATGCGGCCTCCGCGGCGAGGCGATCGATGGCGGCCTCGGCGCCCGCCGGCGCCGCGTGACCCGCTCGAGCGTCGGCCTCGGCCCGGAGCGCGCCGCCCCAGACGGTCACGAGGTCGCGGACGTACTGCCACTCGTCTTCCACGGGAGTCGCGGTGTCGGCGAGGACGCCCAGGGAATCGGTCGCACGGCGGAGCAGGGCGTCAACGGTGGTGGCCACGACGAGTCCTTCGGCTCACCCGGGGCGGAAGCATCGTCGTGACGGTAGCGCAGGAGCCCGTGCCTTCGGACCTGGTGCGTGATCCGAACCCGGTCGCGTGGTTCGGGACCACGAGCCCGCCAGCGCTCGGGGCCCGACCTGACAGCCCTTCGATAGCCCGGGCGGGCTCTCGCTTGCACGTGCGGCCCGGCCGGCGGGCGATGCTCCGGGCCCGTGCCACCGATCAGTCCCCCGCCCCTGCGCGCCCCGCGGCCGGGCTACCTGCCGGCCTACCTCGGCAACGGCCTCATCGGGCTGCGCTGCCCGCCGATCCCATTCCTCGACGGCACCGCCATGGTCAACGGCTTCGCCGGGATCGACCCAAGCGACGGTGTCGAGGGCTTCAGCCGGGTGCCCTTCCCGCTCGCGGCCGACCTCGAGATCGACGGTGTTCGCCTGTCGAGCGCCCGTGAGCACGTGCGGTTCGTCGAGCAGGCCTATGACTTCGAGACGGCCGAGCTGCGGACCACGCTCGAGTACACGCCCGACGGCGCGTCCGCGCGATTGGTCGTCACGACGTTCTGCAGCCGGACCCTGCCGACGATCGCGCTCCAGCAACTCGAGGTCGAACTCGATCGGGCGGTCGACGTCCGGCTCATCGTCGGGCTCGACCCGACCGGCGTGCCGGGCGTCGCCGAGTACCGGGCTGGGTCGGCTGGTCGCGACACGGCGCATGAGCCGGACGCGATCCTCGTCTGGCACAGCCCGGGCTCGGTCTCGCTGTGCGGTCTTGCCTACCGAAGCCAGCTCGACGGCGTCGGCGGAGCTGAGGTCGACCGGCGAGTCCGCCGTCACGACCAGCGCGGCCGGCTCTCGACGGCCTACGCGTTCCGGGCACGGCGCGGCCGGCGCTACGTCGTGCATCAGGCCACCTCGCTCGTCGCCGACCTCGGTCATCCCCATCCCGACGACGAGGCCGCGCGGCTCCAGGCGCAGGTCGCGGCGATGGGCTGGGACGCGGTGCGCGAGGCGAATCGGGCGGCGTGGCGGGAGCTGTGGCGCTCGCGGATCGTCATCGACGGCGCGTCGAAACGCTGGCAGGCGGTCACCGACGCGAGCCTGTTCTACCTGCTGACGTCGGTCCATCCGTCGTCGATCGCGGGGACCTCCCTGTTCGGGCTCGCCTATTGGCCGAACTACCACTACTACCGCGGCCACGTGATGTGGGACATCGAGACGTTCATCGTCCCGCCGCTCTGGCTGCTCCAGCCGGATGCTGCCCAGGCGATCCTCGACTACCGCGTCCGCCACCTCGACGATGCTCGGCGCCTCGCGAAGATCGTCGGCTGGCGCGGCGCGTTGTATCCGTGGGAGAGCTGCCCGCTCCACGGCGAGGAGGCGACGCCCGGGGCGACGCCGCCGAACCGGGACATGACGAGCTTTCTGGTGGCCCTCGCTTTCAGCGGTTATCTCCACGCGACCGGCGACCGCGACGCCCTTCGGCGCTGGGCCTGGCCGGTCCTGAAGGCGGTCGCCGACTTCGCCCTGAGCCGCGTCATCCCGAGCGAGCGCGGCTTCGAGCTGCGCGACACGGTCGGGCCGGCCGAGATCACGAACGGCAGCGTCGACAACGCCGCGTTCGTGAACATGGCGGCCTCGCGGACGCTCGAGGAGGCGGGGGCGTTCGCGCGGGCGATCGGCGAGCGACCGCCCCAGGCCTGGGCCCGGGTTGCGCGCGAGCTCGTGGTGCCGCGGGCGAAGGCCGGCCACATCGTCAACCATGATCGGTTCCGGATCGATCGCTGGCTCGGCGAGACGCCCGAAGGCGCCGCCGGGATCTGGCCGCTCGGCTACCGCGTGCCGCCGGAGGTCGAACGAGCGACGTTCCGGTTCGCAACGCAGGAGCAGGCGCCGCGCTACGCCGGCGTCCCGATGCTCTCGGGTTTCCTCGCCTATTACGCGGCGGCGGCGGGATTGCCGGATCTCGCCTCCGAGCTGCTCGAGCGCGGCTACGGCGACTTCATCGACCAGCCGTTCCTCGAAACCGACGAATTCACCCGCCGCCGGGCCGACCTCCCGCGCGCGGCCCCGATGTTCGCGAACATCGGGGCGTACCTGCAGACCCTGATCTACGGCTACCCAGGGATCCGCGTCGGGCCGGGCGATCCGGCTTCGTGGTGCGAGCGGCCGGTCGTCCTGCCACCGGGCTGGCGCGGGATCTCGATCGAGCGCGTCTGGGCCCGCGGCGAACCGTGGTCGCTTGAGGCGCGGGCCGGCGCTCCGGCGGCACGGTTCATCCCGGAGTTCGGCCCGAGGCGGACTCGAGCCGCCCGGCCCGGTCCAAACGTGCCACTTGACAGTAGCGCGTTTGTCCGTCATAACTTGCTACACCGAAGTAGCAAGGAGAAGCGGACATGGCGAGCTCGATCACGACAGGAACCATCCACCGCGCCGCAGGGACCCAAGGCCGGGAGCGCCCGAGCGCCGGGGACGTCGCGCTCCGTGCGGCGATCGTCGGACTGACGCTCGCGACGGGCTACATCCACCTCGGGCTCGGCGGCAGCCTCTTCACCCTGAACGGTGTTGGCTACGGCGTCGCGGCGATCGCGATGGCCATCCCGCTCGGCCTCGCGATCCGCTTCCGATGGCTCGTCCGGCTGGGCCTCATCGGGTACGCTGCCGCCGCGATCATCGGCTGGTACCTGACCGGCCCGCGCTACGAGATCGCCTATGTCGCCAAGGCCATCGAGGTTGCCTTGATCGCCCTCCTCGCCATCGACTTCGTGCGGCATGACGGCAGCCCGATCGCCGCCGCCCGTCGCGCTTGGGCCGCCCGATGACGCGGCGCCTCTCCGTCCGCGCGGCGCTCGTGCTGCTCATCGTGGCGCTCGTCGCGGCCTGTGATGCAAGCTCCACACCGAGCCCCGAGCCGAGCGCCCAGCCGAACAGCCCAACGATCGCGACCAAGGACATCAAGTTCGACCGGCCCGAGCTCGACGTGCCCGCGGGGCGGCCCTTCACCCTCGTGTATGAGAACCAGGAGTCGACCGCGCACAACGTCGCGATCTATACCGACGCGTCCGCGGGCACGAGCCTGTTCAAGGGCGCGATCTACGGCGGTCCGGCGACCCACGTCTACGCCGTCCCGGCGCTCCCCGCCGGGACCTACTACTTCCGATGCGATGTCCACCCCACGATGAACGGGACGGTCGTCGCCGCGCCTTGACCCGCAAGCTCAACCGGCGAGGCCAGACTCCCAGCGCGGCGTCGCGGGCGCCGTGGGTCGAAGCTTGATACCTCGCAGGAGCTGGGCATTGGCGGCCACCACGATGGTCGAGAGGCTCATGGCAATGGCGCCCAATGCCATCGGCAGGTCGAAGCCCAACGGGACCAGGAGGCCGGCCGCCACGGGGATGGCCACGAGGTTGTAGCCGGTGGCCCAGACGAGGTTCTGGATCATCTTGGCGTAGGTCGCCCGCGAGAGCTCGATCGCCGCGACGACGTCCCGCGGGTCGCTCCGAACCAACACGATGCCGGCAGACTCGACCGCGACGTCGGTGCCGGCGCCGATGGCGATGCCGACATCGGCCGTCGCGAGCGCCGGGGCATCGTTGACGCCATCGCCGACCATCGCGACCTTGCGACCGCCCTGCTGGAACCGCTTGACCGCGTCGGCCTTGTCAGCTGGCAGAACCTGCGCGGCCACATCGTCGATACCGAGGCGACGGGCGACTGCCTCGGCCACGGCTCGGCTGTCGCCGGTGATCATGGCGACGCGGACCCCGAGCGCGTGCAGCGCGGCAACAGCCTCGGCCGATTCCGGCCGGATCTCGTCTTCGAGCGCGATGGCGCCGACAATCTGCCCGTCCCGCACGACGTAGAGCACCGTCCGGCCCTCGAGGTCCCAGTCGGCCGCGACCGCCAAAGGCTCGAGCCCGAGATCGGCGAGCAGTCGCGGTCCGCCCACGCTGACCTCGCGGCCATCGACCCGCGCGCGGGCGCCACGGCCGGCGAGCGCCTCGAACCCGGTCGCGGTCGGAACCCGGAGAGCCCGGGCCGAGGCGCCGCGCAGGATGGCTCGCGCGAGCGGGTGCTCGGAGTCGGCCTCGACGGCGGCGGCGATGCGGATGGTGTCGTCGTCGGTCGCATCGACGAGCGCGGGCTCGCCTCTTGTAAGCGTTCCGGTCTTGTCGAAGATGACGACATCGAGGGTCCGCGCTCGCTCGAGCGCCAGGCGGTCCTTGACCAGCAGGCCATTCCGCGCCCCGAGTGAGGTCGAGATGGCGATGACGAGCGGGATGGCAAGCCCAAGCGCATGCGGGCAGGCGATCACCAGCACGGTTGCCGTCCGCACGAGGGCGCCGGCCTGGTCGCCATTGGCCCACCAGTAGATGAACGTGATGGCGCCTGAGCCGAGAGCGACGTAGAACAGGATGGCCGCCGCTCGGTCCGCGAGGGCCTGGGCGCGGGACCCGGAAGCCTGTGCTGCCGCGACCAGCCGCATGATCCCCGACAGCGCCGTCGCCTCGCCCACGGCTGTGACCGTGACGCGCAGGGAGCTCCCGGCGGCGACCGTGCCGGCCACGACGGCATCGCCGGGCTGCTTCGCGATCGGCCTGGACTCGCCCGTGATCATCGACTCGTCGACATCGGCCGAGCCCTCGGCGACCACGCCATCCGCCGCCACGCGGGCCCCGGGTCGCACGAGGATCACGTCGCCGACGGCGAGGGCGGCGATCGGCACCTCCTCGGAACCCGACTCGCTCAGCCGCTCAGCCGTGTCGGGCAGGAGCTCGGCGAGGGCCGAGAGGGCGCCTCGGGCCTGGGCGATCGAGCGCATCTCGAGCCAGTGGCCGAGGAGCATGATCGTGATCAGGGTTGCGAGCTCCCACCAGATCTCGACCTCGAAGAGGTGCAGGGTCCCGGCCCAGCTGGTGACGAACGCGACCAGGATCGCGAGCGAGATCAAGGTCATCATCCCGGGCTTCCGGTCGGCCAGCTCGCCCCGGGCCCCGCGAATGAAGACCAGTCCGCCGTAGACGAAGACGGCGGTGCCCAAGGTCGCGGGAATGATGTCGGCTCCGGGGAAGACCGGAAGCGCGTAGCCGAACCAGGTCGCGATGTCGCGGCTGAACACGACCACGGGCAAGGTCAGCGCGAGGCTGATCCAGAACTTGTCGCGGAACATCGCAACCGAGTGCCCCGCGTGTCGGTCGTGGCCGCCGGCCGAAGGCCCGCCAGCGCCGTGTCCATCCAGATGAGCCTGGTGGCTGACCGGGTGGTGCTCATGGCTGTGATCCATCGTGACAATACTCCCGGGGAGTATTGTCGCAGCGGCCCCCGATCCTTGCAATGGGCCGGTGGGCAGCCGCCCGCCGGAGAGAAGCGAGTGGCTACCAGCCAGTCGTGCCGGGCTCGCCCTTGAACGGTCCCACGATCCGCGACGTCACCCAGCCGCCGTAGAACCGACCCGGCTGGGGCGTCGCTCGCTCGTCCCCCACCCACGCCTCATCGACGAGGCCGGCGTAGAACGCGACGTGATCGCGGATCGCCTCGTAGCCCGGCAGCGGCTCGCGATAGGACCAGGCGACGTTGTGGATCGTCCGCCCCGGAAGGTCCAGCGTGTGGTACGACGCGTTGCCTTTCCACTCGCAGAACGTCTCGTGGGGGCTCGGATGCAGGAGGTCCGTTCGGACGTCCGACAGTGGCAGGTAGTAGACCGGCGGCCCGGCGGTCTCGAGCACACGCAGGGCGCTCGTCGAATCGGCGATCGTCAGGCCATCGACCACGACGCGGATCCGCTCCGGAACGGCCTCGACGCGCGGCGGCCGCGGGTAGTCCCAGACCGACTCCTGGCCCGGCCCCGGCACGACCCGCGTGGCGGTGTCGCCAGTTGGACCATTTGACGGTGTCATGGAGCACCAGCCTAGCCCGGAGCCTGTTGTACAGTCCCCGCCAGCGTCGACCAACATCGGCGGCGCGGAGCGGAGGTCGTCCGCCCCGGTCCATCTGCGCGGTTCTGGAGGTCGGTCATGACGGTTCGGCGACAGCGGCTGCTGGCTCTCGGCGTTGGTCTCGGACTGGCGTTCGCGAGCGTCGGCACCGCCGCGGCAGGCGGCGCCTCGTCCGCATCGAATCAGCCCCGACAGGTGGTCATGCCGCCTCGTGGCGCCGCTCAGGGCGCCGCTGGAACCGCCAACAACCTCTTCTATCACGGTGGGGTCGGCGGGTCGGGCGTCGAAACCGGCGCCGACAAGGTCTATCTCGTCTTCTGGGGCAGCCAGTGGACGGGCAATGACCCATCTGGCGAAGCCGCGATCCTGCAGGCGTTCTTCAAGGGCGTCGGCGGAAGCTCTTGGAACAACTCCGTCACGCAGTACTGCCAAGGCGGTTCGAACGGCTCAACGACGTGTGGCGCCGGCACGACCGCCGCGACCAATCCGACGAACGTACTCGGCACCGTCGCCGGTGCTCAGGTCTGGTACGACAACAGCGCGAAGGCGCCGCGGCGCCCCAGCCAATCAGCGCTTGCGGGTGAAGCCGCTCGGGCGGCAGCCCACTTCGGCAACACGACCGCTGCATCGAACAAGACGGTGCAGTACGTCATCGCGACCGCGACCCACAACAACGCGGCGGGCTTTGGCTCCTCGTACTGCGCCTGGCACAGCTCGACCTCGTCCGCGTCGGGAACGCTCGCCTACACGAATCTCCCGTACATCACCGATGCCGGTGCGAGCTGTGGCGCGAACTTCAACGGCCTCGGCGCGAAGGCCGGGATCACCATCGTCGAAGGCCACGAGTTCGCCGAGACTGAGACGGACATCTTTCCGAACGGCGGCTGGCTCGACAGCGGCGGGGCCGAGAACGGCGACAAGTGCGCCTGGATCTCATCGGGCCAGGGCGCATCGGCAAACATCAGCCTCTCCACTGGCACCTTCCCGGTCCAGTCGCTCTGGAGCAACGCGACCAGCAACTGCGTGATCTCCTACCCGTAGGCCTCGATGACCGAACGCTTCGTCACGCGCGGCTTTGTCGGCCGGCGTGACGAGGAGGGCTCGGGCGGCGACGCGCGATCGCGCACGCCGCCCGGCCAGTACCTGACTCGCGACTTCCCGGTCCTGTCGGCCGGGCCCACCCCTCGCACGCCCCTCGAGCGCTGGTCGCTCACGATCGAGGGCCTTGTCGCGGCACCGGTCACGTGGACGTGGAACGAGCTCATGGCCCTCCCCGCCCGGGACTGGACCGTCGACATCAGCTGCGTCACGAAGTGGACGAAGCTCGACATGCGCTGGCACGGCGTGAGCGTCGACACGCTCCTCGAGGCCGTCGAGCTCAAGCCCGAGGCCGCGTTCGTCATCGCGTATTCGGACGGCGGCTACACGACGAACCTGCCGCTCGGCGACGTCCTGAACAACCAGGCGTTCGTGGCCTGGGAGTACGACGGCAAACCACTCTCGCCCGAGCACGGCGGACCGGCCCGCCTCGTGGTCCCGGGGCGCTACTTCTGGAAGAGCGCGAAGTGGGTTCGGGGCCTCCGGATCGAGGCGCGCGACGAGCCCGGGTTCTGGGAGTCGCTCGGCTACCACAACCGCGGAGACCAGTGGCAGGAAGAACGCTACTCGGGCGACTGATGGGTCGCCCACAGCAGCAGCCCCAGCCGCCCGTCGGGACCGCGGTGCCGGCCGCGCTGAGAGCCGCGCCGCCGGCCCCCCGCGTCGAATGGCAGCTCGCGACCGTGACCGCTGTCCGCGACGAGACGCCGACGGTCCGCTCGTTCACCTTGCGGCTCG
>Ga0068864_100005567_pt1 | contig 10328 bp, 11 predicted proteins | sample KBSSwiS72_FD_66586 | JGI IMG/M metagenome (GOLD analysis project Ga0068864, IMG submission 66586) | Switchgrass rhizosphere microbial communities from Kellogg Biological Station, Michigan, USA - KBS Switchgrass S7-2 | ecosystem: Host-associated > Plants > Roots > Rhizosphere > Soil ...
CGCGCCCGCGCCTTCGTCCGGCCCGAGGATCACGATGCCGTCCGGCGCCGTCTACCGCGTCGAGCTCGCGCTCACTCCCGAGGACCAGGCGCAGGGGCTGATGTACCGGGAGAACCTTCCGCCGCTCTCCGGAATGCTGTTCGTCTTCGACGCTCCCGCCCCGCATCACTTCTGGATGAAGAACACGATGATCCCGCTCGACATGATCTGGATCGACGAGTCGGGCAAGGTGATCTACGTCTCGGCGGACACGCCTCCGTGCAAGGCCGACCCGTGCCCGACCTACGGCCCGGACTCTCCGGCGAAGCAGGTGCTGGAGATCGCGGGAGGGAAGGCGAAGGAGGAGAAGGTCGGTGTCGGGAGCGTGCTGAAGATCGAGGGAGTCGGCGGGACGAGGTGACCGGCGCCCGGTGAAGGTCAACACCTACAAAAAAATCTCCCGCCTCTGATCGCCGCGCCCCGGGCTCACGGCTCGAACAGGAAGATCCCGTCCCCCATCGTCCCCACGTACACCCTGCCTCCGCCCGCCGACGCGGCCGCGGCGAGGGTCAGGTCGGGACGGGGGCTCGTGAACGCGCGGCGGCTCGCGCCCTCCTGCCAGAACAGGGTGCCGCCGACCTCCTGCAGGTTCGTCCAGCCGCCCACCGCCTTGGACGGCGGCTTCTGCATGAAGATTCCGCCTCCGAGCTGGGACTTCTTCTTTCCCGACCAGGCCTCTCCGTCCCAGTAGGCGATCGCCTCGCCGGCACGGATCTCCAGGAGAGGCTTGCCGTCCGCGTCCGCGAGCAGCTCCGCCGACGAGGCCGACCGCGCGCCGCCCGGCACCGCGGAGAAGCGCGAGCCGTCGGCGGTGCGATACACGCCCGCGGTCGTCACGACCACCGGCTCTCCGAACGCCCCCGGGTAGAGGCCGATCGGCGCGCCCGGCGGCGGCTCCGCGGGAGCGGACCAGTGCACGCCTCCGTCTCGCGACGTGCGAACGCCGGCCGACGAGGCGACGATCAACGCCGTGCGGCCGTCCGCTCCCCGCAGCGCGGCCAGCGAGGCCGATGCCGGCATGGGATCGAGCGACACCTTCCGGACGTCCCGCCCGGACGCTTCCCACACCCCGCTCTCGTCTCCGGCGAAGGATCGGAAGAAGAAGACCCGCTGCGGGTCGGCCGGGTCGGAAACGATCTCCGAGACCCGGCTCTCGGGCAGCCCGCGCGAGCCGGGCTGAAGAGTGCGGCCGCCGTCGTCGGAATAGAAGACGCCCTCGCCTTCCGTGCCGACGAAGAGCCGGTTCGTCCTGCGGTCCACCTCGAGCGCCGTCACGACGAGGGACTCGCGCGAGATCCGCGTCCACGTCGCGCCGCCGTCGTCCGAGCGATGGAGGCCGGCGACGGTCGCGGCATACACGACGCCCGGCCGGGCCGGATCCCGGCGCACGGCGTGCGAGCGGCGGTTGGTGAATCCGGTCGTGAACCGCTTCCAGCTGTCGCCGCCGTCGCGGGAGCGGTAGACCCATCCACAGGTGGAGACCCAGACGTCGCGCGTATTCGCCGCGTCGAAGTCCCACGAGTAGACGGTCGCGTCGAGGACCATGCCCTCGGCGATCCGGCTCCAGGACGCTCCGCCGTCGCGCGTGCGGAACGCCTGCCGCCACGTTCCCGCGTAGAGCGTCCGCGCGTCCGACGGGTCGAACGCGAGGGACTCCACCTGCTGGAGCCCGGACACGCCCTCGCCCGTGCGCGCCCACGTGCGCCCGCCGTCGGCGGAGAGCCGCACGCCGTCGTCGCCGCCCACGGCGAGCCGGCGCGCGCCGCCCGGACCGGGCTCCGCCGCGAACGCACGGCTCAGCACCGTCTTCGAGGAGCTGAGCAGCGTCGTCCAGCTCTGGCCGGCGTCGTCGCTGCGTGCGAGGACGCTTCCGCCGAGGTCTCCCACGAGCGCCGCCCACAAGCGGTTGCGGACCGCGCCGTCCGCGACGAGCGCGGTCACGTAGTGTCCCGGAAACGCCGGGCCCTGCCGGAGCGGCTCCCAGCTCGCTCCTCCGTCGCGAGAGCGATAGAAGTTTCCGCGCGAGGTGCCGCAGTAGACGATTCCGGGATCGAACGGATCGGTCGCGAACGCGCGGACCTCCGCTCCCCAGACGGGCAGCCGCCACCACGACGCGGCGCCGGCGTCGGCTCGCGACAACATGAACGCCGCGAGCCCGAACATCGCAGCGAGCGCGGCGCCGCGGAAGACGCCTCGCGCCCGACGCGCGCCGTGTCCGGCGTCCGACTCCGGCTCCCGCTTCCGCTTCCGCTTCCCGCTCACCGTTCGCATCGCGCCTCTATTGTACGGACCTCCGGCTGTGCGCGAGTGCGATCGGCTACACTCCGGCCGTGGCCGCCATCCGCGTCGCCGTCTTTCCCGCCGCGGGGCTGGGCACCCGGTTCCTGCCCGCGACGAAGGCGTTTCCCAAGGAGATGCTGCCCCTCGTGGACCGCCCCCTGGTGCAGTACGTCGTGGAGGAGGCGCGCGACGCGGGCATCGAGCGGGTCGTGTTCGTCACCGCCAGGGGCAAGTCCGCCCTCGAGGATCACTTCGACATCGCCGTCGAGCTCGAGAAGGCGCTCGAGGAGAGGGGCAAGACCGAGCCCCTCGAGCAGGTGCGGGCACTCAGCCGGCTGATGCAGATCTCGTCGGTGCGCCAGAAACAGGCGCTGGGGCTCGGGCACGCCGTCCTCCAGGCGCGCGATCTCGTCGGCGGAGAGCCGTTCGCCGTGATGCTCTGCGACGACGTGGTGGATGCGGACGACCCGTGCATCGGGCAGATGATGCGTCTCTACGAGCGTCGCGGGAACCCCGTCATCGCGCTCCAGGAAGTGCCCCGCGCAGAGACTCGGCAGTACGGAATCGTCGCCGCCGAGCCGGTCGAGGACAGAGTCGTGCGCCTGACGGACATGGTCGAGAAGCCGAAGCCGGAGAACGCGCCGTCGAACCTCGCGATCATCGGCCGCTACCTCCTGCCGCCGGAGATCTTCGAGATTCTCGAGGCGACGCGCGCCGACGTGGGCGGGGAGATCCAGCTCACGAGCGCGCTCCGGACGCTCCTGTCGCGGCGCCCGATCGACGGCTACCTGTTCACCGGAAAGCGGTACGACGCCGGCGACAAGCTCGGGTTTCTAAAGGCGACCGTCGAACTTGCGATCAAACGCGCGGATCTGGGCCCCGCGTTCCGGGAGTACCTGAAGACGCTCTCGATCTGAGTTCCGCCCCCGACGAGCCGAGACAAATCCGAAACGTTTCCTAGACGGAACCCGTTTAGGTCGGCCAATAGACCGGCTCGGCGTCCGGCGCATCGACGAGCGCCGCCTTTTCGACGTCCAGGATGAACGCGTGCGAGTCCGCGTCGAGCTCGAGCGCCTCCCACGGGACGGCGAAGAGCTTCCCTCCGACTCCGAGAAAGCCGCCGAAGGAGAGCACGGCGTAGTTCACGCGTCCGCTCTGCACGTCGATCACCAGGTCTTCGATCCGCCCGAGGTTTTCCCCGGCAGAATTCTTCACGCTGTCGCCCGCGACCGTCAGGGCGGACATCATCTGCGGTACGCCGACTCTGTTCATCACCGCTCCTCTTCTCGCGGATTGCGCGACAGCGCGAGAACGAGGGACCACGATGCAGGAAGTATGCCGCGGGCGCCGCGCTGGCACCGTGCTTGCTCCCCCCTCCCGTGGCACTGGTGCCAACGTGTGTTCATTCAAGGAGGATCGTCCATGAGAGTTCGTTTCCCCGTCTCCAGAATCGTCTTGTCCCTCGGGGTCTCCGCCGCCTTCGCCCTGCTGGCGGCCTGCAACAACAACGACGTCACCGGCGCGAACGCCGCACTGGCAAGGCTGACCGTGGACGCCCCCGAAAGCGCCGCCTCGGGACAGAACTTCGACATCCACGTCACGGCTCAGGACATCGGAGTCCAGAACATCCAGAACGGCGTCGTCACCGTCACGCTGCCGTCGCCGCTGACGGTCGTGAGTCTCAATGCGGAATCGGGAACGACCGCGAGCTTCTCGGGAAGCACCGTCACGTGGACCCTGGGCACGCTCGACGCGAACTCGCAGTCCGAGCTGACGATCACGTCCAAGGGGACGACCGCGACTCAGATGACGAATCTGTCCGTGGAAGCGCAGATGACGGCGACCGGAATCAATGCCGGCGACGCGGTCGCGACGGACACCGTCACCCTGATGCCGTAGCTCTCGATTCGATTGGGTTCGACATAACGGGACCGGGTGGGCCCTTCTCGAAAGGAAAGGCCCGCCCGGTCTCGCTGTTTCGGTCAGCGGGAGTCGCGCGAGATGGAATGCGTGGAACGCGGCTCCGAGTCGCGCGCCTTGGCGGGCATCGTCCGAGCGGGCGCGGAGCCCGGTTTCGCCTGCGCCTGGGGACGAGTGCTGCCACGGCCGCCGATGTTGCGGGGCTGGCGGCTCCCGTCGGGCCAGCAGGGCTCGAGCCCCTGGGGGTAAGTTCCCGGACAGAAGAAGGGGCTGATTTTGCAGAGGGTGCTTTCGTCGGCGCACGGGCGGTCCACCGCACGCGTCGGCGTGTTCGCTGCGAGCTGTGCTACGAGAACGACATTCGCGATCAGCATCGGATCCTCCTTTCCCTGCACGCTTTACGCGTGCTGCTGGAGGGAAGAGCAAGGTCCGTTCCAGATCGGGGCAAAAACCGCCCGGCGGCCGCCAAAAAAGGCGTCAGGAGATCCCTGAATCCAAAAGAGGACGGCGCCCAAACGCATTAGCAAACGCTAATACGTTGGGCGAGACGGTCAGTCCTTCGACTTTTTCCGGTCGCTCTTAACGGACTTGTCGGGTTTGTCGACCTTCTCGCTCTTGCCGGCTTTTTCTCCGGACGCGGGCTTGTCGCTCTTCGAGCTCTCCGACTTGTCGGCCTTGTCCGCCTTGTCGGCTTTGTCCGACTTGTCCGACTTCTCGCCCTTCTCGGCCTTCTCGGCCTTCTCGCTGCGCGATCGGGCGTCCTTCGACTCCTGGCTGCGCGCGTAGTCGGTGACGTACCAGCCGCTCCCCTTGAACTGGATCGCGGGCGCGGAGAACGCTTTCTTGAGGGCACGTTTGCCGCAGTGCGGGCACACGACGAGGGGCTTGTCAGCGAAGCGCTGGATGAGCTCGGTCTTTTCGCCGCAGTTCTTGCAGAGATACTCGTATATCGGCATAGCCGCGCCGATGCTACACGCAGTCTCGGACCTCTAGCGGTCCGCTTTCGCGGACCGTGGAAATGAGAGGGAAAGTCGCGCCCGGACCCTCTCCCTACGACTTCCGCCGCTCCCGAACGAAGCACCGCCCCCCTCACCCCAACCCTCTCCCCCCGCTCACGCGTTGGGAGAGGGGGTTTGATCCGGACCCACGATTCCCCCTCCGCCGATCCGGCCTCGAAACGCCGCAGTGTCAGAATCGGCGCGTGACCACCGTCGACGAGGCGCTCGCGATCGTCGCCGGCGCGTGCTCGCCCGGCAGCGGCGAGTTCGTGCCGCTGGCGGATGCGCAGGGACGCGTGCTCGCGCGGCCGATCTCGTCCGACGTGGACTGGCCGCCCTTCGACACCTCCGCCATGGACGGCTACGCGCTGCGGTTTGCCGACCTCGGCGCCGCCGGCGGGTCTTTCGCGGAGCGCGCATCGACCGCCGCGGCCGGGGACTCGCCCGGCCTTCCGCTGGGCGCCGGCGAGGCGGTTCGGGTCATGACGGGCGCGCCGCTGCCCGACGGCGCGGATACGGTCGTGCCGGTCGAGGAGTCGCTCTCCGCGCCGGGCCGGGTCTCCTTTCGCATCGTCCCGAAGAGCGGCGATCACGTGCGCCGGCGCGGCGAGAGCATCGTCGCGGGGACGGCACTCCTCCCCTCCGGCCGCCGTCTCGACCCGGCGGGCATCGCGCTGGCGGCCCTCGCCGGTGCGGAGCCGGTCTTCGTGCATCGCCGTCCGCGCGTCGTGGTGGCGGTGACGGGCAACGAGCTCGTGGCGGCGGAGAAACTCCCGGCGGCGGGACAGCTCCGGGACTCGAACGGTCCGATGCTGCTCGCGCTCTGCCGCGCGCGGGGAGTCGCCGCGTCGGCGCGGCTCCCCGTCTCCGACCAGGAGGAAGCGGTCCGCGCGCTCTTCGCGAAGGCCGGCGAGCAGGAGGACGTCCTCGTCACGAGCGGAGGCGTGTCGGCGGGAGACTTCGATCTGCTGCCCGAGGCGGCGCAGCGCGCGGGCTTCGAGATGCTCTTCCACGGTGTCGCCATGAGACCCGGCAAGCCGGTCGCGTTCGGCCGCCGCGGCACGACGCTCTGGTTCGGGCTTCCCGGCAACCCCGTGTCCAGCGCGGTTTGCTTTCGCCTCTTCGTGAGGCGCGCGCTCGACGCACTGGAGGGAGACGCCGCGCCCGGGCCGACGCTGCTTCCCGCGCGGCTCGCCCGAAGCCTGCCTGTGCGCGGACGGCGCGAGACATACCGAGACGCCGTGCTCGACCGCTCGGGGCCCGAGACGCGCATTCTCCCCGTCGACGGTCGCGGCAGCCACGACCTGGCGGCGCACTCGCGAGCCGACGCCCTCCTCAGGATCCCGGCGGACACCGAGCGCCTCGAAGAGGGCGACGTCGTGTCCTACGTGCCGCTGGAAGGCTGACGCGGTGCCGGCGAGAAAGTCCGTCCGCCCGGAGGTGCGCCATGGCCGCACCCCGGCGCGCGACGGCGTCTCGATCGCGTACACGCTCTGGCGCCGCCCGTCGCGGGAGCTGATCGTGCTCGCCCCCGGCTTCTGGCGCATCCGGCTCGCCCGCGAGAATCTCTACCTCGCCGAGCACTTCTGGCGGCTCGGTTACGACGTCGCGGCGCTCGACTTCCGGGGTCACGGCGACAGCGGCGGCGGCTACGGCTTCGGGGCATCGGAAGACCGCGACTTCATCGCCGTCGTCGAGGAGCTCGCGGGCCCGGGCCGGCTCTACGAGAGCTTCGCGGTAGTGGGCCTCTCGCTCGGCGGATCGATCGCCGCGCATGCGCTCGCCGCGCGCCCCGATCTCCCGTGCCGCGCTCTCGTGATGATCTCGTCTCCGGACGACCTCCGCGCGCTCCGCCCCAAGCCGTGGAGGTCAGGGGCGATCCGGCAGGTCCGACTCCGCCATGCGGTCCGCGTGCCGCGGCTCTCGGCGACCAGGACGTGGAAGACGCTGTCCGCGCGGAGCTCCCGTGCCGCCGACTCCGTGGCGTCCCTGACGATCCCGAAGCTGATCGTCACGTCCGAGGGAGACTGGCTCGTGGACCCGTCGCACGGGCGTTCGATCGCGGCGGCCGCGGCCTCGCCGGTCGAGCACGTGCACTTCCAGCTCGGCGGCGCGCTGCACGCGGACGGCCTGGTGAGATTCGTCCCGCTCCGCCTGCTGCGCCTGCTGGATCGGTGGCTGAAGGAGCACGCGGCGCCGTAGTCGCGAGCTTCCGACGCAGCTCGTCTTAATGGATTCTTTAGCCGCGCCCGTCTGGCACGCGCCGCGCATCTAGAATCCGCATCGTGGGGCTTCGCCGTGTCGCGATCACCGGGGTCGGGTGTCTCGCCCCGAACGGGACCGGCCGCGAGGCCTACGCCCGCGCCCTCGCGCGGGGCGAGAGCGGCATCGGGCGCATCTCGCTCTTCGACCCCGAGGGACTCCCCGCCACGATCGCGGGCGAGGTGAAAGGCTTCGAGCCGTCGGACTACTTGGACCACAAGGAAGTGCGACACGTCTCTCGCGCGGTTCCTCTCGCGATCGCGGCGTCCACGGAGGCGCTCGCGGATGCGGGTGTCGACGCGGCGGCTCTCTCGCTCGACGAGCGCCGGCAGATCGGAGTGATCATCGGATCGGGCGGCGGGCCGATCGAGTTCTCCGAGCGGATGTATCACCTCTACTACACGAACCAGGTCAAGAAGGCGTCCGTCTACGCGATCCCGTCGGGGACGATCGGCTCGATCTCCTCGGAGCTCTCGATGCGCTTCGGACTGCGAGGGCCGTCGCACGTGCTGTCGACCGGCTGCACGTCGTCCACGGACGCGCTGGGATACGCGTTCCGGTCGATCCGGCACGGCGACTCCGACGTGCTCCTCGCCGGCGGCGTCGACGCGACCGTCGTGCGCGGGATCATGGAGGGCTTCGCCATGATGCGCGTCGTGTCGACGCGGCACGAGATGGATCCTCCCCGCGCGTCCCGGCCGTTCTCCGCGGACCGCGACGGCTTCGTCCTCGGCGAGGGCTCCTGGATGTTCGTGCTCGAGGAGCTCGAGCGCGCCCGCGCCCGCGGCGCCCGCGTCTACGCCGAGATCCGCGGCTGGGGGTCCACCTGCGACGCGCATCACCGGGTGCGGCTCGACGAGAGCGGCGTGGAGCCCGCCCGCGCGATGACGCTCGCGCTCGAAGAGGCGCAGCTCCCGCCGGAGGCTCTCGACTACATCGCGTACCACGGGACCTCCACCGCTCTGAACGACCGCGTCGAGACGCGGGCGGCGCGGCTGGCGCTCGGCGACGCCGCGCCGAAGATCCCGGGCTCCTCGATCAAGTCGATGATCGGCCACGCGCAGGGCGCCTGCGGAGCGGCGGGCGTCGCGGCGACCCTTCTCGGGATGCGCGACGGCTTCCTCCCGCCGACGATCAACCTCGACGAGCCGGACCCGGCATGCGACCTGGATTACGTCCCCAACGCCGCGCGCCCCGCCGACATAGAAGCCGCCCTCTGCAACTGCATCGGGTTCGGCTCCAAGAACAGCGCCCTCGTGCTGACGAGGGGTCAACCGTGAACTCGTGAACTCCGGCCAGAGTTCAGGAGTTCAGGACTGACCCCTTGAGCCTGTTCGTGCCGCGGCGGCGGCCCTCGTCGGAGCGGCTCGACGACCCCGACCTGCCGCCCGACGAGATGCGCCGCTCCCTCGAGGACCTCCGTCTCGTCAACCGCCGCTGGGGAGGGTCGCGGGCGCTGGCGAGGCGGCTCCTGGAGCGGCTCGACGCGGCGGACGGGTCCCCGGAGGGCGCCGGGCGCCGCGACCGCATCCTGATCGTCGACGTCGGCGCGGGATCCGGCGACGTCGCGCGGCGGCTCGAGTCGAGCCTGCGCGAGGCGGGCCGCGACGCCCGCGTGTTCCCGCTCGATCTCCAGTGGAGGCACCTCGCTGCCGGGCGCGCGATGGCCCGGGGCCCCGTCGCAGCGGCCGCGGCCGACGCATTCCGCCTGCCTCTCGCGACTCGTTCCGTCGATCTGGCGGTGTCGACCCTCTTCTTCCACCACTTCTCGCCCCAGGAGAACGCGGGCATCCTCGGCGAGCTCTCCCGCGTCGCGCGACGGGGGTTCGCGGTGCTCGACCTGAGGCGCAGCTTCGTGCCGTGGGCGTTCGTCGCCGTCGCCGGCCGCGCCGTCTTCCGGGCCCGGATCTCCGTGGAGGACGGCGTCGCGTCGGTCCGGCAGGCGTACACGCCCGCGGAGGCCGAGTCCATCGCGCGCGCGGTCGCGCCCGGATCGGCGGCCCGGCGCGTGTTCCCGTTCCGCTTTCTTCTCGAGGGGGGAGGTGCCTGACGGCGACGCGGGCTCCCGAGGAGTGGGACGCGATCGTGGTCGGAGCGGGTCCGGCCGGATCGGCCGCGGCGGCGGCCCTCGCCGCCCGCGGAAGGCGAGTGCTGCTGCTCGAGAAGGACCGTCTCCCCCGCCGCAAGGTCTGCGGCGAGTTCCTCTCGGGTCGCGCGGTTCCGAGCCTGGAGCGGCTCGGCGTCCTCGACGAGGTGAGCTCGATCGCGGAGCGGATCGACCGCGGCACGCTCCACCTGCCCTCGGCTGCCCCGCTCCGGTTTCCGCTTCCGGCGTCCGCGCTCGGGATCTCGCGCTACGCGCTCGATGCCCTGCTCGCGCGGCGCGCGCAGAGCCTCGGCGCCGAGCTGCGTTTCGGAGCGCGCGTCCTCGCGATCGAGCGGAGGGAAGGAGTCGGGATGGAGCGGAGGAAGCGGAAGCGCAAGCGGACGCCCCGCGGGTTCCACGTCCGCTGGACCGCCTCGGGCGGCGGCGAGCCGGGTGACGCCTTTGCGGCAGCGGCCGTGGGCGCCTGGGGACGGTGGGACGCGCTGGACCGCTCGCTCGAGCGCCGGTTCGGACGCGAGGCGGCGCGCTACGTCGGCTGGAGCCGCGACTACCCCCGCGCCGCCGGCGCGCTCGCCGGCGAGGTCCGCCTGTACGTCTTCCCGGGCGGCTACTGCGGGCTCTCACCCGTCGAGGGGGGCGTCGCCCATCTCGCGGGGGTGGTCTCGGAGCGCCTGAGGCGGCGGATCGCCCCGGGATGGCCCGCCGTCGTGGCGCACGCCCGG
>Ga0068864_100005571_pt1 | contig 10325 bp, 10 predicted proteins | sample KBSSwiS72_FD_66586 | JGI IMG/M metagenome (GOLD analysis project Ga0068864, IMG submission 66586) | Switchgrass rhizosphere microbial communities from Kellogg Biological Station, Michigan, USA - KBS Switchgrass S7-2 | ecosystem: Host-associated > Plants > Roots > Rhizosphere > Soil ...
CGCCACAGCGAGCGGGTGAAGGGTGAGCCGACCTACACCTGCCAGCTGCGCGCATTTGCCGCCGCTGTCCTCGACGGTCAGCCGGTGTTGACCCCGCCGAGCGACAGCATCGCCAACATGACGGTCATCGACGCCATCTACGAGGCGGCCGGGCTGCCGCTGCGAAAGTAGCGGCAGCCCGCCGTCCATCGTGGAGGATCAGGGGCAGGCGGCGTAGAGGCGCCGGGTGCCCGTGCCCGCGGTGAACGCGGCCTTGTCGCTGAACTGGCAACCGAAGTTCGGGTCGGCCACGGCCGCCTCGTCGAGCACCTTGTCGCCGGCCGGGCGCTTGCCGGTGCGGACCCAGGTGACCAGGTCATCCCACGCGGTGCCGGCCTCGGTCGGGGAGAACTCGCAGTGGTTCGTGCTGCGGATCGCCCGCTGTACCACGTTGAAACTCTGCAGGTGCCGGGCGACATCCTCGGCGTACCGCTGCTCCATGGAGAACGGCACGAACATGTCGCCGAGGCCGTGCAGGGTGACCACCTTCGCGAACGGCCGGCCCTCGATCTTCGGTACCTCGGTGAGGAACGGGGACAGCCGCTGCCGCACGTCCTCCGGCGCGACGCGCTGGATGGTGCGGTTGAGGTCGACCGGGCTGTTCGGGTCGTACCGGGTGAAGAGGTTTGTGGTGATCTTGCCGGGGCGCTGACCCGGAGTGTCGTCCGGCGACGGCGGCACGGTCGGGGTGGCGATCTGGAACAGGAAGTTCTTCCAGAACGCGAACGACGCCTTGTCGCCCGGTCGCGGGCCGCCGGTCTCGTTCAGCGTGACCGCGCGCAGCTGCTTGCCGAGGTCGTTGGTCGTGTCCGGGCCGGTCGGGGTCAGCGTGGTCAGGCCGAGCGCGGCCTGGATCTGCGGCACCTGGTTGGTCAGGTAGTCCAACGGGATCGGGTAGGAACGCACGCCGGCGAGGTCCTGGGCGACGAGGTTGTAGTCGGTGTAGAAGTCGATCAGCGTCTGGTCACCCATCACGCCGCACATCGGCAGGGCACCTTCGAAGAAGCCGGGGTACTGCTCGAGCGCGCGACCGATGATGTAGCCGCCCATCGAGACGCCGGCCAGGAATGTCCGGTGTGGACGGGCCACGTTCTTGCGGAAGAAGTCCGCGATCCCCTTGCTGGCCAGCACACCGACCTGGATGTTGAAGCCGTTCTTGCTGTACGACGAGGCGGCCCAGGCGTACCCCTCGTTGAGGAACTTCTGCCGCAGGCCGAAACCGGGCGCGTCGACGGTGAGCGTCATGCCCTGGCCGCGGAAGCCGTGGTCCCACACGACCAGGTCGCCGTTCCAGTTCGGCGGGGTCTCGATGATGTACCCGGCGTGCCCGGTGACGCCCTGCCGTACCGTGCTGGCGACGCCGTTGACCATGGCCGGGGCGAGCGGCGGGTTGACGATGGTGAACCCGGGCAGCGGCTGGTCGTCCGGAACGGTGCTCGGCGGGTTGCTGTTGTGCAGGCCGGCCACCACGGCGGATGCGTTGGCGGGGAGCACACCAATGGCGCTGATGGCCACGACGAGCGCCGCCCCCACCGCCAGGTACCGTAGTTTGGGCTTGCGCATGACCGAACTCCTCCGCACTGGTTGCAGGACGAACCCGATCCCCGTGGAAGGATCCCGACATCCGTCCCGAAGATCGAGGGCGCGCCTGTACCGGCCGGTAGGCTACCGAGAACGTATGCGTCGACTGCGATGTCTGTCAATGCTTCGTGGTCAGTTCCATAGCGATTTCGGTGGGGGCCAAAGGTCTTTCCGATGGCACCCTGCGGTCGCTGCCGGATCCGGCAGCCATTACCGTGGATAGGTGTCGCGCCGACCCGTGATCCACCGCACGTCAATTGGCCCTTGGCGCACCGTTCACCTGCTTGACACGGACCTGCCAGTGCCGAACTCTCATCACGGGGTAGGGCGCATCGCCGATGGGGAGGATCTGGCGACTGTGCCCGACGCTGGGGGAGACGGGGTCGGTACGACCGGACCGGTGGCGGCCGGTAAGGGGGTGGGTATGGTGGCGGTGCAGTTGAACATTGTCGGGCGTCGCTTGCCGGGATCGAGCTGGTCCGGGCGCAGCGGAATACATGTCGGGCTGCAGCGCGAGGACGAGGTGGTGAACCTCGTCAACGGCGACGAGGGCGAGGCGGTCTTCGACGTCGACCTCGACGTGGTCGCCGGCGCCGACGGCCAGCCCGATTTCCGCGGGGACTTCGTGCACGGGCGCCGGGGCGAGCGGTTCGTGTACCTGAGCTGGGGCGAGGTCGACGACACCGGCACGTTCACCATGTTCCGCCGGTTGAAGCTGCATCTGATGCCGCTGGTCGAACAGTGCACCGCCGAGCGCGTGCTGTCGGCGAAGCGCATCCAGGCCGTGCTGGAGCTGACCGACACCAAGGGCCGCCCGTTGGCTGCCTCGGTCCGGCCGCCGTGGGTGACCTGGCGTCTGCTGTCCCGCTGACCGGCGACGCTGACCGCCGACTCAGCCCGTCGTCACAAAGGAACGCACCCGCTCGACCGCGGACGGATCCGCCGCGAGGTAGTCCGCCATGGACATCGGCGGGTGCCCGGCCAGCCGCTCGACGTGGTCCGAGACGGCGTCCAGCTCGCCGGCGGCGATCGCCGCGTACGTGGAGACCCAGCCCTCGACCTCCCAGTCGGGCGCCTGGTACCGGGCCCGTGACTCGTACGCCTCGGGCAACGTCTCCGGGTGGTAGCTGACCGCCACCCCGGTCGCGGCCGCGATCAGTTCGGCGACCTGGTGCAGCGACACCGTCGTCGGCCCGGTCATGTCGTACGTGTGTCCAGTGTGGTCATTCAGGAGTACGGTCACCGCCGCGTCCGCGATGTCGTCGCGCGCGACCGGCGCGAGGCGACCGTCGCCGGCCGGCCCGCGGATCACCCCGTCCGGGCCGACGTAGTACGGGAAGACGTCCGCGTACAGGCTGTCCCGCAGGAACGTGAACGGGACATCGTGCGAGCGGATCCGCTGCTCGGTGGCGAAGTGGTGCCTGGCCAGGGTGAACGTCGCGTCCGGGGCGGCATTGAGGAAGGACGTGTAGACGATCCGCCCGACCCCGGCCGCGACCGCCGCGTCGACCGCGGTCAGGTGCTGGTCGATCCGGTCGGGGCTCTCCGAGGCGGAGACGAGCAGGACGGTGCCGGCGCCGCTGAACGCCGCCCGCATCGCGTCGGCGTCACCGTAGGCCGTCGCCGCGACAACGTGGGCGCCTGGCAGGGCCGGCGCCCGGGACGGGTCGCGGACCACCAGGCGCTGCTCGATGCCGCGGTCAGCCAGCCGTCGCGCGATCCGTCCGCCGAGGCCGCCGGTCGACCCGGTCACCGCGATCAGGTCACTCGTCATGACGGCCAGCCTGCCACGGACCGTCGCCCGGTGGGAGCAGCGGATCGTCGAAGATCCTCTCCCTCATAGGGGCGAGGATCTTCCACGATCGGCCGACGCACAAGCGGAGTCCACTGTGGATGATCAGCGGAGTTGGAAGCCGTCTCCGATCGGGTCGTCCGGGTCGAGCAGGAAGCGGTGCTCGCCGGTCCGGTACGCCATCCCGGTCACCTCGGTCAGCACGCCATCGTCGGATCGCCCCACGACCCGCCCGAGGAAGGTGGTCCCGACGATGCCGTCGTGACGCAGCGTGGCGCCGACCGGCAGGACACCGGAATCGTGCAGCAGGACGAGCCGCGCGCTCGTCCCCGACCCGCACGGCGATCGGTCCACCTCGCCGTCGGCGAAGACCGTGCAGTTGCGCTGGTGGACCGTGTCTGACCGGCCACTCAGTTCGTCGTACCAGATGGTGCCGTATACACCATCCAAGCGCGGGTCGGTCGGGTGTCGCGCGGCGCCGACCTCGTTGAGCGCGTCCCGCACCTCGCGCCCGGTCGCGATCAGCGCGGGCAGGTCGGCCGGCGCCACGGAGAGCCCGGCGTCGGCCGCCCGGGCGCTGGCGTAGAACGCGCCGCCGTACGAGATGTCGACCCGGAGCTCGCCGCGCCCCGTGGCCACCGGCACGTCCCGTGATCCCACGAAGGCCGGCACGTTGATGAATGACACCGACCGGGTACGACCGGTCTCGCGCGCGACCCGGGCGGTGACCCGACCGCTGGGCACATCGATGACGACCTCGACGGTTCCGTCGGCCGGTGCGTCGACCAGGCCGGCGTCCACGGCGTACACCCCGAGCGCGATCGTGCCGTGGCCGCAGGCGGTGGAGAACCCGTCCTTGTGCCAGAACAGCACCCCGAGGTGGGCCCCCGGCGACGGCGGCACCAGGAAGCAGCCGTACATGTCGGCGTGTCCGCGCGGTTCGTTACAGAGCAGGGCCCGTAACGCGTCTGCCGGTCCGGTGGCGGCGGCCTCGCGGCGGTCGAGCACGGTGGCGCCCGGGATGTCCGGCGCGCCGTCGGTGACGATCCGGAACGGCTCCCCGGCGGTGTGATAGTCGATCGTGGTGATCAAGCGGCCTCATTCACAGTGCCGTCCGGGCGGCCAGTTAGGCTCCCCCGGTGAACAACGGGTTGGCGGTCGCCATCATGGTCGCATCGCTGCTGGTCGGCGGGGCGTGCCTGGCCGCCGCGGCGCGCAACCGGTGGCTGGACCAGTGGCACCTGATCGCCCTCGGCGTGGTCGAGCTCGGCGTACTGGCGCAGACCGTGGTGGCCGTCATCGCGTTGATCGGCGGCGACCGGCCGGTGGAGTTGGCCACGTTCATCGGCTACCTGATCGTGACGACCCTGTTCCTGCCGGCGGCGGTGGGACTGTCCATCCTGGAGCCCACCCGATGGGGCTCGGTGATCGCCGGCTCCGCCTCGATCGTGGTCGCGATCCTGATGCTGCGGCTGCTGCAGACGTGGACGCCGCTGCGGTGACCGGACCACGGGCGATCAATTCCGGTCCGGGTCGGGTGCTGGTCGGGCTGTACGGCCTGTTCGCCCTGTCGGCCGGGGCGCGCGCCGGCGTGCAGATCGCGACCAAGTTCCACGTCGCGCCGCTGGCGTACGTCCTGTCGGCCGTCTCCGCCGCGATCTACCTGGTCGCGATGATCGGGCTGATCCGGGGCGGCCGGGGCGGACGGCGGCTGGCGATCGCGTGCTGCTCGGTCGAGCTGATCGGCGTGCTGGCGGTCGGCACACTCACGTTGATCGACTCGTCGGCGTTCCCGGACGCGACGGTATGGTCCGACTTCGGTCGGGGGTACGGGTTCGTCCCGCTGGTCCTGCCGGTGCTCGGACTGCTCTGGCTGCGCGCCACCCCCCAGCCGTAACCTGCGCAGATCACGAGGCTAGTAGTCGCGGGAGAGCCCCAGCTCGCTCAGGTCCAGCGCGCGGACCATCGTGGTCGGCGCGGAGTTGACCGCCGCCACCCGGGTCCGGTCGCGCAGGGCCTGACCGGTCGCGATCCGGGCGGCCGGATCGGGGGTCGGTCGCAGCCCGGGCAGGACCACGGTCCAGACCTCGGTGAGCCGCTTCGACAGGTCCCGCGAGCCGTCGGTCAGGTACTGCGCGCCGATGAGACAGGTGACGATGACCCGGGCGGCGACGTCGGCCGGCGCGGCCAGGCCCATCAGCTCGGACTCGCTGGCCGGGGATAGCAGCCGCTCGATCTCCTCGACCCACCCGTCGAACGGCGGCGGGATGGGCGTCTTGATGCTCTCCCGCTCCAGCGACAGCCGGACCCCGGCTCGTACCACGACGTCCGTCGCGTACCGCTCGGCGACCTCGAACGACAGCGCGATGACCGTGTCGACCGCCGGCGCCCGCATCGCCTCGAAGGAGGCGATCAGAGGGGGCCACTGGCTGGCCGTGTGCTCGACCACGGCCAGCGCCAGGGCCTCTTTGTTCGGGAAGTACGAGTAGAAGGCGTTCTTGGTCAGGCCGGCCGCCTCCACCAGATCGTTCACGCTGGTACCGAGGTAGCCCCGCTCGGCGAACAGCGCCGCCGAGGTCTGCAGAACGCGGAGGTAGGTCTCGTCCTGCCGTTGGTGCCTGGCCACGCCGTTCCTCCTGACAATGTCCTGGGGTACGCGGGTTTGACGGTAACACCGCAGGTCCGAGATCGCGTGGCTCACCCGCGCAGGTCCTCGATCCTTGTCGCCAGGTCCGCCGGCGGATCGGTGATCTGCAGCAGCTTGTCCCGGCTCAGCTCGCCGGCCTTCACGTGGACCGTGCGGGGCTTGACGCCCAGCGCCTGCGCGACCGCCCGGACCGCCGCCTCGGTCGCCCGGCCCTCGACCGCGGGCGCCTGGACGGCGACCACCAGGGCCGGGCCGAACGGACCGTCGTAGCGGCCGCCGACCGCGGTCCGCGACGCGCCCGGACGCACCCGGATCGCCACCGTCACCACGCGTCCATCCTCCATGATCCCGACGCTCCGGGCCGGTGCAGGCCGGCCCGGAACGCCGGGGGGTCAGAGCACGCCGACGGCGGCCCGGACCGCCAGCCCGGCCCCGACCAGGAGCACGAGCGTCGCGGTGGCGGCCGGAGTGACCGCGTTGACCCGGGCGAGGAGCGAGGCCCATCGTGAGGAGGACCCTCGCGCGGTACGCGCGAGCCGGCGCTGGACGGCGAGCAGCAGCAGGCCGGCCCCGGTGAGGGTGGTGGCCATCCCGATCCCGTACGCGACGACCAGCAGAACGCCGTAGCCGGTACGCCCGAGCCCGATCGCGGCCAGCAGCACGACCAACGCCGACGGGCTGGGGACGAGACCGCCGGCCAGTCCGATGCCGGCGAGGCCCAGGCGCGACGTCCGGCGTGGCGCCGTGGATCCACTGTGGACGTGGTCGTGGTCGTGGTGCCCACCGTGTCCATCGTGGACGCCGTGGTTGTGCGGGTGGCCGTCGCCGTGGGGGTGCTCGTGGTCATGTCCGTGGCTGTCGTCATGAGCGTGGCCATCGCTGTGGTCGTAGCCGTGCGGATGGCCCGCGCCGTGAGCATGGGAGTGACCGTGACCGTGCGTGTGGTCGTGGTCGTGGTCGTGGCGGTGCAACAGACCGTGTCCGCCGGCTCGGCCCCGGCGTACGAGCGCCAGCAGCATGGTCACTCCGACCGAGAGCACGATCACCCCGCTGACCAGGCCGAGCCAGGCGAGCACCCGGTCGCCGGCCAGCGCTGACCCGGCACTCAGCACTAGACCGAGGGCGAGCACGCCGCCGGTGTGGGTCAGCGTGACGGTGCCGGCCACCGCGAGCGCGTCCCGGCGGCGGCCCCGCTTCCCGGCCAGGTACGCGGCGAGGATCGTCTTGCCGTGCCCGGGCAGGGCGGCGTGCCCGGCGCCGAGCAGGAGGGCGAGCAGGACCGCCACCAGCCCGACGGCCGGCGTGAGCTGGCCGCGCCCGACCAGGTCCTGGAAGGTGCGGTCGACGCCGGCGAGCCAGCGCGACACCGGATCCCCGCCGGTTGGAAGCGCCACGGTGCCCGACGAGGAACCGGAGGAGACCACCCGCGCCGTGCCCGACCGGACGTCGAGCACCGAGGCGAGCAGGTCCCGCGGGTAGTCGGTGAGCTCGTGGCTGACGCTCACGGCCGGCAGCCTGGAGTCCAGCCCGACGCCGTCGCCGACCGCGGTCATCTCCCGCCAGCCGACCCGATCGGCGAGGTAGGTGTTCTCCACCGACACCGATTCGCCGGGCGACACGGACGCGGCGGCGGAGAGCGAGCAGCGCAGCCGCGACACCGACAGCCCACCCGCGCCGGGGGCATAGTCGAACGTGGACGGTCCAACCGTCCACACCAGACGGTCGGAGCCCACCGAGGCGTGCACCGACGACGCCACGATGGCGCAGACGCGCGTGGCGTGGGCCGCGCGCTCGGCGTCGCTGACCGTACCGTCGCCGTCGGCGTCGACCGCGGGCCGGTCCTGCAGGGTCGGTATCTCGGCCGAGTCCACGATGGCCACCACCGACACCTGGTGCGGCCCGACGGTCAGCCCCACGTACTCGTTGATCGAGAAGTTGCCCAACGGATGGGCCAGCGCGAGCAGCAGTGCGACTGACTGGATCATCAGGTCCCCAGGTCGGCCAGGGCCCGGCGCGCGGACGGCGCGTCGAGCGGCGAGAAGTACGGATTGATGGCGAGCGCCTCAGCCAGATGAGAACGGGCCTCGGCGCGGGAACCCAGGGACAGCTCGATCATGCCCTGGTGGTATGCGTAGACCGCGGAGCGCGCGCCACCGGCAACGGCGAGTCCACTGTAGACAAGACCCTCCCGGGACCGGCCGGCCAGGTGCAGCGCCCAGCCCAGGGCGTCGGCCACATCGGCGAAGTGGCGTCGGTCCCACTCAGCCTGGGCGGCCCGGACGGCGGCGGCCGGATTCCCCTCGGCCTCGGCCAACGCAGCCTCGGTCAGGCCGTCGACGCCTCCGTTGGCCACGAACAGGTCGTGCGCGGCCCGCGCCAACCGCAGTTGCGGCGACGGGTCCGCGCCCGACGCGCGCAGCAGGTCGGCGTACTCGAGCAGGTACGAGGGTGACGGCATGCGAGTGGTGAGCGTCGCGTAGGAGGCGAGGGCGCCGGCGAGGTCGCGCCGGGCCGCGGCCACCCGGGCCCGGCCGCGAAGCAACGTGATGCTGGTGGGATCGGCCTTCTGTCCAGCCGCGTACTGCGCGTCGGCCGCGGCCAGGTCGCCGGCATTGAACGCCAGGTCGCCGAGCTGGTTGCGGGTGAACGCGATGTCGGAACGGTCGACGGCGCTGCCGAGGGCCCGGGTCATGAGGTCGGTGGCAGCCTGGGTGAGGCCGCGCTGCTCGAGGTCGTAGGAGGCGCGGGCGTAGGCCGGCAGCCCGGGGCGCAGGTCGAGCAGGTGCTGAACGGCGTCGGTGGCGGCCGCGGGATGGCCGAGCTGGGTCTCCGCGTCGACCAGGACCGAGTAGGCGCCGGCGTTGTACGGGTCCTGGGTGACCACTGTGGACGCAAGGCGCTGTGCGGTGGCGAAGTCGTGCCGGGCATTGGCGAGCGCACCCTGTGCGACGAGCGCGGCGAGGTTCCCGTTCGGTTTGACCGCGAGGGACTGCCCGGCGGCGTCCTGGGCCTTGGCGTACCAGGTGGGATCGCCGGTGATGCGCGACTCTTCGAGGTAGGCGAGGCTGAGCTGGGCCCAGGTCTGCCAGTCGCCGGGCAGGCGCCGCAACCGTTGCTGGGCCGCTTCAATGCTCTGCTGCAGACGGTCGGGGGCTTGCGCGGCCTGAGTGTCGGACGAGGGCGACGGGGTGCGGCCGAAGACCGCGCCGACGATGACGATGGCCAGGGCGAGAACGGTGACCGGGCCGACCGTCCACGCGGCACGCCGGGGGCGAGACATCACGATCCTCCACAGTGGATCCTCTGGTGCGCCGCCGGCGGGCAGGCGTCGACCGCGCACCAGAGCTTCGTCAAGGGCTAGGAGTCCTTCTGAATCAGGTCGTGTGACGTCTTGTACTTGCGCCACCAGAACATGAACCCGGCGAACAGTCCCGCGGCGGCGACGAAGCCGGCGCTGGTCGCCACGATCGGCAACATCGGGCTGCCGTCCTCGGTGTGGCTGGCGGCCGGCGAGGCCGACACGTCCGGCTTCATCACCGGCGGGATGCCGTTGGCGGCGGCGTTCGCCTTGCCGCCGTTGACCGCGCCGACGTTCGGCAGGGCGACGTAGGGGAAGGTGCCGGTGAACGGGTTGTCGTTCGCGTCGACCTTGTCACCGGCGCTGATCGCGTCGACGATCTTGCCGGTCTGGGCCGCACCTTCGAGGGCCTGCAGCGCGATGTCCACGACGTCGTCGGTGAGGCGCCGGCCGTTAGGGAAGCCCTGCACGTCCCCGGCGAGCACGCCAAGCCGTTGCGGGGTCTGGCTGACCGGTGTGGTCAGGTTGAGCCGCAGCATCTCCGACGGCTGGAACCGTTTGGCGTCCACGTCGGCGTTGTTGAGCTGCGAGTTCAGGTCGGCCTTGATGGGTCCGCCGGCCTTGGTGGTGATGCCGGTCAGGAAGATCTCGACCAGGTCGTTGCGCGGTGCCGGCGGGGCCGGCAGGTTGTAGATGGCCTGGATCAGTTGCGGCACCTCGGGGTTGGTGACCCGGGCGACCACGGCCGGGATGGTGGCGTCCTTGTCCGGGGAGAGCGCGTTGAACGCGTCCTTCAGCGACGCCGGGATGACCGCCTCGTTGACGAGCGGGTTGCCCAGCCGCGACACCTGCACCCAGTCACCCGACGACGTACCGTCGGGGGCCCGGACCCGCTGCCGCTCGGTGGTGCTCCACACACCGATGACCGGGTTGCGCGTCGCGTCGCCGTTCAGCGCCACGTCCTTGAA
>Ga0068864_100005575_pt1 | contig 10321 bp, 9 predicted proteins | sample KBSSwiS72_FD_66586 | JGI IMG/M metagenome (GOLD analysis project Ga0068864, IMG submission 66586) | Switchgrass rhizosphere microbial communities from Kellogg Biological Station, Michigan, USA - KBS Switchgrass S7-2 | ecosystem: Host-associated > Plants > Roots > Rhizosphere > Soil ...
ACGAGATGCCGCTGCTTTCGCAGGCTATCTTAGGACTCTCCCTTTCACAAGTTTTGAATCGCTTGCAGAGTGCCTCGCCTAGTAATTCTGACAGTTTTCAATTCCTTTAACCGCATCGATACTCGGCTCGATATGTTCGTGTCCGATTGATTCGTTTGTGAAAGGTGGAGGTGTGCCATGTCCGATAAGGAAAATGAGAAATTTGATGACGAACTACTCGATACCAGCGGGGTGATCCCAAACAAGATTCCATCCGGTGTGGATCGTCGTAGTTTCCTGATGCGAAGCGCTGTTGTGGGTGCAGCCGCTGTGATGACCGGTCAGGTTGTCTCCGCACGCAGTAGGACGCTGAAGGCTTTCGCCGAATCGCTGCCGGAGCAGAACCCGGCTCCTCCACTATCCAGCGATCTGGCCGTCGTCAAAAAGGGTAAGGGTCCCGTGTTGACGACCATCGACGAGTTCTACAAAGTCGGACCAGGCCCTTCCAGCTCGCACACCATCGGCCCGATGCGAATCACGTACGACTTTTACCAGCGCGCTACTAAACTCCCGGCAGACCAACTCGCGAAAGCGACGGCGCTCAAGGTCCATCTCTTCGGCAGCCTCAGCGCCACAGGCAAGGGTCATGGCACCGAACGCGCCTCACTCGCCGGACTCGTGGGCAAGGAGCCCGCGACAGTTGATCCGCTCTTCCTCGACAGCCTGCGCGACAAGCCAGACCAGACGTTTCCCGTGAAGCTCGGCGACAAGACAGTCACGGTGAGCCTTAAGGACATCATTTACGACGCCACCAAAGGCGACTTCAAGCACCCAAACACGATGACCGCCAAGCTCATGGCCGGCGACCAGGTGTTGCTCGAGCAGGAGTATTACTCGGTTGGCGGCGGTTTCATCGAGTGGAAAGGTTATACGCCGCCGAAAAAGAACCCTCCGAAGTATCCGTTCGCAACGATGAAAGAGCTTCGCGCGCACGCCGACAGTAACAAGATCTCGATCGCGAAAGTGATGCTTGCCAACGAGATGTCGATTGCCGGCAGGACAGAGGAGGAAGTGTTCGCCTTCGTCGACAAGATCATCAACGCGATGGTTGCAACGGTAAAGTCGGGTCTGAAGATGCCGGAAGACGACGTGCTGCCTGGTCCAATCAAACTGCACAGCAAGGCAGCGACTGTTTACAAGCGCGCGATGGACGACACGTATCAATCAGACCGCGGTATCGGCGCTCTGTCAGCCTACGCGTTGGCGGCGTCTGAAGAAAACGGTCGCGGCCACCTCGTGATCACTGCTCCGACGGGCGGTTCCGCGGGCGTCATGCCGGCTCTGGTGTTTGGACTCATTGAGAATCGGAAGCTCCCACTGCAGAAGGTCCGCGAAGGTATGCTCGCCGCGGCAGCGATCGGCTATCTCTGCAAGCATCACGCAACACTATCGGCTGCCGAAGGTGGCTGCCAGGCGGAGATAGGCGTGGCTTCGTCGATGGCTGCGGCATTGGTCGCTACTGCGAACGACGCAGAATCACGCGTGGTCGAGAATGCGGCGGAATCGGCCCTCGAGCATCACCTGGGTATGACATGCGATCCGGTCGCAGGATACGTGCAGGTCCCGTGCATCGAGCGCTGTGCATTCGGCGCAGTCAAAGCGTGGACCGCGTATGCGATCGCCAGCAACGAGATCGCATCGAGGCATCGCGTCGACTTTGACGCTACCGTTCAGGCCCTGGCCCAGACCGCCAAGGAAATGAACAGCAAATACAAGGAAACGAGCGAGGCCGGTCTGGCCCTCTCCGTAGTGCTCTGCTAATCGCGAAGGTCAACATGTTGAGACTCTGTGCGTACATCAAGCTCATAGTCGCATTAATGTTGGCCTTAGCAAGTTGTGCCTACGGACAGGCAACTCCGCAGGACAAACAGCAGAAGGAAGTTGCTTCTGAATCCAAACCGGGCGGACCCGAAAACAAAGCTGACGAACCTAAACCGAAGGACCTGCAAAGCGAAGTCGAGACTTTGAAGGCGGAGAACGCCGCCGTTCGAGAATTACTTCGCAAGATGGAGGAGCAGCAGAAGACGCTGCTGGAGCAGGTCAATCGTTTGCAGCAACGATTTGATGGCGCCGCGCCACCGCAGTTAGCGGAAGCAATGGCGCCATCAGCTATTACCCCGGCGACAACGAATCCGGAGAGTGCCTCCGCACAGCCAACATCCACGCCTCAGGAAGAGTCGAAGGGCGGCCGTTACAACGACGGAATCATCATCTGGGAAACGTCTGAAGACGCCGCTGTTCCTTTCCAACTGAAGTTCACAAACACGACCCAGGTCCGATATCTCAATACACTCGCATCCAACGACACTTTCACCGACCATCTCGGTGTTACCCGTGAAGTGCATAAACGCAATGACATCACCGTAAACCGCTCGATGTTCGTCTTCAACGGCTACATATTCGACAAGCGAGCGCGATATAACCTCACCGTCTGGACATCCGCCGGCGCCGCATCGATCGTTGTAGCCGGAAACATCGGCTGGCAATTCAACAAGGGCCTCACGATCACCGGAGGTTACACTGGCGTCCCCGGCAGTCGATCGCTGGTTAACACGTTTCCATTTTTCACATCCACCGACAGGACCCTGGCCGACAACTTCTTTCGTCCCAGCTTCACACAGGGAATCTGGGCGAATGGAGAGCCACTGAAGAACCTGCATTACCTGGCGTTCGTCGGCAATGGTCTCAATACGCTGAATATCTCGGCAAACAAGATTGATACCAATCTGTTGGTCTCCGGCAGTGTCTGGTGGGAACCGCTCGGACCATATGGACCACCCAGCAGAGCCCGCAACATGTACGACGATTATTTCGCCGAGGACAAACTTCGCATCCGACTCGGAACCGCTTTTACCAGATCCCGCGAAGACCGTTTTTCAAATCTCGATCAATCAAGTCCGGAAAACACTTCGCTTCATAATTCCGACGGCGTGCTTACTTTCTCGACTGGAGCATTTGCGCCGGGCGTGACTGTTGAAGAGGCGCTCTACAAGATGTGGGCGATCGACGGCGGCGCAAAATGGGGCGGGTTCGCCGTCAATGGGCAATACTACTTTCGCTGGCTAAGCGACTTCAAAGCCGATGGACCGCTTCCTCTCGCAGCCACATTCGACCAAGGCTTCGAGTTGTCGGGCAGCAAATTTGTCGTTCCGAAGAAGCTGATGCTATACGTCCGCGGGTCTGCGGTGTTCGGGCAATTTCGCGACTCTCATGAGTATGCGGGTGGTCTCAAGTGGCATTTCCTTCCGACCGAGCGCTTGTGGCTCAACGCCGAGCTGATGCGGGTTATGAGAGTTCCTTACAGCGGAGGCTTTACTCCGTATACCTCAGGTATGACCGGTTGGGTGCCGATGGTTCAGACGGTCCTCGCCTTTTAATTCAGGTCGTCGTCTTTGGAATACTTTGTTCCCTTGCCTGTCAATTCCAACGCCAGTCCCTTGTCCGTCAACTGGTACATCCAAACGCCTGGCGAAACTGATGTCGCACCCTGAAGCGATCCGCCACCGTCACCGGTTTTCGCGGCCGCTGTCGTTTGTCCTCCGAACTCCCAACCGCTGTTAATGAACTTTTGCAGCGCATCCTTTGTCTCAAAAACAAAAATGGTGCTGAATTTCTTCACGCCGAATCCGAGGCCGGCCTGGATCTCTCGCATCTTCATGTACGTGACTTTCTGCGTTGCCCTATCAACGGCAATTCCCTTTCCTCTTCCACCCCCGGCAACCAGAATCTTTGCGCCGCCACTATTGAAGACAGCGTAACCAGCCGAGCTCTTGATTGCGGCCTGGGCCGACGGCTTCGCCTTGTAAAGACGTTGCAGCGTGTCGTTGGCTTTCTTGCGAGCTTCTGCCTGCTTCTCTTCTTTTGTCTTGGCGACGATGGTGAACGCGCTCAGTAAGATCAATACGAGCGAAGTTAACAATCTCATTCGATACATGATCATCACTCTCCCTTGTTCGCAGCTTAGCAGGCGATTTCCGGGAGGGTACCTGACAAAAGTTCTAGGTATGGGCGTCGTAGGTATGGGCGTCGTGCCTTATTTAGTCGCTCTTGATGCCATCGGTTTGCGCGCGGAGTCCGCGAAGCGGACGGCAGCATAAAGCCTGGGGCGCAAGCCCCAGGTAAGGAATATAAAAAAGGGCGACCGAGCCCGCAGAGCGGGCGGCAGCGCTGTCGCCCGCTCCGCGGGCTCGGTCCATATTTTTTGCACTCGATCCTGGGGCTTGCGCCCCAGGCTTTATTCTGCCGTCCGCTTCGCGGACTCCGCGCCCCATTCAACGAGTCGTGAATCAACTTAGCGCGGACTACAGCATCTACTAAATGGTGACAGAAAGTTAAGACGCAGATGACGCAGATCAGATCTGCGTCTTCTGCGTTAATCTGCGGCTCAAGATATCAGCCCGAGTCTCAGCGAATACCTGATAAGCTCGGCGGTGCTGTCAACACCGAGTGTCTGCATCATTTCGTACTTGTGTGATTCGGCGGTGCGGGTGGAGATGTTGAGATGCGAGGCTATCTCCTTCATAGTCAAACCCTGACTAATTAGTTCGAGCACTTCCCGTTGTCTGGGAGTAACCGTGGCCTTCTGCGTATGGATTGGCAGTGGTTCGTCCGGCAAATTGGTTATCAGCGGCGAAACGTAATTGTTTCCGTGAGCCACTTCTTTAATAGCATTCACCAGTTCTTCGCCGGCAGCCTGCTTCAAGATATAACCGGATGCGCCACAACGAAATGCCTCAGACAGCAGCGTCGCATCGTCGTGCATTGTTAAGAAGATGATCCTGGTGTCGCTGCCACTCGCTTTAATGCGGCGCACAGCATCGAAGCCGTTGAGAACCGGCATTGAGATGTCTACCAGAATTACATCGGGTCCCAAACGTAGCGTCGCTTCCACCAGCTCTTCACCGTTGCCCGCCGTGCCAAGCAGCTCAAACTCGTCGTGCAACAGACTCTCCAGCCCTTGAGCGAACATGACGTGATCGTCGGCGATGATCAATCGCGTGCGTTTCATCTTTACACCGTTAGCGGCACTCGCGCGACCAGCGTGGTGCCGCGCCCTGGAGCTGATGAGATTTCGCAATCTCCTCGCAGCAGCCGTAGCCGCTCTTCAATACTTATCAATCCGAGCCCTCCATCCTGCTTGAATGTTTCAACGTCAAAGCCCTTTCCGGAATCAGACACCTGCAATTCCAAAGTATCGCTAACTCTCTTCAGTGAGACCGCGGCCACTCGTGCGCCTGAATGGCGCGCAACATTTCGCAATGCTTCAAGCGCGACTCGATAAAGACAGATGGAAGTTTGGAAAGGTATGCGCTCATCGCCTGTTTCGGCAGTGAACTTCACATCGATCTGTTCCTCGTCGCTGAAGCTGACAATGTACGACTCGAGCGCCGGCACCAAACCCAGGTGCTCCAGGACCGCGGGATGCAGTTGATGAGACAGTCTGCGCACTTCATCCGTCAGGCCGTTTGCGGTGTTTCGAAGTTGATCCAGTTCGATGACCATGTCTCCGTCGTGCAGCGGCATCTTTCTCTTGAGCCGGCTGATACTCATTGAAAGGGCGGCAATCTTTTGATTCAGATCATCGTGAAGCTCGCGTGAGATACGGCGACGCTCAGCTTCCTGAACGTCAATTAATCTTCCGAGCAGTTTGCGGACCTGGTGGTGGCTCTGATGGAGTTTTTCCTGACTAACACTCAGTGCTCTGGACGCTCGTTGTTCTGAATCAAGGGCCAGTTGCAGTCGCTTCTCCTCCTGAATCACGACCTCCTGTGCGCTCTCACGCTCTTTTATGAGAGCGGTAAGAAACAGGAGCGGCATTGAGGCGAGGATCAGGAAGAGCTGTACTGAAAGTGCATTCATCTCAGGCGCCTGGGCTGCGAATGGTCCAAGTCCGTGTATAGCCCCCCAGATCTCAAAGATGCTGACAACGATGAGAGCTGCACTCGAGCCTCCTGGACCAAACCGTATTGCTGCCCACAGTAAAAACGGTAATGGCAGGTAGAGGAACGCGGGTCGCGTGCTTCCCTCCGCGATGCGTGAGGTGAAACTCACCGCTCCCATGAGCACGAGACCACCCACCAGCAAATAAGCTTCGAGATAACGTTTCCATGAGGCGGTCTTTAAAGCCCGTAGATCAGTATTCCGCCAGGTCACAATCAAAGGTACTAACGTCAACGTAGCCAGGACATTCGAGAAGAACCGCATGCGGAAAACATCCCAGTAAGAGCTCTCGCCAAACTGGTTGAGCATTACAAAAGCAGCATCGAGGAATGAAGAAAGGAACGGACCGAGCAACGATGCCAGGATAAACACCCACACGTGGTATGTACTATCGAAACGCACTTCGGATCTTGTCAGGTATCGCAGGACGGATGCACCGATAAGAGCTTCAGTACAGTTGCTTATAAACCAACACAGGATCATTGATGCCGGTATGTCGGCATTAATCTGTACTAAAAGATGTGCGGGAAACGCGGCCAGTAAGTAGAACCACCACAAGCGGCGTGGTGATAGTAACAGTATGGCTAAGAGAATCGAGTTTGGAGGCCAGAGCGTGGATACGGGATGAGGCTGAAAAGTTAACGCGAAACCAAGCTTCGCACCGAGATAGTAAGCGACGCCAACTAACAGCCCGGAGAAAGCATAACGAAGCACACGCCTGCTCACCGGATTGCTGCGTCTTAAAACAGTTGCTTCCACGACGAGTTCGGACACGTCGTGCCTCCATTGTTCGGTTGATAAGGGAACAGCCTGATTCGTAGAGGGGGCCTTTGGCTGTTTCGATGGGGAGTATAGCACGACACATAATTAGCCACGGATAAACACGAATTTCATACACAAATTATTATTTAATCTGTGTTACGAAATCCGTGGTTATTCGTGGCTAACTTCTTTTATGGCGTTACCGTCTGAGCGAACGCAGGCTCCGGTACTTTCCGTTCTTCGGACAGGAAACGATAAGCGACGCCGGCGAGTGCCGCGCCGATAATGGGCGCCAGCCAGAACAGCCATAACTGCTTGAGGGCCCAACCTCCGACAAAAATAGCCGGACCGGTGCTGCGCGCGGGATTCACGGAAGTGTTGGTAACCGGAATCGTAACCAGGTGAATCAACGTCAGCGCCAACCCGATCGCTACGCCTGCCAATTGCTGCGGAGCACGTTTATTCGTTGCTCCGAGGATCACTATCAGAAAGAAGAAGGTCATAACCAGTTCGGCCACGAGTGCCGACGTTAACGAGTAGCCTCCCGGTGAATATTGATCATAACCATTGGCCGCGAATCCGGAGCTCGCATTAAAGCCGGCCTTCCCACTTGCAATGACATAAAGAATTCCAGCACCGACAATCGCTCCAACAACCTGTGCCAACACATAAGGGATAACGTCCCTGGCGAGAAACCGCCGCGCCGTACACAGTCCGACGGTTACTGCCGGATTGAAGTGCCCTCCAGAAACATGGCCCATCGCATAAGCCATCGTCAGCACTGAAAGACCAAAAGCAAACGAGACACCAAGCAGTCCGATGCCAACGTTGGGAAAGGCGGCAGCCAGGACAGCACTTCCACAACCGCCTAAAACCAACCAGAACGTCCCCAAAAATTCCGCAGTCATTCTTTGTGAGAGCGAGTATTCGTGCATTGCCTTGCTCCTTCCTGGGTTAGTAGTTCGGATGGGCCGAAGCTTCCCGTCAATCGCGCCCCGGCCCATCCGCTGAGGTAAGCCCTTATGCTTCTCTCCTCCTGTTGGAGTCGCTCCTGGCTCACCTCAGTTGCGTGTTCTCGCGTGACTATGATGGACCTGTGCAAAACCTCCGCCCGGCGAGAACTTCCTTCACTGCAAAAATCAAATCCCCTCCCATCCTTGCCTTGGTTACGTATCCTTCCGCGCCTGTCTCGAGCGCGGCGGCCCTGAAATCCAAATCATCATGAAGTGTCAGGAAAACTATCTTGGTTTGTGAGTGACTCTGCTTGATGCGGTAAGCGACCTCGATACCGCTCATCTTCGGCATCGAAATATCAAGCACGCAAAGATCCGGTTTCAGCTCATTGACCGCTTCCAAAAATTCCGGTCCATCACAAACTGCTCCCAACACATCAAATTGCCGCTTAAGTAGCTGGACGATTTTGTTGCGTACTTCTTCATGATCATCCGCCACTAAAATACGCGCGCGCGCCACTCGAGCTCCTTTGTCATTAACCAGATGAGCAACTCAGAGTAAAGCCTGGCCAGGGCACCAGACACTAATTCGGAGCGAATAGGGCGACTATGTTAGAAGGGCTGGACCAGAAAAGAACTGTCAAAAGTGACAGGTCAACAGCAAGCGAGTCGGCTACCGCGTCAGTTTGAATTTGGAACAATACGCCGAAGGCGTTGGCTAATTTCAGCCCAGGGTTGGAGCGCAGCGACAACCCTGGGATCTAAAGCCAAAACAACACATAAACCCTGAAAGGGTTAGGCATGTGCGCTATTAACCCTTTCAGGGTTGGACCGGTATCGAATCGATTACCCAGGGTTGTCACTGCGCTCCAACCCTGGGCTAAAATTGGCCAACGCCTTCGGCGTATTTGTTTACAAAATTCAAACTGACGCACTACCCAAGTTTACAAAATTCAAACTGACACTACCCAAGTCAGGCTACCGCGGGCATTATCGAGCTTCGCATTGCATACTCGATTAACTCTGCGCTACTTCTGATCTGCAGGTGCTCCATCATCGTGTACTTGTGAAAGGCAACGGTGCGTGGAGATACGTTAAGCACAAACGCAACTTCCTTCATCGACCGTCCCTCTGCTAACAGTTGCAGCACCTCTTTCTGTCTCAGTGTTAAAGGGTTGGTGCTCTTTCTTCGCTTGAAGTTCTGTATGAATGAACCATCCATACCTTTAGTCATGAGTGGGGTGACGTAGTAACCACCGCGAACAACTTCACGTATTGCGTTCTGTAGTTCGATGGCTGCGGAATTCTTGAGTAGATACGCCGAAGCACCTAAACGGAAAGCTTCGCCTGCCATGTCGGGATCGTGGTTCATCGTCAGGTAAACGAGCTTTACCAGCGGCATTTCCTGCTTGAGTCGTTGCCCTGCGTTTAAGCCGTTCATCATCGGCATGCCGATATCGAGCACGATGACATTCGGATTGAGGCTCGGAGCGCCTTCCATAAGCGCGCGGCCATCAGCGAATGTCCCAACCACTTCGAACTCCGGTTCGAGCAGGTTCTTTAATGCATCCAGGATTAGTGTGTGGTCATCTGCGAGTATGACGCGGGGGCGTTTCATAAAAGTCCTCCAGTTTCTCTAACGAAATTTACCTGTCGCGTCGGGAAGCCCGGGGGAATTCAGGCTTTCGACTTCAACGGCACGGACACCTCAATGCGAGTGCCGTGTAAGGGTTTTGAGTAAAATTTCATTTCACCGCCAACGACATGTAACCGCTCTTTCATGCTGATAAAGCCCAAACCTTTTTCCATCAACTTGCTGTTTGTGTTGAACCCACACCCATTATCAGAAACCATGAGTCGAACGGCATTTCGAGCTTTGGTCAACACCACCCGGGCAGACTCTGCGCCGCTGTGCTTTTCGCAGTTGCGCAAACCTTCCTGTGCTATTCGAAAGACACACAGGGTTATGTCGTTATCAAGCTGCGCCGGAAATCCGGATTGATGGAACTCCACTTTCACTTTCCCACGCTTGGTAATCTCAGCGCAGAGACTCTTGACGGCAGCCGCCAAACCCAAGTGGTCCAACTTCGCGGGATGAAGTTTGTACGAGAGCCGGTGAATCTCCGCTGCGATCTCCTGCGCCTGGGACTGGAGCCGCCGGATATCGCGTTGAAGGCCGAGCGGTTTTTCGATTTTTTGTCCCAGTTGCTCCAGCTCGACCGATAAAACTGCCAGCCTCTGATTGAAGTCGTCGTGTAATTCACGAGCAACTCTGCGTCGCTCTTCCTCCTGAGCAGCAATCAACCGGCCACCTAAATCTTTCAATGCCTCTTCAGCTTGTTTTCGCTCTGAAACGTCGATCATAAAGCCGCGAATTTTGGTGGGCCCTTCTTTCTGAGCGCCAACACTGATAAGGTTCTGCACCCAAACCAACCGGCCATCACTGGCCCACATGCGAAAAGTTAGATCGAAGTGTTCCCTAATTCGAGTTTGTTTCTCATACGCGGACAGCACCCAGCTCAAATCGTCAGTGTGGATATGCGAAGAGAGGAAATGGGGCTCGTACCACGATGCTGCCGGATAGCCCAGCATCTCTGCTGCCTGCTCACTTACATAGGTGAACCGTT
>Ga0068864_100005580_pt1 | contig 10317 bp, 9 predicted proteins | sample KBSSwiS72_FD_66586 | JGI IMG/M metagenome (GOLD analysis project Ga0068864, IMG submission 66586) | Switchgrass rhizosphere microbial communities from Kellogg Biological Station, Michigan, USA - KBS Switchgrass S7-2 | ecosystem: Host-associated > Plants > Roots > Rhizosphere > Soil ...
CGCCCCCGCGGCAGTTGCGCGGATCTTTCGTTGCGCCCGCCCCTTCCAGCACCGGCGCGGCAAGGTCAACACAACTGTCCAACAGTTGTGGGGTCGGGAGCGCTCCCGACCCCACAACTGCCCGACAGTTGTGTGGATCTAGCGGTGAAGATCAGCCGAACAGGGCCGGGAGCGTGCCGGTGTGGGCCGCCCGCAGCTCGTCCAGCGGGAGCTCGAACTGGCCCTCGACCACGACCGGCGTGCCCGGCGCCCCGACCGTGCCGATGTGTGCGCACGGGACGTCCCGCTCCGCGGCCAACGCGATCAGCGCGTCCCGCTCGCCCGGGCGCACGGAGACCAGTACCCGGCCGGCTGACTCGCTGAACAGGTACAGGAACGGGCTCAGGTCCTCGGGCAGCGCAACCGTCGCACCGAGGCCCCGGCGCAGGCACGCCTCCACCAGCGCCTGCGCGAGTCCGCCGTCGGAGAGGTCGTGTGCGGCCGAGAGCAGCCGCGCCCCGTCGGCCATGACGCCGGCCAACCGCTGCTCGGCCGGGAGGTCGACCTTCGGCGGGCGTCCGCCGAGGTGCGCGTGCGTGACGTGGGCCCACTCGGAACCGGACAGCTCCTCCCGGGTCTCGCCGAGCAGGAAGATCTCGTCGCCGGGTGAGCTGAAGCCGATCGGCACCCGGGCGGCGACGTCGGTCAGCACGCCCAGCACACCTACAACCGGGGTCGGGTTGATCGGCGTGGCTCCGGTCTGGTTGTAGAAGCTCACGTTGCCGCCGGTGACCGGGATGCCGAGCTCCTGGCAGCCGTCGGCGAGCCCGCGCACGGCCTCCGCGAACTGCCACATCACGTCCGGGTCCTCGGGCGAGCCGAAGTTCAGGCAGTCGGTCACCGCGACCGGGGTCGCCCCGGTGGTGGCGACGTTGCGGTACGCCTCGGCCAGGGCGAGCTTCGCCCCGTGGTACGGGTCGAGCCGGGCGTACCGGCCGTTCCCGTCGACCGACAGCGCGACCCCGAGCCCGCTGCGCTCGTCAATGCGGATGACGCCGGCATCCTCGGGCTGGGCGAGCACGGTGTTGCCCAGCACGTACCGGTCGTACTGCTCGGTGACCCAGGTCTTGTCGCACAGGTTCGGCGAGGCGATCATCCGCAGCACGGTGGCGCGCAGCTCGTCGCCCGTCTCGGGGCGTGGCAGCGTCTCGGCCCGGTCGACGAGCATCAGCTCGACGTCGAGCGGGGCCCGCATCGGACGGGCGTAGACCGGACCGTCGTCGGCGAGCGAGCCGGGCGGCACGTCCACGACAACGCTGTTGTGCCACCAGATCCGCAGCCGGCCCCCGTCGTCCTCGGGCGCGGTGACCTCCCCGATCGCGGTCGCGAGTACTCCCCAGCGGGCGCAGATCGACAGCACGACCGGGAGGTTCTCCGGCGTGACGATCAGCAGCATCCGCTCCTGGGACTCGGACGCGAGTACCTCCTGCGGCTGCATCGACGCCTCGCGCAGCGGGACCAGGTCCAGGTTGACCGACATTCCGGTGCCGGCCGCCGCGGCCGTCTCGGACAGGGCGCAGGTGAGGCCCGCCCCACCCAGGTCCTGGATGCCCACGACCAGCTCGGAGTCGTAGAGCTCCAGGCAGGCCTCGATGAGAAGCTTCTCCATGAACGGGTCGCCGACCTGAACGCTCGGCCGTCGCTGCTCGCTCTGGTCGCCGAAGGTCGCGCTGGCGAGCACCGAGACGCCGCCGATGCCGTCGCGCCCGGTCTTGGCTCCGATGAGTACGACCAGGTTGCCCGGGCCGGCGGCCGCCTTGTTCTGCAGCCGACCAACCGGCAGTACGCCGAGGCAGAGCGCGTTCACCAGCGGGTTGCCCTGGTAGCACTCGTCGAAGACGATCTCGCCGCCGATGTTGGGCAGGCCGAGGCAGTTGCCGTACCCGCCGATCCCGGCCACCACGCCCGGCAGCACCCGCTTGGTGTCCTCGTGGTCGGCCGCGCCGAAGCGGAGCGGGTCCATGACCGCGACCGGCCGGGCGCCCATGGCGAGGATGTCACGCACGATGCCGCCAACCCCGGTCGCCGCGCCCTGGTAAGGCTCCACAAAGGACGGATGGTTGTGCGACTCGACCTTGAAGGTGACCGCCAGCCTGTCGGTGATCCTGATGACGCCGGCGTTCTCCCCGATGCCGGCGAGCATGCGGTCAGACGGCGGCGCCTTCTCAGCGAACTGTCGCAAGTGGACTTTGCTCGACTTGTACGAGCAGTGCTCGCTCCACATGATGGCGTACATCGCGAGCTCGGACTCGGTCGGGCGCCGGCCGAGCACCTGCTGGATCCGGTCGTACTCGTCGGGCTGCAGGCCGAGCGCCACGTACGGCTGGCGTTCGCGCGGCGTGGCGGCCGCGCGCTCCACGGTGTCGAAGCCCACCCCGAGCCAGGCCTGTTCGAACTCGAGCTGCGACTCGGACTCCACAGTGGACTGTTCGGCGGCCGGCTCGGCACTGGCGAACGGAGTCACCGCGGCGACGGGCTCCGGATCGGAGTCGGGCACGGGTGGTGCGTACGCCTCGGACGCCACGTACGGCTCGGGCGCGACGTACGGCTCAGGCTCGACGTACGGCTCAGGCTCGACGTGCGGTTCGGACGCGACGTGCGGATCGGACGCGACGTAGGGCTCCGGCGCGACGTACGGCTCGGAGGCCGCGTAGGGCTCCGGCGCGACATACGGCTCGGGCTCGCCTTCGGCCTCGTAGGCCGGCTCAGGCGTGGCGACCGCCTCGGGCGTGATCGGCACGATGTCCGCGGTGACGGGTTCGTCGGTCACCGGGTCCGCGTGGCCGACCATGACCTCGGCCGGCTCGTCGGCGGAGGCGGGCGGCACATAGGGATCCGAGGCGGCGTAAGGATCCGAGGCCGCGTAAGGATCCGAGGCCGCGTACGGGTCGGGGCCGGAGGCCGCGTACGGATCAGGAGCCGAAGCGGCATACGGATCGGGCGCGGGCGGCGCGTACGGATCCGAGGCGGCGTAAGGATCCGAGGCCGCATAGGGGTCCGGGGCGTACGGGTCGACCGGAGCCGACGCGGCGTAGGGGTCGACCGGCGCGGACGCGGTCGGCTCCACGGGGTACCCGTCGTCGTGGTCGGAGTCATGGTCAGAGTTGTGGCCGGACTCAGCGGAGTACGCCTCGCGCGGGTACTCCGACGCCGCGTACGGGTCCGACGCCGCGTACGGGTCCGACGCCGCGTACGGGTCCGACGCCGCGTACGGGTCCGACGCCGCGTACGGGTCCGACGCCGGGTACGGGTCGGCGGCCGGGTATGGCTCCGGTTCCGGGGCGAACGGGTCGCTGGCGTGCGGCTGCGGCGGGTACGGCTCGTACGAGACGGGTGACGGGGGTGGCGCGTACGGCTCGACTGCCGGCGTCTCGCCGGTAGGAGTTTCGTCGTCGCGCTCGGGACCGTCCACCATGGCTTCTCCCGTGGTGCTCACGCCGTCGCCGCCGGCTGCAGCGACGGTGCCCCAGCCAGGTGCTTCAGGACGGATGTGAAGAATCCCAGCCCGTCCACCGACGGGCCGGTCAGCTCCTCCACCGCGTGCTCCGGATGGGGCATGATGCCGACGACGTTGCCGGCCTCGTTGCGGATCGCGGCGATGTCGCGCATGGAACCGTTCGGGTTGACCCCGACGTAGCGGGCCACGACCCGGTCCTCCGCCTCCAGCTCGTCGAGCGTACGGGCGTCCGCGACGTACCGGCCCTCGCCGTTCTTGACCGGGATGAGCAACTCCTGGCCGGCCGCGAAGGCGTTGGTCCAGGCCGAACCGGTGCTGCTGACGCGCAGCTGCTGGTCCCGGTTGCGGAAGTGCAGGTGCTGGTTGCGGGTGAGCGCACCGGGCAGCAGGTGGGCCTCGCAGAGGATCTGGAACCCGTTGCAGACACCGAGCACCGGCATGCCGCCGCGGGCAGCGTCCGCGATCGACTCCATCACCGGGGCGAACCGGGCGATCGCGCCGCAGCGCAGGTAGTCGCCGTACGAGAAGCCGCCGGGCAGGATCACCGCGTCGACGCCGTGCAGATCGTTGTCCGCGTGCCAGAGGCGGACCGCGGTCGCCCCTGACAGCCGCGCCGCGCGCACCGCGTCCCGGTCGTCGAGTGAGCCCGGGAACGTGACCACGCCGATAACCGTGCTCATGGCGTCGCCGCCGGTGCGGTCTCCTCCACCCGGACGGTGAAGTCCTCGATCACGAGGTTCGCCAGTAACTTGTCCGCGATCCGGTGGGCCTGGTCGAGGTCGGGTTCTCCGGCGAACTCGATCTCGATGCGCTTCCCGATGCGTACCGACGAGACACGGGTTATCCCAAGCCGGGGCAGCGCGTTGGCCACCGCTTGCCCCGCGGGATCGAGAATCTCGGGCTTGAGCATGACATCCACGACGACGCGGGCCACGGGTGCTCCTGACTTGGGTGCGACTGAGGTGTGGCGCAGGCGATCACAGCGTACCGGGCGCTGAAGTTGCTGAATCACCGAGTATCCCTCGCCATCACGGCAAGTCTGCAAGACATGCCGCTTTGGGAACGCTCCCAGCGGGCAAGTCCCGAAGACGTGCCAGAAAGGACGAAGCGACGTGCCGGAAGGGGGTGATCAGGTGGCGCCCTGGATGGCGGCCACGACGGTGACCACGGCCAGGATCGCGCATACGGCGCCGCCGACGTAGCGGATGATCGAGAGCCGGACGTGGCGCAGCAGCACCTTCCCGAGGAGCACACCGGCGCCGGCGACCGCGATCAGCCCGAGCCAGGAGCCGGCGAAGACGGGGATCGCCGGCCGACCGGCCGCCACCAGGCTGGCCGTCAGCAGCTGCGACAGGTCACCCCACTCGGCCGCGAACAGCACCAGGAACGACGCTCCGGCCGCGCGCCAACCGGTCCGGCTACCGCTGATCTTGCCGGCGTACTCCTTCTCCTGGGCCGCCTCGTTGCGGTCGACCTTGCGCGCCCCGACGATCAGCACGATCGCGCCGATCGCGAAGAGGGTGGCCGCGCCGATCTGGACCGGCAGCTCCGGCAGCAGCGACAGCAGACCACCGGCGGTTACGGCGACCACACACTGGACCAGAAACGCGCTGCTGACCCCGAGCCACACCGGAACGGACGGGTAGCGGGTGGCCAGGACCAGGGTTGCCACGAAGGTCTTGTCGGGCAGTTCGACGGGGACGATCAGGCCGAACGCCGTGAGTCCTGCGGTCAACCACTCCACGTCCGCTCCCTGTCCGCGCACCCCACTCGTCCCACGCTGGACGGCGCACGCTTGGACTCAGTCTGGCAGACGGTGCTCGAAGATCCGATCCTCCGCATCACCGATGTCTGAATCACGCGCGATCAGATGATGGGCGACGGATCGTAGGCGGCCGCGCCCGGATGCAGGGCGACCACCGCCGCCACCCGGTCCGCCACCGCCGCCACCTGAGCGCTGGCGACGCCGACGAACGTGGACGGGTCGGAGGTGAGCGCGTCGATCTCGCCCCGGGTCAGGCCGAGCCGCGCGTCCCCGGCGAGGCGGTCGAACAGGTCGTTGGCCAGCGCCGCCTTCTCCCGCATCGCGAGGGCCACCGCGACGGCGTGTTCCTTGATCGCTTCGTGGGCCGCCTCGCGGCCGACCCCGCGCCGGGTCGCGGCCACCAGGATCTTCGTGGTGGCCAGGAACGGCAGGTACCGGTCCAGCTCCCGACCGATCACCGCCGGGTACGCGCCGAACTCGTCCAGCACCGTCAGCAACGTCTGGAACAGCCCGTCGGTGGCGAGGAACGCGTCGGGCAGCGCGACGCGGCGCACCACCGAGCAGGAGACGTCGCCCTCGTTCCACTGGTCGCCCGCGAGCTCGCCGACCATCGACAGGTAGCCCCGGACCACAACGGCCAGGCCGTTGATCCGCTCGCACGACCGGGTGTTCATCTTGTGCGGCATCGCGGACGAGCCGACCTGGCCCGGCTGGAACCCCTCGGTGGCGAGCTCCTGACCGGCCATCAGCCGGATCGTGGTCGCCAGCGAGGACGGGCCGGCGTTCGCCTGCACCAGGGCGGAGACCACGTCCAGGTCGAGCGAGCGCGGATAGACCTGGCCGACGCTGGTGAGTACCCGGGTGAACCCGAGGTGGGCCGCCACGGCCCGCTCCAGCTCGGCCACCTTCGCCGGATCACCGAGCAGGTCCAGCTGGTCCTGACCCGTACCCATGGGGCCTTTGATGCCCCGCAACGGGTACCGCTCCAACAGCTCGCTGACCCGGTCGTACGCGATCAGCAGCTCCTCGGCCGCGGACGCGAACCGCTTGCCCAGCGTGGTCGCCTGGGCCGGGACGTTGTGCGACCGGCCGACCATCACCAGATGGTCGTACTCCATCGCCCGGGTGGCCAGGCGGGCCAGCGCGGCCACCATGCGGCCCTGCACCAGCGCGAGCGCGGAGCGGATCTGCAGCTGCTCGACGTTCTCGGTGAGGTCGCGGGAGGTCATCGCCTTGTGGATGTGCTCGTGCCCGGCGAGCGCGGCGAACTCCTCGATGCGCGCCTTCACGTCGTGTCGGGTGACCCGCTCGCGGGCCGCGATGCTGGCCAGGTCGACCCGGTCCAGCACCGCCTCGTAGTCCTCGACGACGCCGTCGGGCACCTCGACACCGAGGTCGCGCTGGGCCCGCAGCACGGCGATCCACAGCCGGCGCTCGGCTCGGATCTTCTCCTCGGCCGACCACACGGCGACCATCTCGGGCGAGGCGTAGCGGGCGGCGAGGACGTTCGGGATCGCGCTCACCCGCCCATTGTCACGTGGCCGGCACCGGTACGGGGATCGCAGGGGCCTGCCGGTGGGAAAGTGTCCGCACGCTGCGGCTGGCCAGCATGCCGAGCACGGCCAGCCCGCCGATGCCGCTCGCGATCAGCAGGGCCGGGGAGGCGCCGAGCGCGACCGCCAGCGGGCCGGCGAGGATCTGTCCGACCGGGATACCCAACAAGGACCCGAGGGCGTCGTACGAGTAGACGCGGGCCAGCTTGTCCGCTGGGATGTGCTCCTGGATGCTGACCTCCCAGGCGATGCTGAACTGCTCGATCGCGAGCCCCGTGAGGAGGGCGGCCGGGATCAGCACGGTGGCCACTGGGGTGAGCGCGAGCGCCACCAGCAGGGTCGGCGGAGCCACGCAGCACACGATGCCGAGCAGTAGCAGCCGCCGTACCCGGACCCGCATCGCGATCAGCGCACCGATCACGCCGCCGGCGGTCTCGGCGGCGAGGACGAGTCCCCACACGGTCCGGCCGAAGCTCGCGTCGGCCACGGTCGGCCCGATCACGTTCAGCGCGCCCTGCTCGGCCATGTTGAAGAACGTGAACCCCAGCACGACGATCCAGACCCAGGGGCGGCTGACGAACTCCCGCCAGCCCTCCCGCAGCTCGGTGAGCATCCGTGCGCCTTCGCTGGATGGGGCGCGGTGGTCCTTGACCCGTACCAGTCCAAAAAGGACGGCCGAGACCAGGAACGTGGCCGAGTCGACGGCGAGGCCCCAGCCCGGCCCGACGCCGGCGACCAGCAGGCCGCCCAGGGCTGCGCCCAGGATCATCGCGGCGTTGGAGCCGAGCCGGTTCAGGGCGTTGGCCTGGGTCCTCTCATCGTCGTTGACGGTCTGCGGCACCAGCGCCGACACCGCCGGGAAGGCGAACGCGCTGACCAGTCCGTTGACGCAGCTGAGGGCGAGCAGCAGTGGAATGGTCGCGGTGTGGGTGAGCACCAGCGCCGCGACGGCCGCCTGGCTCGCCGCGGCGAGCGTGCTCGACGCGACCATCACCACTGAACGCGGAAGCCGGTCGGCGACCACGCCGCCGATGAGGATGAAGACGATGGTGGTGATCGATCTGCCGCCGACCACGATCCCCAGGTCGAGCGCCGAGCCGGTCAGGTCCAGGACCGCGAACGCGAGCGCGATCGGGGCGACCGCGTTGCCGGTCATGCTGACCACACGGCCGGACAGCAGGAACCGGAACGGGGCGTGCCGAAGCGGGGCGAGCGGTCCGGCCGGGGGCATGCACCGACCCTCTCCCGCCCTGGACACCCCTGTCTACCCGCCGGTAGATTGGTCACATTACTCGTGAGTAACCCGCCCCGGAGGCTTTCCAGTGACCGACCTCGACCTCGCCGCGTACGCGGACCTCGACCCCGCACAGTTCTCCGCGCTGGTGAAGTCCGCGCCGAAGAGCCAGCTCGAGGCCGTCGTCGACGGGCCGAACCGCGACGCCCTGTTGTCGACCATCTTCGCCCGCATGCCGGCCCTGTTCCGGCCGGAGAAGGCCGGCTCCACGAACGCGGTCATCCGGTGGGACATCACGTCGCCGTCCGGCTCAGCGGTGTGGAATGTGGTCATCGCCGACGGGACCTGCACGGTCAACCAGGACGAGTCGCTGACGCCGAAGGTCACCCTCACCCTGGGCGGCTACACGTTCCTCCAACTCATCTCCGGCAACGGCAACCCGGCCATGCTTGTCATGACCGGCAAGGTGAAGATCAACGGCGATCTCGCCACGGCCGCCAACATCGCGAACTACTTCGATCTCCCGAAGGGCTGAGCCGTGTTCTCCTTGGAGCTCAACGAACAGCAGCGCGAAATGACCGACTGGGTCCACGGCTTCGCCGCCGACGTGATCCGCCCGGCCGCGTCGGAGTGGGACGAGCGCGAGGAGACACCCTGGCCGATCATCGAGGAGGCGGCGAAGATCGGCCTGTACAGCTTCGACTTCGTCGCGAACGCGTACCTCGACGAGACCGGCCTGTCCGGCTGCCTTGTCAACGAGGAGCTGTTCTGGGGTGACGCCGGGATCGCGATGGCGATCATCGGCACCACGCTCGCCGTGGCCGCGATCTACGGCTCCGGCACCATGGACCAGGTCGGCGAGTGGGTGCCCTACTGCTTCGGCGACCCGTCCGACGTGAAGTTGGCCGCGTTCTGCTCCACCGAGCCCGAGGCCGGCTCCGACGTGGCCGCGATGCGCACCCGGGCCCGCTACGACGAGGCCACCAAGGAATGGGTCCTCAATGGACAGAAGGCGTTCGCCACCAACGGTGGGATCGCCAACGTCCACGTGGTCACCGCCTCCGTCGAGCCGTCGCTGGGCGCCCGCGGGCAGGCGGCGTTCGTGGTGCCGCCGGGCACGCCCGGGCTGACGGGGTCGTCGAAACTCAAGAAGCTCGGCCTGCGGGCATCGCACACGGCCGACGTCTTTCTCGACGAGGTACGGGTACCCGAGCGCTGCCTGCTCGGCGGCAAGGAGGCGCTCGACGAGCGGCTCGCCCGGGCCCGCTCCGGCCAGCGCACCTCCGGTCAGGCCTCGATGGCCACCTTCGAACGCTCGCGCCCCACGGTCGGCGCGCAGGCCCTGGGCATCGCGCGGGCCGCGTACGAGTACTCGCTGGACTACGCGAAGTCCAGAGTCCAGTTTGGACGGCCGATCGTGGAGAACCAGGCGATCGCGTTCGCGCTGGCCGACATGCGCATGGAGATCGATGCCGCGCGGCTGCTGGTCTGGCGCGCCGCCTGGATGGCCCGCAACAACAAGCCGTTCACGGCCGGCGAGGGCTCGATGTCCAAGCTGAAGGCGGGCGAGGTCGCGGTCGCGGTCACCGAGAAGGCGGTGCAGATCCTGGGCGGCGCCGGCTATGTGCGCGACCATCCGGTGCAGCGCTGGTACCGCGACGCGAAGATCTACACCATTTTCGAGGGTACGAGCGAGATCCAGCGCTTGGTCGTGTCCCGGGCGATTAGCGGGGTTCACGTACGCTGAGCCTCGTGCAGACCGTCACCCGTCCCGCCGTACGGATCATCTGTGTCGATGCCCACGACCGGGTGCTGATGCTCAACTGGCGCGACCCGGTCTCCGGCGACATGCTCTGGGAACCGCCCGGCGGCGGGATCGAGGCGGGCGAGACCCCGTACGACACGGCCCGCCGCGAGCTGTCCGAGGAGACCGGGCTCGACCCCGCGGCGATCGACGCGTCCTATGTGGAGGTACACCGGGACGACATCTGGAAGGGCATCCGGTTCGTCGGCACCGAGCAGGTCTTCCTGGCGCTCTACCCCTCGCTGGACGCGCCGCCGCTGCTACCAGTGAAGCTGACTCCCGGGGAGCAGCGGAACCTCGCCGGCCACGCCTGGGTGACCCGGGCCGAGCTGCTCGCCCTGCCCCGGGTAGTCCCGGTGACCCTCGACGCCGTCATCACCGCCCTCCACCCCACCTGGCCGGACGGGACGGTTAGCGGAGGGGGTGGAGGATGACGTTCTCGTCGCGGCCGGGGCCGACGCCGAC
>Ga0068864_100005582_pt1 | contig 10316 bp, 5 predicted proteins | sample KBSSwiS72_FD_66586 | JGI IMG/M metagenome (GOLD analysis project Ga0068864, IMG submission 66586) | Switchgrass rhizosphere microbial communities from Kellogg Biological Station, Michigan, USA - KBS Switchgrass S7-2 | ecosystem: Host-associated > Plants > Roots > Rhizosphere > Soil ...
ATGCCGAGCTTCGGAAGCCTCATGTTCGTCCCGGGCGCCTATCCGCCCGATCCGATCTTCGGCTTCCTGAACACCAAGCTCGGATTCCCCGATCTCACCTGGCTCCTGGCGCACTATCTCCTGCTCGGATTCTCGATGTACGCGCTCCTGCGCGGTTTCGGGACATCGCGCGGGTCCTCGATCCTCGGCGCGCTCACGCTCGCCTTGACGCCCAACCTCGTCGCGGTGGGAGCGTTCGGTCACGGGAGCCAGATCATGACGGCGGCGTACCTGCCGCTTCTCATCCTTCTCTACGACCGGTTCGCCCGGCGAGGATCGTGGCTCGCGCTCTCCGGTTTCGCGATCGCGGCCGCGTTCCAGCTCCTGCGCGGTCACGTGCAGATCGTCTTCTACTCGTGGCTCGCGCTCGGTCTCTACGCGCTCTTCCTCGCGGTCGACGCGTTCCGATCGGGGCGCAAGGGCGAAGGGGTGCGCGCGATCGCCGGGCTCGCGGGGGGCCTCGCGCTCGCGTTCGGGCTGAGCGCCTTCCTCTACCTGCCGGTGCACGAGTATTCGAAGCTCTCGACGCGCGGCGGCGGCGAGGGAGGCGGCGCCGGGCTCACGTACGCGACCTCGTGGTCCTTCTCGCCGAACGAGATCCTCACGTTCATCCTGCCCGGCTTCTTCGGCTTCGGCGGCGCGACCTACTGGGGAACGATGCCGTTCACCGACTACCCGAACTACATGGGGATCGTGGCACTCGTGCTCGCGATCTACGGGGCGGCGAGCACGCGGGGCCGGACGCGCACGTACCTGATCGTGCTCGCGGTGGTCGCGCTCCTCATGTCGTTTGGCAAGCACTTCCAGCCGCTCTACGCGCTCCTCTACTACCATCTCCCGTTCTTCAACAAGTTCCGGGTGCCGGTGATGATCCTGGTTCTCGTTCAGTTCGCCGTGGCCGCGCTCGCCGCGCTCGGGCTCGACCGGGCGCTCACCCCGGAGCGCTCGCAGGGGAAGGATCCGGGAAGCCCCTGGATGCGCGGCGCGCTTCTCTCGCTCGCGGGAGGGTTCGGCCTCCTCGTCGCGCTGAACGCGCTCGGGCCCACGTACCGGGAAGCCGCGATACGCTCGCGCCAGGGCTTTGACGAAGCGCGCGCCCGGGCGGCCCTCGACATGGCGTCGACCGACGCGCTGAAAGCGGGCCTCTTCCTCGCGGCCGCTCTCTTCGTGATCGGGCTCGCGCGCCGGGGGAGGCTCACGCGCGCGGCGGCGTCGCTTCTCGTCGTGCTGATCGTGGTCGTGGACCTCTGGCCGGTCGACCGCAAGATCATCGATCCCCAGGTCGGAACTCCGGTCGAGTACGACGCGAACTTCAAGGCGACGCCGGAGATCGCGTTCCTGCGCTCGGACACGACGCAGTTCCGCGTGTTCCCGCTGCAGTGGAACGACAGCCGCCTCGTCGCGTTCGGCATCGCGTCGGTGCTCGGCTATCACCCCGCGAAGCCGTACCTCTATCAGGCGTTCGTGGACACGGCGGGCATCCAATCGTTCGGGACGCTCGAGATGCTGAACGTGAAGTACGTTCTCGCGGACGGCTACTTCCCGCCCGAAACGAAGGACGCGGCGGCGCTTCGTCATGACGGCGAGGTGAAGGTCTACGAGATCCTGCACACGATGCCGCGCGCGTCGGTGATTCACGCGGTGCGGCCGGTGCGGGACGACGGCGTCGCGCTCGCGACGATGCGCACCGGCGGATTCGACCCGCACCAGGAGATCCTCTGGAGCCTCCCGGCAGCGCCCCCGGCCGTGGGCACTCCCTCGACGCCCGATTCCGTGCGCACGCTTCGCTACGATTTCAACGACATCGAGTACTTCGTCTCGACGACCGCCCCCGGCATCTTCCTCACGATCGAGCAGTACGACCCCGACTGGAAGGCGTTCGTCGACGGCAAGGCGGTGCCGATCGAGCGCGTGAATTACTTCATGCGAGGCGTGCCGCTGACGCCCGGGGTGCACCGCGTGCGCTACCAGTACGAGCCGAAGGCGCTCGCCGAAGGGATCCGGATCTCGATCGCCTCGGCGATCGTCGCGGTCCTGATCGGGCTCTGGGGCGTGAAGCAGCTGCTCGACGATCGCCGGCGCCGCGCGTCCACCACGCCGGTTCCGCCCCCCGCCACCGAGGGCGCCGCGGGATGAAGGCGCTCATCATCGTCCCGACCTACAACGAGCGGGAGAATCTCGAGGAGCTGGTGCGCCGGATCTTCGACAAGCAACTCCCGATCGAGGTCCTGATCGTGGACGACAACTCCCCCGACGGCACGGGCGCGCTCGCCGACGAGATGGCGTCGCGCGATCCGCGGGTCCATGTGATGCACCGCGCGGGGAAGATGGGGCTCGGGTCCGCCTATGTCGCCGGCTTCAAGTGGGCCCTCGCGCGGGACTACGAAGCGGTCTTCGAGATGGACGCCGACTTCAGCCACAGCCCGGACAGCCTGGTGGATTTCCTCCGGGAGTTGGAGCACGCCGACCTGGTGCTGGGCTCCCGCTACCTCCACGGGGTGACCGTGGTGAACTGGCCCCTGTCCCGGCTCATCCTCTCCTATACGGCCAATCTCTATAGCCGGGTCATCACCGGGATGCCGGTGAAGGACCTCACCGGGGGGTTCAAGTGTTTCCGTAGGCAGGTACTCGAGGCCATCGACCTGGACCGGGTCCGGTCCGACGGATACGCTTTCCAGATCGAGATCAACTTCAAGGCTTGGAGGAAGGGATTCCGGATCCAGGAGATTCCCATCCTGTTCGTCGACCGCCGCGCCGGCGTGTCGAAGATGTCCCGCCGGATCGTCCGCGAGGCCGCCTGGATGGTCTGGCGCCTGCGCCTCCTGGACCTCCTCGGCGCGCTCTAGCGGGAGGGGTCCTGGGCCTCTCGCTCGTCGTCGTCCACTACAACACCCGCGAGCACCTGGAGCGCCTCTTTCAGTCCCTGCGGGAGGCACGTCCCGCACCGCTGCGGGAGATCGTGGTCGTGAACAATTCCGGGGAGCCGCTCGACGATCTCGCGCGCGCGTCCGGGTATCCGACCCGGGTCCTCACGCCGGGCTCCAATCTCGGGTACGCGCGCGGCGTGAACGAGGGGATCCGGGCCGCGTCCGAGGAGAACGTGCTGCTCCTCAATCCGGACGTCCGCGTGCTGCCGGGCTCGGTGGAGGCGCTCGAGCGCGCGGCGGCGGAGCATCCCCGCGCGGGGATCCTGGCGCCCAAGCTCCTCGAGTCGGACGGATCGCTCCAGCTCTCGGCGCGGCGGTTCTACACGTGGCGGACGCTCCTCTACCGCCGCATGCCGCTCCCCGGCGTCGCCGCGCGGAGCCGCGAGGTGCGGGAGCACATGATGGAGGACTGGGACCACTTGGACACCCGCGCGGTCGACTGGGTGCTGGGGGCCGCGATGTACGTGAGGCGGAGCGCCATGCGCGACGTGGGCCTCATGGACGAGCGGTACTTCCTCTATTTCGAGGACGTCGACTGGTGCCAGCGGATGTGGCGCCACGGTTACGAAGTGGTCTACTGTGCGGATGCGCGGATGGTGCACGAGTACGAGCGCGCGAGCGCCCAGATGCGACCGCGCTCGGTCCGGGCCCACGCGGCCGGACTCCTTCGATTCACGGAAAAGTGGAGCGCGATTCTCTACGCCATGAGCCAGCATCGACGCCGGACGATCCAGGTGGTGACGCTCGCGATGGACGCCCTCGCGGCCGTGGTCGCGTGCGCCGCCGCGTACGCGATCCGCAGCGCGCTCGATCCCTGGTTCGACCGCCCGGTGTTCCCGGCGGAGAGCTACGCGGGACTCCTCTACTTCACGGTGGGCGTCACGATCGCCGCGCTCGCGATGAACGGCCTCTACCGGCGGACCGATTTCACGGACCGCATCGAGCGCGCGTTCCTGGTGGGGAAGTCGGTGGTCCAGGCGGTGCTCCTCCTCATGGCCGCGACCTTCCTCTTCCAGATGCCGCGCTACTCCCGCTTCCTCGTGCTGCTCGTCGGGCCTCTCCTCTTCCTTTTCCTCTACGTCGCGCGCGGAGCGCTCGCGAGCGTGGCGGCCGGCGCGCGGAAGCAAGGGTTCGCGTTTCGCCGCGTGCTTCTCCTCGGCTCGGGCGCCGAGGCGGAGCAGGCGCGCGCCGCGCTCGAGGGCTCCCGCCGCGAAGGATTCGAGCCGCTCCACGCGCGCGCCTCGTCGAGCCCGGACGAGCCGCCCGAGGCCGCGGCCGCGCGGATCCGCTCGCTGGTCGAAGGGGAGCGCGTGCAGATCGTCTGCCTCGTCCCGGAGCCGGACGAGGTGCCGTACCTCCTCGCGATGGGGTCCGCGCTCCGCGACTCGGGCGCCGCGCTCTGGTGGGCCGGCTCCGTCGCGCATCTCGCGGCCGCGGCGGGGGAGTCGCGCCGTCTCGGGCCGCTCGACGCGGTTCTGCTCCACGCCCCGAGCCGCGGGCTCTCGCTCCGCGCAAGGAAGCGCGCGAGCGATCTCTTGCTCTCGTTTCTCATCGCCCCCTGGCGCTGGGGCCGCATCCGCTCCTATCTCGCGGAGCGCGGGGACGGCCTCGCTGCCGGCGAGGCATGGCGCCAGGTGGTGACCGGCGCCCGGAGCTGGGTGGGACGGAGCCCGTACGAAGCGGATCGCTGGACCGGGGTGCCGCCCTGGGCGCGGCTCGCGCTCGAATCGCTCCGCCCCGGGGTGGTGTCGCCCGCCAACGGCGCGGGCTCGGACCGGCGCGCGCGTCTCGAGTCGGAGCTCGCCTACCTCACGCGCTTCTCGATCGCGGAAGATTTGCGCGTGTTCCTCCGCGCCACGGAGCGAAAGCGGTGATCTCGTCCGCGCGCCGAGCATCGGTGCTCCTCGTTGGATGGCTTCTCGCCTCCCCCGCCGTCGGGCGTGCCGCGACGAGCGTGTTCATCACCAACCACGTCCACTCCGACCAGGTCAGTGCGCTGACCGTGTGGCAGGGAAACGTGGTGGCGGCGACGCTCGGAGGGCTCGTCATGGTGGACCCCGCGACGCGCGAGCGCACGAAGCTCCTCGCGTCGCCCGGAGGATTGCCGTCGAACAGCGTGCTCGCCGTCGCGGTCGGGCCGAGCGGGATCCTCTGGGCGGGAACGGCCGACAAGGGTCTGGCACGGCTCGTCCCGGGCGGAGGATTCAAGCGCACCCTGACCAGCTTCGACGGGCTTCCCAGCGATCACGTGCAGTCGCTCTACGTGCACGGCGACAGCATCTGGGTGGGGACGAGCGGGGGCGTGGCGCTCTTCACCGAGAGCGCGTCGGGCCAGACGACGCTCCGGCGGAGCGACTCGCAGGCGAGCACCGGGGGCGGCCTCGTGTCGGACGACATCCTCGCCTTTCAGCAGGTGGCGGACACGCTCTGGGTGGGGACGTCCGGGGGACTCTCGACGTTCACGAGCGGTGTGTGGCAGAACCGCGCGTCGACGCTCGCGGTTGCGGTGCGCAGCCTCGCGCTATTCGCCGATACCCTTTGGGCTGCAACACCGTCCGGGCCGAGACGCTATGCAGGGGGAACCTTTACGCTCGTAGGTGCGGGACACCCAGGATCCAGCTTCGCGCTCTTCTCCGATGGGACGAGATTGATCTCGGGTACCGCGTCGGGTGCATTCGTGTACACAGGTCTTGATTGGACTCTCTTCCGTCCGGGCCCGTCGGGTTTCCGGCCGACGTCGTTCGTGACCGCACCGGACGGGAGCCTCTGGGCTGGTACCGACCGTGGTGTTGCACGCTTGGACGCTGCATGGATCATCTATCCGACTGACGGCCCCGCGGTGAACGGCGTGGAGCGCGCGCTCGTGGACTCGCGCGGCGCTTGGTTCGCGACCGGCAACAACGTGCCCCCCGGCGGCAGTCTCGGAAACGTTCTCCATTACGACGGCACGAGCTGGTCGCTTCTCGCCCCGTCGACCACGGGCAACGCGCTCCAGTCCACGAGCGTGTTCGGACTCGCGGAAGACCCAGAGGGGGCGATCTGGATGGGGCACTGCTGCAGCGCCACCGACCCGCTGCCGCGGACGGACCGCTATCAGCCCGGCACCGACGCATGGACCGCGCTCGGCACGACCAACATCTTCGTCCTCACGCGCGGCCCGGATGGGCTCATGTACGCGGGGAGCGCGGAGCTGGCGAACGGCATCTACGTCTACGATCCCACCGTGCCCGCGGTCGTCGACTCGCTGACCCCGCTCAACACTCAAGGCTCGGCCGTCGGAGCCGGGCTCGCGAGCAACAATCTGCGCGGGATCTCGTTCGACACGTCGGGGCGCGGGTGGATCGCGCACGCGGCGGCCGGCCTCGACATCTGGGACGGGCGCGGCACGCTCACGGATCATTCGGACGATGTCTGGAAGCATCTCGCCACGGGATTTCCCTCCCTGCAGACGACCGCGGTCGAGACCGACGGCGCGTCCTCCGGCTGGGTGGGAACCGTGGCTGGCGTGGTCCGGATCGTGAACGACGTCATCGTTCCGGGGACGACCGTGGCCATCAACGCTGCGCTTCCGTCTCCGGCGGTTCACGATCTCGAGCTCGACTCCGAGGGAAATCTCTGGGTTGCGACGACGGCGGGGCTCGCCCGCGTGGCCGAGGGCTCGACCTTCGTGGAGCACTGGGGAACCGCGGAAGGGCTCGCTGGAGACGACGTGCGGGCGCTCGCGTGGGACGCGGCCCACCGCACGCTCTGGGTGGGCACGACGTCCGGCATCTCGGAGGTGGTGGTGCCCCAGGCGGGCGCGACGACGTTCACGTCGAAGAGCTACGTCTATCCCAGCCCCATCGGCCCGCAAACCACGGCGCTCCGGATCGGCGGGATCACGGGGGAAGTGACGGGGGAGATACGGGACGTGACCGGGGCGATCATCCAGCGGTTCCGCTGCGATCCCGCGCACGACGTGGTCTGGAATCTCCTCCTCGCCGACGGCGCGCGAGCCCGGTCGGGCGTCTTCGTGGTGGTGCTTCGAGATCGCGACGAGCATCGGATGCTGCGCGTGGCGGTGGTGCGATGAAGGCGGACGCGCTTCCGGCGGAGATCATGACGCCCGATCCCGCGGCCTGGGACGATCTCGTTCTCGCGTCGTCGGGCGGCAGTGTGTTCCACACCGCGGCGTGGGCTCGGCTCTGGACCGGCCTCGCGTCCTCGACGAGGTGGGAGGCGGCAGTCCTCGAGGAGGGAGGCCGGTACGTGGCCGCGCTCGGCTGGATCGTCCGCCGCCACGGGTGGTTCGAATCGCTCGACGCGATGCCGTACGCCACGTACGGGGGTCCGATCGTGCGCGAAGGGCACCCGGATCCCGGCCAGGCACGCCACGCGCTCCTCGAGACCTTCCTCGCGCGCGCGTCGCGCCGGCGCGTGCTGCGCGCGCAGCTCACGTGGTACGGCGGCCGGCCCGAGGATTTCCCCGAGGGCTCGTCCCCCGAGGAAGCGACCACGCACGTGCTCGGGCTGGAGAGCGATTACGAGCGGGTCGCCGATCGCTTCTCTCCGTCCACGCGGAGGCTCGTGCGCCAGTCCGACGAGAGCGGCCTCTCGATCCGAGCGGCCGAGTCCGCGGAGGACGTCGCGACATTCATCGCGATCGCCGAGGAGACGGTGGTCCGGCGCGGTGGAAAACCGAAGCCGCGAGCCCTCTACGAGCGGATCCAGGGCGACCTGGTTCCGGCCGGCCTCGCGCGCTACCACCTGGTCGAGCACGAGGGCAAGGCGGTCGCGGGGAGCCTCCATCTGTTCCACCAAGGCGTGGCGACGAGCTGGCTCCCGGTGTCGCTGGAGTCGTCGTGGCCGCTGCGGCCGAACAACTTTCTCGTGGCGAGCCTCCTCGAGACGCTCTGCCAGGCGGGATACGCGGAGTACAACTTCGGCGCCTCGCCGTCCGACGCGGCGGGCCTGATCCGCTTCAAGGAGGGATGGGGCGCGCGGCCGCGTCCCGTCTGGACGTTGACGCGGCGGAGCGCCCTCCACCGCCGGCTCCGTCCGTAGTGCGCATTCTCCTCCTCGCGCACGCCCCGTCCACCCACACCGCCCTCTGGGCTCGCGCGCTCGCGGCGCGTGGACACGCGATCCGTCTCTTGTCGGCGGAGCCGGGCGCGCCTGGTCCGGTGTCCACGCGCGTGGTGGGAACGAGCGTGCCGCTTCAGGCGCTTCGCTACGCGAGCGCGCGCGGAGCGGTGCGCGAGGAGATCCAGCGCTTCAAGCCCGACGTCACCGTGGCTCACTTCCTTCCCAACTACGGCTTCCTCGCCGCCCTCGCGGGCGCGCGCCCCTGGATGCTCGTCTGCTGGGGGTCCGACCTCCTCGTGAACGCCTGGAAGACGCCGCTCCATCGCGCGCGAGCGCGATGGACGCTCCGGAAGGCGGATCGAATCCACGTGGACGCGGCCAACCTGGCGCGCGCGGCGGAGGAGCTGGGCGCGCCGCGCGATCGAATCTGGACCCGCGCGTGGGGCGTCGACGTTCCGTCGCTCGCTCCGTCCGAGACGTGGAGCGCGCGGCGCGAGCGGAGCCCCGCGCTCCGGATCCTCTGGACGCGGCAGCTCGAGGATCTCTACGACCCCGAGACGTTCATCCGCGCGCTCGGCGCGCTCGGACGGCGCGGCGTGCCGTTCGAGGCGACCATCGCGGGATCGGGGCCGCTTCGCATGGGGCTCGAGCGGCTGGCCAAGCGGGAGAAGGTCGCCGACCGCATCGCCTGGACCGGCTGGGTCGACCGTCCCCGGATCACCGCGCTCTATCGAAGCCATCATGCGTACGTGTCGCTCTCGCGCTCCGATTCCACGTCGCAGTCGCTCCTCGAGGCGATGGCGGCGGGGCTCGTGCCGGTCGTCACCGACATCGATGGGAATCTCGAGTGGGTGCGCCACCGGCGCGAGGGGCTGCTCGTTCCCACAGGCGATGAAGAAGCGGTCGCCGCGGCGCTGGCCGAGGTGGCGAAGGACGCCGCGTCCGCGGAGGCGATGTCGGAGCGCTCGGCCACGGTCGCGCGCGAACGGGGGAATCTCGCCGACACGGTGGACCTGATCGAGCGGCAGCTCAGCGAGCTGGCCGGCGCTCCGGCCGCTCGGGCGGTCTCGTGAAACGGCTCCTCGCGATCGCCTACTTCTTCCCACCGCTCGGCGGCGGAGGCTGTCAGCGGACGCTCAAGCTCGTGCGCTACCTCGAGCCCGAGGGGTGGGCGTCGACCGTGGTGACCACGCGGGACGCCGACTACTGGATCCTCGATCCGTCCCTCGAAGCCGAGATCCCGAGAACGGCCGAGGTGATCCGCGTGGGCGGGATCACCTCCCTCCGGCTCGTGCGTCTCCTCGCGGAGGCCGCCGGCATCGAGCGGCGGCAAGGCGCGCGCGACGCGCGCGCGTTCCAAAGGCTGAGGCGCGCGCAGTCGTGGCTGCTCCTGCCCGATGGGTACCGCGCCTGGGCGCGCGAAGCGCAGCGCGCGGCGGCGCGCCGGATCGCGGCGGGCGGGATCGACGCGCTCTGGACGACCTCGTCGCCGGAGAGCGCCCATCTGGCCGGGCTGGCCCTGAAGCGACGCTTCGGGATCCCCTGGGTCGCCGACTTTCGCGATCCCTGGGTGGGGCGCGTCACGTACGCGCCTCCGACGTCGTGGCACGACGCGCGTCACAGGGAGCTCGAGCGCTCGGTCATGACGGCGGCCGATCGCGTGACCCTGGTGAGCGAGCCGATGACCGCTCTCTACCGGGAGCGCTATCCCGATCTCCCGGGTGAGACATTCGTGACCCTCCCGAATGGCGTCGACTCGGACGACTGGCGCCGCGTGGCCGAGCTTCCGGCATCGCCCGACTCGCGCGACGAAGGGCGCTGCGTGCTCCTTCACGCGGGGCAGCTCGCGCACCGCCCCACGGTGCGCACGCTCCTCGACGCGGTCGAGCGCGTGATCTCGGCCGATCCGAGCGCGCGGGATCAGCTCCGGCTCCGGTTCCTGGGCGGAAACGAGGAGCTGAGGCCGGGGGAGTGGTCCGAGCGCGGCCTCGACGGGATCGTGCAGGCGGAGCCGTCGCGGCCGCATCTCGAGGCGCTCCAGGCCATGCGCCGTGCCTACGCCCTCGTCCTCCTGGGGCACGGCGGCGACGCCGACTCGCTCCTCTACACGGGGAAGATCTACGAGTACCTGACGAGCGGCCGCCCCATCCTCGGGGTCCTGGACCCCGGCCCGGCCGCGGACCTGATCCTCGAGGCTGGGGCCGGGACGGTCTCCCGGCCGGGCGACGTGGCCTCGACCGCCCGAGCCATCGAGAATCTCCTCCGGTCCTTCCGAGAGGGCCAGGA
>Ga0068864_100005587_pt1 | contig 10313 bp, 6 predicted proteins | sample KBSSwiS72_FD_66586 | JGI IMG/M metagenome (GOLD analysis project Ga0068864, IMG submission 66586) | Switchgrass rhizosphere microbial communities from Kellogg Biological Station, Michigan, USA - KBS Switchgrass S7-2 | ecosystem: Host-associated > Plants > Roots > Rhizosphere > Soil ...
TCGGAGTAGACGGTGGTCGAGGTCATCCGGAAGTCCAGCGACAGCAACAGGTCCAGCTTGCCGGTGGGCGCCTCGTCGTGCCACACGACGTCGCGGGGTCGCGCGTCGGGCGGCGCCTCGGTGGCCCGCACAGCGTGGTCGGTGCCGAGCAGGTGCCGCAGGAAGTACTCGTTGCCCTTGGCCGACGAGCCGAGCAGGTTGGCCCGCCACACGGTGAGCACGCGCGGGAAGTTCTCCGGCGCGTCCGGATCCTCGCAGGCGAACCGCAGCTGGCCCTGCTTGAGAGCGTCCACAATGTACTCCGCTGCGGACACCCCTTCGGCTGAGGCGGCCTCGCTGATGGCGAGCGGGTTGCGGTTGAAGGTCGGGTACGACGGCATCCAGCCCATCCGGGCCGACGCCGCGATCAGGTCGGCCGTCGCCCGCCCCGCGAACCGGCCGGACGCCTGACCGGTGGCGAGGGTGGCCGCGCTGAACGGGTCGTAGCGGTACTGATCGGTGTGCAGGTACCAGTACGCGGTCTGGATCATCTGCCGGCCCGGCCTGGACCAGTCGGCCGCGGTGGCGAGCACCGAATAGCCGGTGATCGGGCGGACCTTCTCCTGGCCGACGTAGTGGGCCCAGCCGCCGCCGTTGACGCCCTGGCAGCCGGTCAACGTGGTCAGGGTCAGGAACGACCGGTAGATGGTGTCGGAGTGGAACCAGTGGTTGGTGCCGGCGCCCATGATGATCATCGAGCGGCCGCGCGACTCCTCCGCGTTGGCGGCGAACTCGCGGGCTATCCGGGCCACAGTGGACGCGGCCAGGCCGGTGATCGACTCCTGCCAGGCCGGCGTGTACGGCTGACTGCCGTCGTCGTATCCCGACGGCCACTCGCCCGGCAGGTCCGGCCGCGACACCCCGTACTGCGCGAGCAGCAGGTCGTACACCGTGGTCACCAGGTGGCCCTCGACGCGCCGCACCGGCACCCCGCGCCGCATCCCGTCGGACCCGCCAGACCCGCCCGACGGCGAGTCGAACCGGGGCAGCACAACCTCGACCGCCTCGCCTTTGTCAAGGGCAGAGAGCAGTGGGTCGACCTCGCCGAGGTCGAGGTTCCACTTGCCGACCCCGGCGTCGCCGAAGCGGAACCCGAGCGACCCGTTGGGCACCACCGGCTCGCCCTGCGACGACAGCAGCACGGTCTTGAACGCGGCGTTGTCCACTGAGGACTGTGATGACAGGTCGGCGGCGGTGAGGAACTTGCCCGGGCGGTACGAGCCGTCCGGCTGTTCGTCGAGCCGCACCAGGAAGGGCAGGTCGGTGTAGCGCTTCACGTAGTCGGTGAAGTAGGGCACCTGGCGCTCCACGAAGAACTCGCGCAGGATCACGTGCCCCATCGCCATCGCCAGAGCGCCGTCGGTGCCGGGCGCCGCCGGCAGCCACTCGTCGGCGAACTTGACGTTGTCCGCGTAGTCCGGGGCGACCGCGATCACCTTCTGGCCGCGGTAGCGCGCCTCAGCCATCCAGTGCGCGTCCGGCGTACGGGTGACCGGAAGGTTGGAGCCCCACATGATGAGGTAGCCGGCATCCCACCAGTCGCCCGACTCCGGCACGTCGGTCTGGTCGCCGAACACCTGCGGCGAGGCGACCGGCAGGTCGGCGTACCAGTCGTAGAAGGAGAGCATCGCGCCGCCGATGAGGTTGTAGAACCGGGCCCCGGCCGCGTGCGACACCATCGACATGGCCGGGATCGGCGAGAAGCCGGCGATGCGGTCCGGTCCCCACGTCTTGATGGTGTGCACGTGCGCGGCCGCGATGAGCTCGGTCACCTCCGGCCAGGTCGCCCGGACCAGGCCGCCCTTGCCGCGCACCGACTTGTACCGCTTCGCCAGCACCGGATCGTCCACAATGGAGGCCCAGGCCCGCACGGGGTCGCCGAGGCGCGCCTTGGCCTCCCGGTACATCTCCAGCAGCACGCCGCGCACGTACGGGTAGCGCACCCTGGTCGGGGAGTACGTGTACCAGGAGAACGCTGCCCCGCGCGGGCAGCCTCGCGGCTCGTACTCGGGCCGGTCCGGGCCGACCGACGGGTAGTCGGTCTGCTGCGCCTCCCACGTGATGATGCCGTCCTTGACGTACACCTTCCACGAACAGGACCCGGTGCAGTTGACCCCGTGCGTCGACCGGACCACCTTGTCGTGGCTCCACCGGTCGCGGTAGAACGTGTCGGCCTCCCGGCCACCGATCTTGTACAGGGTCCGCAGGTCGGGCGACACCTCGGCCCGGCCGGTAGCCTGGTCGAAGAACCGCCGGGTCCGCACGAGCGCGTTGGTCAGGTCGTCGTCCAAGGCGGCGCGAGAGCTTGCCGAGCGCCCATCGGCTCGAGCGGTCATCGGGTCACCGCCGCGGACCGGTGGTTCACAGCGTTGCGCACCGTCGTGCTGTCGAACAGCAGCGCAGCCACCGCCACCAGGGCGAGCGCGAGCAGGCCGATCGCGTACGACCCCAACTGCCCGTACAGGTAGCCCATGACCAGCGGCGGTACGAACCCGCCGAGTCCGCCGGCCGCCCCGACCACGCCGGTGACCGAGCCGACCTTGTTCGCCGGGGCCAACAGTGCGACGAGGGCGAAGGTCGCCCCGCTGCCGGCGCCGAGCGCGGCCGCCATGGACAGGAACGCGATCGTCCCCAGTGGAGCGAGCGGCGGCGTGGTCGACTGGACCAGCGCGCCGGCGGCGATGACGGCGAATGAGACGGCGAGTACCCGCGTCGGCTGGTAGCGGTCCGCCAACCAACCGCCGACCGGGCGCATCACGACCGCCAGCAACACGAACCCGGCCATCCGGTTGGCCGCGTCGGTCAGCGTGAGCGCGTACGCCGTCTTCAGGTACGCCGGCAGGTAGACCGAGAAGGCCACGTAGCCGCCGAATGCGACCGCATAGAGCGCGGCGGCCTGCCACGTGATCGGCAGCCGCAGCGTCGCGGCCAGGCGGCTCGACAGCGGCTCGGTCGGCACCGGCCGGCCAGGCGCGTCGCGCAGCACCAGCCACGAGACCACCGCGTAGACGGCGAGCACGATCGCGGTCAGCACGAACGGGGTCGCGGTGCTGCCGGCGTTCACCAGCTTGACCGTGGTGAGCGCGCTGATCGCCGTGCCGCCCATGCCCGCGCCGAAGATGCCGATGGCCAGGCCGCGCCGCTCGGGTGGGAACCACGCGTTGACGAACGGGACGCCGACCGCGAACGCGGTGCCGCCGATCCCGAGGAAGAACCCGCCGACCAGCAGCCCGGCGAGCGAGGAGTGCCCAGCCAGCCCGAGGTAGAGCACCGGCACCACGGTGGCCAGCGACACCAGCGGGAACATCACCCGGCCGCCGAAGCGGTCGGTCAGCGCGCCGACCGGTATCCGGCCCAGCGAGCCGACCACCACCGGCACCGCAACCAACAACGACTGCTGGAACGAGCTCAGATGCAGCGTGTCCTTGAGCCGGGGCGCGAGCGGGCTCAGCAACGCCCACGCCCAGAAGTTCACCGCGAACCCCACCGTCGCCGTGGCCAGCATCAGGGCCCGTCGTCGCGCCTGCTCGGTCATGTCCTCCGCCATTCGCCGGCCCGGTGGCCATGCCGGACTCCCGACAAGCTCACCGCGCGGCGGTCCTCGGCAGTAGGGACCTTCGTCCTGTCCTCGACGTGGCACAGGTCTCAAGCCGAACGTACCGGCGGCGGGGTACCGACGGACCCGGCGCCACCAACGGGGGACGGCTCATCCGGTCGCGGTCTGCGGCGCCGGGTCCGCCGTCGTCTTCGGTTGCGGCCGCGGTTTCGGTTGCGGCGGAAGGAGGATCGCGAGCACCAGGCCGATGAGCGCGATCACCAGCAGCACGATGAGGGCGGCCGCGAACGGGTGGCCCTTCGGGGTGGTGCCGGCGACCACGATGGAGCCCGCGAGGGCGGTGCCGATCGACGAACCGAGGTTGGACACGCTGCGGGACACCCCGGAGATGTCGCTCTGGTCCGCCTCCGGGAAGGCCGACTGCACCACGTTCACCGACGCGGTCAGCATGATGCCGACACCGGCACCGATGAGCAGCAGACCCGGGGCCAGCGCCCACGACGAGGCGGACCGGCCGAAGATGACCAGAATCGCCATGCCCGCTGCGTCGACGACGAACCCGCCGCGGATCAGGGTCCGCTGGTCGCGCCGGCTCGCCATCCGCTCGGCCGCGGCCGAGGCCAGCAGGATGCCGACGATGGCCGGGGTCAGGGCCAGCCCGGTCTGGATCGCGTTATAGCCATTGACCTGCTGCAGGTACACCGACAGAACGAAGAACGTGCCCTGCATGGTCAGCCACTGGATGTTCTGGGTGCCGAGGCCGAGGTTGGAGGTCTTGTTGCGGAACAACCGGAGGGCCACCAACGGCTCCCGCCCGTGTTGCTCGCGGGACCGGCAGTGCAGGAAGAACCAGGCCAGGAACAGCGCACCGATGATGACCGAGATCACGACCGGTGATACGCCGCCGCTCGGCAGCACCACGGTGTCGCCGATCGTGAAGTCCTTGCGGGACACCACCCAGCCGTACGTGCCGGAGAGCAGGATGCCGAGCACGACGAAGAACAGGCCCAGAACGTTGAGCACCGCGCCGCCGACGTCGAACCCCTGGGTCCGCTCACTCGGTTCGGGGTAGATGTGGCGCCAGGTGAGGTAAATGATCACCGCCACCACGGCGACCTGGAGCCCGAACGAGGCCCGCCACGAGATCCCGCTGGTGATCAGGCCGCCGATCAGCGGACCGGACGCGGCGCCGAGCCCGGCCGCGCCGCTGACGATCCCGAAGTACTTGGCCCGGCTCCGCGTGTCGCTGAACAGGACCGTGATCAGGATGTAGATCGGCGGGATGAGCAGCGCCGAGCCGACACCCTCGAGCACCGAGTACCCGAAGATCATCAGGCCGATCCCGGTCGAGAACGAGGCGAGCAGCGCGCCGATGCCGTAGACGAACAGGCCGATCACGAAGCACCGCTTGCGGCCCCACATGTCGGTGACCTTGCTGCCCGGAATCATCAGCGAGGCCATCGTCAGCGTGAACAACGTGATGGTGGTCTGCATCCCGACCACGGTGGTGCCGATATCGTCGGCGATCGTGGAGATCGCAACGTTCATGTTCGACGCGGCATAGCTCGCTGTGAACTGGGCCAGCGCGAGCGGGAGCACCATGGCCGTGGGCGAGACCTTTCGCTCCCCCGTCATAGGTCGGACGCTACGCCTGGTTTCGCGTGGATCGTGGCGCTCGGGTCATGGTCCATGCCTTAGGGGACGTTGCGCTCTTTGCGGGGCCCGTGGTCCGATGAGGCCGACATGGATGCACCCCTTCCCCGGCTCGCCGCCCTCGGCAACCAGCTCGTCGAGATCCACATCGAACTGCGCGAGCACCTGCGCTCGCTCCGCGGCGCCCTGCCCGCCCACTGCGTGGCCTTCTGCGCGGCGGTCCACGGACACCACACCGCAGAGGACACCTCGGTCTTCCCGCTTCTGGCCCGAGAGCACCCGGAGCTCGCCCCGGTCCTGGCCGAGCTCGAGCGCGACCACCGGCAGGTCGCCGAGATCCTGCGCCGCCTCGCGGCGGGGCCATCTCCGGACGAGCTCGCCGGACTGGAGGCCCTGCTCGAGTCGCACTTCACCTACGAGGAGCGCAAGCTCGTCGCCGCCCTCAACGCGCTCGGCGCCGACCTCGACCTCCGCGGGTCCGCCGACAGTCCTCCTTGATCCGCACAACTGTCCATATATTGGGGGGTTTTTCGCGCGCGGACCCCCCAACTTGTGGACAGTTGCGGGGATCTTGGGATGCTCGCGGTGATAGACAGGCCATGTGCAACGGGTACGGGTGGCCGCCGCACTGCTGGCGGCGTGCGCCGCGCTGACGGCGTGCTCCACCGGCACGCCGCCCCCATCCGCCCCACCGTCCACGACCACTGGTGCGACGCCGACCCCGACCAGACCGTCCCCCGTTACGAGCGTCGACTCGCACGCCCCGCCCGGCTTCGTGGATCTGTCCGATGTGGACCCCACCATCGTCCAGGACATCCGATACGCCACTCCGCACAACTTCGTCGGGCGCCCGATCAAGGGGTACCTCGAGCCCCGGTGCCTGCTCACCATGCAGGCGGCTCAGGCGCTGCACCAGGTACAGACCGCGGCGCGGGCCAAGGGGTACGGGTTGAAGGTGTACGACTGCTACCGGCCGGCCCGGGCCGGCGAGGACTTCGTCAGCTGGGCGCACGACTTGTCGGACCAGACGATGAAGGGCGAGTTCTACCCGAACGAACCGAAGAGCAACCTCTTCACCGACGGGTACGTCGGCGGCGGGAAGACCAGCCACAGTAGAGGGTCCACTATGGACCTGACGCTGGTCCCATACCCGCCGCCGACGCAGCGGCCCTTCGTCCCTGGGGAACCGTTGCAGCCGTGCACCAACCCGGCGGGGCAACGGTTCCCGGACAACTCGATCGACATGGGCACCGGGTTCGACTGCTTCGACTCGCGGTCCCACACGCTCGACCCGCGCATCACCGGCACCGCGCACGACAACCGGCTGCTGTTGCGGCAGTTGATGTCCGACGCCGGATTCGTCAACTACAGCAACGAGTGGTGGCACTACGACTACAGTCGCGACCCGCATCCGAACACATACTTCGACTTCCCGGTCGCCCGCGCCGCCCTGACACCATAGTGTGCGGCGTGGTGTGAAGGCGCCGCTCAACACTAGACAATCTGAAGCGTCCCGCGATAGACCCGACCGTTGATTTGGCATCAAGCTGCCACGGGCGGCTCCCGGGTCAGGCAGCGTCGCTTGCCGCGCCCATCGGGCCCTCGTTGGCGGACCGGTCCAGACCACTCACGCAATAACGGGCCCCGGCCGGTACAGACCTGTCCACAAAGGACTGGGTCCGGACCGATGCGACAAGACGGGCGACCGCGGCGCCGGGGTCGAGTCGGTAGACCGCGTACGAGGTGGGCACCGGACCGTTGCCCGGACGCCACGTCACGGTGGTGTCGCCGTCGCTGGTGTGGACCCCGATCCCGAGCGGCGCCCCCGGTCGGGCCACCGGCAGCCGGCCCATCGTCGGCAGCAGAGCCGGCGTCGGGTAGTACTTGTCCGAGTACCGGCTGACCGCGCCGAGCTTGTCATCCCGGATGCTGACTCCGCTGTAGTGCACGGTGCCGAGCACCCCGTACTTCCGGTCCAGGGCGAACTGGCGGTCAAGCTCGGCCGGGTCGGACCACGCGCCCCGGTCCCCGATCCGGTAGTCGCCGTGCGCCGGGTAGAGCTGCACGCCCGTACCGGCGACGAGTTTCGACCACCAGTCGAGCAGCACCGTGAAGTCGGCCGGCCCGAAGCCGATCTGCCAATACAACTGCGGCATGATGTAGTCGATCCAGTGCTGTTTGACCCACGTCCGGCTGTCGGCGTAGATCTGGTCGTAGCTCTGCAGGCCGTTGGTGGCCGAGCCGGCCGGGTCGGTGCTGGCGTTGCGCCAGATCCCGAACGGGGCGATGCCGAACTTCACCGACGGCTTGAGCGCCTTCAGCCGCTCGCTCATCTCGCGGACCAACGTGTTCACGTTGTCGCGGCGCCACTGAGCCTTGTCGGCTCCGTGGCCGTACTCGGCGTAGCTCGCCGCGTCGTCGAAGTCCTGCTTCGCCGCCGGGTACGGGTAGAAGAAGTCGTCGAAGTCCACCCCGTCGATGTCGTAGCGAGCCACCGCGTCCAGCATCGAATCCTCGACGAACTTGCGTGCGGCCGGGTTGCCGGGGTCGAAGTAGAGCCCGTCGTTCGCCGTCCCTTGTGGATAGACGACCCGCCACTCCGGGTGCTTCAGCAGGGGGTTGTCCGGGGCCAGCTTGGTCAGGTCGGCGCCGGGTCCGAGCGGGGCGGGGTGGTCGCCACGGTACGGGTTGAACCAGGCGTGAAACTCGATGTTGCGCGCGTGGGTCTGCTCGATCATCCACTGCAGCGGGTCCCAGCCCGGGTTCGAGTTGTCCGCCTGTCCGGTCAGCCACTGGGACCACGGCGCGTACGGCGAGGGCCAGAAGGCGTCGGCGCTCGGTCGGATCTGCACGAAGATCGCGTTGTGGTGGTACCTCTGGGCGACGTCGAGCCACCCCAGGTACTCCTGCTTGACCTGTTCCTCGGACAGCCCGGGCTGGCTGGGCCAGTCGATGTTCTTCACTGTGGTCAGCCACATCCCGCGTAGCTCGCGAGGCGCCACCGTCGGCTGCCCACCGCAGGAACCGACCTCACTCAGCGCGACCGAACTCTCCCGCTGCGTGTCTGACTGGTGGTACGAGATAAGGAACGTGGCCGCCACAAGCAGCATCACGATCGACCCGGCCAGGACCGCGAGCATCCGGGTTCGGCGCATGGCCAACAGTCTGCCCCGCCCTGAGCCATTCCGCGACGCTCGGGGAGCGGAATCGGCGAGCAATTCGCACCGTACGAGCGCCTTGGCCGAGCATCATGAACGCATGGACGCGGATGCGATCGTGGTCGGGGCCGGGTTGGCCGGGCTGGCCGCCACTCACGAGCTGACCAGCCGGGGCAAGCGGGTCGCGCTGGTCGAGCAGGAGAACGCGGCCAACCTCGGCGGCCAGGCGTACTGGTCGTTCGGCGGGCTGTTCTTCGTCAACTCGCCCGAGCAGCGACGCCTCGGGGTCAAGGACTCGCTGGAGCTGGCCTGGAGCGACTGGCTGGGAAGTGCCCAGTTCGACCGGCTCGACGAGGGCACGAGCGGCGAGGACACGTGGGCGGTGCGATGGGCCCGGGCGTACGTCGAGTTCGCGGCCGGCGAGAAGCGGTCCTGGCTGACCGGGCTCGGCCTGTCCTTCCTGCCCACCGTCGGTTGGGCCGAGCGCGGCGATCTGCGCGCCGACGGTCACGGCAACTCCGTGCCGCGGTTCCATGTCACCTGGGGTACGGGCACCGGGGTGGTCGAGCCGTTCGTACGCTCCTGCCTCGCCGCCGCCGACCGTGGCCTGGTCAGCTTCCACCACCGGCACCGGGTCGACTCGCTGCTGATCAGCGGCGGGCGGGTCACGGGCGTACAGGGCACGGTGCTCGGCGCGTCCGACGAGGCCCGCGGAGTCCCGTCCAACCGGGACCCGGTCGGGGAGTTCACGCTCGAGGCTCCCGTGGTCATCCTCACCACCGGCGGCATCGGCGCCAACCACGACATCGTCCGGCGTTACTGGCCTTCGCGGCTCGGCACGCCACCCTCCACTGTGGTCACCGGCGTACCGGCCTATGTGGACGGACGCATGCTCGACATCGCGGCCGACGCCGGCGTCCGCCTGGTGAACCGGGACCGGATGTGGCACTACACCGAGGGCCTGCGCAACTGGAATCCGGTCTGGCCCGAGCACGGCATCCGCATCCTGCCCGGCCCGTCGTCGATGTGGTTCGACGCGCTCGGCCGGCGGCTGCCCGCGCCGTGCCTGCCCGGATACGACACGCTCGGTACGCTGCGCTATCTGCGCACGACCCCGGAGATCGCCCAGTACGACCACTCGTGGTTCATCCTCACCCAGCGCATCGTGGAGAAGGAGTTCGCGCTCTCCGGCTCCGAGCAGAACCCAGACATCACCAGCAAGGACCGCCGCCGCTTCCTGCGCGAGCGGCTGCTGGGCAAGGGCGCTCCCGGGCCGGTGCAGGCGTTCGTGGACAACGGCGCCGACTTCGTCACCGCCCGGACCCTGCGCGAACTCGTGGCGAAGATGAACGACCTCACCGAGCAGCCGCTGCTCGACCCGGCCCGGATCGAGGAGCAGGTCGCCGCCCGGGACCGCCAGCTGGACCACGCGTACAGCAAGGACGCCCAGGTGCAGGGCATCCGCAACGCTCGGCGCTACCTCGGCGACCGGCTCGGCCGGGTGGCCAGCCCGCACAAGATCCTGGACCCCGCGGCCGGACCGCTGATCGGCGTCAAGCTGCACATCCTGACCCGTAAGACCCTGGGCGGCATCCAGACCGACCTGACCTCACGGGCGCTCTCGGCGGACGGCGAGCCGATCGAGGGCCTGTACGCGGCGGGCGAGGTGGCCGGGTTCGGCGGCGGCGGGGTGCACGGCTACAACGCGTTGGAGGGCACGTTCCTCGGCGGCTGCCTGTTCTCCGGCCGGACCGCCGGCCGCGCCGCCGCCACCTCCCTCTGACTCCGCCAATCGAAGTTGATCAAGACGTTTACGTCAGAAAGCGCTCCGATCACTGGCGTAAACAGTGATCGCGGGCGCGGAGCGAAGAAATCGGTTGCGCTCGGGTGATCATGGAGGGATGGAC
>Ga0068864_100005588_pt1 | contig 10311 bp, 9 predicted proteins | sample KBSSwiS72_FD_66586 | JGI IMG/M metagenome (GOLD analysis project Ga0068864, IMG submission 66586) | Switchgrass rhizosphere microbial communities from Kellogg Biological Station, Michigan, USA - KBS Switchgrass S7-2 | ecosystem: Host-associated > Plants > Roots > Rhizosphere > Soil ...
CCATTTCGGTAGAAAGCGAAAAAAGCAAAGGCTCTACCTTCACCTTTACTCTTCCAGTTGCAGCTAACTGAAGATCGTGATCAGCAATTTCTACCAGTAATACTTCATCAGGTCATCTACCCAGGAAGCTTGTTTTATTTCTTTCTTTTTTGGTGGAGATACAGGTTAATAAACAAGAACAAAGTAGCGGTGACTCTTGATGCGCACCCTGCCATGAATTTTAAAACAGGGACATGGTCAGAAAACGGAATTTCAAAAAATAGCATTGTAACGCGGCGATACCTGGCAGGAGAATTGGTTCCCAATTATTTTATTTTGAAGAATGTCAGTTTCGGATTGTATTACCTGTATTCGCACTGTTTTGACAAAGGAACGGCAGCGAATACTCATTTTTCTCACGATCAGCAGGAATATCTCAAAAATATCAAACTCTTCAATGACATCTATTTCAGGTTCACTCCTCAATTTTATTATTTGAACCAGGATGGAAAAGATGGGGTTTATCTCACCTCCGCTTTCACTTTGTCCAAGCTAAGATTTCCTCTTTCAATACAATCGATTATTAATAAAACGATCCAGACGGAAGTTCCAGGTAGCGAAAATTTTGTCTGGAATATCAGTCTGATCTATTCCTTCAATAAAAAATATGTGGAACCGTAACAAACGCAGGGAATCAGTAAGTTTGTGGGAGATGGGTAAGGTCGAAACCATAGAACAATTTTATAAACGAAAATTCGATTGGGTTCCCGCAATTTAAAAACGAGATCGGCCATTTTAATGTGTTGAGGTTAGATCCCTATGTTGGTGTGAATGCCAAATCGGTTCCTTACAGCAGGAGAGATTTTTTCTTTTTCAAGAAGCATGTACAGCTAAGTCCGTTGAAGTTCAGGAAAATTGACGCTTAATTAAGATGGTGAAAAGTTTATTAATAACATTTCTATTATTGTTTGAAACTGGTTCGTACGCTCAAAGTATCAGCTTGCATAAAAACAACTGTATCCCGTACAAAGTAGCCATGTCAATAGAAAAGTTGGATGGTAAAGACGTGATTAAAGTGATAAAGGATTCAAGTGTAAAAGACGCCGACGAACCAACTTTTGTAAAAATAGACGGGATCAATTTTACAAATGGCACGATAGAAGTAAAAGTGTTGAGTAAGTTGTTGAAGACAGCGCCAGATTTTGCAAGAGGTTTTATTGGTATTGCATTTCGTATCAACGACAGCAATACAAAGTATGAGAGTTTTTATATCCGTCCGACAAACGGAAGGGCAGATGACCAGGTGCGCAGGAATCATTCCGTTCAATATTATTCATATCCCGACTACAAATTTGATCGCCTTCGAAAAGAATCTCCCGAGCGATATGAATCTTACGCAGACATGGCATTGAATCAATGGATCACTCTTCGGATTGAAGTAAAAGACACGCGAGCAAAACTATTTATCGACAATAGCCAACAGGCTTCCCTGGTTGTGAACGACCTTAAACTTGGTAGCGCTGTGTTAGGTTCAATCGGATTATGGGTTGATATCGGAACGGAAGGATATTTTAAAGATTTGAAAGTCGTTAAGCTGTGAAGGTTACTGAAAAAAATAATTCAATGACTTCTTCTAAACATGTTCAATCACGCCTATTGAGTCTGGAATATTTGAATTGATATGAAACATTTCTCAAAGACATTTCTAAAATCTATTAAGGAAACGCAGATCACCAGCGTCCGCGCCGGAAAAGACCGCGAAAAATTCACCGGCATTTGGATGGTTGTCGCCGAGGACAGGGTCTTCGGCCGTTCTTATCAACTTTCTGAACGAAGTTGGTACACCAGCTTATTAAACGGCGATAGCGGTGATATCAAGTGCGGAAAGGAAATCCTACCTGTTAAAGGTGTGAAACCACGCGACCTCAAACGCATTACTGAAGCGATCAATAAAGCCTATGAAAAAAAATACCTGGTAAAAGCGTACAATAAAAAATGGGTAGACGGTCTTTGCGAACCCGAAAGAGTAGCCCGAACAATGGAGTTCATTCCTGCCTGAACACAGATTTGGTTTTTTATAGGCATTCCTCAATATAATTCTGCCCTATAGGTGAGCATAGTACCAAAATTTTATTTTACCGGTGCAAAACAAAAAATTTGATCGTTGGGGAATATCAAACCATTCTCAAAAACAAAACTCTTTTTATGAAACAAATCTCTTGTCTAATCGCAGTTTTTATTGTTTTACTATTTGCAAATAGAGCTTTTTCGCAGTTACCTGTTAAGCCAATTGCAGACCAAAAGACCTTGTTGCAAAGCAATGATCCAAAGCTTGCAGAGAATAAAAAACTTGTTTACGACATGTGGCGGGAATTTTTGGAAGGCGGACATTTCGAAGTTGCAGAAAAATACTTCGCTGAAACCTACATGCAACATAATCCAAACGTACCCACGGGCAGAAAAGCGCTTGTAGATTTTTTTTCAAAATTCGCCAAAACCCAGGCAATAGTTGATACTATAAAAGCTACAGTCGTGGCAATCGTGGCTGAAGGCGATTTGGTGACTTTAAGTTTTGCAAGGGAACTACCAGATCCGGCAGACCCGGCAAAAAAATATACTACTACATGGTTTGATATGTTCCGTATTGAAAATGGAAAAATTGCAGAACACTGGGATAGCGCTGAAAAAATGAAAAATTAAACCTGCCCGGTTGGCCCCCTGGTTTGAATTTCGTAGTTAGTTATTTCTTTTTTGTCACTTACAGGTTTTTGCGTCCCGTAGCTTTGCATTACAATTCAAAATTGAATTTTATGGAAACAAAAATGCAAAAACGCAAACTGGGAAACCTGGAAGTGTCTGCCATCGGTCTTGGTTGTATGGGAATGACCTTTTCTTACGCACCTTTTCCCGAAAAGAAAGACATGATCGTTCTTATGCGTAAGGCCGTAGAATTAGGAGTAAACTTTTTTGATACGGCCGAAGCATATGGTCCTTATAACAATGAAGAGTTGGTAGGAGAAGCGCTAGCACCTTTTCGTAACGATGTCGTGATTGCTACAAAGTTTGGTTTCGAATATCAAAATGGTAAATCGGTTGGAATAAGCAGTCGGCCCGACAATATTCGTCGTGCCGTTGATGGTTCGCTTAAAAGACTTGGAGTTGATGCTATTGATCTGCTATATCAACACAGAGTTGATCCGAATACACCCATTGAAGATGTGGCAGGAACAGTGAAAGATCTTATCAAGGAGGGAAAGGTGAAATACTTTGGTTTATCAGAAGCTGGAGTAAATACAATTCGCAAAGCTCATTCAATACAACCTGTCTCTGCATTACAAAGTGAATATTCGCTGTGGACAAGACAACATGAAAAAGAGATCATTCCCGCGATTGAAGAATTAGGTATAGGCCTGGTTGCATTTAGTCCATTGGGTAAAGGTTACTTGACAGGTAAGATGGATGAGAGTAAAAAATTTGAAGACGTTGATATTCGCAGTAAACTACCGAGGTTTACTGAAGAAGCCCGTATTGCCAATAAAACAATGTTGGATCTGCTGGAACAATTTGCTAAAAGAAAAAATGCTACTACTGCACAGATCGCCTTGGCGTGGGTGCTCGCGCAAAAGCCCTGGATCGTTCCCATCCCCGGTACGACCAAACTTCATCGTTTAGAAGAAAACATTGGTGCTGCATTTATTCATTTAATGAAAGAAGAACTAAACGAGATTGAATCTGCTTCCGAACAAATCAAAATAATGGGTACCCGCTACACTGAAGCATTGGAAAAAACGACTGGATTGTGATTTGGTAACCGGAAAATCATGTTTCTTTATGAATGAAATATTCAAAACTGCTTGCGGGTCCAGCATTTTTTAACGTCTTCATACTAGTTTGTAGCACCCTCCTTTCACAGGAAATATTTGCGCAACTTAATGTGAAGGCATCGTACGCCCTTATTAAAAGGATCATCCCCCAACAGCAATCGTCCTTTGTGGTTGAATCTCTTGACCAACAAAATGGAAAAGATGTTTTTGAGGTTGAGAGCAGGAGTAACAAGATCGTTCTAAGAGGAAATAATGGTGTAGCCGTTGCATCTGCGTTATATTATTACCTCACCGAATATGGGCATTGCCAAATTACATGGAATGGAACCAATTTAAATTTACCAAAAGAACTTCCGGTTGTAACCCAAAAGGTCCACAGGCAAACACCTTATCAATATCGTTACTATCTCAATTATTGCACATTCAACTACAGCATGAGCTGGTGGGACTGGGATCGCTGGCAAAAAGAAATTGACTGGATGGCTTTGCATGGCATAAACATGCCGCTTGCAGTGACAGGAGAAGAATATACATGGTATTTGGTCTACAAGGACCTTGGTTTCAGTGATGATGATCTGAAAGATTTTTTCTGTGGTCCGTCCTATTTCTCCTGGTTCTGGATGGGCAACCTGGATGGCTGGGGCGGGCCATTACCCCTGAGTTGGATGCAAAGTCACAAGGAATTGCAGCAAAAAATTCTGCAACATGAACGAGACCTTGGCATGAGGCCCGTGCTGCCTGCATTTACCGGTCATGTGCCGCCTGCATTTAAAAAGAAATTTCCAACTGCAAGATTAAAAGCAACCAACTGGAACAACGGTTTCGCCGATACCTATATTCTCGATTCGGAAGATTCACTGTTTGCAGTCATCGGGAAAAAATTCCTGCAAACTCAAACAAAACTGTTTGGCACCGACCATTTGTATTCCGCGGATACATTCAATGAAAATGAACCGCCATCTGATGAACCGGCTTTTTTATCCCAACTAAGCGCAAGAGTTTATGAAGGCATGCGCAATGTGGATACTGCCGCGGTTTGGGTGATGCAGGGTTGGTTATTTTACAGCGACAGGAAATTCTGGAACAGCCCGCAAATTGAAGCGTTACTAAAAGCAATGCCCGACAACAAAATGATCATACTTGATCTTGCCGCTGAAATAGAACCCGTCTGGAAAAGAACTGAAGCATTTTATGGTAAGCAATGGATATGGAACATGATTAACAATTTTGGTGGCAACATCAATCTTTTTGGCCGGATGAACGGAGTGGCAACTAGTCCTGCCCTCGCATTAAACGATAGTGCGTCAAAACGACTGTGTGGGATTGGTTTAACGATGGAAGGGATTGAGCAAAATCCCGTAATCTACGAGTTGATGATGCAACATGCCTGGCAAACACAGCCTGTGCAATTGGATGAATGGTTGAAAAAATACGTGTTGAACCGGTATGGCCTTTCGGACGATAGCCTGGTAAAAGCGTGGCAACTGTTAAGAGAAACAGTTTACAATGGAAAGGATATACGAGATGGTGCCGAGTCAATCGTCACGGGCCGACCAACATTTGATTCTACCACGGTTTGGACGCGAACTAAACTCAATTATTCACCAGGGGATTTATTACCCGTTTGGGATTTGTTTGTTCATGCCGCATTAAGAGGACTAAATAGTGACGGCTTTCAATTTGATCTTGTTGATGTAACGCGACAAGTACTTGCCAACTATGCTCTGCCTTTGCAAAGAAAATGGGTACACGCATTTGAAGCAAAAGATTCGGCTGGCTTTAAGAACTACAGCGGGCAGTTCCTGCAACTCATCAGCGATATGGATGGACTCCTTGCAACACGCAAAGATTTTCTGCTCGGTCCGTGGATCGCTGATGCGCGCAGTCGTGGGGTTACTTCAGGCGAAAAAGCATTGTACGAGCGCAACGCACGTGATCTTATCACATTGTGGGGTGATGCAAACAGTCCACTGCATGAATACGCTAACAGGCAATGGAGTGGTTTGTTGAATGATTTTTATAAATCGCGCTGGCAACAATTTTTCGACATGCTACAATTATCATTGCAAACAAACACATCGCCTGATCTGAAAACATTCGAACAAAATATTCGTGCGTGGGAATGGCGTTGGGTAAATGAGCAGAAGACATCTCCCATTCATCCTGTTGGAAAAAGTATACGCAAGGCTGAAGAAATTTATCACCACTACAGAACGATCATTGAGGAGGCCTATAAATAAGCGTAACGCCGGGGCGCATTTCCCTGATTAATTGATTTGGCTGTTCGCTGTTTAGATTCGTTAGAGCGCTGTTTTTTATTTTCAAGCACCAACAACGGCGTAAGCATGTGAAGTTTCTTATTAAACCGACGAACCGTTGCACGTAAGCACAATCTTACCTGTCACGCCTCCTTTACCGAGCAGTTCATGTGCTTTTCTGGCGTCGGCAAGCGGAAATAGCTGTGCAATGAGGGGTTTGATTTTGTGTTGTTGAAGGAGATCGAACAAAGCCATCAAATCTTGTCGGAAATATGCCGGTTTCAGTCGCATGAGCCATTGGATGCTATAGGGAACTACTAGTTTCCGGCCAGGCAGAATCCTGCTGAGGAAAATGTACCATCCGAAGATGGAGATTGCACGGTAACGATGACGATGGCCCGGGCGAGCTGAAGTAGTTCGTCCGCCGCGCAGCGAACCTGTAAGACCAAAAGCCACAACCTTTCCGCCACGCCGGAGAGTCTTGCGTGAAAGCCAGATATGAGAGCCACCGATGCTTTCAAAAACAGCATCAACGCCGTCGCCTGTGAGGTCATGAATTTCCTTTACAAAATCCTGGTGTTCGTAATCAATGGGGATACAGCCCATAGCGGAAACGGCTGCTGCGTCCCGTGATTTACACGTACCATACATTTTCAGCCCCGCGAGGCGCCCAAGCTGCACGAGAGCTGTACCAACCCCACCGCCCGCACCGTGAATCAGCACACGTTGGCCTTGTTTGACCTTCGCGGAGCGGTGCAACATTTGGTATGCCGTGATGTAGTTCAGCACGAGGCTGACAGCTTCAGCGGCATCCAATGTGGGTGAGACAGGTACCACGTTGCTTTGTGGCAGGCACACGTATTCCGCATATGCACCAAAGATCGGTAGTGCCGCAACGATCTGACCTATTTGGATTCCTGAAACATCGTCGCCAATGCGGTCCACCACTCCAACCAAATCCCAACCCGGTGTAAAGGGTAGCCGTGGTGTTTCAGGATGAATGCCTTCCCGCATCATAACGTCGGGTAAAGAGACACCCGCAGTCAGCACTTTTACTCGTACTTCACCTTTTTTTGGCTCGGGACATTCTTCTTCAACTACGCGGAGTTCATCAGGTCCGCCATAGTGATCGATGAGGATGCGTTTATATTTCATGTCATTGTTCCTCCTTGCCGTGCATCGGGTTATCGTGCCCGGCTTTGATGTTTTCAATGAGAGACACTTGAGGCTCCATCAACCCCTCTTTGAAAGATAGGTAAGAAAAAACCGAAAATTCCTGACGACGATCATCCGTGGGATTGACTGTTGCAATTCATCTGAAGCCGCACTTATACATACTTTCGTTATAGAGCCGCTGAGGTAGGAATTATACTGCTCTGGAACGTCTTTTGATAAATGTGAAAACCACTGGTTATGACGATTGAAGAACAGAGAGCAAAAACGGCAAATTGGAAAACGTGGGGTCCATACGTAAGCGACCGGCAATGGGGGACGGTGCGCGAAGATTACAGCGCAAACGGTGATGCCTGGAGATTTACCACACATGACATGGCCCGGAGCAAAGCATACCGCTGGGGTGAGGAAGGCATTGCAGGGATTTGCGACGACAATCAGCTTTTGTGTTTTGCATTGTCCCTTTGGAATAAACAAGACCCGATTCTGAAAGAACGTTATTTTGGATTGACCAATACCGAAGGCAATCATGGTGAGGATGTGAAAGAACTTTATTATTATCTGGACAACACGCCTACCCACTCGTACATGAGAATGTTGTATAAATATCCCCAGGCACCTTTTCCATATGCACAACTTCTTGAAGAAAATCGTCGCCGCTCGAAACATGATACGGAATTTGAACTTATAGACACTGGCATATTTGATGACAATCGATATTTTGACATCGTAGTTGAATACGCCAAACAATCGCCACACCATATTCTAATTTTGATTTCTATCTATAACCGCGGATGCGAACAGAAGTCCATTCATATACTTCCCACCATTTGGTTCCGGAATACATGGGCGTGGGGACACGATACGAACAAACCTGAATTAAATTCCGACAGTGCCGCGATCATAAACACATATCACCAGGTCCTGGGTCAATATTACCTTCGGGCCGAAGGTTTACCCGAACCATTGTTCTGTGACAATGAAACCAATATTGTTCGCCTCTATGGATGTGGCGGAATGAAAGGCTATTATAAAGATGGCATCAACGATTATCTTATCCAGGGCGTCGCAAGCATCAACCCTGCAAAAAAAGGCACGAAAGCTGCCTTCAATTATGACCTAACCATTCCTGCCGGAGAACAAATTGTTATTCGCTTATCTCTGTCGCAGAACCCGAATTATAACTTTGAAAGTTTTGATCAAACCTTCACCCAAAGAAAAGAAGAAGCCGATGCGTTTTACCGGGAGATTCTGAAGGACGAAGAAAGCCTTGATATCATGAATATCAAAAGGCAAGCGCTCTCAGGCCTTTTGTGGAACAAACAATTTTATTACTACGATGTGTATCGGTGGCTAAAAGGTGATCCCGGGCAGCCTTCACCGCCACAGTGCCGATCAGAATTACGGAACACCGAATGGAAGCATCTTCATAGCAAAGAAATTCTTTCGGTGCCTGATAAGTGGGAGTTCCCCTGGTTTGCCGCCTGGGATTTGGCATTTCACTGCTACGTTTTGTCGATAGTGGACAGGGAATTTGCCAAAAGTCAATTACTATACATGGTGAACGAGTGGTACATGCATCCAAATGGACAACTGCCGGCCTATGAGTGGAATTTCAGTGATTGCAACCCTCCGATTCACGCCATGACCATCTGGGAAATTTACAAAGCTGAAAAGGAGGCCAGCCGGGGCAGCGGAGATCTGCTTTTTTTGGAAAAAGCATTTCATAAACTGATGCTCAATTTTAACTGGTGGGTAAACCGGAAGGATGCAATGGGTAATAATGTTTTCGAAGGTGGTTTTTTGGGGTTGGACAATATTGGTGTAATAGACCGGAGCAACCCAATGCCTAATGGCAGATACCTGGAGCAGGCAGATGCGACCAGTTGGATGGCTATGTATGCATTGAATATGCTCCGGATTTCCCACGAGCTTTTATTGCATAATTCTGCCTATACCGAAATAACGTCGAAGTATTTTGAACATTTTCTTTACATCGCGGGCGCCATGAATGGAGCAGAGGGAAATTTATGGGATGATGAAGACAACTTTTATTATGACCGCTTGCTCCTCCCCAGTAATATGTCAATTTCCTTAAAGATCAGAAGTCTTGTAGGATTGATTCCGCTCTTTGTTGTAGAAACCATTGAAGACGGTGAGATGCAACGGGATAAATTTTTTGACCAACGTAATAAGTGGTTTGAAGAATACCGGCCAGACCTGGCCAATCTTGTTTCGCGCTGGAATAATGCAAATCAAAATGGCACTCATCTTTTCAGCCTGATGCGGGGATTCAGAATGAAGATGACATTGAGGCGTTTATTGGACGAAAATGAATTTCTTAGTAACTATGGTATTCGATCCCTTTCTAAATTTCATTTGGAAAATCCATTTCATTTATGCGAAGAGGAACAATTGTTCACTGTGAAATATACCCCTGGCGAAAGCGATAACAACATGTTCGGCGGTAACAGCAACTGGCGGGGACCTGTCTGGTTGCCTATAAACTGGCTTATAATTGAAAGCCTACGACGATATCATACTTATTACGGAGACAATTTTAAAGTGGAATGTCCAACCGGCTCTGACAGTTACAAGACGTTAAAAGAAGTGGCCGATGAATTGAGTCGTCGTGTATTGCTGATCTTCGAAAAGGACGTGAATGGCATTCGGCCGGTGTTTGGTACTATGAAAAAAATGCAAACGGACGAACATTTCAGAGATCATCTGTTGTTTTATGAATACTTCGATGGCGAAAGTGGCAGAGGTTTAGGCGCCTCGCATCAAACAGGCTGGACGGCGTTGATTGCTACTTATTTTACAAACAAAAAAATTTTCAGAAATTAAAGCCTGTCTCTTCAGCCAATATTCTTTCACCATTGCCGCTCGGATACTTATCTCAAGCCAATGCTGAATATCTTTGCAATATTTGACTGAACATGGTTGATCGGCAAACAAACAATAAATTTCATCTCATTCTTATACTGGGTTTGCTCACGGCTATCGGGCCGTTTTCGATCGACATGTACCTGCCGGCGTTTCCGGACATTGCCAAAGGCTTGCATACGACTGTGGCC
>Ga0068864_100005590_pt1 | contig 10311 bp, 9 predicted proteins | sample KBSSwiS72_FD_66586 | JGI IMG/M metagenome (GOLD analysis project Ga0068864, IMG submission 66586) | Switchgrass rhizosphere microbial communities from Kellogg Biological Station, Michigan, USA - KBS Switchgrass S7-2 | ecosystem: Host-associated > Plants > Roots > Rhizosphere > Soil ...
TTCGCGCAGTTGCCGCGTGGCGCTGGCCTCGTGCATGTCGGGCGCGGCCCGCAGCTCGTCGCGCAAGACCTGTTGAGCGCGCTCGAACAAGGCCAGCTCGCCGACGCCGTGCTCGACGTGACCGAGCCCGAACCGCTGCCGCCCGAACACGCGTTCTGGCAGCACCCGAACATCTGGCTCACGCCGCACACCGCCAGCATGACGCAGCCGCACACTGCCGCGCAGGTGGTGGTGGAGAACCTGCGCCGCTTCGAAGCCGGCGTGCCGATGCTCGGACTCATCGACAGGGCACGCGGCTATTGAAGCGCGCCGCATCTTCTGCCGAAGCGCCGCCGAGAACGATGCCGCATTGCGCGGCGCACGCCCAAAGCAGCACCACCCGCCGGACAGCTCGGCCTATTCTGGAGGCTCCTTTTCAAGAGTCATCCGCATGTCGTCCAGAGACCTTTCCAACCTCGACGCGCTGATCACGCTCGATCGAGATCACCTGATCCACCCGGTCGCGCCATGGCGCAAGCATGAGCAGCGCGGCGCCACCGTGCTCGAGTCCGGCCACGGCGCGTGGCTGAAGGATGCCGAGGGCCGCGAGCTGCTCGATGCGTTCGCGGGCCTGTGGTGCGTGAACATCGGCTACGGGCACGAGAGCGTCGTGCAGGCTGCGGCGGAGCAGATGCGCAAGCTGCCCTACGCCACCGGCTACTTCCACTTCGCCAGCGAGCCGGCGATCCGCCTCGCGGCCAAGCTGGTCGAGATCACGCCGGCCTCGCTGACGCGCGTGTACCTTACGCTGGGGGGATCCGAGGCAGTCGATGCCGCGAGCCGCTTCATCACGCAGTACTACAACAACACCGGGCGCCCGACCAAGAAGCACTTCATCTCGCTCGAGCGCGGCTACCACGGCTCGTCGTCGTTCGGTGCCGGGCTGACGGCTCTGCCGCTATTCCACCGCGGCTTCGACCTGCCGCTGCCGAACCAGCACTACATCGCATCGCCCTACCCCTACCGCAGCCCGGTCGGCGCGGCTCCGCAGGCGGTGATCGCGGCGTCGGTGGCCGCATTGCGCGCCAAGGTCGCCGAGCTCGGTGCCGACAACGTCGCCGCGTTCTTCTGCGAGCCGATCCAGGGCTCCGGCGGCGTGATCGTGCCACCGGCCGGCTGGCTCAAGGCGATGCGCGAGGCCGCACGCGAGCTCGACATCCTGTTCGTCGTCGATGAAGTCATCACCGCCTTCGGCCGCACCGGCCCGATGTTCGCGTGCGATGCCGAAGGCGTCGAACCCGACCTGATGACGCTCGCCAAGGGACTGACCGCAGGCTACGCGCCGATGGGGGCGACACTGATGTCCGAGCGTGTCTACGACGGCATCGCCGATGGCGCGCCGGCAGGGGCACCGATTGGCCACGGCGCCACGTACTCGGCGCATCCGGTCAGCGCCGCCATCGCGCTCGAGGTGCTGCGGCTCTACGACGAAGGCGGCATCCTGGCCAACGGCCAGGCCGTGTCGCCGCACTTCGCCCAGGTGCTCGACGGCTTGCGCGAGCACCCGCTGGTCGGCGAATCGCGCCACCGCGGCCTGCTCGGGGCGCTGGAACTGGTGAGCGACAAGGCCACGAAGCGCGGTTTCGATCCGGCACTCGGACTGTCGGACCGGTTGTTCGACGCCGGCTACCGCAACGGCCTGATCTTCCGTTCGTTCGGCGATCACATCCTCGGCTTCGCGCCGGCGCTGTGCTTCACCGAGGACGAGTTCGCGCAGATGCACCAGCGCCTGAAGAAGACGCTGGACGACGTGCTCGCCGCGCCGGATGTGCGCGCGGCGATCAACTGAGGCGGGGGTGCTCCTCCTGCTGCAGGACCAGTCGCACAATGGGCCACTTCCGACTCATCGCTACGCCGTGACCAGCTCCCTCAAGCTCGACCGCCTCGATCTGCGCATCCTGAGCCAGCTTCAGAAGAACGGCCGCATCACCAACGTCGATCTGGCCGATGCGGTCGGGCTGTCGCCGAGCCCGTGCCTGATCCGGGTGAAGCGGCTCGAACAGGCGGGCTACATCTCGGGCTACGGCGCGCAGCTGCGGCTCGAAAAGCTCGGCGACACGCTGACCGTCTTCACCGAGGTCACGCTGTCGGATCATCACCGCGAGGACTTCGTGCGCTTCGAGGCCGCGATCCGCGGAGTCGACGAGATCCTGGAATGCCATCTGGTCAGCGGCGGCTACGACTACCTGTTGAAGTTCACCACGCGCGGCGTCAACCACTACCAGGCGCTGATCGAGGACTTGCTCGAGCGCAATATCGGCATCGAGAAGTACTTCAGCTTCATCGTGATCAAGTCGCCGTTCATCAAGACGCACTATCCGATCGAACGGCTGTTCCCGTCCAACCCCTGAGAGCGGCTCTCGGACGCTCTGGTGGCACCGCAGGATCTGCGCAGCGGGCGCCCCATAACGCAATTCGCTGCTGCACGGCATGCGCTTTACGGTGCCGGACGGGCGGTCGCCGCTCTTAAGCTGAGGGTCATGCCGGCCACGTCCACCCACAGCCTCACCACGCGCCGCGACGCGCGCTCGCTCGCACCGGTGCTGGATCACATCGCCACCCACCTCGTCGAACCGATGCCGCTCGACAAGCTCGCTGCGATCACCGGCCTGAGCGTGTGGCGTTTCGCGACTGTCTTTCGCGAGCGCATCGGCGTGGCTCCGCACCACTACGTCAGCCTGCAGCGCGTGCAGCACGCGCAGGCATTGCTGCGCCAGGGCGCGACGCTGGCCAGTGCGGCGAGCGAATCCGGCTTTTGCGACCAGAGCCACCTGTCGCGCCGCTTCAAGCGGTTGTGCGGCATGACGCCCGGCCAGTACCAGGCCCGCTTGACCTCCTCATCACCCACCCACCTTTGATCGATACGCCATGGCACTGCAAGACTTCAAGGTCCTCACGTTCGACGTCGTCGGCACGCTGATCGATTTCGAGCGCGGGATGCTCGCCTACCTGCGCCGCGCCGTGCCGGGCGCGAGCGTTTCGGACGACGCCTTCCTCGCCGCCTATCGCGTCGCGCGCAAGAGCCCCGACGTCGACTGGTATCCGAACGATCTGGTGCGCTGCTGGCACGCAATCGCGCCGCAGCTCGGCCTGCCCGATTCGGCCGCCCTGGCGGAGGGGTTTCGCGACTCGGTCGCGGAGTGGCCGGCCTTCCCCGACTCGGTCCTGGCGCTGAAGCGGCTGCGCGAGCGCTTCAAGCTCGTCGCGATGACGAACGCGCAGCGCTGGGCATTGACGCATTTCGAGAAGACGCTGGACCATCCCTTCGACGACACCGTGACCTGCAACGACGCGCTGTGCGAGAAGCCCGATCCGCAGTTCTTCGCGTTCGCACGAGGCCGCCTGAGCACACGCGGCTACACGCGCGACGACAACTTGCACGTGGCGCAAAGCCAATACCATGACATCGGCGTCGCCAAGCGCCTCGGCCTGACCACCTGCTGGATCGAGCGGCGCCACGGCCAGCCTGGCTTCGGCGGCACGCTGGAAGTCCCGGAGTTGACGACCCCCGACTACCACTTCCACACCCTGGCGCAGCTCGCCGACGCGGTCGACGCGAACCGCTGATGAGTGCGCCGCACCGGGACGAGATCGCGGACCTGCTGCCGGCGCTGACAGCACTGCGCCACGACCTGCATGCGCATCCGGAACTCGCGTTCGCCGAGCACCGCACCGCCGGCCTGGTCGCGCGCGCGTTGCGCGAGCTCGAACTGGAGGTCCATGAAGGCATCGGCGGCACCGGCGTCGTCGGGGTGCTGCGCGCCGGCTCCGGCGCGCGCTGCATCGGCCTGCGTGCCGACATGGATGCGCTCCCTCTCACCGAGCGCAGCGACGCGAGCCACTGCAGCACCGTGCCGGGCGTTCACCACGGCTGCGGCCACGATGGACATACCAGCATGCTGCTCGGTGCGGCGCGCTACCTTGCGCGCACGCGGCGCTTCGACGGCACGGTGGTCTTCATCTTCCAGCCGGCGGAGGAAGGCCGCGGCGGCGCACGCGCGATGATCGAAGACGGCTTGTTCGCGCGCTTCCCGTGCGACGCCGTCTACGCGCTGCACAACTGGCCCGACCTGCCGCTGGGCAGCGCCCAGACGCGGCCCGGCCCCATCATGGCAGCGGCCGACCGCTTCGATATCACGGTGCGTGGTCGCGGCGGCCATGCCGCGCAGCCACACCGCACGCCGGACTCGATCCTCGCCGCGAGCCAACTGGTGGCACAGCTCAACACCATCGTCGCGCGGCGCATATCGCCCGACGAGTCGGCAGTGCTGTCAGTGACGCGCATCGAGGGCGGGCAGTCGCACAACGTGCTGCCGGCCGAGGTGCAGGTCACCGGCACGGTGCGCACCTTCGACCCGAGCTCGCAAGACATCATCGAAGCCGCCCTGCGCGCCACCGCGCAGGGCGTGGCGCTGGCCAGCGGGACCGACATCGAGGTGCAATACACCCGCTACTACCCGGCGACAGTCAACAGCGCGCCCGAAGTCGACGTGGCGCTGGCCGCGGCGACATCTGCGGGCCTCTCGGCCAGCGTGGCGCCTCGGCCGGCATTCACGTCGGAAGACTTCGCCTTCATGCTGCAAGCCCGGCCCGGTGCGTATCTCTGGCTCGGACAAGGCCGTGGCAACGCTGGCCGCGACCGACCACTCCACCATCCCTCTTACGATTTCAACGACGATGCCTTGCCGTTGGGCATTCAGTGGTTCGCCGCCGTGGTGGCCCGCGAACTCTGCGGTTCGTAAGTTCGTAAAAGAGGCGCGGTCCGGCACATGGCGTCGAGGCCGGCCGCTTCGGCGGCGACGACTTCTTCGCCTGTGCCTGCGCCGACCCGAGCGCCGGCGTATACGCGATGGCAGGATCTGCTGTAGCAACCCGCACAACCGCAGCCTGCTTTGTGCGAGACCCCGATTGCAGCACCGGCACGAGTGACACGCGGCCTAGACTTTTGGTCATCCAAAGGCCCGACCCTCCATGGCCACGCTTTCATGGATGGCAATGCGCAACCCTGACGCTGTTTTCCAAAGGATCAACTCCGTGACCTCCTCCATCGTCGAGAACCTCAGGACCGCAGGCCGCCTGGATCGCATGTTCGTCGATGGCGAGTGGGTCGTGCCCGAAACGCAAGCTCGCAGCTCCGTCGTCGACCCATCGACCGAGGCGCCTGTCGCGGAGATCGCGCGGGGCAGTGCGAGCGATGTCGCAGCGGCGGTCGCTGCGGCGCGGCGCGCATTCGCAACCTGGGCCGTGAGTTCCGCCGAGAGCAGGGCCTTGTTTCTCGATCGCGTCCACGCCCTGATCCTCGAGCGCGCAGAACTGTTCGCTCAGGCGATCTCTCTGGAGATGGGCGCTGCCATCGGCTTTGCGCGCAGCACGCAGGTGCCGTCCGCGGCACAGCACATCCGCGTGGCACGCGACAACCTCGCGAGCTACGCGTTCGTCACCCATCGCGGGGACATGGCCATCATGCGCGAGGCCATCGGCGTGTGCGGCCTGATCACACCCTGGAACTGGCCTCTCTACCAGATCACCGCCAAGGTCGGCCCCGCCCTGGCAGCGGGATGTACCGTCGTCTTGAAGCCCAGCGAGTTGTCGCCCCTGAGCGCCTTGCTCTTTGCCGAGGTGGTGCACGATGCCGGCATCCCGCCGGGTGTGTTCAACCTTGTGAACGGTGAAGGACCGGAGGTCGGCGCCGCATTGGCCGCGCATCCCGACGTGGACATGATCTCGATCACCGGTTCGACGAGGGCCGGCGTGCTGGTTGCCCAAGCGGCTGCCCCAACGGTGAAGCGCGTGGCCCAGGAACTCGGCGGCAAATCGCCCAACCTCGTCTTGCCGGATGCGGACCTGGCACGTGCGGTACCGCCCGGCGTGGCGGCCGCGTTTCGCAACGTCGGCCAATCGTGCAGCGCGCCGACTCGCATGCTCGTGCCCCGCGAGCGCCTCCAGGAGGTCGAGCGAATCGCGCTCGAAGCGGCATCCCGCTTCGTCGTTGGCGATCCGCGCTCCGAGCAGACCACGCACGGACCGGTGGCGAATCGCGCCCAGTTCAACCGGGTGCAGGAAATGATCGGCATCGGAATCGCCGAAGGCGCACGGCTCGTTTGTGGTGGCCTCGGACGGCCAGAGGATTTGAGACGCGGCTTCTACTGCCGGCCAACCATCTTCACCGCGGTGCATCCTCGAATGCAGATCGCGCAGGAAGAAATCTTCGGGCCGGTGCTCGCGTTGATCCCCTACGACAGCGTGGACGAGGCTGTGGAGATTGCCAATGGCACCGTCTACGGCCTGGGCGCCCATGTGCAAGGGGAGGACCTCGGCGCGGCGCGCGCCGTCGCGGCGCGCATCCGCAGCGGGCAGGTGCACATCAACTATCCGGCCTGGAATCCCCATGCCCCGTTCGGCGGATACAAGCGGTCAGGCAATGGCCGCGAGTACGGAATAGAAGGTCTTGAGGAGTACCTGGAAACCAAGGCCATTCTTGGCTTCCAGGATGCCTCGACTGCATCGACGCGACGTACCGCCGCTTAGGCTTTCAGTGAAATCATCGCGCAACGCGCAGGAGCAATCATGACCGTGGCCCTAGTGCTGCATCGCGCCGGTGGCGCACCCGTTTCAACCTCGTTCCGCAGGGCGGCGTTCGGCAAGGACGACCCCTTTGCACGACATCGCGAGATCGCGTGGGAAGGACCGGGGTCGATGAGCGCGGGCCGACTCAGCTTCATCGGTGAGCTCGACGTCGCAAGCTACCCCCACATCGAAACCCTCGTCGTCGTGGAGGGAGAGGTGACCCTGACCGCAGCCGGAGCGGCCCCGCTGGTGCTCGGTCCGCAAGCGGGTGCAGTCATCGGGTGCGGCACGGAGCTTCGCATCGTGGCCGAATCGCGCACGCGGTTCGTGTTTTGCGCGGCCGCCTGCGATCAACCGACGAAGCGCGGCCTGATCCCGCTGCGCGCCGACGCCGACTTCAAGCCGTCCAAGCCGCCGCCGGCGGAAACGCTGCTCGGCCCCACCCCGGAGTGCCGCAGCGACAACGTCTTTACCGAGGATGCCGCGCAGTACCTCGCGGGCACCTGGGATTCGACGCCGTACCACCGGATCGTCCGTGCGCATCGCCTCAACGAGTTCATGCATCTCGTGGGCGGCAGCGTGCGATTTGCAGCGCCCGATGGCAGCGTGCTCTCGGTGGGCACCGGCGATGCGCTGTTCGTGCCCCAGGGGGCGCCGATCGGATGGGAGAGCAGCGATCGCGTCGCGAAGTTCTACGTGTGCCAAACCGTCCCGGCTTGACGCAAGAGCGAAGCGCATCATGTCTCCTCCGTTGCAGCACATCAGCACCTCCTCCACGCCGCCGACCTGCGCTGACGTCGTCGTGATCGGCGGCGGCATCATCGGCGTCTTTACCGCCTACTACCTGGCCAAGCGCGGTGTCACGGTCGCCCTGATCGAAAAGGGAAGGATCGGCGCCGAGCAATCGAGTCGCAACTGGGGCTGGTGCCGGCAGCAGAACCGCGACGCGCGCGAACTGCCGATAGCCAGCAAGAGCCTCGACCTGTGGGAACAGTTTGCCGCCGAGAGCGGTGAGGACACGGGGTTTCATCGCTGTGGGCTGTTGTATCTCAGCAATGACGAGGCCGAGATTTCCCGCTGGGCCAGTTGGCGCGATTTTGCGAAGACCGCCGGCGTGACGACCCACATGCTGAGCAGCCGCGAAGCCGCCGAGCGCGGGCAGGCGACCGGCCGTGCCTGGAAAGGCGGTGTCTTCTCGCCCAGCGATGGCACCGCCGACCCCGCGAAGGCCGCGCCGGCGGTGGCCGCTGCGCTCATCAAGCTCGGCGGCAGCGTCCATCAGAATTGTGCTGCCCGCGGCATCGAGACGGAAGGCGGAAGGGTCAGCGGCGTGATCACGGAAGCCGGCGTCATCAAGACCCGGACGGCCGTGCTCGCAGGTGGCGCCTGGGCGTCCTCGTTCTGCCGCCAACTTGGCATCCGGTTTCCCCAGGCCTCCATTCGCCAGTCCATTCTGAGCGTGTCACCTGTGGAGCATCCCCTGCCTGCTGCCGTGGTGAGCGCGAACGTGTCCGTCACGCGCCGCACCGACGGACGCTACGCACTGGCCATCAGCGGCCGCGCACGCGTGGACGTGACGCCGCAGTTCATGCGCTTCGCTCCGCAATTCCTGCCCATGTTCGCCAAGCGCTGGCGCAACCTTCGTCCGGGCGGCCTGGAAGGCATGCGCGGTGGCCATGAAACGCTGAAGCGGTGGCGGCTCGATGCGCCGACGCCGATGGAGCGCGTGCGCATCCTCGATCCGAAGCCCGATTTGCCCACGATTCGGGAGACCCATCGCCGCGCTGTCGAACTGCTGCCTCAACTTCGCGAGGCCAAGATCACGCATGCGTGGGCCGGATATATCGACAGCACACCGGACGGCGTGCCGGGCATAGGCGAATTGCCGTCCATGCCGGGCTTCATCCTGGCCGCCGGCTTTTCCGGACACGGCTTCGGCATCGGCCCTGGCGCCGGCCACCTCATCGCGGACCTTGCCAGCGGTGTCGAACCGATCGTTGATCCCGCACCCTACCGGCCCGAGCGGTTCAGCAACTCGGCATGGGGCAAGGTCGCTGATTTCTAGCCGCGGCCTGCATATCGCGCTCAAGTCTGGCGACTTCGGTACCGACGACTTCTTTTCGAAAGCCTTCGCCGTCATCGAATGACGATGAGCCCCGGGGCTCATCAAGTGACGGTGGCTCTCGCCGCGGCGCGGCTTCAGGCCAGCTTGTCCTTGAGCCGGTAATAGGCGCCCACCAGCGGAAGGAACCAGGGCGGGCCGAAGTGGCCCGGAATGGCGGGCCAGGCCAAGTCTTTCCACGGATTCAGGTCGGTGCGCCCGTCCATGACCTCTGCCATGATCGTTCCCATCAGGGTCGACATCTGGGTGCCGTGGCCGCTGTAGCCCATCGAGTAGTAGATGCCGTTGCGTTCGCCGGCGCGAGGCAGCCGGTCACGCGTCATGTCGACCATGCCGCCCCAGCAATAGTCGATGCGCGTAGCGCTCAGTTCGGGAAAGATCTCGTGCAGCGCAGCCCGCAGGATCGCGCCGCTCAACTCATCCGAGTTCGGATTCGAAACGGCAAAGCGGGCGCGCCCACCGAAGAGGAGTCGGTTGTCGGGCGTGGTCCGGAAGTAGTTGACGAGGTTTTTCGTGTCCACCGCCATCCTGCGCCGCGGCAGCAGCCGATCAAGCGTTGCCATCGGCAAGGGCTCGGTGACGATCAGGAACGCGCCGACCGGCACGATCCTGCGCCGGATCCAACCCAGTGGCCCGGTCTGCGAGGTTCCACTGGCGAGCAGGACCTGCCTGGCCAGCAGCCGGCCGTTCGGCGTGTCGATCCGGTGGCCACCGCCAGGTGCCGGTCGCAGGCCTGTCATCGGCGTGTGCTCGTGGACTTCGACGCCGCGCCGCGCCGCCGCTTCCGCAAGCCCGCGCACGAAGCGCCCGACATGCATGCCGGCGCTCTTGCGGTAGATCAGCCCGCCGTGGTAGCGATCCGATCCGACCTCGCTGGCCAGGTCCGCACGGTTCACCATTGCCGTATCGGCATCGACATTGGCGGCCAGCAGTTCCTGGCTGCGCGCCAGCTTGTCGTAGTGCTCGGGCTTGGCCGCAAGCTTGATCTTGCCGACGCGCGCGAAGCTGCAGTCGATCTTCTCTTCCGACACCAGGCGCTCGACCGTATCCACGCCGGCGTCGAAGGCCCGGTAGAGCCGGTTCGCGACGTCCTTGCCAAGCTTGGCCGACAGCATGCCGTAGTCCTGCGCGAACCCGTTGTTGCACATGCCGCCATTGCGCCCGGACGCCGCGTTGCCGATGGTCTCGGCTTCCAGGAGCACGACGCGGGCGCCCTTCTTCGCAAGAGCCAGGGCGGCCGAACAGCCCGTCAGGCCGCCACCGATGACTGCAACGTCGCAAGTGCCCCGCGCCGGTCCCGGGGCGGCGCGCTTGAATGGCTCCGACGTGTCCAGCCAATAGGACGTGAGCTTCATGGCGACCCGATGTCTTTCAGTTGAACGACTGGTTGGCAAGCGCGAACATGCGCGCCGGACCGGTCGATGGGGCCTGCGCCCCAAGGACCATGGTGGTGGCGTCACCGACTTGTCGAAGGCCGATGCGCTCGAGCCACTCGCCGATCTGCGAGTTGACGGGGGTGTCGATCCGGACGAACGCACTCCCGAGGCGCGCGAGTGCGGCCTCGATCAAGACGCGCGCATCGA
>Ga0068864_100005593_pt1 | contig 10305 bp, 12 predicted proteins | sample KBSSwiS72_FD_66586 | JGI IMG/M metagenome (GOLD analysis project Ga0068864, IMG submission 66586) | Switchgrass rhizosphere microbial communities from Kellogg Biological Station, Michigan, USA - KBS Switchgrass S7-2 | ecosystem: Host-associated > Plants > Roots > Rhizosphere > Soil ...
AGGAGCACGGCCTTGGTCTCGGACAGCCCGTAGTAGACGAGCCGGTGCGACGTGTGGTCGCGACCGCCCTGCGTGACCGGCCGCTTCTCGACGAGCCGTGCGATGGTCACGAGAGTCGTGTCGAGGATCGGGATCGCGAGCACGAGGAGTGGCAGCAGGATCGTCGCCGCGGTGGTTCCCGCGACCGTCCAGCTCGCGGCCAGCGCGAGCGAGGCGAGTCCGAAGCCGATCACCATGCTCCCCGAGTCGCCCATGAACACGGCGGCTCCGCGCCGCGGGCGGAGGTTGAAGGGCAGGAAGCCCGCGCACGCGAGGCCGAGCGCGACCGCGAGGGCGAGCACCGTCTCGTTCTCGTGCTCGGTGAGCGCGTCGATGGCGAAGTAGCCGCACGAGACGATCGCGAGCGTCGCCGCGAGCCCGTCCATGTTGTCGAGGAGGTTGAACGCGTTCGTGATGCCGACGAGCCAGACCAGACCGAGCGCCCAGGCGAGGATGTCGTTTCCGACGATCTCGACGTTCAGCCCGCTCGTGAGCACGACCACTGCCGCGATGAACTGCGCCGCGAGCTTCGCGACGGGGCTCAGGTGCCAGAGGTCGTCGACGAGGCCTGTGACGAACACGATCGTGACGCCGCCGAGAATCCCGCCGAGCTCCCCGTTCCAGTCGATGATCCCCGCCGCGAGCGCGACGCCGATCCCGGCGACGAACCCTGCGAAGATGCCGACGCCGCCGAACAGCGGTGTGGGTTGCTCGCGCCAGCGCTCCCCTGTCGGAACGACGACGAAGCGCGCGCCGATCGGCGAGCGGAGGAGGAGTGAGAGAACCGCGAGGCTGACTGCGAACGCGGCGATCGCGACGATCGCATTCACAATCGGAGAAGGGTAGTCCACCATCCTGCCGACCTAGACTCCCCGCGTGTCCGTTTACGCCGACGTAATTCGCTACCGCGAGCTGTTCGGGAGCCTGTTCCGACGCGACATCCGGGCGAAGTACCGGGGCTCGTTCCTGGGGCTCGGCTGGTCACTCCTGTACCCGCTGATCCTCATGCTGGTCTACCTGCTCGTCTTCTCCGTCCTCTGGCGCGCGACGAAGGCGAAGCCCGACGACTACTGGCTCTTCCTGCTCTGCGGGCTTCCAGCGTGGGTGTTCTTCGCAACGGCGTCGCAGGCGGCCTCGCGAAGCCTCCTCGAGAACGCGAATCTCATCCGCAAGGTGCGCTTCCCGCGGCAGCTCGTTCCCCTCTCGATCGTGGGGACGAACCTCGTCTCGTTCGCGGTGATGCTCGGCGTCGTGATCGTGTTGAGCCTCTGGCAGCTCCCGGATGCCCGCGACACGGTGTGGCTCGCGCTTCCGCTAGGAGCACTCTTCGCGTGCATCGTCGCCGGCTTTGCGCTTGCCGTCGCCTCGCTGAACGCGCTCTACCGCGACGTCGAGCACCTTCTCCAGGCGCTCCTGCTGCCGTGGTTCTTCCTCACGCCGATCCTGTACAGCCTCGATGAGCTCCCCGGGATCGACAAGTATCCGGCGGCGGACTTCTTCCTCCACTGGGTGAACTTCCTCACGCCGCCCGTCGAGGCGATGCGCGCGACGATCTTCTACGGCGACACGCCCGGGGCGGCGGACACGATCTACACCGTCGCCGCTGCTGCGGTTGCGCTGGCCGTCGGAGCCTGGGTGTTCAGCCGCTCGGACGACCGGATCGCGACCGAAGTCTGATCACAGCGCGGCCCTCGAAGAGGCCGGCGTGGGCAGGCGCGGACGGGAGCCCCTCGTGGGCCTTCGGCTCCACCCCGCCGAGCATCGACGGGAGGAGGAGCGGTTCTCCGAAGCGCGGGTTGCGCCCTCCGCCGGGCGCCCAAGGGGCGAGGCGCCGTCGGTCGGCGCGCGACTCGGCCTGGATCGCCCCTCCGACCGCCGCGTAGCCCTCGGCGTGAGCGTCGAGGACGAGTCGTGACCAGTCAGGGGCGGGGAGAGCACCGGGGACGAGGTGTGCGACCGCGGCCGCCTCGTCTTCCACGAGTCGCTCCTCCTGCGCGGCGAGTGCCGCATCCACCTCGGGATCTGACACTCCGTGCATCCGGACGGCGAGCCGGCGGTCGTCGATGCGGGGCCGGACCTCCACCGGGAGGTCGAGCGCGGCCGAGCCGATCTCCTGAAACCAGAAGCGGAACTCGTCCACCAGGTCGAACGCGAGGCGGTAGAGACCCGGCGGACGGGGGGCTGTCAACGAAGACTCGAGCTCGACGGTCTCGCCCGGGCGCACGAGGGTGGGAAGCGGCGTGCGCGTGCCGTCCCAGAGGATGGCGTTCCCGAGCGGGTCGAGCCAGTGGTACGCGAGCTGGATTCCCTCGCGTCCACGCGAGCGCCACGGCGCCGAACCGGCGTTCTCGAGCCGGACGCGGGCCGTCGTCGTCACGCCCGCGCGCTGCTCGGGGACCTCGTACGCTTGCCACCGAACCGCGAGCGGGCCCGCGGGAATCGGGTGCTCGCCGACGCGCTCCATCGCCGGGCGTACTCTAGGTTCCGTGCAAGTCGGTGAGATCGCGGTCGAAGCCGTCGCGCGCCACTTTCGCGTGCATGGGCGCGAGGCGCGGACCCTGAAGGACCTGTTCGTCCAGCGCGGCAGGACCGAAGCGACAGACGTGTGGGCGCTTCGCGACGTCTCGGCCCACGTCGCCCGCGGCGAAGCCGTCGGGCTCATCGGCCGCAACGGCTCGGGCAAGACGACCCTGTTACGGCTGATCGCAGGAATCATCAAACCCACTTCCGGGCGCGTTCGGAGCGAGGGCCGGATCGGCTCGCTGCTCGAGCTCGGCGCGGGCTTCCACATGGACTTCACGGGTCGCGAGAACGTCTTCCTGAACGGTGCGGTCCAGGGGCTCCCGCGCGCCGAGATCAAGCGACGGTTCGACGAGATCGTCGCCTTCGCCGAGCTCGAGAACGCCATCGACCGTCCGGTTCGCACGTACTCGTCTGGCATGACGATGCGCCTCGGATTCGCGATCGCCGCGTTCCTCGACGCCGACATCCTCCTGCTCGACGAGGTCTTCGCGGTGGGCGACGAGGCGTTCCAGCGGAAGTGCTTCGGCCGCATCTTCGCGTTCAAGGAGCGCGGCGGGACGATCGTCTTCGTCTCGCACGACGCGGCCGCGGTCGAGCGGCTCTGCGAGCGATCCGTGTTCCTCGAAGGAGGTCTCGTCGCCTTCGACGGACCGACGCGCGAGGCCGTCGCCCGCTACCGGCGCGCGCTCGCCGACGACGCGAACCCGGCCGAGCGTCGGGCGGGCCTGCGCGAGTGGGGGTCGGGCGAAGCCGCCATCGCGTCGGCGGTGCTCGTGGGGCACGAGGGCGAGGATCGCCTCCAGTTCCTCTCCGGGGAGCCATTCGAGCTCCGTGTACGAGTCGATGCCGACCGGATCCCGCCCCCGCGGTTGCAGCTCGAGCTGCGCGACGACGCCGGCACGCTCGTTGCGGGCCACGCCGTCGATCTCCGCAGCATCGGCTGGGTCTCGAACAACGGGCATCGCGACATCCGCTTCCACATGGGCGCCCTGCCGCTCGCCGACGGACGCTTCCACCTTCGCCTCGGTCTGACCGACGAGGCGGGCGAGCACGTCTACCACTGGCTCGACGACGCACTCGTCTTCGTCGTCTATCCGGGGGATGACGTCCGCGGCGTGGTCCGCTTTGAAGGGACGTGGATGCTGGACGAGAAGACGGCGACGAGATGAGCGCCCGCACATGCCCCGACTGGCCCGAGCTGATGGAGCTCGACCCGGACCTCCAGTTCAAGCACTACACCGTCGCCGAGGCCCAGCTTCCCGCCGAGTCTCTCTCACGCATCTCCCACGTCTCGCTCGGCGAGGTCGAGATCTGCTGCGATCTCGAGCACCACGTCTTCAATCCCGGTCATACCGACCTCGATGTAGCGGAGGCGCTCCGCGGGACGCACTGGTTCGACGTCCGCGAGTGGGCGACCTCCGGCCCCGGAGCCAACGGGGCCAACGGAAACGGCGCCTGACTACGCTTCGCCGCGTGCCGGCGATCGTCATCCCGTACCGCGGCGACGCGAAGCGCCGCCTGCCGTCGTCGCTCAGGGCCGCGGTCGCGGTCGCGATGCTCGGTGACGTCGTCGAGGCGGCCGCGCAGGTCGGCCGTGTCCTCGTGGTGACGGACGACGCGTCGGTCGTGCCTGCCGACGCCGAGATCGTCCTCGACCCAGGAGAAGGTCTCGGGCGCGCCGTCGCAGTCGGTCTCGCGACCGTGCGGGAGCATGCACTCGTCGTGAACGCCGACCTACCTGCCGCGACTCCGGATGCGCTTCGCCGGCTCGCGGATGCCGGGCTCGCGCTCGTCGAGGCCGCCGACGGCACGACGAATGCGCTCTCGCTCCCCGATCCCCGCATCTACGCCGCGCTGTACGGGCCGAGCAGCGCGGAGCGCTTTCGCGCCCATGCCGCGTTCGCGACCGTGCGCATTCCCGAGCTCGAGCTCGACGTCGACTCGGACGCCGATCTCGAGCGGCTCGACGCCCGTATCGGGCGGCGCACGCGCGCACTCCTCGCCGTCCCCGCGTGAGAATCGTCCTGTTGTCGGGCGGCGGCGGCGGCGCGCGCTTCGCGCGCGGGCTCGCGTCGGTTCTCGCGCCGGGCGAGCTGACCGTGATCGGGAACGTCGGAGACGACCTCGAGATCCTGGGCCTCCACGTGTCGCCGGATCTCGACAGCCTCCTGTACGCGCTCGCCGGGCTCATCGACACGGACCGGGGCTGGGGTCGCGCCGACGAGAGCTGGAATGCCCTCGAGTCGGCGAAGAGCTGGGGCGCTCCGGATTGGTTCCGGCTCGGGGACCGCGACATCGGCCTCCACCTCGTCCGTGCCGAAGCGCTGCGTCGAGGTGCTCCGTTGTCCGATGTCACGGCCGATCTCATTCGTCGCGCAGGTGTGGCGTCGGCGATCCTCCCCGCGACCGACGACCGACTGCGCACGTTCGTCACGACTTCCGCCGGGCGATTCGCGTTCCAGGAGTGGTTCGTCGGACGTCGCCACGAGGACGACGTCGACGGCGTCGAGTACGAGGGGCTCGAGAGCGCACGAGCTGCGCCCGGCGCTCTCGATGCGATCGCCGCCGCCGACGCGATCCTGCTCGCGCCGAGCAACCCGTACCTCTCGATCGGCCCGATCCTCGCGGTCTCCGACATCCGGGCTGCGATCGAGGGCCGGAGCGCCCGCTCGATCGCCGTGAGCCCGCTCGTCGGAGGGGCGGCCGTTACCGGTCCGCTCGGCCGTATGCTCAGCCGCATGGCGGGCGGAACCACGCCGGATCACGTCGCGCGGCGGTACTCGGGACTGATCGACGTGCTCGTCGTCGACGAAGCGGACGCTCCCGCAACGGCGGAGGTCGAGCTCGTCGTCACGCAGACGCTCATGCGGGACTTCGACTCCGAGCGCCGACTCGCCCAGGCGGCCCTGGAGACGGCGTGCGTATAGCGGTAGTGGGCGGCACCGGGCCGTTCGGCCGCGCGCTCGCGGGCCGTCTGCAGACGTCGGGGCTCGAGGTGATCGTCGGCTCGCGGGACGCGGACCGCGCCGTCGCGGCGGCGCTCGAGCTCAACTGCATCGGCGAGGCGAATCCCGATGCGGTCGCGGACGCCGACTTCGTCGTGCTCGCCGTGAACGCCCAGGGGGCTCTCGACACTGCCCGGGGGCTGCGTGGGGCGATCGGCGAGACACCGGTCTTGTCGGTGGCCTCCGAGCTCCGCTTCGCGAAGGAGGGCGTCTTCCCGGCACCCGATGCGCTTTCTCTCGCCGAGCGGATCCAGGCGGAACTCGCCGGCCCGGTCGTCGCGGGGCTGCACTCCCTCGCCGCCTCGAGTCTCGGAGCCGTCCATCCGTCCGACGAGGACGCATTCGTGTGTGGTGACGACGCGGAGGCGAAGGCGCTGGCCCTCGACCTCGCGGCGCGACTCACTGCCGGACGCGCGCTCGATGCCGGACCGCTTGCGAGTGCACGAGCGCTCGAGGGCCTGACAGCCGTGATCGTGAACATGAACAAGCGCTACAGGGGCCACGCGGGTATCCGGATCACGGGACTGCCTTGAGCGAGGAGCTGCGCGTGATCCCGGTGCGCGGGATCCCGGAGCTCGAGGAGGGGGACGACCTCGGCGCGCTCGTCGTCGAAATGGCGCCGGGCCTCGAGGACGACGACGTCCTCGTCGTCGCACAGAAAGCCGTTTCCAAGGTCGAGGGTCGCGTCGTCGGCCTCGCAGTGGTTGAGCCTTCGGAACGTGCGCGCGAGCTCGCGGGCGACACCGACCCTCGTCGCGTGGAGGTGATCTTGCGCGAGGCGCGCGAGGTCATCCGCTCGCGTCCGCCACTCGTCATCACCGAGACGCGCCACGGCTTCGTGTGCGCTTCTGCGGGTGTGGATGCCTCGAACGCGAAGGGCCCGGACACGCTCGTACTGCTACCGCTCGATCCCGACGCGTCCGCGGCGAGGCTCCGCGACCGAATCCGCGAGCTCACCGCGAGGGACGTCGGGGTGATCGTCTCCGACTCGTTCGGGCGTGCGTGGCGCCGGGGGACGACGGACGTCGCTCTCGGCGTCGCGGGTGTCGTCGCCGTCCTCGATCTCGACGGTCAGCGCGACGCCGTGGGCTACGAGCTCCACGCGACCCAGATCGCCGTCGCGGACGAGCTCGCCGGCGCAGCGCAGCTCGTCATGGGCAAGCTCGACGGGATTCCGGCAGCGATCGTGCGAGGCGCCCGGGTGCGTGGTGACGGCCGTGGAAGCGACCTGGTGATGCCCCGCGAGCGCGACCTCTTTCGCTAGTCAATTAGACTCGCCCCGTGCGCAGGTACGCCATTTGGGGCACAGCGACCTCACCCGAGCACGAGGAGTGGGTGCGCGCGATCGGCAAGCAGTTCGAGGCGGACGACTTCGTCAGGGTCGACGACATCGCCGACGCCGACTTCGTCCTCAACATGTTCGACGCGGAGGACCCGAAGGCATTCCGTCGCGCCTCGCGGGGGACGTACTCGGCGGCGTTCTACGAGCTCGACGAGGCACCCGAGGACGCGCTCAAGGCGAGCTACCCGATGCTCGTGCGCACGCTGTCCAATGTCGTTCTCCTGCGTGTGCGCGGTAAGGGCGTCTGGTTCACGACGATGGAGCAGGGGACGTATCACGTGACCGAGGATCCCGAGACGATCTACGACCGTCTCGAGCCGCTCGCGACCTCGCGCCTCGTCATCGACAACGAGTGGATCCCGGATCTCGAACCGGAGCTCTGGGACGGCGACGACGTCACCGCGGACATCAGCGATGCGGGCCGCAGGCTGGACGAGCTCGACCTTCTGCCGTCGCCGTTCCCGGTCGAGGAGTACCTCTCCGGGCGCGACCTCCGCCACGTCATGCGGTTGTACTCGGTCGGGGGCCTTTCGTACGGCAACCTCTCGGCGCGCAAGGACGAGTCGCGCTTCTGGATGAGCGCGAGCGGGGTCGACAAATCGAAGCTCGAATCCGTCGGTCGCGACATCCTCATGGTCAAGGACTTCGACGACGACCGCGGCGTCATCGTGCTCAGCGTCCCGCCCGGAATCGAACCGCGCCGCGTCTCGGTCGATGCGATCGAGCACTGGATGATCTACCAGGCACATCCGGATGTCGGTGCGATCCTCCACGTCCACGCGTGGATGGAGGGAATCGCCGCGACGGACGTGAACTACCCCTGCGGCACGCAGCAGCTCGCGGTTGCCGTCGCCGACCTCGTCGCGCAGGAGCCCGATCCGGCCCACGCCGTCATCGGCCTCCGCAACCACGGCCTCACGTGCACGGGCGACAGCCTCTCGGAGATCCTCGACCGCGTCGCGCCGAAGGTCCTCCGGCAAGTGCCTATGTCCTGAGCCGCAGCGCGGTCAGCAAGGCCAGAGCCGGCGCGATCAGCACGTCGTTGGCGAGACACCAGACGCAGGTCGCGTCGATGACGAACAACTGCAGCACCACGAGGTAGGCGCTGAACGCCAGCCCGATGAGCCCGAGCATAGCGGCGCCGAGCCGTGCGTAAGGTGCGTCCCACAGGATCAGGGCGAGGATCGCCAGGTAGCCGATCAGTCCGAGGAGCGCCACCGGAATGCCCGCGATCTCCGCGTATCTCGATCGCTGGACGGTCTCGCAGCCACCGCCCGCGACGCAGACGAGCGCGGCATGGTCATAGTGCACCCAGGTGAGGTAGCCGGCGACCGCGATCCCGGCGAGCGCGACGACGCCCGCGGCGAGCCTGAGAGACCGGTCGCTCAACCGGAGAGGGCGTCGTCGAGCGCGGCGCGCATCTGGTCGATGGAGCCGAACTCGACCTGGTACGGCTGCTTCTTCCCGACGACGATGAGGAACGTCGGCGTCTGCTGGAGGCCGGCGGCGGTCCCCGCCGCCTCGGCGCCATCTGCCTCCCGCACGATGTCCGGGCGCCCGGCGTCGGCGAACAGCTCGTCGACGTCCAGGCCGGGGATTTCTCCGGCGAGCTGGCGGATCAGGTCGTCCGTCACCCAGCCACTGTTCTCGGCGCCCTGGTGGCGATAGAGCGCCTGCGCGAGGTTCCAGAGCTTGCCCTGCTCGGCCGCTGCAAGGAGGAAGCGATACGCCGTCACGGAGTCTTCGCCGATGAACGGGAATCCCCGGAACTCGGTCTTCACCTTGCCCGTCCGGACGTAGTCCCGCACGAGCGTCGGGAAGAAGTCCAGGGTGTACAGGCGGCAGGCCGGGCACTGCGGGTCTGCGTACTCGACGAGCATGACCTTCGCGGCGGGGTTCCCGAGGATCCGGTCGCTCTGCGGGATGCCCGCGAGGTCGACGCCCGGCGCCGCACCCGAGTTCGAGTCTTCCCTCGCGACGACTGCGAATCCCACGAGCGCGATCGCGGCGAAGATCGCGATGCCGAACGCCACGATCACCGCCCTGCGCGACGGGCGGTCGGTTCGGCGCTGCTTGGGCGCGGCCATCCGCCGAGAGTGTGCCCGTGGGCGTTCTCGCGGGGCGTTTGGGGACGGTTACATCGCCCCATACACCCTCTGACGAATGGCTGTCACTCGATCGAGGGAGTAGCTTCGGGCTCATGATGGACCTGGCAACGGAGCGACGCCCGACCCGCATCACGCATCGACAGCGGGAGGTCGTCGCACTCATCGCGGCGGGTTGCTCGAACGACGAAGCCGGCCTCCGGCTCGGAATCTCCCCCAGGACGGTGAAAGCACACTGCGACGTGCTCCGGCAGAAACTCGGAGTGCAGCGGCGCCGCCAGATTCCGATCGCATTCCGGCTGCTGACGGGCGAGGATCCGCTGTCCGCGGGGCGCCGATACATGCTTGCGGCCCGGCTACCCCGCTGAATCGAGGCGCTCGCGGCGGCGCGCAGCCGCGAGCGCCCTCGACTTCCAGTGCTAGGGTCGAACGGCCTGCCAGGTGACGTCGGTCAGGAGATGGCGACGACTTCGACAGTCCCCGAAGCCCGGATCCGCAAGAGGAGAATCGTCGAGCGGCCGCGGCTGTATGCACTGCTCGATGCTTCGCCGGCGCGGGTGCGCACTCTGGTCGCACCTGCCGGCTACGGCAAGACGACGCTCGCCGAGCAGTGGGTCGCTCGGGACGGCCGAACGGCGACGTGGTACACGGCCCGCTCGGCGTCGACGGACGTCGCTGCTCTCGCACTCGGCCTCGCTCGGAGCGCGACTGCGATCGTCGAGGGCTGCGATCACCGCTTGCGCGAGCACATGCGTGCGCTCCCGGCGCCTGCGGAGAACGTCGAGACGCTTGCGGAGATCCTCGGCGAGGATCTCGCCGAGTGGCCAGAGAGCGCCTGGCTCGTCCTCGACGACTACCACGAAGTGGCGCAGGAGTCCCATGCCGAGGATTTCGTCGCCGCGCTCGTCGCCGAATCGCCCATGCGGTTCCTCATCGCGAGTCGCGTTCGCCCGTCCTGGGTTTCCACGAAGGATCTGCTGTACGGGAAAGTCCTCGAGCTGAGCCAGACGGTGCTGGCGATGGACGATCGAGAAGCCGCTGACGTTCTCGTCGACCGGAGTGCACGATCGGCGTCCGGTCTCGTCTCGCTCGCCAATGGATGGCCGGCGGTCATCGGGCTCGCGAGCGTGTCCTCGGCCGAGATCGATGCGGACGCGGAGCCCGTACCGGAGTCGCTGTACCGCTACCTCGCCGATGAGGTCTTCGGGGCTCTCGGGCCTGAAGTGCAGCAGGGGCTGACCACTCTGGCGGTGGCGCCCGTGCTCGATCGCGAGCTCGTCGTCGAGCTCCT
>Ga0068864_100005594_pt1 | contig 10304 bp, 9 predicted proteins | sample KBSSwiS72_FD_66586 | JGI IMG/M metagenome (GOLD analysis project Ga0068864, IMG submission 66586) | Switchgrass rhizosphere microbial communities from Kellogg Biological Station, Michigan, USA - KBS Switchgrass S7-2 | ecosystem: Host-associated > Plants > Roots > Rhizosphere > Soil ...
CTCCAGGGACCGCCGTAAGACACCAGCAGAGTCGGGGTGTAGGTGATGCCTGACTTGGCGAACACCTCGACCACGTCCTTGCTGAGCGGTGTGATGGGTAGGCTGTGCTCGTGCCCCGGGTAACCGTCCATCGCAATGGTCAGGTTCATCTTGAAGTCGAGCCCGCCCTCCGTCGTGGGCATCAGGCTCTGCTCCTTGGCGGCCATGATGACCCACTGCCGCTGCTTCCGGTTTCCAACCATGTACTGCTTGATGGTGTTGGTGTGATAGAAGTCGCTGTAGCGCTTGAGCGCATTCCTCACGTCGTCCAGGCTGGTGAAGGGCTCTTCGAAGTAGGTGCCGAAGACACCGGGCCCGGTGTGATAGATCCGCGGCCCGATCAATTGGCCTGCTTCCACCTGGTCAGCATAGGTCAGGACATCGGTCGTGTTGGTCTGCGGATCGCGCACGGTCGTAACACCGTAGGCGAGATTGGCCAGGTACTTCCAGACCTGTGGCTCGTGGATGCCGAAGGTGGGCCAGGGATGGGCGTGGATGTCCACGAATCCCGGAATGATGGTCTTGCCCGCGGCGTCGATCGTGCGAGCGCCGGACGGCGCCGTACAGCTCCCCACGCACACGATGCGGTTTTCGGTGACGACGACGTCGCCCTGATCGATGACCTCGTCGCCCTTCATGCTGATTATCCGCGCTCCCTTGAGCACGACGGTCCCCTGGGGAACATCGCGTGGAGCATAGATCGCGATGTCGCGTCTGGACGGCTCATAGGCCGGTGCCTTGGCCAACGAATCGTTGCGGGCCTTGGTGGCCGAATCGGGCTTTGCTGTCGTGTCGGCCTTGAGGGAATCGGCCCGGGCCGAATCCCGCGCAGCCTTCAGCTTCTCCATCGAGTCGGCGACAGCGGGGTCGTATTGGAAGAAGCTCCGTCCCAGCGCCCAGGTAATGCTCTTGCCACCGGGTCCCCATCCGATGAAATCCCCGCCGATCTTGGTGAGCCGCTTGGCGGGGAACGCCGAGGCCGACGGGTCGGCGATGCTGATGGACAACGGCTCCTGCCCGGTCATCGGCAGGTTGACCATGTAGACGTAGTTATTGATCAGTGCCACGACCTGCTGGCTGTCCGGGGAGACGAGAATCTCATCCGCCACGTTGGGCTCTGCCATGGGCGCGTTGGCGGTGAAGCCGGTGATCTTGATGCGCGGCCGACGGTCGGTTCCGTCATACCGCATCGAGACCAGGCCTTCCTCGGGATCGTAGATGAAAATCAGGTTCGGATCGCTGGAGAAATGCGGCCGCCCTCCGGGTCTGATGGGTGAGACTCGGGTGAGGGCACCGCCAGCCGCGGGGAGCCAGTCGAGCTCATAGCCGGGCCCGAACGCCTCGTTCACCCGGGCCTGGCGGGGACCTCGGATGACGACGATGCGTTGTCCATCAGGAGACCACGCCGGGCCCTGATAGAACGCGGGATCCGCACTGAGCCGTTCCGCCTTGCCGCCGGTGGACTTCACCCGTTGGACATATCCGCCGGCATTGCCCCAGGTGATGTACGCGACCCACTTCCCGTCCGGGGACCAGACCGGGTTCTGTTCGTGCACCGTGTCGGAGGTGAGCCGCTTCGGCGTGCCATTGGGCAAGTCCAGCGTGTACAGCCGATCGAGTGCCGAGAACAGGAGGCGCTTCCCGTCGGGAGAGAGCGACGGGTCGCGAATCTGCTTCAGCAGGATTTCGCCGGTATCCACCTTGAACTCGAACTTGACGAGGGGGCCCATCTTGAGATGGACCGCGGCAGAGAAGGGGATCTCGGCTTGCTTACCAGTCGCAACCTCGATCTTGTAGAACTTCCCGTTCCAGGCGCTCACCACGTAGCGGCTGTCGGGCGTGAAAGAAGACCCGGGCAGCAGGTCACGAGTGAAGCGCGACTCCATGTCATCCCGCTGGATCGGGTAGGCCAGCCAGCGTTCGTCCCCCGTGGCGAGGTTGCGCAATCGGAGGCCGGTCTGCGCATCTCGCCGGTTGCCGTAGACTAGCCATTGCCCATCGGGAGAAAGCATCGGACGGAATGCGCTGCCGTAAGCGTCGGTCTGCGGGAAGACGCGACCGGTGCGCCGGTCGAAGATCGCGAGCTGCCACTGGGTGATATCGATGTTGTAGCCGAAGCCGCCTCGCTTCCTGGCGTACCAGACGTAGCGGCCGTCGTTTCCGAACGCCGGTCCCATCGAATTGATGGTGTTCCCGCGGCCGGTGCCCAAGGCTCCCTGGCCCTTGTCGTCCTTGGTAAGGGAAACTCCCCCGCCCCCATCCTTGTGGAACATCCAGAGCTGGTAGTTGCTGCCGATCGGAGAGTTGGTCTTGGAGGCGATGATGTAGTTCCCGTCCGGCGTCCACTCCGGCGAAGCGTAGAGTGAATTATCCCCCTTACTGACCAGCTTGCTCTTGCTGCCGTCGGGATCCATGGTCCACACGTTCTCGGCGCCGTCCCTGTCGCTCAGGAAGACGATCCGCTTCCCGTCGGGCGACCAGCGCGGCTGCGAGTCGAACGGCGGTCCCGAGGTGATCGCCCTGGCCGCACCGCCGGTGATCGGCATGGTGTAGATGTCGCCCACCAGCTCGAAGACGATGGTTTGACCATCGGGCGAGACGTCCAGCGACATCCAGGTACCCTCCGTAGTCTCGAAATCAAGATTCCGGTCGGCGACCAGGGGAAGGCTGTCGGTCTTTTTCTTCGTGGTATCGGCGGAGTGGACCAGTGTGGCGAGCGCCAACGTTCCGATGAGGAGCATGGGGCAGGGAGGGTTGGATGTAGGAGTGGGGAGTGCCGTAAGCCTTAAGCCATAAGCCTCAGGCTTACGGCTAACCTTAACGATATTTGGCGACGGCGAACCGCTAGGAGCTTACCGCTAACGGTCCACGGCTTACGGCTTACGGCCTATGGCTGCTTTCTGGCCTTACGGCTTGGCTTCCAGCGGAGATTCAGGCTCCCACTCAAGATGGGGGTGACCCCGGCTCTTTGCTAATAAAGGAGCCGAGGAATACTCCCACGACTGCACCGACGCCGGCTCCCAGCAGTGCGCCACCTATCGTGTTGCCGGTGCAACTTCCGTGGTCCGCAGTATCAGAGTTGTTGCAGAGACTATTGGCAAGCAGTGCTCCCACAATTCCCACCGCCCCGGCACCGATAGCCATCCCTTCCCATCGATAGTCGTTCGCCTTGACAGTCGTGGGGCTGAACGGCTGGCTGGAGTCCAGCGTCGGGCGCCAACGGCTTTCGGCTAACCGCAGCGTTTCTTGTGCGGCTAGGCTCGTGGTCTGTGCCTGAAGCTGGCTGACGAAGAGGGCGGGGAGAAGCAGGAGCGCAACCAATTCCTGGCGCATCGATGAGATTCCTTGCCTTGGAGGAGAGTTATGCCAATCGCACCAGGTTGATGCCGAGCGGCGCGAACTCTAGTGGCATCCCCCCGGCAACGAGCTGATTCACTCTCCTGCCGCAAGGTTGAAGATCGTTCGGAACGCGCGAAATACCTCCCGAAAGTCCTGGTGCTGATACGCCACAGTGCGAGGGCCGCTCCGCGTTACACCCGGGGCCATCTGCGCCAAATCGGCCTCGGCCGTCACCCGAAAGTCCACCTCGAGGGCAAAGGGAGGCGGCAGTACCAGCGGGCGGACCGCGCTCAAGGACTTGACCGCCTGCTCCGCGGCAGCTCGGATTCGGTTGCACGCCTCTGAGGGGGAGAGGCTCCGCGCGGCGTTACGGCTCAGCGCCGTCTTCACGATGACGATTTTCACCGCCGGGCCGAGCAGCTGGCTCGCCTCGGCTGCCATGGCCTGGTCTCCCGATATCAGGGCCACCGGCACGTTGTAGGTGCCCGCCAGCAGCGCATTCAGGCCCAGCTCACCAAGGGAAGCCCCGTTCACCCGGACGTCGAGGATGCGGTCGGTGTAGGTGTGGTCCAGAATGGCATTCTGGGTTCCGGCCCGAGCATGGTAACCGATGAAGAACGCGGCGTCGTGGCCGGCCTCGATCCCTTCCATCATGGACCAGGTCTTGGGGCCTCCGCTCACCAGCTGCGCCGCAGGATGGAGCTGCTCGGCTAGGAGGTTTCGCATCAGCCAGTGACTGTCGTTGACCAACACGGCCGTGGCGCCGCCGGCGATCGCCCCTTCGATCGCAGCATTGGCCTCCGCCGTCATCAGCGCGCGGAAGCGGCCGTACTCGCCGGCACAGCGGGGATCGATCGGATTGGTCTGATCCTCATGCACCACGCCAGCGATGCCTTCCATGTCCACCGAGATGTAGATTCGCATGGCGACCAATCTAACGTTTGCCGGGAGTTCCGATGCGGCGAATACCGCTGGGGTTGTTGCTGCTGTTGTCGCTCGATCCGTCCTATGTCGAGGCGCAGAGCGACAGCGCCGCCACGCTGGTGCTGGGACGACGGTACACCCAGCTCTTCTACGCCGACAGCCTGGATCCGATCTGGGCTGCGATGACTCCCGAGATGCAGAAAGTCCTCGGCAAAGCGGCCGGCCTCGAGGCCTTCCGGACTCAGGTGACCAGGGAGATCGGTACCGAGGTCAAAGTGATCCGGGAGAAGCTGACCGACACACTCGGTGTGCGCTTGTATACCCGGGTGGCCGCGTTCGAACGGTCTACCGCGTCATTCACCGTTCAGTGGACCTTCGATTCGGCTTCGCGTGTTGCCGGGTTCTTCATCCGGCCGGCACGGGAGGAGGCTCCATCCAAGTACCTCTCCTACCAGACCAGGACCGATCTCCGGCTTCCATTCCGAGGCGACTGGTATGTGTTCTGGGGCGGTCGCACCATTCCCGAGAACTACCACGCCTTCACGACCGACCAGCGCTTCGCCTACGACCTCGTGATTCGTCGAGATGGCTCGACTCACACAGGAGACGGGCTCGAGAACAGGGAGTATTTCTGCTTCGGCCAGCCAGTGATCGCCCCGGGGGCCGGAACTGTTGTCGAAGCGGTGGATGGAGTCCCGGATAATCGGCCCAGCAACATGAACCAAACCCAGGCGCTGGGCAACCACGTCATCATCGACCACGGGAACGGGGAGTACTCCTTCATCGCCCACTTCAAGAACGGAACGGTGCTGGCGAAGCAGGGACAGCTGGTGGGCCAGGGCGACCAGTTGGGCGAATGCGGCAACAGCGGCAACTCGAGCGAGCCACACGTTCACTATCACCTGCAGACGACCGCGATATTCGGAAAAGGCGAAGGGCTACCCGCCCAGTTCCAGCGCTACTACGCTGACGGCAAGTGGGTCGAGCGTGGAGAACCCACCCGCGGGCAGTCGCTGAGCGTTCCCTGAGGCTCCTGACAAGAAACGCAACTCGTGTCACTAATGCCAGCGGCTGACCGAGCACCTTCAACAGCAAACGCAGAGACGCAGAGAACGCAGAGATCACAGAGAAATGTTTCTCTGTGCCTCTGCGTTTCTCAGTCTGGAGCGAATCGCCAAGTCAGGAGTTCCATTGCAGCACGCCCTCAGCTCTCGACCATGGCTTCTGCTTCGATCTCGACCACCATATCGGGATGAATCAGAGCCGCCACTTGGACCATGGTAGTGGCGGGGCGGATGTCTCTGAAGAATTCTCCATGGGCCCGGCCGACCTCCTCCCACTTCGAGATGTCGGTGACATAGGTGCGGGTGCGGACGACATCGCGGAGTGTTGCGCCGGCCTCGATCAGGGCCTTTTCGATGATCTGCAGCGCGCGGGTCGCTTGTATTCCCGCATTGCCCGGCGCGACCACTTTGCCATCTGGACCAAGGCCGACTGTGCCGGAAACATGCACCGTGTTGCCAACCCGCACCGCCCTGGAATAGCCCACCACCGGTTCCCAGGGTGCGCCACTCGAAATGTTCTTCCGTCCCATTAGTAGACTCGGCCTCCAAGAGGTACGTCGCGTTCGCTGGCGAGAAGGACTACACGGCCCTGCTCATCGGGGAGTCCGAGGACCAGGACCTCGGATTGAAACCCTGCAATGGAACGACTCCCCAGGTTCACCGCAGCAATCACCTGACGCCCGATCAGGTCTTCCGGCTTGTAGAGATCGGTGAGCTGAGCGCTGGAAGCCTTAACGCCGAGTGGCCCGAAATCGATGCGGAGCCGGTAGGCCGGCTTTCTGGCACCGATGTGTGGCTCCGCCTCCGTGATTCGACCTACCCTTAGGTCCAATTGTTGGAAAGCTTCGTAGGCGCTCATGTCCCCTGAATCCGTGCGTTAGATCACAGTCTGCGTCATCTCGAGAATGTCGGCAACATTACTTATTGTTGGGGTGCCAAAGATATTGAGAATATTGTACTTTGTGGATAAGGGTTGTCTCATGACGCCCCGAACCTTAATGAAGGGGTTATGACCAGTGCTGATTCTCAATCGCCGCCAGGGAGAGGCGATTCTCATTGATGGCGGCATCCGGATAATCGTCCTCTCCAGTGATCGCAGGGGCGCCAGGATCGGGATAGAGGCACCGACCTCAGTAAATATCCAGCGCGAGGAGCTGGTGACTCGGGCAGCGGTGGAGCAAAGGGTGGGGACTGAGGAAGGATCCTGACGCGCTTGGATCTGAGAAAAGAAACGGCCCCTCCAGTTGAGGGGCCGTTCTTCATTGGGGTTGATCCTTTAGCCAAACGAGGTACTGGCGCTCCGTCGCGAAAGGGCCCTCACCACCCGTGCGGCGATCTCGTTACTGCCGAGGATCATCACGAACAACGCTTTCAGCATGTTTTTCCCTCCCGCGATCTGGGACCGATTCAGACGCTACACCGGTATTAGACAAGATTCGGGCCAGAAAGTTCCATCTGACATACGGCTGGAGGTCAACGGGAAAAGGTCTTGGGGGGTATGGGGTTGGGAATTCTATCCACCTTCACCCGGTCACCCGCAACAACGGTTCAAATCGAGACGATGGTGAGGTGTTGGGGACACGACGGTCACTTGGGTGCACCACTCTCAGAGGCGTAGTGGCACGCAGCAAAGGAGGCGCCGAGCTGGCGGAGGTCGGGCTCCTCGCTGATGCAGCGCGAATCACGGGAGGGGTTGAAGCATCGGGTGTTGAACCGGCATCCGCTTGGCGGACGAGACGGGCTGGGGAGGTCCCCTCCCAGCACGATCCGATCCCTCTGGTCCGAGGGATTCGGTTCGGGGACCGCCGATAGGAGGGCTTGGGTATAGGGATGGCGAGGCCGCGCCAGCACCTCCTCTGTGGGCCCGATTTCGACGATCCGCCCCAAGTACATCACAGCGACCCTTTGGGCGATTTGTCTCACCACCGCGAGGTCATGGGCGATAAACAGGTAGGACAGGCCACGCCGTTGCTGCAGGTTCATCAGGAGGTTGAGTACCTGAGCCTGAACCGATACATCGAGTGCGGAAACCGGCTCGTCGCAGACGATGAAGGCCGGCTCAACAGCCAGCGCCCTGGCAATGCCGATGCGCTGGCGCTGCCCCCCGGAGAACTCGTGGGGATAGCGCTTGGCGAACGCCGGATCCAGTCCGACCTCTTCGAGCAGGCCCGCCACTCGCCGGGGTATCTCGGCCTTGGGAGCGAGCCGGTGTATCTCCAGCCCCTCGGCGATGGCGTCGCCGATCGTCATGCGGGGGTTCAGGGATCCGTAGGGGTCTTGGAAGATGATCTGCATGCGCCGGCGCAACGGCCGAAGCGTCCCATGATCCAGGGCAAACACATCCTGGCCCTCGAAAACAGCCTTCCCGCTGGTGGGCTCCTGTAGTCTGAGGATGGTGCGGCCAACCGACGACTTTCCGCATCCCGATTCCCCCACCAACGCCAGCGTCTCGCCCTGACCGATCTCGAAAGACACTCCGTCCACGGCCCGCACCGGCGGCGTCGACCGATTAAACAGACCCGTGGCGTGGTAGTGCTTCACGAGGTCGGTGACGGTCAGGATTGGGGTGGGCATGGCTGTAGTCTGGAGTCTGGAGTCTGGAGTCGAGAGTCTAGAGTCTGGAGTCGAGAGTCGGGAGTCGGGAGTCGGGAGTCGGGAACGCTGGTCTTCAGACTCCAGACTGTAGACTTTAGACTCCAGACTCTCGACTCCCCAGCCAACACCTCATCCAATGCTCCGGCTCCACCGCCGCAATGGGCGGCTCCGTGGTGCATACTGGCATCACCTCCGGGCATCGGGGATGAAAGCGGCACCCCTGCGGCCAGGCTGTGGCCGAAGGCACCATTCCCTTGATCGGCGTTAGTGGCCGGATTGGTCCGGTGAGCCGCGGTATCGAGGCGAAGAGGCCGCGCGTGTAGGGATGCGACGGCTTGGCGAACAGTTGGGCCGTCGAAGCCTCTTCTACGATCCGGCCGGCATACATGACTGCGACCCGATCGGCCCGTCCAGCGACGATGCCAAGGTCGTGAGTAATGAGAAGCACGGCCATGCCTCGCGCCTCGCGCAGCCGATCGAGGACTTCCAGTATCTGGGCCTGAACGGTCACATCCAGCGCGGTCGTCGGCTCATCCGCAATCAGCAGTTCCGGCTCCGCGCTCAAAGCGATCGCGATCATGACGCGCTGGCGCATCCCGCCGCTCAGCTGGTGAGGGTAGCTCTTGAGCCGCTCCTTGGGGTCGGGAATTCCCACCTCGACCATGAGCGCCTCGGCCCGTTGCAGGGCCTCGCGGCGCGATACCGGAAAGTGAGCCAGTATCCCTTCGGCGATCTGGTCTCCCACGGTGAAGACCGGATTCAGGCTCGTCATGGGATCCTGGAACACCATCCCGATCCGGCGGCCCCGAATTTGGCGAAGCGCCTCGCCCTTGAGCGCGAGCACGTCGGTGTCGCCCAGGGTGATTCGACTTCCCTCGTCGATCTGGCCCGGAGCCGGGAGCAGTCGAAGCACCGCAAGACTCGTCAGGCTCTTCCCGCACCCCGATTCGCCCACCAAGGCGAGGGTCTCCCCCCGTGCGACCGTGAGGTTCACTCCATCGACCGGCTGAGAGTGGCCATCGGCGGTGGAGAAAGAAACTCTCAGATTCTGAATTCGAAGGAGCGTGCTCATGACTCGCGCGGGTCCAGGGCGTCTCGCAGGGCTTCGCCCACCAGGTTGACCGAGAGCACGGTGAGAACGATCGCGACACCGGGTGCCAGGCTGGTCCAGGGAGCGGAAATGATATCCGGCTTGGCGTCGAGGATCATGCCTCCCCAGGAGGGGGTTGGCGGTTGCACGCCGAGTCCCAGGAACGAGAGGCCCGCTTCGAGCAGAATGACGTCTCCGACTGCGAGTGTCGTCGCGACGGCCAGCGGCCCGAGCACATTGGGAAGCAGGTGACGGAAGATAATGCGACGGCGACGGGCTCCGAGCGCTTCCGCTGAGCGAACGAACTCGAGTTGGCGGATTCGCAGCACCTCCGCCCGCACCAGTCGGCTGGTCCCGAACCAGCCAGTACATCCGATGGCCAGGATGAGCAGCGTAAGCGGAATGTGATCCATGACGGCTGCGATGAGCAGAAGCAGGAAGAGCCGGGGCACGGCCATGGCACCATCCACGAGGCGCATCGCCGCGGCATCGACCCATCCCCCAGCGTAGCCTGCCACCAGGCCAATCAGCGCACCCAAGGTGACCGAGAGCGCAACCGCGCCCGCGGCCACCGCGAGCGATACGCGGGCGCCGTGGACAACCCGCGATAACACATCACGGCTCAAGTGGTCGGTGCCGAGCAAGTGGCTGGCATTGGGTGGGCGCAGCGAGCCATTGAGAATGTCGGGCTGGGCCCGGGGGTCCTGGAGCATCGGCGGCAGGAGCAGTGCCGCGACAATGATGATCGCGAGGATGATGAGCCCGATTCGCCCCTCGGGACGAGCCCAGGTCACGTGGAGCGCATGCCGCACGGACTCCTTCATCCCTCGCGAAGCCTCGGATCCAGCCACCGGTGCGTGAGATCGGCCAGGAGACTTCCCAGCACGACGACGGCCGAAACCAGGATCGTGCTGCCCATGATCACCGGATAGTCTCGAGTGCCGATCGCCTCGGCGGCGAGCGTTCCGAGCCCGGGCCACGCGAACACCGACTCGACGAAGACCGAGCCCGCCACCAGGAGTGGGAGCCAGAGTCCGAAGAGGGCGAGCACCGCCCCGATCGCGTTGCGCCAGGCATGGCGCCACCGGACTTGCCGTTCCTGGAGTCCCTTGGTCCGGGCTGTACGAATGAAGTCGAGGTGCAACACATCCAGCATGGCGGCACGCTGGTATCGCACTGTCGCGGCGATCGTGACGAGCGAAAGCGTCGCAGCTGGCAGAATCAGATGGCGGAGCAGGTCAGTGAAGCGGGTC
>Ga0068864_100005595_pt1 | contig 10301 bp, 9 predicted proteins | sample KBSSwiS72_FD_66586 | JGI IMG/M metagenome (GOLD analysis project Ga0068864, IMG submission 66586) | Switchgrass rhizosphere microbial communities from Kellogg Biological Station, Michigan, USA - KBS Switchgrass S7-2 | ecosystem: Host-associated > Plants > Roots > Rhizosphere > Soil ...
AGCACAACCTGATCCTTGTCCACGCGCATGCCTTCGTTGAGGGCGAAGAGCGTCTGCCGCGCTATGGTGATCGCGACGATCACGAGGCCGATCAACACCGCGAACTGGGCGACCACCAGAATCGCGCGCAGTCGTGCGCCGCCGCCGGCGGAAATCAGCCCGCCCTTGAGGGTGGCGGCCGGGCGGAACCCCGAAAGCACGAAGGCGGGATATGCGCCGGCGAGCAGCGCGGTCGCCAGGAACACCCCCAAAAGCACCGCCGCCAGCGCCGGGTCGCCCACGTAGTCCAGTACGATCTTCCGCTGCAGCAGGAGGTTGAACGCGGGAAGGGCAAGCTCGGCCAGTGCAACCGCAAGCACGCCGCCCAAAAGGACATAGAGCAGCGCCTCGCCCATGAACTGGACGATCAGCGCGCTTCGGGTTGCCCCGGCCGCCTTGCGAACCCCCACTTCCAGCGCGCGGCGTGCGGCGCGGGCGGTCATCAGGGTGACGAAATTGATGCCCGCCACCAGGACGATCAGGACGCCGGCGGCGCCTATCGCCATCACAATACCCGGATCGATCGGCGGCTTGGCGTTGAAGGCGCCCTGCAGTTCGGGGTGAAGGTGGACCTCCGTCAACGGCAGGATCTGCAGCGAGCGTCGCATGGCGCCTACGCCGGGCGGTTGGGGCAGGCGTTGGCGGATGAATTCGGGGAGCCGGGGCAGCATCGTTGCGACGCTGGCGTTGGGACGCAGCCGTATGAAGGTCGCCAGGGTGTTGTTGCCTGAGCTGTTGATCGCCTGGAATTCGGAAACGGTGCTGCGAGGGGCGCGGCTCGAGCCGAACAGTTCGCCTGGGATATCGCTGTTGGACGGAAAATCGCGCAGGACCGCAGTCACCCGCATGGGCCGTCCATCGACCAAGAGCACGCCGCCGACCGGGCTGTCCTTGCCGAAGTACTTGCGGGCCGCGCTTTGCGTCAGGACCAGGCTGTCGGGCGCATCCAGCGCGCCCGCGTGCTGACCCGCCAGGAGCGGCAGGGGCAGGACCTTGAAGAGGTCCGGATCGGCCCAGACGAAATTCTGTTCGGCCACCACTATGTCCCCGCGCCGGACGCTCGGTGGGAAATAGGCGGGAGAGATGCGCGCCGCGGCCGCGATCTCGGGGAAATCCAACCGGAGCGGATCCACCAGCATCATGGGCGTCAGGCTGGTGTGGATGGCCTTGTTGGTCTCGAGCTGAATAGTCTGGGTGATGCGGTACGTCCGCTCGTACCCGGGAATGAACCGGTCGTAAGTAAGCTCGTCGCGGACGTAGAGCCCGATCAGCAGGGCCGCGGCGAAGCCTATCGCGAGGCCGGCGATCGTGAGTCCAGCGTAGAGGCGGTTGCGCGACAGGTTGCGCAGGGCCGCAGCGAGATAGTTGCGGAACATCGGTTCGGCTCCTCAGGCGGCCAGCAGGGTCTCGGAGACCACCCGGCCATCCAGCAGCTTGACGGTGCGCTGGGCGACCGCAGCGTGGGCGAGCGAGTGGGTGACCATGATCACCGTCACCCCGGCCGCCGCGGCGTCGGTGAGCAAGGTCATCACCGCCTCGCCGTTGGTGGTGTCCAGGTTGCCGGTCGGTTCGTCGGCGAGGATCAGACTAGGATCGGAGACGAGCGCGCGGGCCACCGCGACGCGCTGCTGCTGGCCGCCCGAAAGCTGCTGCGGACGGTGCCTGGCGCGGTGGCCGATGCCGACCCGCTCCAGCGCTTCTGCGACCCGGCGGCGGCGATCGGCGGCGGGGACTTTGCGGTAGAGCAGCGCCACTTCGACGTTTTCGGCCACCGTCAGGTCGTCGATCAGGTTGAAGCTTTGGAAGACGAAGCCGATGCGATCGCGGCGAAACGCCGTGAGCTGGGCCTCCGAACGGCCAGACACCTCCTCGCCGAAGAAGCTGTAGGAGCCGCCCGTTGGCGTATCCAAGAGGCCCAGGACGTTGAGCAGCGTGGACTTGCCGCAGCCGGACGGCCCCATGACGGCGACGAACTCGCCAGGTCCCGCTGACATGGAGATCTCGTTCAGCGCCAGGGTCTCGACCTCGGTCGTCCGATAGACTTTGCTGACGTTCTCGAGCTTGAGCATCCGTCCCTCCGCTATTTTTCCAAAGCGATGCGATCGACTTTTTCGAAGCCTGTGTAGTCCGAGGTGATCACGCGCTCGCCGGGCTTCAGGCCAGCCAGCACCTCGACCTGCTCGGCGCTGCGACGGCCAATGCGGACGCGCCTGCGCTCGGCGTGGGCGCCGTCGGGGTCGGCCACCAACACCCAATCGCCGCCGGTCCGCTCCAGGAAGGCGCCGGCCGGCAAAACGAGGGCCGGCCGATCGCCGCCAAGCGTCAGCCGGCCCTCCAGCGCCTGGCCGGGGAGAAGGCCGCGCGGCATGGCCCCTTCGAAGGCGAGATCCACCTGGAAGGTCGCGTTTTTCACCTGAGGATCGACGCGGGTCACCCGCACGGGGAGATCGCGGCCCTCCAGGGTGATGGCCCCCGTCTGACCCGGTCGGACACGGTCGAGGTAATATTCGTCGATCTGCGCCTGCAGCTTGAAGCCGGTCTCCGGGACGATCTGACCCAAGCGTTGGCCTCGGTTGCGGATCTCGCCCGGCTTGATGTCCATGTCGGTCAACCGGCCGGCGACAGGTGCACGGACCACCAAATTGTCGAGCTTGGAGCGGGTGACCTTGAGGCTTGCCTGCAGAGTGGCGAGTTCGCTGCGGATCTGCGGGATCTGGCGACGGCGCAGGGTTTCCTGCTCGGCGTTCGACGAGACCTGCAGGGGCAGCAGCTTCCTGTTGTGGTCGAGTTCGTCGTGGACCTGTTCGTGCAGGTCGCGCGTGACATAGCCCTTGGCCAGCAGGGCGTCGCGCCGCTCGGCGATCCGCTGCAGCCGGGTGATGTCGTACTGGATCTGGGCGGCCGCCTTTTCGTTGGCGACGCGGGTGTCCTCCAGCTGCTTTTCGTAGCTCTGGAGCTGGGTGATCGACTCCACCAAGCGGCCCTCTCGGTCCAGCACCTCCAGTTCCAACTCGGTGTTGCGGAACCGCAGCAACGGCTGGCCGACGGCCAGCATGTCGCCGGCCTGGGCAAGAACCTCCTGCACCTGGCCGCCTTCCAGCGCATCGAGGTAGATCACGTCCTTCGGCTGGGCCGTCGCCCGCAGGACAACGAAATCGTGGAACACGCCGCGCTCGACGGTTCCGAGCGTGACGTTCTGGGCCGGCACGCGCATGCCGGACGCCGCACTGGTCATCACCGCGAAGCCCACGCCGCTGGCCGCCAGAACCAGCGCTGCGACGCCGCCGGCGAGCACGACCCGACGCCGCCGCCACGCCGGCCGTTCAATCGCTCTGTCCATCACCGCTGTCATGGCCTTGAGTGTCGCTCTGACCGGCCGCCGGACGAAACGCAGCACGCTCAAGGCCTTAGCGCGCCAGTCGGCGGCCGGCCCTCGCCTCGCTGTCCGGAAATGGACACTCGACGACCGCGGTTCGGCGGCGAACCTCCGCAACCCTTTGACGGGACTGGCTTTGCCGCGACGCCAGCAAGGCCGTAGATTCAAAACGTGCCCAGCGCCTTCCTCATCGTCGATGACGACCCCGACGTGCTCAAGGCAGCCGCCGCGGTCCTGCAGCGCGACACTCAGCAGGTTGACCTCGCGGAATCGCCGACCGACCTCGCCCAACGGGCGCACCTCTATGATGCTGTCCTGCTCGACATGAATTTCGCGGCGGGCGCGCGCGACGGCGCCGAAGGCCTCGACACCCTGGCGCGTCTGCAAGCCGCCGACCCCGCGCTCTCCGTAGTCTTGATGACCACTTATGGCGGCGTGGCGCTGGCGGTCGAGGCCCTGAAACGGGGGGCCGCCGACTTTGTCCTGAAGCCCTGGCGTAACGACGCCCTTGTCCAGGCCATGCAGGCTGCGGCCGAACTGACCGTGCAGCGGCGAGCGTCCGGGGCAGCCTTGAACCTCGATGAACTGGAGCGGCGCGCGATCGAGCGCGCGCTGGCGGTCTACGACGGCAACGTGAGCCACGCGGCCGCGGCGCTCGGCCTCACCCGCCCGGCCCTCTATCGCAGGATGGAACGGTATGGCCTTTAGGCGGCCCAGTGGCGCGGCGGGTTTCGCGCTGGGCGCAGCGCTGCGGGCGATGACGATCAGCGTCCTGGCGTTTGCCATGCTGCTGACCATCCAACGGGGCCTCTACGCGACGGCGCTGGTGCTTCTGCTGGTCGTGCTGCTTGTCGCACTGGATCTGTTCCGCAGCACGCGGGCGGCCGACCGGGTGTTGGCCCAGTTCGTCGACGGCCTGACTGCGGAAGGGTACGAGCGGCCGACGCCGCCCGCGGGGCTTTCCGACCTCGGCGCGGCGATCCAGGGCGCACTCGACCGCCTCGCGGCGACACGGGCCGAGCGGCAGCAACGTTCGGACTTCCTGGAGGCCCTGGCCGACACGGTCAGTGCAGCCCTGCTGGTGGTGGACGACAAGGGCATGGTCACCGCCGCCAACCGCGCCGCGCGCGCCACGCTCGGAGCTGAACCCGGGCCGATCGCGGCGGTGCAGGCCTTTGGCCCGGGCACGGTGCTGCGGCTGCTCACGCTGCCGGTGGGTGGGCGCGAGGTGGTGCGGCTGGCCGATCAGCGGGCCATGCTGGTGCAGGTTTCGGGCTTCAGTACGGGCGGCGGCTCCCGCCGGCTGATCGCCCTGCAGAGCATCGCCGGAGACCTCGACGCGGTGGAGATCAAGGCGTGGCAGGACCTCGTGGGCGTTCTGGCCCATGAGATGATGAACTCGCTGACGCCGATCTGCTCATTGTCCGAAAGCATAGTCACGCAGCTGCGGGCCGATCGCCCCGCCCCCGCTGACGCCAAGATCATCGAAGCCGCGGAGGTGATTTCGCGACGCGGGCACGGGCTGATGCATTTCGTCGAACGCTATCGGCGGCTGACCGATGCGCCCGCAGCGGTGAAGGAGCTGACGCCGGCGACCGAGTTGGTCAGCCGCCTTGACCGCCTGGCCGCCACGATGATCGGCGCCGACGCCATCGCCTACACCAGCGCCGTGCAGCCGAGCTGGCTGAAGCTCCACGCCGATCCGGACCTCTTGGAACAGGCGGCGATCAACCTGCTGAAGAACGCCGTGGACGCCGTGCGGGGGCAACCCGGCGCGCGCGTGCACCTCGCGTGCAGCCTGGAGGAAGAGCAGACCGCCCTGACCGTCGCCGACAACGGTCCGGGCCTGCCGGCGGGCGATCCCGAAGGGGTGTTTGTGCCGTTCTTCACCACCAAGCCGGGTGGGTCGGGGATCGGGCTGACGCTCGCCCGGCAGATCGCATTGGCCCACGGCGGGCGGCTGGAGCATCGGCCGGGCGCCCCACACGGCGCGGTCTTCCAACTGCTGCTGCCGGCTGGCTAGCCGACCAGTGCGGCGCGCTCCTCAGGGCTCAGCACGCGCCATTTGCCTTCTGGCAGGTCGCCCAGTTGCAGCGAGCCGATGCGGATGCGCACGAGGTCCATGACGTGCATGCCGACCAGTTCGCACATTCGGCGGATCTGGCGGTTGCGGCCTTCCTTGAGGATGAAGCGAAGCTGCTGGCCCTCTACGACGCTGACCTTGGCCGGCTTCAGTTGGCGGCCGTCCATGCTGAGACCGTGGCAGAGCCGGGCGATCTTCTCGGGCGTGATCTTGCCGGTGACACGGACGAGGTACTCTTTCTCAAGGTCGGACTCCGGACCGATGATCGCCTTGGCCAGCACCCCGTCGTCGGAAAGGATCAGAAGGCCGCGGCTGTCCATGTCCAGGCGGCCGAGCGGAGCCAGGCGGGTGTCGCGGCCGGGGATCGACGGGCTCTGACCCAAAAGAGCGTCTTTGGTCAGCAGACGCACGGCGGGGATCTGCCCCTGCTCCGGCTGAGCCGAGACGATGCCCATGGGCTTATGCAGGACGACGCTCAGGGCCGCCGGGCCATCGCCATCGGAAAGCACGAGCGTCTGGCCGGGCAGGATCTTGCGGCCGGTGTCAGTGACGCGTTCGCCGTCGATGAACACCAAACCCTTTTCGATCAGCGCCTCGGCTTCGCGGCGGGAGCAGACGCCGCTCTGGCCGAGCCATTTGTTGACCCGTTGCGGTTCGGCCTCGTCGTAGCGGCGCGTCCAGGCCATCAGGGCTGTTTCGGCGGATAGGCGTGGCGACGTCCGGCGGGATCCTCGACGCCGGCCTGGGAAAGATAGTCAGGCCCGACCGGGACCTTCCCGTGGCCGCCGGGGATGTCGAGGATGTAGGTCGGCTGGCAGAGACCGGAGACCGCCCCGCGCATGGCGCGCATAAGGGCCTGGCCGTCCTGGATGGAAGTCCGCAGGTGCGAGGTCCCGGGCGCCAAGTCGCCGTGGTGCAGGTAGTAGGGCTTGATCCGCGTTTCGACGAAGGCGCGCATGAGCGCCGTTAGGGTCTCCGGATCGTCGTTAACGCCGCGCAGCAGGACGGTTTGGCCGAGCATCGGGATGCCGGCGTCGACGAGCTTCGAACAGGCCGAGCGGGCGGCCGCCGTCAACTCCCGGGCGTGGTTGGCGTGGAGCGCGACATAGACTGCCTTGCCGGGCGCCTGCAGGGCCTCGACCAGCTCGTCGGTGATCGCCTCGGGCTGCACGGCAGGAACGCGTGTGTGGAAGCGCACGACCTTCACGTGGTCGATCCCGGCCAGCCTGGCCATCACGTCCCGCAGCCGCCGTGGCGACAGGATGAAGGGGTCACCGCCGGTGACGATGACCTCCCAGATGTCCGGGCGCTCGGCGATGTAGGCCATGGCGGCGTCGAGGGCCTCCGGCGACAGCGGCCGCAGGCCCTCTGGTCCGACCATCTCGCGGCGGAAGCAGAACCGGCAATAGACCGCGCAGGCGTGGTTCACCTTGAGCAGGCAGCGGTCAGGGTAGCGGTGGACGATCCCCTCGACCGGGCTGTGGGTGAAGTCGCCGATCGGATCGGCAGACTCCTCCGTCAGGACGCGCAACTCGGCCTCGGTCGGCACGAACTGGCGCGCGATCGGGTCGTCCGGATCGGCGGCCTCGATCAGGTCGGCCATGGCGGGCGTGATCGCCACCGCATACTGCGCCGCCACTCGCTCCAGGGCTGGCAGGCGCTCGGGGGCGAGGAGGCCCGCGTCGGCGATAGCCATCGGGCTGCGGAGGGTCTTTGTGAGGGTCATAGCTTTGAAGGGCGGCATATGGGCCGGAAGCGGGCCGCCTGGCAACTTGGCGTGGGGCCGCGGCCATGGTGAGGTGAGCCCATGAAGACCTATCGGATCGGCGTGATCGGCCTTGGCCAGCGCATCGCCCACGTGCTGGCGGCCATGCAGGAAATGGGCTGGCGCCTGGACGTCGCCGGCCACGTGGACCCCGATCCCGTGGGTGCGCCAATCCTAGCGGCGGCCGGCATCGGCGCGGGCCGGGCCTTCGCGACGCCGGGCGAGCTGATCGCGGCGGGACCCTATGACCTGCTAATGATCGGTACGCCCAACCATCTGCACTTCGAGCACATCAATCTCGCGCTCGACGCCGGATTTCCGGTGTTCGCCGAGAAGCCGATCGTGCGGACGCCGGCCGAGACCCTGGCGCTCGCCCATCGGTTGGCGGAGGGCAAGGGCCCGCCCCTCTTCATCGGCCTGGTCATGCGCTCCATGCCCATCGTGCGAGAGGTGTTGGCGCGGGTGGACGCGGGCGAGCTCGGTGAGATCGTCTCCATCGATGCGACCGAGCACCTGCCGCCAGAACATGGCGGCTACCTGGCGCGCAACTGGCGGCGCAAGGTCGCTTGGGGCGGCTCCTACTTCCTCGACAAGGTCTGCCACGATTTCGATATCTTCGGGCGGATTGCCGGCGCGCGGCCGGCGCGGGCGGCCAGCTTCGGCGGTCGACGCATCTTCACCGCCGAGCGGGCCGCGAGCGCACCGCGCGCCTGGGACAACGGCGACGCCGCCTATGCCCTGCGCGACTCCGGCTGGATGGGGGCCAACGACGCCTTCCAGTCAGACATGGATGTGACCGACCACCAGATCGCGATCCTGGAATACGAGAACCAGGTGCGGCTTTCCTTCCACGCCAACAGTCACGTCGCGCTGGCCGAGCGGCGGTGGTACGTCGCCGGGACCGAAGGGACGCTGATCGCCGACCTGGTGCGGAACCGCCTGATGGTCCGCCGCGCGCTCTCCCGCCAGAAACCAGAACGGATCGACTACGGCGGGCTGACCGCCGACGCCCATAATGGCGCCGACCAAGCGATGGCCGTCGACCTGCTGGCCGCGCTGGAGGGCAGCGCGGCGTTCCCCGTGACGCCCTTCGAATCCATGGAAGCCGGATTGACGGTGATGGCCATCGACGAGGCCATGGCCACCGGCGAGGTGCTGGACTGCCGCCCGATGTGGGCCCGCTACGACGAAGCCCGGACCGCCGGGATACTAGTTCAGATGGCCTGAACAGACGGACGAAGCGCCGCGCCGACCAGATCTTGAAGCAAGGGCGCCCGCGGATAGGGGGTGTTGCGGTACTGGCGGAAACCCTCGCCGTGCTCGACGCCGAAATCCTTCCCCTTGCGCCGCGAGAACGCCTCCATGGACGCCAGGTGGTCAGAGATGCCGTGCTGGCGCTCGACCCAGGCCTGCTGGCTGGCGTGGGCCAGCAGCATCCGGCCCTTGGTCTCGAAGGCCGCACCGACGTCGACGCCGAAATCATCGACGACCCAGCGGCCCTCGCGGTCGCGGCCGCCGATCGGGTCCATGAAATAGAGGTGCGGGATGGTGGTCATCGGCTCGGCCGAACCTGTCGCGTAGTGGGGCACGGACGCTGCGAAGCAGGCGTCGCGGACCAGGACGCTGATGGCCTCGTGGTCGGGGTGGTAGTCCACGGGCGAGGCGGTGATGACCACATCGGGTGCGGCCCATCGGACCATTTCGGTGATCCGGCGGCGGCACGGGTCGTCGTTGAAGACGCCGAGGTCCGGCAGGTCGGCGCAGCGATACTCGGCGCCGATCATCGCCGCGGCTGTCGCAGCCTCGGCCTTGCGGATGGCGGCGGTCTCCCTGAGGTCGGGGCCCGACGAGCCGCATTCGCCGGCCGTGGCGGTGGCGATCTTCAGCACATGGCCCTTGCCCGACAGCAGGGTCAGAACGCCCGCACAGAGGTGCTCGACATCGTCAGGATGGGCGTGGATCGCCAGGATGGTCGCCATGACCCGACGCTAACCGAGGCTTGGCCGCGAAGCCACCAAGCAGGGGCGGACCCGCAAACCGGCGCCACCCGGGTTGCTGTTTCAGGGCCGCAAAGCTGCCAGCCTCGGCTGATCATGAACGAAGGTGCTCGGGCGCTTCACAGTGAGCGGCGCAGACGGCCGGGACCTCACGCCGCGCAGCCGCAAGGCGCGCGCGCTGGCGGCCTACGTCCTGCTGGCCGGCGCGCCGGTTGGCCGGGAGCGGCTGAAGACCCTCCTTTGGGGCGACCGCGGCGAGGAGCAGGCCGCGGCCAGCCTGCGCCAGAGCCTCTATGAGCTGCCCGACCTGACAGCCGGCGTCGCGCCGGTGCTGACCGTCAGTCGCGACCATGTAGCGCCTGGCGGCAGCGAGCCGGGCGATCTTGCGCTTCTCGCGACGGCGGCTGCCAGCGGCGATATCGCCACCCTGACGGCGGCGCTTGGCCCAGACGTGACCCTCCTGAGCGGCCTTGACGGCGTGAGCCCAGACTTCGACGACTGGATGGCGGGCGAGCGTGTACGCTTGTGCGATCGGATCGTGGCTGCGGCGGTCGACGCCGGGACGCCGGCGCGCGACGCCGCCGATGTCCGCAGGTTGGCCGACGCCCCCTCGAACGGATCGACCCGCTGAACGAGCCGGTGGCGCGAATGGGAATTGCGGCCGATCACCAGGCCGGGGATCTCGCGAGCCTGCACCGTCGCTACCGCCGGTTTCAGACACGGCTGAAGGATGGACTAGGCGCCCAACCGATGTCGGCGCGCGTTGCCGCTTCAAGGTCGGTGACGCGCCTGCGACGCTGCGGCTCTCGGTCGGCAACCTGTTCGACAAGCTCGGCTGGCTTCGTGACCAACGCCCAGCGGCGGTTCAGCCTCAGCCTCACCGCCGACTTCTGAGCCTCAGGGCTTGGCGTCGAGGAAGCTGCGCACCAGGGCAATGGTCGCCTTGGGATTCTCCTCCATGATCCAGTGGCCGCTGTCGGGGACGACGCCAGGCGTCACGTTGGTGGCCGCGGCCCGCATCACCTCGGCCATGGTCAGGCC
>Ga0068864_100005597_pt1 | contig 10300 bp, 12 predicted proteins | sample KBSSwiS72_FD_66586 | JGI IMG/M metagenome (GOLD analysis project Ga0068864, IMG submission 66586) | Switchgrass rhizosphere microbial communities from Kellogg Biological Station, Michigan, USA - KBS Switchgrass S7-2 | ecosystem: Host-associated > Plants > Roots > Rhizosphere > Soil ...
ACCTTTATTCATCGGTTCGATTCCGATCGCCGCCTCCAGTTACACGCTTTACAAACAATAACTTACAGTCTCGAGAGTGATAGTGAGTTAACAGCATGGTCCAACACTGTGCCCAAAAGCGTGTCAGTGTAAAAACCATAGTTGCCCTCGCGCGCGTATGAGAGATAAGGTTTGAGAAACGCGTCCGAAGCGTCCGAGGAGGGTTAACTCAGTTCTCTTTCGTGAGTGCCGCCATTCTAAAACGAGCAGCCGTCCAGATCGCATCAAGTGCCGCGTCGTAGTCGGTTGTGAAACCCTGGTCGTTCACTTGAATGGAATACTTTGGCAGGATGGTTTGACCGGGATGCGCCCTAATGCTGATCGGTTCGTTGCGAAGCGCCATCTTCCAGACAGTGCCGGCGTCCAGATAGTTGTCGAGCGCCGAGTTTAGGTTACTACGGAATGGTCCGTCTTCGAGCGAAGCATTTGCCGCCTCAACTTTGAGCTTTGCGTCTACCAGCAACGCTGAATACTGGTCGTAGGCGCCGCCGACTTCTGCTGTAGCCTCGAGCTTCTTGAGCGCGTCAATTGCCGTCACTGATGCGGCTTTGCGCTGGCAGGAAAAACACGCTAGCAGCACGATGAGGATAAGATAAGGTGCTCGCGTAGTCATGTCGTCTTCAACTTCGGCCTCCCAGGACTATAGCTACTCTTTATGACAATCTGGAAGTCAACCCTTTTAGATCACGATGATCTAATGGTCTTCCTAAGATTGTTCAAAAACTGAGTGAGTGATTCAATGTTCGTCGCTTGAGCCTGTAAGTATCTACAAAGGTCAACAGCTCGCGAAACGGCTTCGGTAAGAACAATTGTTGGTGCGCCTTCAATTGGTGGGGCTTTAGCCAGTCTCAAAGATCTTCCAAGCATGTCCTCAAATTCAAACAACAGATTAGCCAACTCTGCGTCCATTAATGAACCAGATACATCCAACAGTGCAGTAAGTTTCTGCTGTGTTTCGCTTAGCACCGCGTAATCAAAATCCTCTTGTGTCGTTTGTTTCAATCGCAGTCTGTACTCGACACGAGTGCTTAGAGTTGACGGATCTAGGCCCTCCAAATTTCCGTGACTTACCACACTCGCTCTACCAAAATAATAAGTGTATTGCTCGTACTTCTCTTCAGTGAAACTGAATCCATAGCCGAGTACAGCAGCAAGAAAATCGTCTGCGACTGCGAATACTTTGGCCTTTACAAAATCCTTCGAGGAACGCCAGCGTTGTTCCTCCCGTTTTCTAATCAAGCGATCTACCAGGAAAACTGTTATCGCAATTCCAACGATTTCCGAAAGTAGATTTAACGCCAAATCATAAACCATGCCACGTACCGTTTAGGTGCCAACCATTTAGGTGCCAACCATTAAGAAGCCTTGAGGGCAACCTTAATTTTGAAACAGCGGAGGTTATTCCGCTTCCTTGGGAAAAGTCAACGCGCGTTCATGCGCTTACTTCGTGAGGTTCTGGTAGTCAATCAGCCCTCTTGGATTCAAGTCGAGATCATCATCTACGATCTCATTCATTTCGACATTCGCAAGGCGAGCATAGGCAAGGGTAGTTTCTAAAAACGGTTCTACCCGGTCGCGTTCATAGTTCGAGACGTGTTTGTGAGTGATTTTGAATCCTGTACGCTCTGCAAGCCGCTCTGCCATTTCCCTTTGAGACAAGCCAAGTGCCTCACGAATTTGCAATAGCTTTTCCCCTAAGCGTTTTGGTTTATTTCGTGGTGCTTGGCCCATGTTCTGAGGGAACGAGGGCGCTACTGAACACCCACATTCGGCAGCGCCCTTTTGGGCGTCGCCTCTTGGCCCCCTCACCAAGGCCCACGAACGACGCCCGTAGTCTCACCGTCTGGACGGGGAGTTGTGAGACTAGCCGCAAAGCAAGCGGATTTATAACTGCCGCCAAAGGGCGTCGCAACGCGGAATCAGAGATCGCACGATCCTGGTCATTGCCAAGATTTTTACAACTGCCAGCGAGCACACTGCATTCCTTCCGCCCGCTGGGCGGTTGTCACTTCATCGCACAAACAAAACTCCGTTATCGACCCACCAAACCCAAACTAATCAGAGTTAGGAGAATCGTGCTAACGGTGCTCGTGCTGCTACTCGTGTTTGTGGTCTGTGTTGGCGTTGGCGTCGGTTGAGGATCGGCCTTGCCCATCGTAGGAACTTCTCCGGCCAAAGTCGGAATACTAAGGGCAACTACCAAAGCCGCCGCCATTGCAAGTCGTTTCATGATCTGACCTCCAGTTGGGGATTGCCAAATTTTCTACATCGGCGGAACTAAAACAGAAGGAAAGATTCCTTGCAAGGAAATGGCGTTGGGCACTACTATCCCGGTCGCAGTCAAACTTTTTCCTCCCAACCCACTCGAAAGGTTTGTGTCCAATGCGGGCGACATTGGCGAAGCTGGATTCCTCTGACCTTACGCGCAATGAAAGCGCACGGCTCAGGTGCGAGGTGGCTTTAGAACTGAAAGACAGGGGCGAGTATGACCGGGCGCGAGACGTGATGCGCCCGTTCTGGCAGACTTTTGGCGAGCGGCCCGACACTGAGGGACTGTATCCCGAAATGACTGCCGAGCTACTGCTACACGTAGGCATCCTCACGCGATGGATAGGCAGCAAAAACCAGGTCAAAGAATCTTCGCAGATCGCCAGTGACCTCATAAGCGAAAGCATCACTTATTGGGAATCTCAAACAGACGCTTGGAAGGTAGCGGCAGCGAGAGCGGAACTGGCAATGTGTTATTGGCGCGAAGGCGCTTTGGATAATGCTCGCATAATGTTCACTGAGGCGTTGAAAAAATTGACCGCCGAGGGAAACACGCGAGCGAATGCTCTGTTAGGTTTGGCCGAAGTTGAGCGAGCTTCATCACGATATAATGATGCGATGGCGATCCTCACAAACAATGCTCGCCTATTCCAGAAGATCACAAACCACACAACCAAAGGCCACTATCACAATCAACGAGCGATGGTGCTGCGCAGTCTGGCAACCGCAGAGAAACGCAGCGATTATTTTGAGCAAGCTATTAAGGAATATCAACGAGCCGATCATCAATTCGAGCTTGCTCGCAACAGAGTCTATCGCGGCTATGTAAAGAACAACGTCGGATTTCTACTGCTCAAGTTAGCCCGTTTCAATATAGCAAGTGAATACCTCACGGAAGCACGGCGGCTTGCAGTCAACGCGAAGGATCGGATCTTAGTCGCGCAATTCGATGACTCCCTAGCAAAACTGTTCATTGCCACAGACGAACTAAAAGAAGCAGCAGCGGCAGCGCGCAGATCGATCAACGTGTTGGATAAGAGCGGCCATCAAAACACTTTGGCCGAGAGTCTAATCACTTACGGGATCATACTGGCGAGACTTCGCCACACCGATCAGGCGCAATTCAATTTCCAGCGAGCGATTGAACTGGCCCACAACGCGGGCGCTCTCAGTACCGCAGGGATAGCCGCTATCACGATGATTGAGGAAATAGACGATCTCTCTGCGGAGACTCTATCTCACGCATACGAGCAAGCAGGAGAATGGCTCTCAACCTGTCAAAGTCAGGAACTGTGGTATCGGTTCAAGGTCGCCGGGAAAAAGGTCGTCCGGGGATTGCGGGGCGAGAGTCAGGACGCGAGCGGGATTCTTTTCAATCAGCCGTGCGAGATGTCCAAAGAGGTATTACAGTTTGAACGACGCCTGATTAGTCAGGCATTGGCGGCAGCAAATGGCCGTATCAGTCACGCGGCGAAGTGGCTCACCATAGGTCGCCAAAAACTTGCTTACATCATCGAAACGCGGCATCCTGATTTACTGACAGAGCGGACGCCAGTTTATCGGCGCTCACGGAAGCGTGGTTAGTCTAGCTGGAGTCGCGAAGTATATTATTACCCAAGCCCGAACGGCACAGACAGTCAAACACAACAGTCAGTCAACTATATTATCCCCCTTGTTTGGGTATGCGAAGCTTGCAAATATCCTGGTTGAGAATCTGCCTCACGATGATCGCGATCTGTGGTTGGGCCATCGCGTGAACTAGATTTACGGTTTGGACATTTGAGAGCAGTCTAACGGCGGGGTCTAGCAGACGGACGCTTGCGCTTTTTGTCGGAATCGCTCTTTGCGTCGGAATCGCTCTTTGTTTGGATTACAATACCGGCCTCTGGCTGGTATTCATCATCCCGCCCACAGGATCTAACAGACGCGCCCTGAAGACCTTAGCGCGCCAATCCTAGATTTCCTCTTACTTCTTGTGTCGGTCAACCATCATTCCCGGATGACTGGCGAGCCACTCCAAGAACTTCCGATCCCACAACACGCCACTGAACTGATTATCTTTGGATCTGTTTGCGGTTAGCGCGGTAAATGATCGACGTTGCGGCTGGTTAAGGTTAAAGCATCTACGATTAAACTCCCGGTAGGCGTCATAGGCCAGAGCATCGGCGGCTTGTAGTGGCTTAAATCTTCTCTTAGACGCAAATGCTACCGAATCAAATCGTTCCCCGTAACTCCACGTCTTATCTTCTACCATGTTATCAAAGAGAGTTAATGCTTGTTCGCTGAACTTTTTTTGACGGTCGAATACAGAGGCTACAATTTCGCTAGTCGGCACTTCTGCCATCTCCATTAAGAGACCAATCTCCGCAAACACCCATTTCATACAAGCATAATATGGGTGTTCATAGTCGGGATACCGTCGCACTACGGCCTCATAGTCATCCAAGACGACACCAGCATAGAACGGCTCAATTCGAGGTCTGTCAGATATAACCTTCAACAGATTAACGACAAACACATCTCGTTCTTCGCGATGCTGCTTGAACTTCCTAAATTCGCCCTCTAAGGCGTTGCAGTCTGTCGCGTGAAATACCTTAATTCCGTGCGCATCCAGTACCTTCTGCCATGCCTCAGTAAAGTCAAGCCATACTTCTTCAGGAGCAAGGAATCCGGCCAGCACAAATATCTTCGAGTTGTCATGTATCCCGCTCTCATCAACGAAGAACTTGAACACAGCTAGATGTCTCGACTCGCTTGAATCAGGATGTAGTAGAGATCGGCTTAGCTCGCTAACATAGCGAACCGGATCGAAACCGCTCCCGGTCTTTGCTAACATTCACCCTCCTAACGAGGGCAATAGCATTCTCGACCCATTACGACTTATGAGTCAAGTATGTTATTACCCTAATTAGGGGGACAATTTAGTTGACTGACCGAATGGATCGACCCGTCACTGTTTGGAGTGCTTGTAAGCGTCTAACACTGGCTGTGTGAGTGCGTCAACAAGTTCGGGATCGGTTAATCTGCGATCCTCATACGGCCCTTCAATGAATGCTGTCGGATTCTCGCCATCAGTTTTTAGCTTAATGTCTGGTAGGCGTCGTTGGGCTTTCAACCTTTCGGATGAATCGTAGAGGCTAACAGTCCGCTCGGCGTGCCTAAGGTCCGGGTTAACTGAGTTCACGACTACTCTTATCTGCATTTCAGCAAATCCTGTTGCCCATTCACATCGGACAACAAATTTATCGGAACTCAGGATATTAACTTCTACTCGGTAGCCATGCGCGACTGCATTAAGTTCCCCTGCCCCCCCACGCTCAGCAAGTGTCTTTAGATCGCGAGCCATATAGTGGTATCCCAAACCTTTTACAGGTTCTAACTCTAAGTCTTCGGTAGGATCTATCATCATGGTCAGATTATCCAGCGACCGCTTGAAGAACTCAAGGGCGTGATTCGCTTGGGTAGTGCCTCAGTATGAAACATTTACGTGATGCAGCAAAGGTTTGTGGAATTTGCCCTGCCGCCCTCGAATAGATCAAATTGTCTATGACAATCTGGAAGTCACTTTCAGAGATTTGCAGGCAGTCTAATAACTAATTGAGAACTCTTTGAGGACTATTTAAAGGTGAAACCTTTATCGCTTACGCTCCCGCGGCCACCGTGCAAGAACCTCATCGAGCAATGTGCTATCTTGCTCTCCCGTCATTACCTGTAGGACGAGCTCAAGGAGAGCCGCTCTTTGCGGATCGTGCGGCCTCACGTTTTCGATATTTGGCTTCACGTCCCAAGAAAGGCGAGCGCCTCGCGAGAGAAGCGCTTTCGTTGTGCCCAGGATCTCTGAAGGCTCAGACGCAACGTGAGCAAGAAGGTAGAACTGAGCCTCTAGTCGGGTTGATTCAGCCAATGGCAATCTTATCGCCTTTTGAAGCTGTTTGTTCGCTTCTGTGCCATCGCCCTGGATAAACATTAGTTGCGCCAAGTTAAGCCTAAGGTAACCACTTGTAGGATTAAGTGCGATTGCAGTGAGATAAGCAGCGATGCACTCGCCGATCGACGCGCCGCTCAATTGAATGGCAAAGGCATGGTCTGCTTCAACCGCTGCCTGATCAGCCCCTTTCTCCCGAGCTCGCCGTAACAACTCGAGCGCTTCGGAGGCAGATCCGCTCGTTAAACCTAGATGGGCTCTGAATAATAAAAGTCGGCCGCTATCGGGGGTGTGCGCTATGCCGCTATCGAGCACGAGTGAGGACGCCCGTGGATCATTACGTTCTCTCAGTAAGAAACTTGCATAGTTCAACAGAGCTAACTCGTGCCCTGGGTCAACTTCAATCGCGCTGCGAAACAGATCTTCGGCTTCATCTTTGTTCCCCTGTTCCCACAAAAGAAATCCCAGGTTGTTTAACGCATTTGCGTGACGTGGGTCTAAGTCAAGAGCCCAGCGGTATTCGCGTTCGGCGCCTACTAAATCTTTCTTTAGTTCTTTAAGGAATGCGCCATAGTTTGAGTGTGTACTGGCGTCGTTAGGCTTTTCCCTCAACTGCACTTCATGATATTCGTCCGACTCGTCCGCTCGGACAAACGAGACGGCACGGACTCGATGACGTCCAGGACCAAACTGCTCGTCGAGTATTTGCATCAAGCCCGCCGGAAAGTCTGGCGTTGTCGAAAACGTCGGAACGAAAAAGTCTGGCGTTGTTGGAAGGAACCGGTGGTCGCCAACATTTTGTGCTTCACCCCCACCCTCACCCGTGAAACGGACGTGTCCGGTGAAGCATTCTAGGCTGACGGACTTTCGCGGGTCGCGGCTAGCCACTTCACGGTTGACTTCTGCGAGAGCGGAATACATTCGTTGCGGTTCAGGATCTAGTGCTGCAAGGGCGGCCAATCTCTTTCGCTCTGGTCGCGTTATCCACGCCCTTCCTGAACCGGAGACGAAGGTCCTCGGCTGCCTAGGTCGAGTTAGGTAAACCGACAACTTCTGAGCCGCAGTTGCGGCGCTAAGTCCGGAAAGCTGCTCGAAATTGCTAACGAGTGCGAACACTGGTTCAGTTCCAACGAATGCTCCGACGCTGAAAGAAAGTCTGTTGTCGGGAAGAGGATAAGCCGAGAGCCATTCATTTGCTTTCACTAGCTCATCGAGAAGACACTCGAAGGGATCATCGAGTTGAATCGAATTCATGCGTTCGGCCAGCCACTCACCCACAATTAGGTTATTAGTTAAGGCAACGCCAGCAAAGCAAACGGTCGCACTCCACCTGAACGTGTTCTTAAGAATGATCTTCTGAGTCGGAAAATCAAAAGGTTTACGGGTTGTCATGTTCGTGAGACAGTAATCAGCACTCTGGTAAATGCAGCGAGGCGTAACAACTGTCATGTTCAATGTCATTGCTTTCCGTCTGACGTTAAAACTGTGAGTGTGACGGGATTGTTTTTCGATGAGCTAACCTGAAACATTCAGTTGCTGATTGCCAACATTAACCTGTTGCGCGTTCTGAATAACCACAGGCGCATATCGTCTTAAATCTCTTAACTGTCGCAGCACACGTAGGAATTGCCGATTGTAACCATCGGCGAGTCTATGCGCTTGGTCTACTGCATCGGCTTCCAATTGATAAGGTGACTTCCACCAACTAATTCTTAACTCGTTCGGCGGCACCTTACCGATTCACCGGGTGAATCGCAGGTCGTCAAAGGAACTCAATGGAACGATGGAGAGTTCGGAAGCAGTCAGGGGTCGACGGTGCCGAACGTCGTAACCAAAGAGGCGCTTGCCTGCAACCTCGAGTAGAACAACCGTTCCGCCCCGATCCCACATCAAGTGTTCCTGAAAATCGGCTGTAGCTGGCGCCACGAAATCTGGCGAGACGTAGACCGTTGCACCGTCAATCTCGAGAACAACGTTGACGTCGAATCCGGCCTCCCGCGTTACGAGTGTTGCCATATGTTGCCTGTCTGGGCTCATCTTGCTTATCTCGGTGAGCGTTGCTACTGGGAAGATCGACCGAAATGCCAAGTAGCCTGCGGCGAGTAACATCACCGCAGCGATAACACTGATAATCACGAATGTGGTGGAACGCTTCATCTGCGACATCTCAGGCACCTAACGCTGCGCTTCAGCGGCTCACAACTTAACAAAAAAGCCACTCACCGGCGAGTCCGAGGCAAGCGCTTTGTTGGATGCGCGGCGATGTTGCCGGTCGAGATACTAAACCGCGGATACTTGCCGCACCTTACTTAACGAGTTTTATCGCCCTACGACAATGAGCAATCGTTTGCCAGGATGCAATTACGAAAACGAGAGGGCTCAGTCTTTTTCTCCCAAAAGATTCCAAGCGTTAGCGTGATCGACTGTTTCATCACATGCGAATACTGCAACTCAACGATACTCAGTTTCAGCCACGATAGCGCCGCGTCTTGAATCAGCAACTGCTCAAGTATGGGCGCTCCTCCATAACCTAGTTCATTCCGCAACGACGCCAACCGAAGCCGCCAACACTCCTTTACTCCGTGGACACCAGGGGAGTTTTCAATAACCGCGCGCTCAGCATATTGTGCGGCGCTCAATACATCTCGCCACAATTCGAGGCTCTTGTTTCCGTTCAGCAGTTCAGCCAAAGCAGCGACATCCTCCGGGCGTGGATTCCCTTTGTTGGTCTTGTCGAGTAGAGTCCGAAACTTTGCGCGGGTCTCTTCGATTTTTGCTGTGGCCGTTTCAAGGTCTGGCGGCATTGCGTTTGCGCCTCCATTGTCTTTTGTGAGTGTGAAAACCAGCGGTCAAAAGGGTGGCCCAAGCCTGGGGAAGCGGCTATACCTTCAATTCGGGAACTCTTCTCTTTTGTTCTAACTCTAACTCGGCTAACTGCATTTCCATTTTGCGCATTTCGGCTAAGTCTGTTGCCATTTGGGGATTGGTTGTTTCGAGTATATGCAGGGTAGATAAATAAATCTCATTAATCCGTTTTACGTTATCTGAGGCGAGTTGGACTATGGCGATTAGTTCTTCAACGTGCTCTGCGTGTTTTACTGAAGTATAGGTAGCACAAAGGGAGTGGAATCTTTCGATTTGCGCGTCCCACACTTCTGCTTGTTCTTGGATAGTCTTCGCTAACCTTCTTACATCAGCAACGAGGGCTGTGTTGTTTTCCTCATGTTTTGTGGGTTGGGGTTGGGTTGCTTTTTCAGTCGCGATGATTGTAAACCTGGCTGCGCTTAATCTAGTCTCGGAATTCTTAGCATTAAAATTGGATATGACTTGGAATAGTTGGTCTCGTCTTTGGAAGAATTCAAGCCGTTTAGATTTCTTATAGTTCTTAGCAGCTATCACACAACTAATCGCCGCGACGACAAAACTGAGTGCGGCAACTATTACAGCGACAACGGCTGTTTTCATGGCCCATAACCTATCATAAAAGATTAAGAAAACCGCCCCATAACTTTCGTTACAAAGCGGTTTCCCAGTCTGGGCCTACCCCTTAAGCTTCACCCGCGGGAAAGATCGACTTCCCGGCAGGGGGGTGATTATAGCCTCCGCTGCATTTTATCCGACCACACCATCAGCGCGAACTTTCTGCCTCACTACGCGCATGGCGATACGCAGCCTCATCTCTCTTTGAGCTTGGCCAGAGCATCACTTATCGCAGCATTATCGTCAGTACGTTCTTGCTCCTGCGCTTGGTAACCTGATTCCTGTTCCTTTACTTTCTGACGTAACAGCCGCTCGCGGTACTGTTGATTGGCGGTTGTCATGTCAACTTCTAGATCCTCGGCAAGCAAAGGCAGTTCTTCAATGGCACATTCTAGTACAAGGATGTCCCCATGAACGCTCGCCGCCCTATTCGATACCGTCCTCCTGGCCCATTCCCTATTGAAAAGCGCCACCCACTCAGGGGTGGGCGCGCCAGAAAGTTGGAAGGGAAATTTTTTGGAATGTCTTCTGGAGCCATCACGCACCTGGGCCTGTTCTGGGTTGGCAATAATTGTGATGTCTTGGAAA
>Ga0068864_100005604_pt1 | contig 10294 bp, 8 predicted proteins | sample KBSSwiS72_FD_66586 | JGI IMG/M metagenome (GOLD analysis project Ga0068864, IMG submission 66586) | Switchgrass rhizosphere microbial communities from Kellogg Biological Station, Michigan, USA - KBS Switchgrass S7-2 | ecosystem: Host-associated > Plants > Roots > Rhizosphere > Soil ...
GCAGTATCCCCACCTTATAATCATCGATTATATCATCGGACGGGAAATCGAAATCGGGCACGCGTTGGGCCAGTTAGCCGAACGAAGTCATGATTTCGGCGTCGCTGTTCGCGTCCTGCTGATCGAGCGGCAGCGTTGGGATCGAGGTAGCCTTCAACTTAATGAAAGCGAGGGGCGAAAAGCTATCGAGACCACTGATGGAAGGGCAGACTGGTTCAAGCGAATGCAGATAATGGCCGACGACAGCTTGGCATCGGAAGAATTACGTTTTGAAGATGGTGTGATTGAGCTGGTTGGGCTCTCATGTGATGATATCATTGCAATGATAAAGCAAAGAGCAGATGAAGAATCTTTATCGTTAAATTTCTCAGATGATTACATTTTAAAAATGCTAAATCAGATCGATGCTACGGGAACGCCCCTATTCGCCCTCCTATTGTACGAAGCCCTGAAAGACGGACAGATTGAGTCGGGATGGAGTAGGTCGGATCTACTGGAACACGCTTACGGGGAGCATTGCCGAAAACGGTGGCGTAAGGATTGGGGCGAACGGCCAAAGTTAGAAGAGCCACATATCGGGCTGATACTGGCGCTCCTAGCCACAACCATTCGCTACATAGACAAAAACGAGGTAGAAGCATCAACTGGTGAGGTGATTAGCCCAAAAGATGTGCAACATGCACTTGCCTTTACCGATGGTCCTATCGATGGCGGCGAATTAAGTGTAGGAACAATTATTCCAGCACTTGAACCAGACATCTTGGGAGAATGGTTTGTACTGAATGCTTTCATAAAAAACCCCGCATCAGTCGATATTGCTGACCTCGCTTGGCAGACATCTCCGTCGGCAATGCTTGAGTTCATATTTAGGATAATGCAGGATTTTCCCAATCACAGTGCGACACTGGGGCTTATCGACTTCGAGCCAACCGAAGAAAATGCCAAGAAAGTATATCGAGAAAATTCTGGCGCATTTGTTCATCACATTCTTTTTGTCAAGGAAGAACCTTCTCAGAATCTCGTTGATAATTTAATCAATTTTGCTGATAGAACAGATGATTACAATGCAACTTTAATTGCTATTTGCTTGATTGCGATGCGACTAGATGATGCTTCTGTAGCAGAAGCAATCGAATGTCTCCGATATGCCGTCTCAAAAGGCAATCATGTGGCAATGATGAACTTGAGAAGGTGCTATTTAGACGGAATTGGTGTTGACAGGAATGAGTTCAAGGCCGCCGTTCTGCTCGTAATGGCTGCGAATGCAGGAGATTTAGACGCAAAAGAACGAGCTGTCTCTGAGACGCAGGGCATACTACCTATTGCCGGGTCACTATTCCTAACTGGAATATCGCTCGAAGATTTATAAGTCGGTTGCAATATTAAAATGTTCAAAAGCCTTTGATTTAGAGAGAATAATTTTTTTCCCATTAAGGATAACGATTTGTCGTCCAGTTTGACGATCAAACAGCTGAGCAACTTCATCCGGCGTCATCAAGGGCGTCGTATGAATTCCCTCATTCTGCGTCTGCGTCGAACTTGATCCAGATGTTGCGCTATCACCCGTTTGGATCGTCTCGCCGCCCGATTGGCCATCCTGAACGGAGCGGCTTTCGGACGCAGCGGTGGCACTGGCTCCGGCCCGCGACAGGAAAGGCACCAGTCCCGATCCGCCTTCTGTGGCCCCTATGCGGCTGAGGTCCGCCATGCCCTGTGTGCCTTCGGTCGTTCCGGTGTTACGGCTCCATCCTGACTGCTCGCTTCGACTCTGACTCTTGGAAATGCCCGTGTTCGTCGCCTCCGACGATCCGGCAGTCTCGCGGATAACTTCCGTTTGGCCGAGGCGCTTCGAAATCCATTCGAGCGTCGTCATGTCGGAATTGGCGAAGAACTGGAGAACGCCTGCATTGCCGAGAAACGTTTCCCAACTCTCCTTATAGTGCCGCTTCAACTGCCCAAGGTCTTGCAGGATCGTCCACAGCTTGACGCCGTATCCGGCCATCAGGCCCGCAGCTTTTTCAATTACCTCCATGCGCCCGATGGCCGCAAACTCGTCGAGCACGAACAGGCAGGGATGGCCGCATTTCGGCTGCGTCAGTCCCTGCTCTTCCATCCGGAAAAGGATCAGGTTGAGGACCAGCCTTAGAAATCGCGCGTGGGTCGGCACGAACCGCGCGGGCAGGCAGAGATAGACCGACAGTCCATATGGCGCATTCTTCAGCCGGTCGATATTGAGCCGCTTGAGCTTGCCGCCTTGCAGGCTCCGCCGCATCCACGGACTACCGATCCATTTGATATTGCGGCGGGCGGTGGACAGCACGCTGCCGCGCTCGTTCTCGCCCATGTCGCGGATCGAGTTTGCTGCGCCGACGATTTCGTCGGCAACCGCTTCATTCTCGCTTTCGAATTTCGCCATGCAACCCCACAGCGCATCAAATGGCGATAGGACCGCCGCATCCGCACCTTTCTGCGCAAACTCAATCTCGTTTAGATAGGCGGCCTGATCCGGATCGCCTTTAATAAGTAGCTGGCGCACGCGGACCAGCGAGCGTCGCTCGCCAGTCTCCGTCGCCGCGACATACAGCACGACCGCCTCGAATATCTGGCGGGCGCTCTCGTTCCAGTGAATGTCTTTCCCGTCGCCCGATCCGATCATCACCGCATCGCCGATGGCGGCGGCGAGATCGATGGCGTCGTCATCTTCTGCGTCGATCAGATCGAGCGGGTTGAAACTGCCGCGCAGATTATCCGGCACATCGGCGCAGCCGTTCGGATCGAGTACGATCACCTCATGGCCATCTACCGCGGCACGGATGGCAGCGGTGTGGGTTGCATTCTCGCCCTTCGGGTCGAGCACGACGCAGGAGCCCGTCCACCGCCGCAAATTGGGCAGGATCATCGAAACGCCCTTGCCGCCGCGCGATCCAGCCACCGTCACCATATGACGGTCGTCGATATATCCGACCTCGCGACCTTGATCGTCGAGGCCGAGCAGGATCATGCCCGACCGCCAAAGCGGCGCATCGCAGCGCCAGCTAGCGGTCCCAAGAAGAGCGCCTTTGTTGCTGGGTTCGGCACGCCACGGGGAAAATCGTCGAATAGCGACATGCTGTATTCCCGATACGAAAAGTCCGGCGTCTCGCTGGGAGACCCCGGACCAAGAAGATTAAACGGTCAATGCTTGGGCAGCGCGGGCACGCCGTTTCGGCGCTGATCTTCGCGGACGACAAATATCACAGGGTCTTCGACACCCGACATCAGCTCGCGTACCCGCGCTCCCACATCGCCGCGAGAGAGTTCGTCGCTCTCGGCGATCATAGAACGGCGGTCTTCATGCGCGGATTCGCAAGCCTCGGGGCTGCCGAGGCCGCAGAACAAATCCTTGATGCCGATGACGACCGAACGCCCGCCATTCGTTGCTTCGATCAGGCGCTGCCGGAACTCTTGGGCGAGCGTCTCAAGCTGGATCGCCGCCTGCGCGATCATGTTGGCCCGTTGATAGAGCGAGGTGTAGGCCTGAACGACCCGCTCGCGGTCAGCCTGTACTTGCGCGAGTTGACGCTGGTAGGCGATCTCGGCTTTCGCCGCGCCGCTACGTTCGGCCTGCGCGATGACGGCGCGATACTGTGCTTCGTTCAGAACATGCTCACTGGGATCGCGACCGAGCCGGCCGTTCATGATCCCGAGTTCGACATGCGCCTCGACATTCGCGAGCAGATCGGACGGGCGCAGACCAGGCTTGAGAACGATTTCGCCGACACCGACGAGCATGACGAAGCCGAGGCTTGCACCGCCGACATATCCGACGAGCTGGCGGAAGCGACCGCTTTTGATCTGCACCGAATTTCGCGGCGGAGCGCTGGCAGGCGCGCTCTGCGGCGGCGGAGCCGAAGGCTTGATCGGCTCCATGGGCGGAAGTTGAGGCTGGGACATGGCACTCTCCGAAAATGACGCAAAGGGCAAAATTGCCCGCGTCAATTTCCGCGCTACCTCGGCCGCCCAGCCGCTTCGGGGGGATAGACTTGAATTCCGCGACTCACACGAAGCCGATGTGACTCCCGGTTTTCAATCAAGTGCCAATGCGTTAGAACAGAAAAAGAACGAAAGGCGCCTTGAATGTCCATGACAGACCAGCATCGTCGCGAGCTTGCCAGGTTGATCGACAAGGAAGCGACATTGCGCAAAGAACTCCAGCGGCACGAATCCGATGCGGCGAAAGCGAATGAGAGCGCCCATCGCTACGCGGACCAGGGGCGTAGAGCGTCAAGCCTGTCGTCGCTGCAAAGCGCAGTGCGCTCAAGCCAGCGTGAAAATGACAAGGCCATTCAGGCGGGGAAGAAAGCGGCGGACGTTACCAAGAAGCTGGCTGATAACGCGCGCGATCAGGCCAACCGCCGTCGATCTCTGGAATCTTCAGAAAAATCCGACCGGCAGGCGCAGGATCGGGAAACAGATCGACGGAGGCAGGCAGAAAAGGCGCATGCACGCGAGATCGCCCGGCTCTCATCACCGACCGTGCATTATGTGCATATCAAGCCGCCCGAACCCGAAAAACTGCGTGTCCTGTATCTAACCGCAAATCCCGGATTGGATCTACGCACCGAGACAGAGGTGCGGCAGGTACAGCAAGCGCTTCGAGGCGCGAAATACCGCGATCTCGTCACGATCGAGCAGCGCCCCGCCGCGACCTTCCAGGACTTGCTCGATGGACTCAACGATGTGCGTCCGCACGTTATTCACTTTTCAGGCCATGCAGGCGGAGCGAGCGTGCTCATGGACACGGGCGCGATCGACGGTGGAGCAGGCCAACAGGTGCCCTTCGACCTGTTGGTCAAGGCGCTCGATGCAACGGACAGCCCGCCTACGCTGCTAGTCCTGAACGCCTGCGACACGTTGAACGGTGCAGAGATCATCTTGCCTGCCGTGCCTGTCGTAATCGCGATGTCCGACAACGTACTGGACGTTGCAGCCATCCTGTTCGCCCAGCAATTTTATGCGGCGCTTGCTGGGGGCCAATCTGTCGGGAGCGCGATGAAGCAGGCGAAAGTGGTAGTCGAGGCAGCATTGATCGATGACGACGCTTCGGAGTTACCCCAAATCACGGCACGGGACGACGTGAATGTCGGCACACTGGTTCTGGTAAAGCCTGAAGGGTAAGGTGATCGCTAACGTTAACCGCAAGATGTGCGTGGTAGTACCACGCCTATCTTGGCAAGGGAGACGCTGCGCTCTCCCGTTGCATCCCTCTAGCCATTGGCGCTTCACCGGCATCGAGCCGGTCACGAGCCATCGGTGAGCACGCCGTAGCTCCCCAAACCCCATCGACAATGGAGCCTTCGTGCTCCCTCTGAACCCATGACCAATGGGCGTCCCTGCCCCTTGGAACCCAGCTGCCTCCGGCGATGAGGAATGTATATTTGTCACAAACTATGACCAATGCGCTCAAGCAATCTTGTTCGTCTATACGTTTAAATTCGCAAAATACGCGAATTTGAACGTATATAACTATTGACCGATAGGGTGCTTCTGTGTTTTCCTATCTGCGTGAATTTACGAATTTGGTGAAATGGCGCAGATAGAACAAAATGGCGTTTTGCTACCTAAAGGCCGCGCCCAACTTGTTAGGGTCCTGTCAGCGGCCGGTGATGTCATCCATGTTGATGACGTGGCGGTCACGCTAAATCTCGACCGGACTGCGGCCGCCCAACGCCTTTCGCGTTGGACAGAGCAGGGTTGGCTTCGCCGTGTAGGTCGGGGCGCATATGTCGCAGCGTCAATGGACACGATGGGGGCCAAGCAGGTTCTCGACGACCCATGGGTGCTGGTGCCTGCCCTTTATGCTCCGGCATATATCGGTGGTCGCACGGCCGCCGAGCTATGGGACCTCACCGAGCAGATATTCAAGGACGTTTTCGTGATGACAGCACAGGCCATTCGCGAAAAGCGCCAAGAACGCCATGGCGTCACTTTCACACTCAAACACATCGACGAGAGGAAGCTTTTCGGTACCAAAACAGTGTGGCGGCATCATACCCGCGTGTTGGTGTCCGACGTCCATCGCACCATGATCGACATGCTTGACGACCCTGCGATTGGCGGCGGTATTCAGCACGTCGCCGATTGTCTAACGAATTACCTTCGTCGAAACGACCGCGATAACAAGAAGCTTATCGAATATGGCGCACGGCTCGGAAACGGCGCGGTGTTCAAGAGGCTTGGCTTTCTCTCCGAACGCCTGCCAGACGCAGTGGATCTCGTCCAACTTTGCCAACAACATTTAAGTGGGGGTCACGCAAAGCTTGAGCCAACACAGGACTCACCCTGCATCATCTCGCGGTGGCGGCTACGGGTTCCGCAGAGCTGGGCAGCAGGTGCAACCATATGATTGAAAAGCGCGAAATTCTTGCGATAGCCGAGCAAACCTCGTTGACCCCGCACGTCGTCGAAAAGGACTACGTTCTTGGCTGGATGCTCGCCGGCATTTTCGGCCACGAGGAGCTTGCGGACAATTGGGTGTTTAAAGGTGGAACGTGCCTCAAAAAATGCTTCTTCGAGACCTACCGCTTTTCCGAGGACCTCGACTTCACGCTACTTAAGCGCGAGCATCTGGACGCCGAATTTTTAAAAGGCGCTTTCGCAGAAATCGGCGAGTGGATTTATGAACAGACCGGCATCGAAGTTCCGGCCGACAAGCAGGACTTCGAGTTCGTCGAGAACAAACTCGGTGGTATCTCGTGCCAAGGCAAAATCAGCTACAAAGGTCCAGTATCGTCAACCCACGGTCTGCCGCGTATAAAGCTCGATCTGACGGCAGACGAGCGCGTTGTCTTGCCGCCTGTACGCGCGGAAATCTTCCACCCCTATACTGATGCGCCGGAAGACGGCATCGAAGTGCTGGCGTACGATTACGTCGAGGCCTTTGCCGAGAAGTTCAGGGCACTCGCAGAGCGGACGCGGCCTCGCGACCTCTACGACGTTGTACATCTCTACCGAAACATCGACGCGCGGCCTCAGCCTATGCAGTTTGTCGAAGTCCTTCGCGCGAAGTGTGAGTTCAAGGGCATCGACCTTCCCCGCATCGCCGACCTCCAGCCCCATCGCGCCGATCTTGAGGCGGGCTGGAGGCATATGCTTGACCATCAACTTCCTGCGCTCTTGCCCGTCGATATGTTCTGGGACGCATTGCCGGAAATCTTCGCTTGGCTTGAAGGGGCGGTGACGCCGGTGTTAGCCCCCATGGCCATGGGGGCTAGCGATGCTCTTATTCGTGAACGCATTATCAACTTGCCCGCTGGCGGACGCGCGCAGAGCCATATCGAACTGATACGCTTCGCAGCTGCAAACCGGCTCCTCGTCGAAATTGATTATCGGGATAAGGAAGGAAACCGCTCGACCAGATCGATTGAAGCTTACTCCCTCCGGCGCTCGCGCGCAGGCGACGTGCTGCTGATGGCCGTGCGTTCCGACAATGGCCAGTCCCGTAGCTATTTGGTAGATAGCATCCTCGGCGTCAGGTCCACGCAGACTCCGTTTTCGCCGCGTTACCCTATCGAACTCACCCCTTCCGGCGCGCAGAGTATTCTCGCGGCGAGTAGATCGGGTTCATCGTCAGGGGGACTCGGCATTCGACGTGCGCCGACCATTCGCCCTGCATCGCGCACCTCGCGGAGCACGTTTGCCGCATCGAACGGACCCACCTACGTATTCAAATGTCCAGTCTGCGGTAAGTCCTTCAATAAGAAGACCTACGATTCATCGCTCAACAAGCATAAGAACAACCGCACCGGTTATGATTGTTACGGAACTTACGGCCATTACGTAAAGACGAAATATTAGCGTTGCACTAAAGCAAACTAGTCTATGCTACTTCCATTAACAGGATCGAAAAGATGGACAAGGTTTTCCTAAAAAGGAATTGATATTGAGGATTTGAATGGGACAGTCAGTCTCTCGCTAAAAGGCACACGAAGCTACCTTTGCTCCAAACGGCAATTTGCAACTGATGCGTTTGCGAAACGACTTATGCCCATGGTATCCTTCTGGTTTTGAGGGGGTGGGAGGTGGTTCTCAGAAAAGCGCAGGGCGCACTAAAAAATGATGAGAAGCGTATCGTGAAAGCGCTTCTGGCCAAAGGCTGGCGTAATCAAGATATTCAAGCTCTGCTCAATATCGGCCGCGAAGCGACTATCAATAGTGCCCGCATCACCGAGGTTAAGGTCAATGCCGCGCAACGCGTTGCCAGCGACGAGGAAGTCGCATTCTTCCAGATCAGGAAAAATTCGTACGATCAGAAAACAGGTCTTAATCTCTTCGACCACGAACGCCTTATTCGGGCGCGGGAGGCTATGATCCTTGCCGTGGAAATTTTCAATAGCCCCTCACTCCGGTTCAAAACCGAAGTCTTCGCCATGCTCGTGAATGTGGCATGGACCTACCTTTTGCACGAATTTTTTAGCCGCAAAGGCATAAAACTCGTTGGCAATGACGGACGATCATTGCTTCTCAGCCAGATGATCGAGCGGCAAGATTGCCCGCTGTCTACCGGCGTTAAGAGCAACCTGCGCTCGATGAAAATTCTGCGGGACGATGTTGAGCACAAGCTGCTCGGGAAGGCGGACGCGAAGTGGCTATCTCTTTTTCAAGCATGTTGCCTGAACTTCGATAAGGTCATGTGCGAGCTATTCGGAAAACGCCTGTCTCTGGCCCATGACCTGTCATTCGCCCTTCAATTCTCCCGCGTCGGCTTCGATCAGGTGCAGACGCTTAACAAATACGAGATCCCCGAGTACATCGAGGCGCTGGACGCGCGCCTGTCCGGCGGAATGACCGAAGAAGAGTTGAACGACCTCGAATACAGGTTCCGAGTGATCTATACGCTCGATGCCGCGTCAAAATCGCGTGCCCACATGGAATTTGTCAGGCCGGACTCTGCCGAAGGCAAGGACATTCGCAACGTTCTCGTCCAGCATAAGCTGGCCGACGAGCTTTATCCCCACAAGCCGTCAAGCGTATGTGCTCTCGTAACCGAACAAGCCAGAAAAGCTTTCACCCTCCACAATCACACGCAGGCATGGAGGAAACTCAAGGTACGACCGCAAAACGGCGCAAAACAGCCCTCGAATACCCAGCGGGATCACTGCATCTATCACGCCGCCCACCGCGACTACACATATTCCGATAAGTGGGTGGCGCACCTTGTCGAGCTGGTAGGCGACGACCAGCAATTCGCGGAGTTGAAGGATTTCAAGATATGAGATTCAACGCGCCGGACAGACAGCACACACCGATTTTTGGCGGCGTATATGGATGAACTTGAATATCACGCAGCCGTCGAAAATGATCTACGGTTTAAAAAACTTCCCGATATGCGCTTTCTCAAACGCCATATTCTAACGTCGGACCATCATGATTTTATCGGAAGAGTTTATGATCTGGGGATTGTGGCCTATCATTTCGATTCATATGCCGATCTGGCCAAACATGAAGATTGCAAATATGCTTTCGATATCGACGGGGTTGTCCATCTTCTCGCTCGAAGGGTAGAGTCGTTGAACCTTGCGGGCGACATGCTGTGGCCCGATCCCTTTCCAACTGCAAAAGCCTTGCCCATTTCGCGCTTCGAATGGCTGACGGCCGCCGCCGATGTCTTCCTGACGCGCTTTATCTCAGTTGTAGATTGCTCGCTACAGCTGGTGAATGCTGTGTTTGAAACTGGCCTTCCCTCCGTTGATTGTAAGATAAAAAAGCTGAAGAAGGCAGGAGTTTCGCAGGTTGTCATCGACCTTTTGGGCACCATGCTCGATGAGCAAGCGCACTTAAGGGGCGAGCGCAACGCCAGAATTCACGAAGGTATTGAACGACACTTCACCCGTGATGATCAGACCTTCAAGATTGCGGCTTTAATGGAAAAAGGCCGAGGGATAACGGGGATCGACCAGACCGGCCGTACAATAAACGTGGATCGCTATTTCCGCGAAGGGCTGGTCGGACTTCAAAAAGAGTTTAATCGTTCGACGCGAAAGCTCGTCCGCCAGATGGACGCACTCTATGACGAGCTTTGGGAAGAGTTCGAGGCTCGGTTCGGCCCGAGGATCGCGGCAGCGACCCACGGCTTGAATGCCGGCGCTTCCAAAAAGCGATAGTTCGAAGAATGTTGCCCTATAGAAGAGTTATCGGCTCTCGATGCATAAGGGCGATCCGCTGCGCGGTCGGGCTTTAGGCTTTGCCCCGAGCTTCCGCTTGCAGCGGCGATCTCGTCCCATGCGGGTTACAATCCCTGTCGCGGCTGGGGACC
>Ga0068864_100005605_pt1 | contig 10293 bp, 7 predicted proteins | sample KBSSwiS72_FD_66586 | JGI IMG/M metagenome (GOLD analysis project Ga0068864, IMG submission 66586) | Switchgrass rhizosphere microbial communities from Kellogg Biological Station, Michigan, USA - KBS Switchgrass S7-2 | ecosystem: Host-associated > Plants > Roots > Rhizosphere > Soil ...
CTACACTAAAAGAAAATCCATGACATATGATGTGATTGTCCTTGGGAGCGGTCCCGGGGGTTACTCAGCCGCCATTCGTGCGGGGCAGTACGGCCTGAAGGTCGCGGTAGTTGAAAAAGACGCGAAACTGGGCGGCGCTTGCCTACATGTGGGCTGCATACCGACCAAATCTTTCCTGCATACGGCCGACGTTTGGGAGCATTTCCAGAACTCGGTTGAAGACGGCATCCGTTGCGAAAATCCGCGCCTGGATTTCCCGTTGGTCCTCGAGCGTAAGAATAAGATTGTCGCCAAGCACGCCAAGGGCGTCGACTTCCTGATGAAGAAGAACAAGGTGGACGTCATCAAGGGTTTCGGCCGCCTGGCGGGTCCCGGGAAGCTGGAAGTTACCTCCGACACCGGCACGCAGATCGTTGAATTCAAGAACATCGTGCTGGCTACGGGCTCGGAGGCGCGCATGCTCCCCGGGCTGAAGCCGGATGCTAAGCGAATCCTCACCAATATCGAAATCCTGGATCTGAATTACGTTCCGAAGTCGCTGGCGGTTTTGGGTGCGGGCGCCGTCGGCGTCGAGTTCGCGTCTTGCTTCCATCGCTTCGGATCCAAGGTCAGCGTGTTTGAAATGTTGCCGCGCATTGTCCCGGTCGAGGATGAAGATGTCTCCAAGGACCTGGAACGCTACTTCAAAAAGAGCGGTATCCGCGTCGAAACCGGCGCCAAGGTGAGCAACGTTCAGACTACCGATACCGGCGTGCGTTTCACGGCGACTCTCGCGAACGGCAAAGATGAAACGGTGGAAGCCGAGGCGCTGCTGGTGGCCATCGGGCGCAAGCCGAACACCGACAACATTGGCCTCGAAGGCACCCGCGTTGAACTCGACCGGGGTTTCATCAAAGTGGACCCGTTCCAGCGTACCGGCGAGCCGGGTGTTTACGCAATCGGCGATATCGTCGCGGGAACGCCGCAGCTGGCGCACGTGGCAACGGCCGAAGGCATGGTCGCGATTGCGCACATCGCCGGCAAACCGGTGACTCCAGTCAACAAAAACCGCATCCCCGGGGCAACCTACACCGAGCCAGGCATCGGCAGCGTGGGTCTTACCGAAGCGCAGGCGCGCGCGGCCGGCCACAACATCAGAGTTGGTAAGTTCCCCTTCGCGGCCAATAGCAAGGCCAGCATCCTGGGCCAGCACGACGGCTTCGTCAAGATTGTCGCCGATGCCAAGTATGGCGAAATCTTAGGCGTACATATCATTGGTCCGGAAGCTTTCGAGCTGATCGGCGAAGGTGTTCTGGCCATGGAAGCCGAAGCCACGGTGGAAACGCTGCGGCACACCATTCACGCGCATCCCACCATCTACGAAGCCGTGGGCGAGGCGTTCAACGCAGTGTACGGGCAAGCCCTCAATGCCTGAGCTGGTAACAGCCGCGGCGGCCTGCGAGCTGCGCAATCTGGGTAGCATGCGCTATTCCGAGGCGTTCGCATTGCAGCAGCATTTCGTGGAGCGCCGCAAGCGCGGCGAGATTCCCGATCAACTGTTGATCGTCGAACATCCACATGTGATCACCATGGGCCGCACCGGCCATGACGAGAATCTGTTGTGCGCGCCGGAGTTGCTCGACCGCGCGGGCATTGAGTTTCATCGTACGGATCGCGGCGGCGACGTCACTTATCATGGGCCCGGACAGATCGTCGGTTATCCCATCTTCGATTTGCGAGAATGGAAGCGCGACGTCATGGCCTACGTGCGCGCGCTCGAACAGGTACTGATCGACGCGCTGGCGGAGTTTGGGATTTCGGCGGGGCGCGAGGCGGGCGCCACTGGCGTGTGGACCGAGCAGGGCAAGATCGCGGCGATCGGCGTACACATCAGCCGCTGGGTCACGTCCCACGGTTTCGCGCTGAACGTCGACACGGACTTGGATTATTTCCGGTACATCGTACCGTGTGGTTTAACAAAGCCGGTGACCTCGATGCAGGCACTGGGGTGCCAGGCCGATCGCGAGCAGGTTGTCGCCGCCGTCGCCCGCAGTTTCGCGCGAGTGTTCGACAGGGAATTGGAGAATTACCGGGAAGTGGAGAAAATATGATTGACGTCATCATGCCCCAAATGGGCGAGAGCATTGTCGAAGGAACTCTGACCAAGTGGTTGAAGAAGCCCGGCGAGACTGTCGAGCGTGATGAACCGCTATTCGAGATCTCGACCGACAAAGTAGATACCGAGATTCCTTCCCCGGTGGCCGGCACCCTAGGCGAGATTCTGGTTCAGGAAGGCACTACGGTTGGCATCAACACCGTGGTGGGAAGGATCAACGATGGTGCCGGCGCGCCCGCCGCTAACGGGGCGCCTGCTTCCGCACCGCCGCCTGTTGCCAAACCTGCTGCGGCACCCGCTCCGCCGGCTCCCGCCGCTCCCACGCCCGTAGCGCCGCCTCCCACTGCTGCCGTAAACGCTCAACCCGCCCCGCCGTCCGAGGAAACTGCGGGGCCACTGTCGCCTCTGGTGCGCAAGATGGCGCGCGAGAATGGGATCGACTTGGGTCAGGTGAGAGGAACGGGCGCCGGCGGCCGCATCACGAAACAGGATCTAGAAGCGTACATCGACGGCCGTTCCGCTGCGCCCGCCCAAGCCGCGCCTGCGCAACCGTCATATACAGCGCCACCACCGCCGCAAGCTGCCTCTAACCCAGCACCTCAGTCGGCGATGGTTCAACAAGCCCCGCCCGCGCAACAAGCTCCACCTCCGCCGCGCACGCAGGCCGTCGCGCCGGTCCAGGAGCAGGCTCATTTCCGTGGCGAAGCACCAGCCGCCCGCGTCGAGCCTATGAGCGTCATGCGCCAGAAGATCGCCGAGCACATGGTCTTCAGCAAGCGCACGTCGGCGCACGTGACCACCGTACACAAGGTGGACATGACCCGCATCGCGAAAATGCGCGATCGCGTGAAGGGCGAATTCCAGGCGCGCCACGGCTTCAGCCTGACCTTCTTGCCGTTCGTGATGCGCGCCACCACCGCGGCGCTGCAGACCTACCCGCTGCTCAATAGCTCCATCGACGGCACCAACATCATCTTCCACCGCGATATCAATCTGGGCATGGCGGTAGCGCTCGAAAACGGCTTGATCGTACCGGTGATTCGCAACGCCGACGAAAAGAACGTGGTCGGGCTGCAGAGATCCATCGCCGATTTGGCTTCTCGCGCACGTTCGCGCCAGCTCCGGCCGGATGAAGTGCAGGCGGGGACTTTCTCCATTACCAACTTCGGCAGCTTCGGCAGCGTTTTCGCCACGCCCGTCATCAATCAGCCGCAGGTGGCGATTTTGGGTGTGGGGACGGTTGAGAAGGTTCCGGTGGTGGTTGACGACGCCATTGCCATCCGCTCGGTGTGCTACCTGGCGCTGACCTTCGACCATCGCCTGATTGACGGCGCTCTGGGCGATCAGTTCACGCAGAAGGTGAAGTCGATCCTGGAAAACTGGAGCGAGGAAGTCCTTTAGCAGGCAGCTCCTGCGAATCGCCCGCTCGCGGATCGCCCTCCCGCAAATCGTTAGTTTGTAGTGCAGGCGCGCGCACGAAGCCGAGCTTCTGAGCGCGCCAGAGCCACAACCTCGGAAAAAACCCTTGACAGCGGCTGCATGTAATGCTAAATATTTAGCATAAAGATGCTAAAAATATAGCATGATTACTCTCAGCCGCAGGGAACGTCAGATTCTAGATATTCTGTATGCCCGGGGGCGGGCCACCGCCGCCGAAATCCTCGGATCGCTTCCCGATCCTCCCAGCTATTCCGCGACCCGTGCCCTGCTGAAAGTCCTCGAACAGAAAGGGCATGTGCGCCACGAAGAAGACGGGCCGCGCTATGTATTCTTCCCGCGGGTGTCGCGCCAGCGAGCGAGTGTGGCTGCTTTGCGCCACGTCCTGAATACATTCTTCGATGGCTCCGCAGTCGCCGCTGCCACGGCGTTGGTGGACGGCTCGGCGTCGAAATTATCCACGGAAGAACTCGATCGTTTGGAAGTTCTTATTGAGCGGGCACGAAAGGAAGGCAAGTGATAAATCTCATAGTCGAAATTGCAGTGCGGGCTACCGTCGTCCTGGGCCTGGCTTGGCTTGCGACGGTGCTATTGCGGCGTTCTTCCGCGGACGTTCGGAGCAGAATATGGCAGACAGCATTGGCCGCCACCGCGCTTTTGTTCATTCCCGTTCCAGTGCCGGACGCATTTCAAATGCCGACTACGGCTCTGGCGGACGCGGCGGGCGCTTCCAACGGCTCGGCGGCTTCGCTGCCGATTCTGCTGACTATATGGATGATCGGGATCGCGATGGTGCTGGGCCGTTTGGGGGTCAGCCTGGCGGTCCTCATTCGGCTTACTCGGTCGGCATCGTATTTCCGGGGACCTGACGTCCGCCTGAGCAGCGCCCTCATGACACCGATCACATGGGGCGTAGTTCGTCCGGTGATTCTGCTGCCAGCTTACCTGCTGGAATGGCCGGCAGAGAAGTACGCTGCAATGGTCCGTCACGAACAGGCGCACATCGACCGGCAGGATTGGTTGTGGCAGACCTTTGCGGAGTGCCTGACCGCGGTGCTTTGGTTTCATCCGTTGGTATGGCTGGCTGCTGCACGCTTACGATCTGAAGCTGAGCATGCCGCCGACGATCGTGTTCTCACGGTCGGGACAGGCGCCAGTAGTTATGCGCAGCAGTTGCTGGACATCGCCCGGCGATTGAAGCAGCATCCTCCCCACGCCGCCGTCGCAATGATTCGCCGGCCCCGGGCTTTAGAATCGCGGATTGCGGCGATTCTGGATCCCTCACGCCCTCGAACGGGCGCTGGGATCGGGGCGCGGCTGACGGTAATGTTGACCACGGCCTGCTTGCTGCTCTTCCTGGCCGCGTGTCAAAGTGCGCGGATCTACAAGGTTGCGCAAGTGCAAACGCCGCCAAAAGTAGTTTCCAAAGTGGAGCCCAACTACACGGATGACGCACGCACCGCAAAGATCCAAGGGCCCGTGGTCCTGTCCCTAGTGATTGATCCGCAGGGCCGGCCATGGAATATCCGGGTCACCAAGTCTTTAGACAAAGGATTGGACCAGGAGGCCATCGCCGCTATCGAGAAATGGCATTTTGCACCGGGCGTCAAAGACGGCAAACCAGTGCGAGTGGCGGCCACCATTCAGGTCAACTTCCGCCTTCGCTAGGCGACACTGCTTCGGCTAGCGTTCGTCTCCGCGCTATTGCTTCTTAGCGGGCGCGGCAGCGGGAGGCGCTGCAGTTTTGGGGGCTGCCGCTGGAGGCGGAGTGGCTGCCGGACGATTCGCGGGCGGTGCTGCCGGACGCGCTGCGCCGGGTGCAGCGGTAGGCGTCGCCGTGAACACCGTCTTATCGTACAGATCGATCACTTCCTTGGTGATGTCGACGGTATTCGACGCGTAGAGGACAGGTGTATTCTGGCTGCTTACATCCAGCACGATTGCAAAGCCGTTTTGCTGGGCATATTTGTCGATCACGGCCATCATCTTCTGGCCCAACGTGCCCACCACTTTCTGCTGCTCCTGCTCCAGTTCGGCCTGCGCGTCTTCGAGTTCGCGATTGTAACTCTTGGTCTTGGTGTCGATGTTACGCGTGAGGTCTTCCTTGGCGCTGTCGGAGAGCGTATTGCCGCCGCGCTGCAAGCGTTCCTGCAGGTCCTTGATTTCAGCCTGCTTGCCGTCCAGTTCCTTCTTGCGTGGACTCAGCTTGACCTCCAGATCCGCCGCGGCTTTCTGGCCTTCCTTGGTGGCCGCGAGCGCGGCCTGGATCTGAATCACCGCCACTTTAGTCGGAGGGGCGGACGCGGCCGCCGGAGCCGCAGCCGGAGCTTGCGCCAGTGCTATTCCCGCGCTCAGCAACGTCATCGCAATCAAATTCTTAGTCACAGCCAAACTCCTGAAATAATTTTCTCTTATGCTAGCACGTACGGTCATCCGCTTAGAACGTCCGGCCCACGGTAAAGCGGAACATAGTGCGCTTCTCCTGATATGGGATCAATTGGCCAACCTGCGCCAATCCGTTCAGGAACGACGCCTCGTTGGGGAAGAAGCTGCGGTCCGTCACGATCGGCGCCTGAACATACCGGTTTACAATCCACGGGTTATAGGCCCAATAAATCCGGAAGGGGGCGTTCACCACTGGCATCAAGACCTGCAATTCCAGTCCCGTAGATGCCCGAATCGGCTGCGTTCCAGCCGCGATCACTGCTTTGGCGGGGAAGCTGGCGCTCGGGAATTCGTTATTCAATTGGGTAATTCGTTCCGGATTGATATTCAGCTGGTTAGTGTTCAGCAGGCGATTCAGACCCGCGTCGAAGAACGCCGCCAAAGTGACCGGCCCGAAAATCGGGATGCGGTATTCGACGTTCGCCACCAGCGAGGTGTCGCCGCCCGGCGTAACCAGTTGGTAGGAAGGAACCGCTTTGCTGGCCGGCACAAATACCGGAAATCCGCTGCTATTGATAATCCGCTGCTGGCGGGGGGTGCCGTCGTTGTTGAGCAGCGGAATGTTGGCTTCTATCGGTACGAACGCGATGGGGGTGATCGAATAGAATTCGAACCCGCGGACATCGTTTTCGCCGCCCATATAAAAGCGATTGAAAGGAGCAGCCGTCTTGCCGCCAAAGCCGGTGATGTAACGCCCCGAGAAGTGCAAGCCGATCACGTGGGTTTTGCCGAAACCGCGGCGGAAATACTTGGCATCGATCACCGGTTCGATTTGGTTGACATTGCCGCCCAGGACACTTCCCGTGAATTGAATCGAAGCCGAAAGCTCCTTGCCGGCCGTCGGCGTGATGGGATGGTTCACCGTGTTGTAAGTGAAGCTAGGGGTGATAGACGAGGACCTGATTCCATCCAACTGATTCGGCCCGTTAATATTCAGGAAGTTCAGGTAGGTGTAATACGAGGTTGCCGCGGGAGTCAACGTATTCACGCTCTGGACGCTATAACCGTAGCTGAGGCCCAGCCGGGCAAAGCTGCGCTTCAGAGGATAGCTCACGAAGGCAGTGAAGCCCTTGGAATTGCTCGTATAATTCAGCAGATTATTCGAGCCCAGCTGGGCAAAAAGCCCGGTGAGGTCGGTACCGGAAAGGATGGAAGCCTGGCGCGCCTGATTGTAGTCGAAGCGCGAGAAGAATACGGTAAAGCCAGCCTGCAGTGGCTTATCGAACAAGTACGGTTCGGTGAATCCCAGGGTCACGTTGTCCTGGATCGTGCCAAGCGTGGCTTGCAGGCTGAGCGTCTCGCCCAGCCCGACTAGGTTGTTGGTGGAGTAGCCGAAGCCCAGGAAGCTGCCGGAGATTCCGGAGACGCCGCCATTGAGCTGAATGGAATTCTTGCCGCGTTCCTTCACTTTAAGCGTGAGGTCCACTGTGTTGGTCTTGGTATCGCGCTTCACGTCGGCCGCGTCCTCAGCCTTCAGTGCATCGAAGTATCCAAGCTGGTTCAGTCGCAGGATGCTGAGTTCCCACAAGCGGGTGTTATAGACGTCGCCTTCGTCGATCAGCAGTTCGCGGCGAATCACTTTGTCGCGAGTGGTGGTGTTGCCGGAAAAATCGATGCGACGTACAAAGAACTGTTTGCCTTCGTCGAAGTTGAGCGTCAGGTCGACCTTGTCGGTGCCCGGCACCGTCTGGATGTCAGGCTCGGACACGAAATCGATGTAGCCGAACTGCCCATATAACTTACGCAGATCCTCGAAGCCCTTGCGCAGCTTAGCGGTCGAGAACACTTCGCCTTGCTGCATCCCGAAGATTGGGCGCATCAGGGTTTCCGGCGTGCGGAAAAGTTTAACCCCAACGAAATTGATGGTATTCAGGCGGTACAGGCGGCCTTCTTCGATGGTGAGCCGGATATTCGCGGATTTGCCGGGCTTGTTGGGGTGAATCAACGGCAGCTTAAATTTACCGCCGCCCACATCGACGATATCCACGGTGTGTTCCGTGACGCGCGCCTGAAAGTAGCCGTTGTCTTTGTAGAACATCTCGATCCGCTCTTGATCTTCGTCGAGCTTGGTCGAGTCATAGGTGGAAGGGAATATGTTCTCGAAGAATATGGACTTAGGAATCCCAAAGGGCCGCAGGTTTTTCATGGCCCGCCGTATGATAAGGGCCTTGTAGGTCTCATTGCCCATAAAGCTGATGGTGCCGACTTTCACCTTGGGACCTTCGTCGATCTTGAAAGTCAATTCCAGCGAAGAAGGCGGCACCTGGCGCAAGTCCGCTTCCACGGTTGCAAATTGCCGCCCGCGTTCAGCCAGGTAATCCTGCAGCACGTTGCGCGCGCGCTGCACCTTGTTGGGATCGTACTGCGACTCGACGCTCAAGCCGACTTTGCGTTCTTTGAAGCGGTCCAGGATCTCGGAATTCGTGACGGACTTGTTGCCGTCATATTTGATGGCGCGAATCACTCTGCGTTCGGCCATAATGAAGCGCAGAATCCATCCGGTTTTGCCGGCTTCGCGTTCCACCCGTATATCGTCGAAGCGGCCGGTGTTCCATAAGGCCATAAAGTCGCGATGTATGGATTCTTCGTCCAGCTTATCGCCGCGCTTGGTGAAAATGAGCGCGCGCAACGTGTCTTGCGGAACCCGGCGCACGCCCCGGAATTCGATGGACTCCACAACGTCCTCAAAAGCCTGCGGGGTTTCCACTGCGGGCTTGGCGGGCTGCGGAGCCGGGGGCTGCCCGGCGGCAGGCGGAGGTTGCCCTGCGGGAGGAGTGGGAGCGGGCTTGGGGGGCTCAGTCGCTTCCGGGATGGTTTCAAAAGGATTGTTCTTGGGAGGTTGCGTGGCCGGAGGCTTCGCGGGCGCGGGCTGCGGGGCTTGGCCGGCGGGCGCCGCAGGTTGTCCCGGGGGAGCTGGAGTTTGAGCCAGTATTGGAATCGAACCGAGCAAGGTTGCCGCGAACAAACGCAGGCATCCTAGCCTGAACACTTTCATCTAGTCCGAGTTCCTTTCCACGCTGTTCCCCTTCTGACGTTGGCCCGTCAACGGGGGTTTCATTCAACCGTAGTCTGACTGCCATCCGTAACTGCTAGTGGGATTTGCAGCGCAAGGTTGTCCCGTCGGACCGGTGTGATCGCGAAGATTTTAGTTTAGCGCACTTCAGACAGGTTCCGGCAAGTTTCGGTGAGCCTACGCTCTGAAGGATTTGGGGCCCTGCCGCCGGCGGAGCAAGTTGACGCCGGGCCCGGAACTATTCCTCGCCGCGATGAGTTGGACCGCCCGCAGACACGCCGACGGTTTCGTCCGCAGCTTCGGCTTCGGAATGGCCATCTTCCTTGGGGGTGTAGTAGGAATGATAGTAAGTGTACTTACTGTACAGCTCGCCGCGGCGTGCTCCGTTCACAAGAATCCCCAGAACATTGTTGTTGCAGAGCGATTGTGTGGCGCGCGTAACCGAGTCGATGGTCGTGTGGCCAATGCGGACTACCAGCAAGGTGCCATGGCATAATGTGCCCAGCAAGCTGGCATCCGCCGCGAACAGCAGTGGGGGACTGTCGAGAATGATCCAGTTGAACAGCTCCGGCAGCCGGTCCATCATCACCTTGACCTCCGGCAAATTGAGCAGTTCGAGTGGGTTGATGACCGCTTCGCCGGCTGGCATGATGTACAAATTCGTACCCGCGATCTTGCGCATGGCCTGATGCAGTTGGCACTTGCCCATCAGGTAGTCGGTGATGCCGGGGCTTCGATCCACGCCAAACAGGGTATGCACAATGGGACGGCGGAAATCGAAATCTGCCAACAGCGTAGTGTTCCCCGCCAGATGGGCTTCCGCCAGCGCGAGATTGGCGGCGGAAAGCGATTTGCCTTCGGCGGGCGACGCGCTGGTGATCACGATCGAATGAATCGGCTGCAGCGTCTTCAGGTGATTGAGGCGCGTGCGCAAGGTGCGGAACTCTTCCATGGGCGCCTCGTGGGGGCGCGATACGTCGATCAGCAAGGAGTCAGTGGCCGCGCGGAACGGGACTTCCTGCACCAACTCGAGCAGTCCGTTAAAATTAGTGACTCCCGGCTCGAGTACTGACGCGCTCGTAACCGGCGCTGAGGCCGGCCGCTGAACCGGCGGGGACACAACTCCAGATTGCTCGGCGCGGCGCAAGGCATCATGAACTCGACTCATTCGCTTCTTCTCCCCACCACTAGTTAAAAGTCGTTACAAAATTTCGTTACAAATATCGACGCAAGTATCGTCACAAATATCGCCACAATCGTCGGCCGGTTTAGACTTTGCTCACGTAGTAGTAGACTACTGAGC
>Ga0068864_100005613_pt1 | contig 10283 bp, 8 predicted proteins | sample KBSSwiS72_FD_66586 | JGI IMG/M metagenome (GOLD analysis project Ga0068864, IMG submission 66586) | Switchgrass rhizosphere microbial communities from Kellogg Biological Station, Michigan, USA - KBS Switchgrass S7-2 | ecosystem: Host-associated > Plants > Roots > Rhizosphere > Soil ...
GCGCCGCTCGTGTTCGCGACGCTGACGGTCGGCATCGCGAAGATGGGTGACATTCGGACGGTCGGACGAATCGGCACGAAGGCGCTCGGCTGGTTCCTGTTCGCATCGCTCGTCTCGTTGACGCTCGGGCTCGTGCTCGTAGACCTGCTCGAGCCCGGCAAGGCGATGCACCTCGCGATTCCGGCCGGCGACGCTGCGACCGGGCTCAAGCCCGGCGGCCTCTCGCTCGAAGACTTCATCGCGCACACGATCCCGACCAGCGTCATCGACGCGATGGCGCGCAACGAGATCCTCCAGATCGTCGTCTTCTCGGTGTTTTTCGGCATTGCGATGACCGCGCTCGGCGAACGCACCAAGGTCGTGCTCGACGGTCTCGAAGGCGTTTCGCTGATCATGTTGCGTGTGACGGGCTACGTGATGCTCTTCGCGCCGCTCGCCGTATTCGGCGCGCTCGCGAGCACGGTCGCGCAGGAAGGGCTCGGCGTCATCAAGGTGTACGGGCTGTTCGTGGGCGAGTTCTATCTCGGCATCTTCCTCTTGTGGGTCGTGCTGACGTTTCTCGGCTCGTTGTTCGTCGGGCCCCGCGCGGTCGAGCTCGTGAGGCGCGTGCGCGAGCCCGTGGTGCTCGCATTCTCGACCGCGAGCTCCGAAGCGGCCTATCCGAAGACGCTCGAGGAGCTCGAGAGATTCGGTGTCAGCAATCGCATTGCGAGCTTCGTGCTGCCGGTCGGCTACTCGTTCAACCTCGACGGCTCGATGATGTATTGCACGTTCGCGGTGATGTTCATCGCGCAGGTTTACGGCATCGACATCTCGATCGGTCAGCAGATCGTGATGGTCGCGATCCTGATGCTCACGTCGAAGGGCATGGCGGGCGTGCCGCGCGCATCGCTCGTCGTGATCGCCGCAACGCTCGCGCAGTTCGACATACCGGCGGCCGGCCTCGTGCTGCTGCTCGGCGTCGATCACTTCCTCGACATGGGCCGCTCCGCCACCAACGTCGTCGGCAACAGCATCGCGACCGCCGTGGTCGCGCGCTGGGAAGGCGAGCTCGGACGCGCCGACAAGCCCGTGCCGGCTCCGATAAGCGCTCCGGACGCCGCGGGAAACTAGAAACGCGCGGCCGCGTGCGCGACGTCGGCTACGGGTGCAGAAACTTGCGCGCGCGGCCGAGCGCCATCAAAGGGAAGTAGTGCCGATAGAGGTTGTAGTTCAGCATGAAGCCGCGCTGCAGCTCCGTGCCTTGCGCGATTCGCTCGCGCGTGCGTTCGTCGCGAAAGTCCATTCGCGCGCCGAAGCCGTAGCCCGGGAAGCCCGTGCCGGTGTAGTACGGCTCGTCCCAGGTGCCGTCGTCGCGCTGGCTCCCGACTAGAAACGCGACGCCCTGCCGGATCTCGCGCTCGTGTGCGCGGTCGCCGGTCGCGATGAGCGCGAGCAGCGCCCACGCGGTCTGCGACGCTGTGCTCGGGCCGCGCCCGCGCAGCGCGTCGTCCATGTACGACGCGCAGGTCTCGCCCCAGCCGCCGTCCTCATTCTGGCGAGCGCGAAGCCAGTCCGCCGCGCGGCGCACGAAGTCCTGCGACATGTCCTCGCCGAGCGCCGCGAGCGCCGGCAGCACGGCGGCGGTGCCGTAGATGTGATTGACACCCCAGCGGCCGAACCAGCTGCCGTCGGTTTCCTGCTCGGAGCGCAGGAATTCATAACCGCGCTTGACCGCGCGATGGTGGCGGTCGAAGCCGAGCGCGCCGAGCGCTTCGAGCACGTGAGCGGTGACGTCCGCCGACGGCGGATCGAGTGCCTCGCCGAAGTCGCAGAACGGGATCTTGGTGATGATCTTCCAGTCGTTGTCTTTGTCGAAGGCCGCCCAGCCCCCGTTGCTCGATTGCATCGCGAGCGTCCAGCCGAGCGCGCGGTCGATCGTTGCACGGATCCGCGGTTGGTCGAGCAGCGCGCGCGGCAATCGCGCGAGCATCATCAACGCGACGGCAGTGTCGTCGATGTCGGGGTAATGAAGGTTGGCGCGCTCGAACGCCCAGCCGCTCGGCTCGACGCCTTTGACCTTCTTCGCCCAGTCCCCGTGGTAGCGGACCTCGTTGGATAGCACCCAATCGAGTGCCTGTTGCATGGCGGGTGTGAACTCGCGATCGCAGTCCTGCATCGCGAGCAGCGTCAGCAGCGTGTCCCAGACCGGCGACTCGCTCGCTTGGATGTGCAGCGTGCCGCCGCGCTCGTATGCGAAGTGCGAGTCGAGCGCCGCGAGCCCCTTCGCCATCACAGGGTGATTGAGCTCGTAGCCCTCGACGTTGAGCGCCATGAGGCTGTAAATCCACGGCGGTTGAATGCCGCCCCAGACGCCGTCCGCGTCTTGGTGGCGCACGATCCAGCCGACGCACGCGTTGATCGCGGTCTCTCGGAACGGCGTGAGGCCGATCTTTTGATACAGATGCAGCACGCGATCGGAAAGCAGGAACAATCTCCGCCAAGAGAGCCGCGATCCGCGCCGCGGCAATCGGTAGTCCATCTTGTCGCGGCCGTCGGGGAACAGCTCGTCGAGGCGCCGGTCGGGCGGCAGCGGCCGCACGGCCCGACGCGCAGACAGCACGGCGAGCGGCATCAGCGTCGTGCGCGCCCAGCTCGCGAAGTTGTAAATGTTGAATGGATACCAGCGCGGAGTCGCGATGACCTCGGGCGGCAAGTTCGGCGTCGCGCTCCACGGCCACTCGCCGAGCAGCGCGAGCCAGTACTTCGTGAACACGCGCGCCTGCGATAGGCCGCCATGCTCTAGGATCCAGCGCCGCGCGCTCACGAGCGGCGGCGAGTCGGGGCTCATCCCGACGCAGCGCAGCGCCGCATAGCACTCGACCGTGCTGTTGATGTCGCCGTTCGGCGCGCGGTAGTAGCTCTCCCAAGAGCCGTCCGGACGCTGAGCGTTGAGCAGCGTGCCTACGAGGTCCACCTCGCGCGGATGCCGGATGCCGAGGAAGTGCATCGCGAGCAGCCACTCCGCCTCCATGCAGTAGCTCGACTCGAGCATCCCGACCCAATAGCCCTCGGGCCGCTGATCGCGGTCGAGCCAATCCGTGGCCTTGTGAATGGCCGCGGCGAGCTGATCAAAGGAGTCTTGGAGGAGTCTCGGAGCGGACGCGGCCAAAGGTTTACCGGCTGGCGTGCGTTATTGCAGCCGCGGATTATCGCACAGCCGCCGCCGGCGTCGCTGACGGGCCGGTAGACTGGCCGGGCTCCTGCGCCGGACGGCCCGTTGCGCGCCTCCCCGGGATCGAAGAGCATCGAGCCCGTGCTTGGGTTACGAGCCCCGTCGATGCGAGCTTTCCGCACGCTTGTCCTGGCCGCCGCCGCGGCCCTGTCCGTTGCGTGCGCGGTCACGACGGCGGACGGCACGCGACTCGGTCTCACGTCGAGCGAGTTTCGCGCCTATGTCGAGCGAGTGTTTCGCGATCAGAACAAGGTCTCGAGCGATCTCGCATTCGCGCTCGACGACGCGACGGCTTCGGGTGGCTCCGCGCCGCCCGCGCTCACGGCTGCGGAGGACGCGCTACTGAAAGCCTGCGCCGGGCTGAACGAGCTCGCGACGTCGCGTCGCGACCAAGCAGATCTCGGTGTCCGCAAGAGCGCTACCGCGGCACGCAGCGCGCCGGATTGCGAGCGCGCGACGCAGGCGGCGCAAACGGCGATGCGGGAGCACCCGCGCTAGCGAGTGCGGACGCGAGATAGACGAGCTTGGTCTAGAGGCCCGGCGGCAGGAGCCGGCCGACGGCGATCAGCTGCTCTTGATAATACGGAGCGTCGATCCGCGCGACGCTGACCTGCCGCCCCGTATCGGGTGCGTGCACGAACAGGCCGTCGCCGAGATAGATGCCGACGTGCGAGAGCTTGGCCTGGTCCTGGAAGAAGAAGAGATCGCCCGCGGTTGCGTCCGCGAGCGCGATCTTGTGCGCTGCTCTGAACTGATCCGCGGGCGTGCGGGGTATCGGGTAGCCCGCAAGGTCGTACGCGTAAAACGCGAGGCCACTGCTATCGAACCCCTGCACTGGATTGGTCCCGCCGAGCCGGTAGCGCGCGCCAACCATGTCGGCCGCGAGATTAGCGACGGCGCCTCCGAGGTTCAGGACCGGCTTGTCTTCCGTGGTCGCCGCTCGCGGCGCGACGACCGGAGCCGGCGCCGACTCGGTCGACGGCGTGGTCGCGCAACCCGCGGCCAGCACCGCGATCGCGAGCAACGCAACAATGGATCGGAAGACCTTTGACGACATGGTTGTCAGTTTGGACGGCGGCAACTGAATCGCGCCTGAACGCGCTCAGCGCGAGCGGTCTTGAGGCGCGTCGCCCGCTCGGACGCTCAGCCGTCTAGCCAGGGCGGCGTCGGTAGACCCTTCGAGCGCAGGAACGTGGGGTTGTAGAGCTTCGACTGATAACGGGAGCCCGAGTCGCAGAGGATCGTGACGATCGTTTTTCCGGGCCCGAGCTCGCGCGCGAGCCGGATCGCGCCCGCGACGTTGATCCCCGTCGAGCCGCCGAGCAGCAAGCCCTCGGTCTGCACGAGGTCGAAGCAGATCGGCACCATCTCCTCGTCCGGAATCTGAAACGCGTCGTCGATCTTCGCGCCCGAGAGATTGCCGGTCACACGGCCCTGGCCTATGCCCTCGCTGATCGAGCTGCCGCTGCCTTTGAGCTCGCCGGTCTTGATCCAGCTGTAGATCGACGCGCCCATCGGATCGGCCGCGGCCGTCACGACGCCTGGGTTCTTGTGCTTCAGGAACTCGCTCACGCCCGCGAGCGTGCCGCCCGTGCCGACGGCGCACGTGAAGCCGTCGATCTTGCCGTCCGTCTGCTGCCAGATCTCGGGGCCGGTGCTCTGCGTGTGGCCGTCGCGGTTCGCGGTGTTGTCCCACTGATTCGCGTACAGCACGCCGTGCGGCTCTTTGGCCGCGAGCTCGTCCGCGGTGCGCTTCGCGATGTGCACGTAGTTGTTCGGATCCTTGTACGGCACCGCGGGCACTTCGCGCAGCTCGGCGCCGCAGACACGAAGCGCATCCTTCTTCTCTTGCGACTGCGTGTTCGGCATCAGGATCAGCGTGCGATACCCGCGCGAATTGCCGACGAGCGCGAGGCCGATCCCCGTGTTGCCGGCCGTGCCTTCCACGATCAGGCCGCCGCGCTCGATCACGCCGCGTCGCTCGCCGTCGAGCACCATGTACTTCGCCGCACGATCCTTGACCGAGCCGCCCGGATTCAGGAACTCGGCTTTGCCGAGGATCGTGCACCCGGTGAGCTCGGAGGCTTTGCGTAATTTGATCAGCGGCGTATTGCCGACTGCATCGACGAAGTCGGAGCGAATTTCCATCCTAGAAAGCTTGCGCGTTCAGCTACCGTTCAGCGCGCCTACTGCACGGTGATCGTGATCTTTTCTGAACGAACCGGCGGCTGATGGGGGATATGGTTCGCATCACCGAGCACGAGCTGCAACGTGTGCTGCCCTGGCGGCAAGGTGAGCTCGACCTCGGTCTGCCCCGCGCCGAAATGCCGATGCTTGTCGTCGTTCGGGATCGGCAGATTGTCGGGCGGCAGATCGCTGTCGATCAGCAGATGGTGGTGCCCCGTGTTCGCGTTCGTCACGCCGGCAGGCGCGACGCCCATTCCTTTGAGGCCGAAACGCACGGTGAACGGCGAGGTCACTTTGGCGCCATTCTGCGGCGCGATGAAATAGACCATCGCGCCCGCGGGCGATGCCGTGCGAGGCAATGCGGCGGCCGGCGCTGGAGCGGCGTTTTGGGCGTGACTCAGCGCGGGAAGAAACAATAGAAGCAGGCTGCAAATCGGTGCTATCGTTCTCATGCGCGTCGCCCCTAGTCGATTGTTGTGAGTGTGCTCGTGCGAGCGGCACATAGTATCAGGTGCCACCCCGGTCAACGTCACCGGCGCCCTGGGCGTTATGGAATGTTTTCGGCTGCGCCGCCCGCTCGACGCGTAAAGTGAACTTAGCGCGACCGTCGAGTAACTAAAGGTGAAGCCCACTCCGACACAGCGAACGACCTCGACTGAGATCGAGGGAGGACAATCATGGAAGTGAAGGTCATGCGCTCGGTGCTCACAGGCGCCGCGCTGCTCGCATTAATTGCCTGCAGCAGTCAGCAAACCGTCGGTCCGCAGGGAAGCAGCGCCAGCATCCCCATGCCGAGCGGCGGCTCGAGTGGTGGGCAGCAGTCCTCTTCCGGCGGCTCGCAGGGTTCGAAGTCTTCATCGAGCGGTGGCCAGTCGGGCGGCGGCTCGCAGTCTTCAGCGGGAGGCTCGTCCGGATCGCAGGGCGGCTCGTCGGGATCGCAGGGCGGCTCGTCCGGATCGCAAGGCGGTTCCTCAGGCGCACAGGGCGGCTCTTCGGGAGGTGGCTCGCAGGCCGGGGGTTCGTCCCGGTCCTCGGGTGGCTCGTCCGGATCGCAGGGCGGCTCGTCCGGGTCACAGGGTGGTTCTTCCGGCTCACAGGGCGGCTCTTCCGGCGGCGGCTCTCAGGCGGGCGGTTCCCGCTCCGCGGGCTCGGGCGGCACCGTAGGCTCGGCCGGCTCCGCGGCCGGTCAGGGTGGCTCGCCGTTCCCGACCAGCTCCGCCCAAGGCGGCGGCTCGGCCGGCTCGAGCGGCGCCCAGGGCGGCACGCAAGGCTCGGGTGGCGCAGGCTCGCAGAGCTCGACGTTCCCGACCGGGAGCATCGGCGGTATCGGCGGAGCGCAGAACCCGTTCCCAACGGATAGCTCCGGCGGTGGCGCCGCCGGCGGCAGCCAGGCCGGTAAGTCCGGCGGATCGCAAGGCGGCGCGAGCGGCGGACAAGGCGGCGGAGCCCAGAGCGGCGGTGCACAAGGCGGCGGCTCGAGCGGTGCGGCGGGCGGCACGCAAGCCGGCGGCGGCTCGAGCGGCGCGGGCGGTTCGGGTTCGCCCGGCTCCGGTGGCACGGTCGGTGCTGCCGGCTCGGCGGGCGGTCAAGGCGGCTCGGCATTTCCGACCAGCGCCGGCAACGGCGGTGGCGCGGCCTCCGCGGGTGGCGGTGCGGCCGGCGGCGGTGGCGCCGGTGGCAACGGCGCGGCCGGCGGTGCAGCGGGCGGCGGCTCCGGTGGCGCCGGCGGCGACAGTCCGTTCGGCGGCGCTCAGGCTGGGAATGGCGGCGGCAGTGCCGCGGGCCAGGAATTCGATAAGTCGCTCGGTGGCTTCGACGCGCGCATGGGCAAGGAGCAAGAGGCCGTCGCGCGCGCCGGCGGCGGCACCGCAGCGGATCAGGTGCTCAAAGAGGCCGGCCAGGGCGGCGGCGGTGACGCAGCCGCCGGTGCGCCAGGCGGTGGAGCAGCCGGTGGAACGGCTAGCACGGGCAGCGGCGGGTCAGGGCAGGGCGGGGAGGCCGGCAATGGTTCCGCCGGCGGCTCGAGTGCCGCCGTCGGCGGGCAACAGGGCGGCGGCGCGACCGGCGCGAACAAAAACCGCGACGACGCGGGTCCCGATAAGACCGCGGCAACGGTGCAGGGCTGCAACGATACAGATAAGGTCGCGCGCCAGCTTTGCGAGGCGGCGACCGCGGAAAACGATCCGTTCCTCCGTGCTTCGCTCTGGGAAGAATATAACCAGTACAAGAAGATCGTTGCGCGCCAGTAGGCGCACCGAGGGTCCGATATGCGCCGCGTCGCGATAGGTTTTGTCGCAGGGTTGTCATTCATCGCGGGCTGCACGAGCACCGAAGTGCTCGTCGCGCACGCGGTTCCGCTCGAGAAGAACACCACCGAGATCGCCGAGACTCAGCTGCTCGACGTCGGCGTCACCGTGTTCGACTCGGGAGTGCCGGAGGGAGAGGTCGACAAAGACGTCCTCGAGCATCTGATCAAGGAAGGCACGTTCGTCCAGATCCGCAGGAGCGAGGCTATTTACATGGCCGTCTTGCTCCGCAACACGCTCCAGAAGAGCGCGAACTGGGGCACCGTGTGGGTCACGCCGAAGGATTCGACGGCCGCGGATCTCAGCGTCGACGGCAAGATCCTGCATTCCGATGGCGATTACTTCCAGCTGCACGTCAAAGCGACCGATGCGACGGGGAAAACTTGGGTCGACAAGACGTACCAGATGTCGACGGCCGCCGGCGCGTTCAATCGCCAGCGTTATCCCGACCTCGATCCATACCAGGACGTTTTCAACGAGGTCTCGAACGATCTCGCGAAAGCGCGCAAGAGCCTGTCCGCGAAAGAGACCCAGACGATTCGAACCACCGCGGGGCTGCGCTACGCCGCCGACCTGGCCCCCGACGCGTTCAACGGTTACGTCGCCGACAACAAGGGGCAGTACAAGATCAATCGACTGCCGGCCGACGGCGATCCGATGTACGACCGCACGCAGCGCGTGCGCCAGCGCGAGCGGTTGTTCCTCGATACGATCGACGAGCACTACGACCAGTTCTACAAGGACTCGAGCACGCCCTACAACGGCTGGCGCGAGAACGCGCGCGAGGAGGCGATCGAGGTCAAGGAGCTGACCAAGTCCGCGCACTGGCGCACCGGCATGGGCGTTGCGTCGATCCTCGCTTCGATCGTCTACGGCAGCAGTCACGGCGGCGAGTTCACCGAGCGCATGCTGCGCGACGCGGTCCTCTACATCGGCGTCGACATGCTGCGCACGAGCCAAGTCCGCAAGCAGGAAAAGCAGATCCACCAGCAGCAGCTCGAGGAGCTCAACGGCTCGTTCGACGATTCGATCAAGCCCGTGGTCGTCGCGATCCAAGGCACCGAGCACCGGCTCACCGGCACCGCCGACGCGCAGTACAACGAATGGCGCGACCTGTTGCGCCAAATCTTCGTCGAAGAAAGCGGCTTCGTGCCGGACGACTTGTCGGTTTACGCCGGCGAGCCGGAGCCGGCCCGTCCGCGTGAAGATCCGCTTCCCGGCGTGGCGCTGAAGTTGCCGGCCTCTGGGATACCGTCGGCCGCCGACGCCGCCGGGGCGCCGACCGGTGCGGCCGCGGCGCCCGATGCAGCCTCCGAAGCGAGCCCTGCGTCGGCGGAAGGCACGAGCGCGTCGTCGCCCGGGTCGAATTCCGCGCAACCCGCGCCCGCGAGCGAAGCGGCTGCCCCCGCAGAGTCTCCAGCCAATGCCACTTCGAGCGCCGCCAACGGGGGCTGAGCGCGACGCCGAGTCGGACGTCCCGTACAGCGCTGGCGCTCCGCTGCGTTCGGCGCGTGATTTGTTCGCGTCCGCCGGCTTGCGCCTCGTCGAGCGAGTCGGCGCCGGCGGCAGCTCCGAGGTCTGGCGCGCGCTCGACACGCGGGGCTGCAGCGTCGCGTTGAAGATTCCGCTTTCCGGCGCGCAGTCGCATGACGCGCTGGCTCGGCTCGAGCGCGAGCACGACGTGCTCGCGGCCTCGCAGCACGGGCACATCGTCGAGACACACGGCCTCGTCGAGCACGAAGGCGTCTGCGCGCTCGTGCTCGAGTACCTGCCCGGCGGCGACCTCGTTTCCCTCGTCGGAACACACCCCCGTCATTGGTTACGGGCTGCTTATTCGGTCCACGCTGCGCTCACGCATCTGCACTCGCGCGGCTATGCGCACCGCGACGTGAAGGCGCGCAATGTGCTGTTCGATGCGCGCGGACGCGCCCGCCTCATCGACTTCGCGTCCGCCCTGCCGCTCGGTGCTCCGGCGCAACCCGGTGGCACCACGGCCGCACACCTGCGATCCGGACGCAACCCGATCGTCACGGCCGCGGACGATGCTTATGCCTACGCGGTCTTGCTGTACGAGCTGATCGCGGGCCGGCTGCCGTACGGGCCTGCCGGCCGCTCGGCCGAGCAGCTCGCGGCGCGCGCGCGCCTCACGCCGCCCGGGGGGCGCAAGGGACCCGCGGCAGCGCTGGCCGCTTGCGTGCGCGACGTGCTCGAGGCCGACCCTAGGCGCGCGCCAGGCCTTTCAGTCTTCGCGGATGTCTTAGAATCTGCGATTCCGGCCGACCTCGAGCCGGCCGAGATTTGACCCAATACAAGCGTCGAACGTAGTGGACCCTAGCCGAGCACAACACGAAGAGACCGTGGTCCCGATCAAGCCGGGGCTACGCGCCGCAGCGGCCGACGCCGCTGCGCCTGCCGCGACCGCGGTCCAGATGCGGACGCGCACGCCCATTTGGCAGTATCTCGCCGGCGCGCTGCTGATCGCGGCCGTGGTGTTCGTCTTTGCCTTGCTGCCGCGCCTCATGCAACCGGCGCCCGACAAGCCCGCCGCCGTCATCGCGCCGCAGCCGACCGCGCCG
>Ga0068864_100005615_pt1 | contig 10281 bp, 6 predicted proteins | sample KBSSwiS72_FD_66586 | JGI IMG/M metagenome (GOLD analysis project Ga0068864, IMG submission 66586) | Switchgrass rhizosphere microbial communities from Kellogg Biological Station, Michigan, USA - KBS Switchgrass S7-2 | ecosystem: Host-associated > Plants > Roots > Rhizosphere > Soil ...
TCGGGAAGGTCACCGCCTTGGTCTTCAGGCCGGTGACGACGCCGACGGTGGCGATGACCGTGAGCTGTATAAGGCCGACCAGGCCGATGCCGGCGACCTTGCCGAGCATGAGCTGCCATGGCCGGATGGTGGTCAGGAGCAGCTCGACGACGCGGCTGGACTTCTCCTCCACCACGCCCTGGGCGACCTGTTGGCCGTAGATCATGAGCGAGATGTAGACCAGGATCACGACGAGGATGCCGAGCACGAGGCGTTCGGTCTGGTACGGGCGGGCCGGTTCGAGCCGGTCGACGGAGTACGAGGCGTTGGTCACCGCGCTCGAGACCGCGGCCGGGTCGGCGCCCGCCTTCACGAGCTGCTGGTTGAGCGCGACCTGCCGCACCAGGACCTGGAACGCGTTGGCCAGCCCGGGATTGAGGTCCTTGCGCACGACCACCTGGATGGCGGTCGGGTCGCCGGTGACGAGCGCGTCGAGCTTCCCGTCGCGTACCATCTGCTCGCCCTGCGTTTGGTCCACAGTGGACACCGTGACGCTCTGCCCGACCGCGGTGGCCACCGAGGTGAACGGCTGGGACAGCGGGGCGGTAGCGGAGGTGAACCCGACCGAGTGCCCGCCGATGTTTCCGATCAGCTTGAGTCCGAGCAGAAGGCCGACCACCACCACGACCATGACGGCGGTGAGGATGCGGAAGGTCCGGGAGCGCAGCCGGGTGGTGAGCTCCCGGCCGGCGACCAGCCGGACCGCGGCGAACGGGGTCATTTGACAGCTCCCTCGTGCTCCTGGCTCACCACATGGCGGAACAGCTCGGTCAGGGACGGACGTCTCGGCCCGAAGGCCCGCACCGGTCCGGCCGCCAGCGCGGCCTTCAACACGCTCTGGTCGTCGGCGTCCTCGGTGAGCTCGAGCACGGTACGGGCGCCGTCGTCGGACACCACCCGGACACCGGGCAGGCCGTCGGCCCAACCCGGCCGGGCGTGATCGGTCGCGACCTCCAGCTGCCGTCCCCCGCTGGCCCGCAGTTCGTCGACCGGTCCTATGGCCACCATCTGTCCACTGCGGACGATGCCGACCCGGTCGCACAACCGCTCCACCAGGTCGAGCTGGTGGCTGGAGAACAGCACCGGGATCCCCTCGGCCGCCTTCTCCCGCAACACCTGGCTCATCACGTCCACCGCGACCGGATCGAGCCCGGAGAACGGCTCGTCCATCACCAGAATGTGCGGATCGTGCACGAGCGAGGCCGCGAGCTGGACGCGTTGCTGGTTGCCCAGGCTGAGCTTCTGCACCTCGTCGCCGCGGCGCCCGGCCACGCCCAGTCGCTCGGTCCAGCGTTCCACGGACTTCTTCGCCGCGGCCGGGCTCATGCCGTGCAGCTTCGCCAGGTACTCGAGCTGCTCGGCCACCTTCATCCGCGGGTACAGGCCACGCTCCTCCGGCATATAGCCGATCTGGCGCCGTACCGCGAGGGTCAGCGGCTCGCCGGCCCAGCGGACCTCGCCGCCGTCGATCGCGAGCACACCGAGGATGGCCCGCATGGCGGTCGTCTTGCCCGCGCCGTTGCTGCCGACGAAGCCGAACAGCTCTCCGGCGCGGACATCGAACGTCAGCTCCCGCAAGGCGACCACGTCGCCGTACGCCTTCGACACCCCGTCGATGTCGAGCTTGCGATCAGTCACAACCAGCGAAGGTACCAGTGCGGCGCATTCCGCACTGATCGGGTCTGAGCCGATTCGCGGTTACATGCGCCCGAGCGCGGTCCCCATGAGGCTCGACAGCGCCGCGGGAACGGCCGAGTCCGGTGTGATGCCGACCACGAAGACGCTCACCGCGAGCTGGCCCTTGTGAACGTAGAGCGCGTTGCTGGTCGAGAACGCGGCGTCGCCGAGCCCGGAGACCGCGGTGACCGCGCCGCCGCTCGCCTTCAGCTTGTCGAACGCGGCCTGGTCCGACGGCCATACCGCCACCGTCACCAGCTTGCCCGAGGCGGACGACGCGTACCCACAGCTGCGCTGGCCGGGCTGCCCGCCCGGTGCGATCGCCGACGAGTCCGCCGCGCCGATCACCTTCGCCGCCTCGTCGCGCGTGACGAGCGCGCACGGGTCGGGCACTGCCACGCCAGCGGGACCGCCGGTGGCGCTGGCGCGCGCCTCGGCACCGACCGGCTCTGTGGTCGGCTCTACGGAGCTTCCCGCTCCCGGAGAAGTCTGGTTGTTCGTGGTGGCGCCGCTACACCCGGTGAGAACGCACAGAACCAGCATCGCCGTCGCGCCCAGTCGCACGCGCATGGCTCCTCCTCCATCGACGCCGAACATTCGGCAGAGTCTAGCCATCGATGTTCCCCGAAGGCTACGTCTCGCGACGGGCAAACTAGTGGTCGTTCGGCAACGCGCTGTATAAGGTCCGAGGCCATGCCCAGACAGGTCACCCTCGTCCTCGTCGACCGCGACGGCAGTCCGCTCGGCGTGCTGCCGCCCTTCCCCGCCGACCCGCCGTACTGGCAGGAGGTGTCCGCCATCGTGGCCGGCGCCCGGGAGAGGTTCGGCGTCGACGTGACCGTGCTGCGGGTGCTCGACGGTGTCGGCGAGGCGGGCACCGCGGTCGGCGGCACGGTGACCTACCTGGCCGAGGCGTCCGGTGTCGTGGACGCCGGCCGCGGACCGGTCCCGCCACTGCCGGCCCATCCGCTGCGGCACCCGTACGCCGAGCCGGGTGGGCCCGCGCGCCTGCTCGCCTGGGCGCGGTCGGTGCTCGACGCGGACGGTCGCGCCCCGGTCACCGAGGCGCACCAGTTGCGTACGTGGAACCTGTCCACGGTCTGGCGGCTGGACACGTCGACCGACCCGTACTGGCTCAAGGAAGTCCCGCCGTTCCTCGCCCACGAGTCGGCGGTGCTGCGCTGGATCGGCTCTGTCGCGCCGGATCTGGTGCCGCCCCTGGTGGGCATGGACGGCGGCCGGGTGCTGCTCGGGCACGTGCCGGGCGAAGACCGATACCACGGCGGGCTCGCCGTGCGGGACACGATCGACGCCGCGTTCCACCCCGTACAGATGGCCGCGGCCGAGCGCGTCGACGAGCTCATCGCGGCCGGCGTACCGGACGCCCGGACGCCCACCCTGATCGCCGCGTTGACGGCCGTGGTCGCGCGGCACGGGAATGGCGACCCGCGCCTGCGCGACCTCGTCGACGGGCTACCGGACCGGCTGGCCGAGGTGCGGGGGTGCGGCCTGCCCGACACGCTGGTCCACGGCGACCTGCACCCCGGCAACACCCGCAGCCGCCCGGGCACCGACGGTCCGCCGGTCATCGTCGACTGGGGCGACTCGTTCATCGGCCACCCGGGGTTCGACATCCTGCGCCTGGCCGAGCGCCTCGAACAGTCCGAAGTGGACAGTCTGCTGTCGGCCTGGGCCATCCGGTGGCGCGCCAGCCGGCCCGGCAGCGACCCGCTGCGCGCGGCCGCCCTGCTGCGACCGGTCGCCGCGCTGCGCAACGCCGCCGTGTACGCCCGGTTCCTCGACCACATCGAGCCGGCGGAGCACACCTACCACCGGCTCGACGTACCGCACTGGCTGACGGTCGCCACCGATCAGGACACTGTGGACAACTGAGCTATGACTCAGTACCCGACCGGAGCGCCGCGACGACCGCGGTCAGCTGGGCGAGCAGCCCGGCCAGCGTGGTGGTGTCGGAGCCGCCGACCGTGACCGACCGCAGCTCGGTCGGTTTGGGCAGCTTCCCCACGATCTCCGGCAGTGCGTCGACGAGGCTGGCCTGGACCGCGATCGGGGACCGCTCGTTCTCGATGGCGGCCCGCAGGCGGTCCACCTCGACCTCGAGCAGGGCCACCTCGTGGGCGGCGTCGCGGCGGGCGCGCGCGGTGGCGAGCTCGGCGTCCAGGGCCAGCCGGGTCAGCTCCTGCTCCCGCTCCAGCCGCAGCCGGCCGACCTCCCGCTCCTGCGCGTCGCGCGAGCGTTCCAGCTCCATCGCCGCGACGGCCGTGGAGTTGCGCAGCTCGGCCAGCCGGCGGGCGTCCGCCTCGTCGCGCTCGGCCCGCCTGGCCCGCTCAGCCGCCTCCCGGTCGAAGGCGAGCGCCTGGTTCTCGGACCGCAGCTCGGCCAGGGCCCGTTCGACCTCCAGCTGCTGGGACTCCTGGGCACGGCTCGCGGCGAGCTCCCGGGACGAGATCGCCTCACTCGCCTCCAGCTCGGCCAGCCGGCCGATGCGCTCCTGCTCCGACCGGAACGGCTTCTGCAGGTTCGCCCACAGCCGGGACGAGCTGACGATCGCCTCCTTGATCTGCACGGTGACGATGCGCAGACCCAGGCCGCGGTCGCCGGCGCGAGAGCTTGCCGAGCGCCCATCAGCGCCCAAGCCCTCGCCCTCGGCGACCGCCCGCAGACGGGCGGTCAGCTCCTCCACGATCGGCTGCTTGTCGGAGAGCACCTCGTGTACGCCCATGGTGGAGACGGTGTCCTTGATGGCCGCCTCGGCCTGTTCCTTGAGCTGGAGGTTGACCAGCCGCATCGGGTCCTCGGCATCGCTGAAGTCCAGCTTGCGGTAGGCCGAACCGAAGTCCTGGATGATCCACTGTACGTATGCCTGAATCAGCACGCCCTGCAACTCCTTGCAGATGCAGTAGGCACTGATCAGGATGGTCTGCATCGCGCCCGGGACGACCTGGTATGAGTCGGTCGCCGGCCGGAACCGGAACGAGGTGCCCAGCCCGACGTGCAGCGGCTCGGCGTGACCCCGTCGAGTGTGGACGACGAAGGCGTTCGGCGGCACGAGCACGGTCTTCCAGCGCCAGAACCCGGTCACCCGTACGTCCACCGTGGCCGGAACCGAGCCCGACGGCATGCCACTGACCGCGCGCAGCCGCCCTGCCAGGCCGCCGCCGCTCCCGGCCGGCGCGGCCATCTGCGCCGGAACCGATATCGACCGCTTCGCCCGCATGTCCTGCTCGAGCTGCCCCTGGGCAGCCACCACCTCTTCCAGGTAGGTGTTGCGGTCGGACGACATGCGCGCTCCTCCTTCGATGCGCCGGTGTGCCGGTGTGCCGGTGTGCCCAGTTTTCCCGATCCGGTCAAGCCCGTTCCGCGGCCGCTGACGTGCGACTCAGCAACCTGATGTGGCCCACGTCACGTCTTACATATGCATCCCTCAGCAAGGGCTGCGGCATCTTTACTGCGAAGTAGCTGAGGATGTGGTCCGTAAAGCGTCACCTACACACTGTGTCGTGACGCCGGGCGCTACATTTCTGGCAGATCTCCCCGCTCGGTCGCAGCGGCCGGGATCGGACGGGACGGTCGTGGTGACACAGAGCAGGCAGGACGTCGGGGCGCGCGGGACAGCCGCGGTCCCGCGTCCCGGTGTTCGGACCAAGGCCCAGACGTGGTACCGCGTCAGCATGATCGCGGGCATCGCGCTGGTCGTGCTCAGCCTCGTCGCCGTCGGCGGCGTAGCCCTGGCGAACAAGTACTTCTCCAACAAGATCCCGCAAGAGCACCTGCTCCCGCCTGAGGCTGTCGGCCAGGACATCAGCGGCCCGATCAACATCCTTCTGTTGGGCATGGACGAGCGCACCGGCGAGCTGGACCTGATCCACGCCGACTCGATCATCATCGTGCATATCAACGCCGCGCACGACCACGCGTACCTCGTCTCGATGCCTCGCGACTCGTTGGTGTCGGTCCCGGCGTACCCGCCCTCGAAGTTCCCGGGCACCACCACCGCGAAGCTGACCGAGGCGTTCGCGTTCGGCAACCGGACCTTCAACTCCAAGGGCGGCGTGGTCGGCGACGACAGCGCTGCCGGCCGGGCGCGGGGGGTGCAGCTGCTCGCCACCGTGCTGAACAACCTCACCCCGGGCGGTGGGCTGAAGTTCAACGCGGTCGCGATCACCAGCTTCGACGGCTTCCAGAAGCTGGTCGAGGCGATGGGCGGCGTCGACAACATGTGCGTCGACGAGAAGGTCCTGTCCGAGCACTTCGACAACAAGGGCAACTACGTCAGCGAGACGTACGGCAACCCGCAGAAGGCCAAGACCTACCCGGTCGGCTGTTACCCGATGAAGCCGTGGGAGGCGCTGGACTACACGCGGCAGCGCAAGTACCTCGCCAACGGTGACGGCGACTACGGCCGCCAGCGCCACCAGCAGCAGTTCCTGGTCACCGTCTTCAAGCAGCTGTACAGCAAAAAGACGCTGACCGACGTCAAGAAAGTCAGCGCGATCATCGACGCCGCCGGCCAACTGCTCACGACCGACCTGGGTGACCACTCGCCGCTCGACTGGGTCTTCACGTTGCAGAACATCAAGTCCGACAGCATGACCATGATCAAAACCAACGGCGGCCAGTACAGCTCGATCCAGATCGGCGACACCGCGTACGAACAGGTCGTGCCGGACACGAAGGTGCTGCTGGGCGCGGTGAAGAACGACACCGTCGACCAGTTCCTGGCCACCCACCCGACGTGGGGCTCGGGCCTCGGCGCGAGCAGCAGCCAGTCGCCCAAGCCGAACTCGACGGCACAGCACGCCTGATCTCCTCCGCCGGTACGACTCGGCGAGGCGACGCGACAATCCTGGCCCGGCGACGGCACAATGCTCGCCGGACCTGGGCGACGGAGGCGGATCGACATCGTGACGACGGCACAGCAGGCGGCACAACTGACGGCACAGCAGACGGCGCTGAAGATCGCGCAACGGATCGCGGACGAGCTCGGCGTGCTCCCACGCCAGGTGATCGCGGCGGTCGAGCTGCTCGACGGCGGGGCCACCGTGCCGTTCATCGCCCGCTACCGCAAAGAGGTCACCGAGTCCCTCGACGACGCCCAGCTGCGCACGCTGGAGGAGCGGCTGCGCTATCTGCGTGAGCTCGAGGAGCGCCGGGCGGCCATCATCGAGTCGATCCGCTCGCAGGGCAAGCTCGACGACGCGCTGATGGCCGCACTCATGGAGGCCGACTCCAAGGCCCGGCTGGAGGACATCTACCTGCCGTACAAGCCGAAGCGCCGCACCAAGGCCCAGATCGCCCGGGAGGCCGGGCTCGAACCCCTCGCCGACGCGCTGCTCGGCGACCCGACGCTGGACCCGCAGGCCACCGCGGCCGGGTACGTGAACCCGGAGCTCGGTGTGGCCGACACGGCGGCCGCGCTCGACGGCGCCCGGGCGATCCTGGTCGAGCGGTTCGCCGAGGACGCCGACCTCGTCGGCGAGCTGCGCGAGCGGATGTGGTCGCGCGGCCACGTCACCGCCCGCGTCCGCGAGGGCAAGGAGGAGGCCGGGGCCAAGTTCTCCGACTACTTCGGCTTCGCCGAGCCGTACACCCGGCTGCCCTCGCACCGGATCCTCGCCCTGTTCCGGGGTGAGAAGGAGGAGATCCTCGACCTGTCCATGGAGCCGGTGCCCGCCGACGAACCACCCGCCGAGGGGCCGACCGAGTACGAGCGGCAGATCGCGGTCCGGTTCGGCGTGGCTGACCGGGGCCGGCCGGCCGACCGCTGGCTGCTCGACTCGGTCCGCTGGGCCTGGCGCACGCGGTTGCTCGCCCACCTCGGCATCGACCTGCGGATGCGGCTGTTCCAGGCGGCCGAGGACGAGGCGGTCCGGGTGTTCGCGGCCAACCTGCGCGACCTGTTGCTCGCCGCGCCGGCCGGCAGCCGCTCGACGATGGGCCTGGACCCGGGCTTCCGCACCGGGGTGAAGGTCGCCGTCGTCGACTCCACCGGCAAGGTCGTCGCCACCGACACCATCTATCCGCACGTACCGGCGAACAAGTGGAACGAGTCGCTGGCCACGCTCGCCCGGCTGGCCGCCGCCCACAACGTGGAGCTGATCGCGATCGGCAACGGCACCGCCTCGCGCGAGACCGACAAGCTCGCCGCCGACCTCATCAAGGCCAAGCCCGAGCTCACGCTCACCAAGGTGGTCGTCTCCGAGGCCGGCGCGTCGGTCTACTCCGCGTCCGCGTACGCCTCGGCCGAGCTGCCCGGCATGGACGTGTCGCTGCGCGGCGCGGTGTCGATCGCCCGCCGCCTGCAGGATCCCCTGGCGGAGCTGGTGAAGATCGACCCGAAGTCCATCGGGGTCGGCCAGTACCAGCACGACCTCGCCGAGATCAAACTGTCCCGCTCGCTCGACGCCGTGGTCGAGGACTGCGTGAACGCGGTCGGCGTCGACGTGAACACCGCGTCGGCCCCGCTGCTGCAGCGCGTATCCGGGATCGGCGAGACGCTGGCCGCGAACATCGTGGCCCACCGGGACTCCAACGGCCCGTTCCGGTCCCGGGCCGCGCTCAAGGGCGTGGCCCGGCTGGGCCCCAAGGCGTTCGAGCAGTGCGCCGGCTTCCTGCGCATCCGGGGCGGCGAGGACCCACTCGACTCGTCCAGCGTCCACCCCGAGTCGTACCCGGTGGTCCGGCGGATCCTGAAGACCATCGGATCGGACCTTCCCACGCTCATCGGCAACACCACCGTGCTGCGCCGGCTGGACCCGAAGTCCTTTGTGGACTCCAGTGTCGGGCTGCCGACCGTGACCGACATCCTGTCCGAGCTGGAGAAACCCGGCCGCGACCCCCGGCCCGCCTTCACCACGGCCACCTTTGCCGACGGCGTGGAGACGCTGGCCGACCTGCGCCCCGGCATGATCCTGGAGGGCCAGGTGACCAACGTCGCCGCGTTCGGCGCGTTCGTCGACATCGGCGTGCACCAGGACGGCTTGGTGCACGTGTCGGCGATGTCCGCGACGTTCGTCAAGGACCCGCGGGACATCGTCAAGCCGGGGGACGTGGTACGGGTCAAGGTGCTCGACGTCGACATCCCCCGCAAGCGGATCTCGTTGACCCTGCGCCTCGACGACGAGGCCACCCCGTCCGTCCGAGGTGGACAGTCACGCCCTGACGGTCGACCGCCGCGGCCGTCGGGCCAGCCGTCCCAGCAGAACCGGTCTGCCCAGCAGAACCGGTCCGCGCAACCGGGCCGATCCGGGCAGCCGGGCCGGGGGCGGTCGGACCGCGACGCGCCGGCCAACACCGCGCTCGCCGACGCCCTGCGCCGGGCCGGGCTCACCCAGAACTGATCCGGAGCCGTCGCGGGCGTGATCGCGATTTCGGTCGCGCCGCGCGGCGTGTTCCGGGCCCTTCCGTCGCCTTAGCGCCGATCTTGGGGTCCCGGCATGATCAACACAACTGCGCAACAGTTGTGCCACTGGGAGCGCTCCCATCGCACGACATGTGCGCAGTTGTGCGGATCTTGTCCACGAGTACACAGTGGACAGAGGCGGATCGGGTACGAAAAGTAATCGACGTTCATGCGGTACGTCTGGACCATTGATGTATGACCTTGACCCCACAGCGCATCCCGTCGCGCCACGTCCCGGAAGGAGTGACCGCCGTCCGGGCCGCCGCCACGCGTCCGGACATGACGCTGTTCTTCGACGACTCCGACAGCCACCTGGACGTCCTGGACAGCCTCATCCTGACGCCGTTCGTCGATGGCTCGCAGCCGTGGGCCGTCACCTCCCGGCTGCCCCGGGTCCGCGACGACGCCACCCTGCTGCCGCCCGGCACCGTGCCCAACCGGTACGCGAGTGACGACGGCAACCAGGCCTGGCTCGCCACCGGCGACGGCTGGACCCTGCGTAGCACCCGCTGGCGTTCCGGCGGCGCGATGGTCACCGTGACCGCGACCTCGGAGGAGTTGGCCCGGTCCGTGCTGGCGCTCGCCGAGGAGGGCGCAGCGGTCGAGCCGGACCCCGCCGACGAGCGGGTCGACATCGGGTTCTGGCACGGCACGGCCAACGGGCCACGCCGCTGGTCGCGCCCGATCAGCGCCGACCCTTGGGAGGAGATCCGCGGCAACTACACCCCGGGCGCGGCGGCCGCGTTCGACCGCCTCGTCGCGCTCGACGGCGAACGCCTCAACGGTCGGATCCTGCTCGTCTACGGCCCGCCCGGCACCGGCAAGACCACCGCGCTGCGCTCGCTGGCCCGGGCGTGGAGGCCGTGGTGCCAGGTCGACTTCGTGGTCGACCCGGAGCGGCTGTTCTCGAGCTCCGGGTACCTGATCGAGGTCGTCATGGGTGCCCACGGCACGGACGCGAAGCCGTGGCGGCTGCTGCTGCTCGAGGACTGCGACGAGCTGGTGCGGGGCGGCGCGAAGCAGAGCGCCGGCCAGGCCCTGTCGCGGCTGCTCAACCTCACCGACGGCCTGCTCGGGCAGGGGCGCAACGTGCTGGTCGCCATCACCACCAACGAGGACGTCGGCCGGCTGCACCCGGCGGT
>Ga0068864_100005616_pt1 | contig 10281 bp, 8 predicted proteins | sample KBSSwiS72_FD_66586 | JGI IMG/M metagenome (GOLD analysis project Ga0068864, IMG submission 66586) | Switchgrass rhizosphere microbial communities from Kellogg Biological Station, Michigan, USA - KBS Switchgrass S7-2 | ecosystem: Host-associated > Plants > Roots > Rhizosphere > Soil ...
CACGACCCGGTGCTCCCGGATGCGCGTGCCATGGCGGCGGCGGGCGGCCCATGCGCTGACGAAGAAGATCAAAGGCCACGCCACGCCCGTCAGGAGCCGCAGCGACCCCGTGAAATTCGCGGTCATGAGCGGGACGTCCCGGTGCCAGGCGATCACCGCCTCGACGGCGAACTCGGGCAGCGTCTGCAGCCAGGCCAGGAGCGCGAGCGCAAGGCCGCGCGAGACGAGGAACTGCGCCGCCTCGGCGCCCCAACCCATGATGAACGACGCGAGCAGCACCCCGGGGAACGTCCACAGCGATGCCAGGGCGCGGGCGCGCGCGACTTCGGGGGGGACCGAACCGGGATCGAGCATGGAATCGCATCGTGGGTTCCCCGGGTTCGGGTCGTCAAGCAGAAAGGGGTCGGAAGTGCCGAGTGAGGCTTGACTTAGACGGACACCGCGGGCACAGTCCCGGCGTGTCCCGCGCCCCGAACAGAGCGCTGCCCCCCCGGCTCCGGGCGCTGCTCGGGCTGGCGGCCGCGGCGGTTCGGCCGCAGGCTCCGCCCGCCCGCCGGCGCGGCCTCGCGCGCGCCCGCGCCGCCGGCGTCCCGCGGCGCGCCGCGCTCGAGCTCGGTCTCATGCTGTATCTGTATGCCGGCTTTCCGGCGGCGATCGAATTCCTGCGCGCGCTGCGCGACGCCTGGCCTTTGGCGGCCCGCGGCGCGCGAACGCGCATCGCGCCGCGCGCTGCCGCATCCTATGAAGCGTGGCGCGCGTGGGAACGCCGTGGGACGCGCCTGTGCCGGCGCGTGTACGGCGCGGATTACGAGCGGCTCCGCGGTTTCATCAGGCTCCTCGACCCCGACCTGGACCTCTGGATGATCGTCGAAGGGTACGGCAAGACGCTGTCGCGCCGCGGGCTGTCGCTCCGCGAACGTGAACTGATCACGGTCGCCGCGCTCGCGGCCCTGGGTTGGCAGCGCCAGCTCGCGGCGCATCGCGAGGGCGCGCTGCGCATCGGCGCTCCGGCCGGCCACATCGCGCAGGCGGAACGCATCGGAGAACGATGTCGCCCGGCAGCGGCACGAACCCCGGCGTGACCGCGTCCGTTCCGGTGCGCGGCCGCATCGCCCTCACGGAGCAGAATCCGCTGGGGGCGGCGCAGCTCGCCGCGTTCGCCACGGCGGGAACGCCGTTCGCGCGACTGTTCCCTGCGCGTTACGACACACCCGACACCTGGGCCCGCCTCGCCGCCGAACGGCGCGCGCGCGCCGGTTCCGGTCCCATGTTCGATCCCGATTTCGGACAGGCGCTCGTCGCCGAGCATCGCCGCCTGGGCGCCTCGGCCCGCTCACTCGCTTCCGCCGAGGCGCTCGCCGGAGGGCGCGCGCTCGCGGTCGTGGCCGGACAGCAGCCGGGTCCGCTCGGCGGTCCGCTCTACAGCTGGCACAAGACGTGGACCGCCGTCGCGCTCGCGCGCGCGCTCGCCGCGCGGCTCGGCGTTCCGGTCGTTCCCGTGTTCTGGAACGCAACGGAGGACGCCGACTTCGATGAGGTGGCGACCGCGACATGGGGCTCGCCCGACGGCGCGCTCGAGTCGGCGTCGCTCCCGCGCGAAGCGCGCGTCGAGGGCCGCATGGTGGGCGCGCTTCCGGCGGGCGTGGCCCGCAACGTGTGGGGGGCCGCGCGTGGCGCGTGGACGAGCCGTCCGGGGAGTGCGCGCGCATTCGCGCTGCTCGACCGCGCGGCGCGCACGGCCGAGACGAACGGCGACCTCGGCGACGTCGGCTCGAGTCTCATGCTCGCCGCGTTCGCCGACGAGGGGCTCGTCGTCGTCGATCCCCGGCTTCCGGCGTTCCGGCGCGCGGCGCTCCCTTTGTACGAACGTTATGCGGACCTTCACCGCACGGTGCAGGAGCGCGTCGACGGGCTGGGCGACGCGATCGAGGACATGGGATTCGCGCGCGGCTTTCCGAAGCTGCAGACCGAGTTTCCGCTGTTCGAGGCGACGGCGGACCTGCGCCGCCACCTGCGCCCCGGCGAGATCCAGGCGGCGCTCGCGCGTGCGCGCGATGGGCGGGACACGGGGCTCGTTCCCGGCGCGATGCTGCGGCCGATCGCGCAGGACTTCGTGCTGCCCACGCTCGCGCTCGCCGCGGGGGCCGGCGAGATCGCGTATCTCGCGCAGCTTCCGGGGGCGTACGAAGCGCTCGGCGTGACGATGCCGGCGATCGTTCCGCGCTGGTCGGCGACGTGGCTTCCCGCGGCGGCGCTCGACGTGGCCGCCGAGGCGGGGTGTCCGCCCGAGGCGCTGATCGTCGACCCCGACGGCGCGCTCGCCGAGTTCTTCGCGCGCGGGGTGCCCGGCGAACTCGCGGCGCCGCTGGCCGCGTTGCGCGCCCACGTCGTGGACACGCTCGGCGGCATCGCGACGGGCGCGCCGGCGCTCGACAGGAGCCTGCCCGAACTCGTGCGCGCGACCGCGCGGCGCGTGGACTGGCGCCTCGGCCGGCTGGCCGACGGATTCGCCCGCAAGGCGCGCCGCGCGTGGAAGCGCCGGCACCCCGAAGGCGCGCACCTGGGCGAATTGCTTAGGCCCTACGGAAAACTGCAGGAGCGCACGCTCGCCTGGCTCGACATCGTGGCGCGCGGCGGACGCGCGGCCGAGCAGGCGGCGGAGGCCGCCGCCACCGCGCACGTCGAGGCGGCGCTCGCGGGCGGGACGCTGTACCACGATGCGATCGCCGTGCCCGGATCCGGGGAGGACGCGTGAACGGAGCGCTCCCGTCCCGGGCGGCCGATCTGCTCGTCGTGGGCGCGCATCCCGACGATCTCGAACTCCGCTTCGGCGGCATTGCGGCGAAGGCGGCGCAGGACGGGCTCGTCGTCGTCGGGCTCGACTTGACGCGCGGGGAACGCGCAACGCGCGGAACGCCCGAGGGGCGCGCGCGGGAAGCGCTCGCCTCGGCGGAAGTGCTCGGCCTGGCGGCGCGCGTGAACGCCGGGCTGCCCGACACTGCCGTGCACCACCTGGATCCCGCGCACACGGCGGCCGTCGTCGAGCTGCTGCGGAAGATCCGTCCGCGCTGGGTGCTCGCACCCCATCCCGAGGACGCGCATCCCGACCACCGCGAAGGCGGACGCCTGCTCGAGCGCGCGCTGTTCTTCGCGCACGTGGGAGGCTACGCGGCGCCGGGCGAGCGCCACACCGCGCACGGGCTGCTGTTCGACTGGCCCGAGGCTGGCTCGCGCGCGGCCGCCTACGCGCAGGGCGGCGTGGGGTCCGGGATCGTGATCGACGTGAGCGCGCACTTCGACGCCAAGCGCCGCGCGCTGTCGTGTTACACGTCCCAGTTCACGGAAACGGAAGGCGGGGCGACCCGGCTCAATCGCCCGACGTTCCTCGCCGCGGTCGAGGCGCACGCGCGGCGCCTGGGAGAAATCATCGGCGCGGACTATGGCGAAGGGCTCGTGCACCCGGGCGCGTTCGCGTGGCGCGGTCCGCTCGGCGGGCTGTTCGGCGAACAGGGATTTTCCGCGGGGGGCACAGCGTGAGCAAGGTCGTCAAGGCGAAGCCCGCGAAGGCCGCGACGCCGCGATCCCGGCGCCGGCCGCTCAAGATCGGGATCACGTGCTATCCGACGTTCGGCGGCTCGGGGATCGTGGCGACCGAACTCGGCCGCCGTCTGGCGAGCCGTGGCGACCAGGTGCACTTCATCTCGATGGCGCTGCCGTACCGCCTGCCCGCGTACGAGCGGAACGTGTTCTTCCACGAGGTCACGGTCGAGGCGTATCCGCTGTTCCAGCAGTACCCGCCGCTTCCGCTCGCGCTCGCCACGATGATGGCCGACGTCGCCGAGACGCAACGGCTCGACGTGCTGCACGTGCACTACGCGATGCCGTTCGCGGCGTCGGCGTTCCTCGCGAAGCAGCTCGTCGCGCCGCGGCGGCTGCCCGTGGTGACGACGCTCCACGGCACGGACATCACCGTGGTCGGGCAGCAGCCGGCGTTCTTTCGCATGACGAAGTTCTCGATCGAGTCGTCGGACCGCGTGACCGCGGTGAGCCAGGCGCTCAAGGACGCGACGATCGAGACGCTCGGCATCGCGAAGCCGATCGAGGTGATCCCGAACTTCGTCGATCCCGAGGTGTTCGCTCCGCGCAAGCGCCGGGCGCAGGTGCTCGCGCCGCCGGGCGCACGCGTGCTCATGCACGCCTCGAACTTCCGGCCCGTCAAGAACGTCGAGATGGTCGTGCGCATCTTCGCCGCCGTGCACGAGCGCATGGACGCCCGGCTCGTGATGGTGGGGGACGGACCCGAGAAGCCGCGCGCGGAGCAGCTTGCGCGCCAGCTCGGCGTCGCGAAGCACGTGCTGTTCCTCGGCAACCAGGAAGTCATGGAGGAACTGTTGCCGCTCGCCGACGTGTTCCTTCTGCCCTCCTCGACCGAGTCGTTCGGCCTTGTCGCGCTCGAGGCGCTGAGCGCCGGCGTTCCGGTCGTGGCCGCGCGCGTGGGCGGCCTTCCCGAGCTCGTCGAGCATGGCGTGTCCGGGTATCTCGAGGACCCGGCCGATCTCGACGCGAACGTGCGCGCCGTGCTCAAGCTGCTGGGCGACGAGCCGCTGCGGCGCCGCATGGGGCGCGCCGGGCGGAAGGTCGCGAAGGAACGCTTCCACGTCGATCGCGTGATCGACCGCTATCGCAAGGTGTATGAGCGACTCTGCTGCTGAGGCGGGGATCCTCGAGGCCCGCCGCGGGCCGCGGCGCTTCGCGGTGCTCGTCGAAGGCTCGCTCGGCGTGCTCGACGCGAAGACCGCCGTCGCCCTGCTCCGTTACGCGCCCGGGGCCGCCTGCGCGCTGATCGACACGATGCACGCCGGGAAGACGGCGCAGGACGTTCTCGGCTTCGGCGGGCCCGTTCCTGTCGTCGCGACGCTCGCCGAAGCGCTTGCGCACGGCCCCGACGCGCTCCTGGTCGGGATCGCCCCGGTGGGCGGCCAGCTGCCCGCGGCGTGGCGACCTGTGCTCCTCGCGGCGCTCGATCGGGGGCTCGACGTGTGGGCGGGGCTCCACGCGTTCCTGGCAGACGATCCCGAGCTGGTCGCGCGCGCGCGGGCGAACGGACGGGCGCTCGTCGACCTGCGGCGCGTTCCTGCGACGCTCCCGGTGGCGGCGATGCGCGTGCGCGAGGTCGGCGCGCGCGTCGTGCTCACGGTCGGCTCGGACTGCAACGTGGGCAAGATGACGGCAGCGTGGGAGGTCGTGCAGGAACTCGCGCGCCGGGGCCAGACCGCGGCGTTCGTGGCGACCGGTCAGACCGGGATCCTGCTCGCGGGCCGCGGGCTGGCGGTCGATCGCATGGTCGCGGACTTCATCGCGGGCGCGGCCGAGGCGCTCGTGCTCGAAGCGGCGCGCGCGCACGACCTGATCGTGGTCGAGGGCCAGGGCTCGCTCGTCCACCCGGGCTACTCGGGCGTCACGCTCGGACTGCTCCACGGCGCGCTGCCCGAGGCGATGATCCTGTGCCATCAGCCGAGCCGCACGCACATCCGGCACGGCTCGATCGCGATCCCGCCGCTCACGGAACTCGTGCGCCGCTACGAGGACGCGCTCGCTCCGCTGCGGCCCGGGCGTGTCGTCGCGCTCGCGCTCAACACGCACGACCTCGACGAGCCCGCGGCACGGCGCGCGATCGAGGACGCGGCGCGCGCCACGAAGCTCCCTGTCACCGATCCCGTGCGTTACGGCGCCGGGGTCCTCGCCGATGCGCTCTCGAGTCTGGTGTCTCCCGGAGGCCTAGCGCCATGAAGATGACCGTCACCCCGCTCGAACTCACGACCCGCCACGAATTCCGGATCGCGCGCGGCGGCCGCAAGAACTGGGAGCACCTCGTCGTGCGCCTCGAGCACGACGGCCTCGTCGGGCTCGGCGAGGTGGCGGCCACCGCGTACTACGGCGAGAACGCCGCGACCGCGGCCGCGGCGCTCGAGACCTGGCGCCCGCTCCTGCCCGCCGATCCCTGGGACGCCGAGGGATTCGAGCGCCGCGCGCACGCGGTGCTGGCCGGCAATTACGCGGCGTGGAACGCGCTCGACACCGCGCTGTGGGACCTGCGCGGTCAGCTCGCAGGCGTGCCGCTGTGGAAGCTCTGGGGACTCGACCGCGAGGCGATGCCGGTCTCGAGCTTCACTTTGGGTCTAGCAGATTGGGAGACGATGGAGCGAAAGCTCGCGGAGGCAACACGTTATCCCGTTCTCAAGATCAAGGTTGGCGGGGCCGATGACGTGAGTGTCCTGACCCGCATCCGCGAGCGGACGGCGCAGCGAATCCGCGTCGACGCGAACGCGGGCTGGAGCCGTGCCCAGGCGCTGGCCTTGCTGCCCCGGCTCGCCGATCTGGGTGTCGAGTTCGTCGAACAACCGCTCGCTCCCGAAGACCGCGAGGGGATGGCCTGGCTGCACGCGCGCTCGCCGCTCCCGCTCTACGTGGACGAGGCGTGTCATACGGCGAGCGACGTCGCGCAGCTGGCCGACCGCGTGAGCGGGGTGGTCGTCAAGCTCGTCAAGACGGGCGGTCCGACCGAGGCGCTGCGCGTCATCCACACCGCACGGGCGCACGGGCTCGCACTCATGCTAGGGTGCATGATCGAAAGCAGCCTGGGCATCACCGCGGCGGCCCATCTGGGACCGCTGTTCGACACGCTCGACCTCGACGGCCACTGGCTGCTGGCCACGGATCCGTTCGAGGGCGTCGGCGGCGGGGACGGCCGCCTCGTGCTTTCGGATCGCCCCGGCCTCGGGGTGGTACCGCGCCAGGGAGGGTGAGTGAGCCGTCGCCTCGTTCTGTACGTCGGCTCCAATGTCGCAGTCGCCATCGTCCTCTTGGCGCTGTTCCCGCTCGACTGGCGCAGCGCGATGCTGCTCCATTTCCTGGGCTGGGTCGCGATCAACGTCGTCGCCGAGAGCCTGTGGCTGCCGACGATCACGGGCGAGGGCACCGACTCCATGGCCTCGGCCGCGAACTTCGCGACCGTCGTGCTGTGGGGCGTCACGCCGGCGATCTGGATCGTCGCGGTGTCGACCGCGATCTCCGACCTCTTGATCCGCCGCCGCCCCGCGATCCGCGTGCTGTTCAACACCGCCGCGATGGTGATCGTGATGACGCTCGCGGGCCTCGCGTTCCAGGCGCTGGGCGGGCCCCCGCACGGCGTGTGGACGATGCTCGAGAAGGCCGGCCGGCTCGAGATCGCGCAGATGATCGGGCTCCTGATCCCGCTGCTCGGCCTCGGACTCGTGTACCGGTCGCTCAACATCGCGCTCGTTTCGGTCGCCGCGGCGTGGGGCGCCGAGCGCCCGATCCGTCTCGTGCTGCGCGAGGACTTCCTGTATGCCGAGCAGATCATCTCGGATCTCGCGCTGCTGTTCCTCTCGCCGCTCATGGTCGTGTCGTACGCGATGCTCGCCTATCCGGGCATCATCCTGTTCTACGTTCCGCTGCTCGTGATCCGCGATTCGCACCGCCGCTACGTCGAACTCAAGAAGGCGCAGGACCAGCTCGTGCACACCGAGCGCATGGCGGCGAAAGGCGAGATGGCGGCCGAGATCGGGCACGAGATCTCGAACTACCTGGCCGCGATCTCGGCGCGCGCGCAGATGCTCACGATGGAGCTGGGCAAGGCCGAGCCCGAGAAGATCGCGCGCCATGCCCGCATCATCATGGAGCAGGCATCGAACATGGCGATCCTGACGAAGGGGCTGATGGACTTCTCGCACAAGGAGATGAAGGTCGTGCGCGTGGACGTGAACGACCTCGTCCGCCGGACCGCCGACTTCGTGCGGCCGCAGAACAAGTTCGACCAGGTGGAGTTCGCGCTCGAGCTGGGCGAGGGCCTGCCCGCGATCACGGCCGATCCGGGACAGCTGCAGCAGGTGTTCATCAACCTGTTCCAGAACGCAGCCGAGGCGATGATCGAGAAGGGAACGCCCGCGAAGAAGATCACGGTCACGAGCGGCTGGCAGGATCCCGGGGAAACCGTGCTGCTCAAGATCAGCGACAACGGCCCGGGCATGAGCCGCGCGATCGTCGAGAAGATCTTCGAACCCACGTTCACGACGAAACCGACCGGCCACGGCTTCGGCCTCTCGACCTGCTACCGCATCGCCGCCGCGCATCGCGGCCGCATCTGGGCCGACAGCGAAGTCGGACGCGGCGCAACGTTCTCGCTCGTCCTGCCCGTGGGCGGACAGGCGGGCTGGTAATGCGGCCATGAAGGACGAAGAACGGGTCGAGCGCGTCGAATTTCGCTGGGACGCCCTCTCGCTGGGTTCGCTCGTCGGCATCGCGTGCGCGATCTACCTGGTGTACCGCCTGCGCGAGGTCCTGCTCGTGCTGGTCGCGAGCGTCTTCCTCGCCTACGTGCTCGAGCCGCTCGTCCTTCCGTTCTCCCGCCTGCCCCTGGGCGGCGGGCGCGTCGTCGGCCGCAAGCCGGCGGCGGGGATCGTCGTGCTCGGCTCGACCGCGCTCATCGGGCTCGGGTTGTACTGGCTCGTTCCGACGCTGTGGAGCGAACTCCAGCGCCTGGGCTCGGACATCCCGCGCTACGTGCAGATCGTCGAGGAGTGGCTGCGCACCATGGCCGACCGGCGCGGCATGGGCCTTCCGCCCGAAGTGTGGACGTCGATCCAGAACGAATTGCACAACACGGTCTCGCGTGCGGCGGGGGGCGCCTCGCGCTGGGTGCTCCAGCTCGTCTCCTCGATCGGCTCGCTGCTCGGCGTGCTCGTCGTCCCGATCGGCGCGTTCTACATCCTCGCGGACGGCGGAACGCTCACGGGTTCGTTCGTCGACGGCCTGCCGGTGACGTGGCGCCCGATGGCGCGCACGCTCATGGTCGAGGCCGACCGCGCGCTCGAGACGTACGTGCGCGGGCAGGCGCTCGTCGTGCTCGTCTGCGGCGCGCTCGCGACCGTCCTGTTCACGCTGCTCGGCGTGCACTACTCGCTCGCGCTCGGCGTGATCGCGGGCCTGGCCGAGGCGGTACCGTTCATCGGCTCGATCGCGATCATCGGCTCGCTCGCTCTCGTCTGTTATGCCGACGGGCCGGGCTTCCTGCTCACCGTCCTCGCCGCCTACGTCGCGCTCAACCAGTTCAACAACTACGTGATCACGCCCCGGCTGATGGGCCGGCGGCTCGACCTCCATCCGTTCGTCGTGATCCTCGCCGTCCTCGCCGGCAGCTCCCTGGGCGGATTCCTGGGCGCGGTGCTGGCGCTGCCCGCGACCGCGCTCCTGTTCGCGCTCGCGGGAACGCTGTGGGGCGCCGGCCGCCCCGCCCCCGAAAGCAAGTAGGCGTGTCCCTCTCGGGCGTGGTCGCGCGCGTCGACCTGCAGGGCGTCGTCGTGCTCGACGACGCCGGCGCGCTGACGTGGGCGACCGTGCGCAAGCGCCTGATGGATCCCGGCGCGCGGCTCGGCAACGCGATCGTGGCCGGGGATCGCGTCACATTCGAGGCGGGGGAGGACGACGGCCCCGCGGTCGTCACCGGCATCGCGCCGCGGCGGAACCGTTTCGAGCGCGCGGCGTCCGGCGCGGCGGCGAGCGGGCGCACGCAGATCACGGCCGCGAACCTCGACCAGGTGCTCGCGGTGGCCGCGCTCATGGATCCTCCGCTGCGCGAGGGGTTGCTCGATCGCTTCGCGGTGACGTGCGAGGCGCTCGGCCTTCCGCTCCTTGTCGCGTTCTCCAAGGCCGACCTCATCGGGCCGGCCGAAGTGACGGCCGCGCGCGCGCTGTACGAGCGCGCCGGCTACCCGACGTACGTTCTCGCGGCGCTCGAGGGGCGCGGCGTTCCCGAGCTCGGGGCCGCGCTCGCGGGCAAACGCACGCTCGTGATCGGGCACTCGGGCGTTGGCAAGAGCACGCTGCTCAACGTGCTCGTTCCCTCACTCGGCCTCAAGATCGGCGAGGTGAACGCGCGCACCGGGCGCGGGCGGCACACGACGACCGCGGCGACGCTCGTGCGGATCGCCGAGGGCCCGCCGCCGACCGAGGTCATCGACACGCCCGGCGTGCGCGCGTTCGGCCTCCTTCCGATCGGCGTGGCCGGTCTTGCCCGCCTGTTCCCCGAGTGGCGCGGCCGCGGCCCGTGCCGCTTCGCCGACTGTGCGCACCGCGACGAACCGGGCTGCGCGCTCAAGGAGGCGGTCGCCGAAGGCGCGATCGGGGCCGAGCGCTACGCGTCCTATGTGCGGCTCCGGGACGAGCTCGAGCACGCCGCACCGCGGCGGTCGCGCGGAACGA
>Ga0068864_100005617_pt1 | contig 10279 bp, 8 predicted proteins | sample KBSSwiS72_FD_66586 | JGI IMG/M metagenome (GOLD analysis project Ga0068864, IMG submission 66586) | Switchgrass rhizosphere microbial communities from Kellogg Biological Station, Michigan, USA - KBS Switchgrass S7-2 | ecosystem: Host-associated > Plants > Roots > Rhizosphere > Soil ...
AGCCGTTGCTGCGGCTCAACGTGGAGGCCGCGACCCCGGAGCGGATGTCCGAGTTGCGCGACGCGGTGCTGAGCATCGTCCGCGGCTGACCTGCTCTTCAAGATCCGGTCGATCATGAGGTTGGACCGCCTTGATCGCCGCGATCATGACGGCAGCCTCATGATCGCCGCGGTCGAGGGCGGGACGGTGGCGGCCGGTGGCGGCCAGATCGCGGCGGAAGGCTCACAGGGGATCTTGAGAGGATGCTGAGCGAGGACGAGCGCCGCCGTGACCGTCAGCGGTTTGGCAACATCTAAGCTGCGAAGGACCGGGGAACGCGGCCGAATCACAGTGGAGGAGCACGGTGTCTCTCGATCCGAGACTGTTGGAGATCCTCGCCTGCCCGGACACCCATCACACCCAGCTCGAGCTGGACGAGGACGCCCAGGAGCTCACCTGCGCCACCTGCGGTCGGGCGTTCCCGATCCGGGACGGGATTCCGGTGCTGCTGCTCGAGGAAGCGCGGCAGACCACCCCGCCGGGACAGTGATGGCCTCGATGGAGGGCGGCACCGGCATCCGGGGGCACCGCCATGTCAACGAGGCGTTGCTGGACGACCCGGCCCGGCTGAACGACGCCGACCGGTCCGGCATGCTGCGCGCGCTCGCCAGCGCCGGCGCCCAGGTCCGCGAGTCGGCCGCTCTGGCCGCCGAGGCGAACCTGGCCGCGTTGGCCGATGAAGGTCGCCCTCGCGCGGTGGTGGTGGCCGGCGTCGGCACCGCCGCCCGTACCGGTGATCTGCTCCAGACCGTGGCCGGCCCGCGCTGCCCGGTGCCGGTGGTCGGTCACCGCAGCGCCGGCATCCCCGGCTGGGTGGGCGCGGCCGACGCGGTGATCGCGGTCTCCGCGTCCGGACGCAGCCCCGAGGCGCTCGCCGCGGCCGAGGCGGCCGGTCGGCGCGGGGCCCGACTGGTGGCGGTCGGCCCGCCCGACTCGGAGCTGCAGTCGTTGGCGGAACGGTTCCGGTCGTCTTTCGTGCCGGTGCCCCGGCGCGCTCCGGCCCGGGCCAGCCTGTGGGCGCTGACCGTGCCGGTGCTGTTGGCCGCGCGCACGCTCGGCCTGCTGCGCATCAACGAGGCGGACTTCGCCGAGACCGCGGCGCGGCTGGACGAGGACGCGGAACGCTGCCGGCCCGGCGCCGACTCGTTCGTCAACCCGGGCAAGGCGCTCGCCATCGACCTGGCCAACTCGATCCCGATCGTGTGGGGCTCGTCGCCGCTGGCCACCGTCGCGGCCAGAAGGGTCGGCGACATGCTGTCGGCCAACGCGCGCTACCCGGTCGTCGCCGGCTCGCTCGGCGAGGCCGGCCGGGGCCGGGTGGGCCTCATCGATGGAATCTACGGCGGACTGGTGGAGTCCGAGCGGGACATCTTCGCCGACCCGGGCGAGGAGCAGCACGCGCCGACCCGGCTGCGGCTGCTGATCCTGCGTGACGGTGGCCTCGCCGACGACGCCGACACGGGCGAGCCGACCGTGGTCGAGGAGCGCCGCGCGGACGCGGTGGTCGAGTTGGCCGGCAACCGGGGTGTCCGATGTGGAGTGATCCAGGCCGAGGGCGCGTCCGCGCTGGAGCGGCTCGCGTCGCTGATCGCGGTGCCGGACTTCGCCTCGGTGTACCTGGCGCTCGCCCACGGTCTGGACCCGACGGCCGTCCCCGCCGTCGACGAGATGAAGGAGTTCACCCGCCGATGACGGTCCCACCCCTCGTGACCTCAGCATGAGCAGTAGTGGCGGTACCCGGGCCATCGTGGCGGCCCTCGCGGCAAATCTCGGCATCGCGGTCACCAAGTTCGCGGCGTTCGCGCTGACCGGCTCGTCGTCGATGCTCGCCGAGTCGATCCACTCGGTGGCCGACTCGGGCAACCAGGTGCTGCTCCTGCTCGGCGGGAAGCGCTCGCGCCGCGAGGCGACCGACCAGCACCCGTTCGGGTACGGGCGGGAGCGCTACCTGTACGCGTTCATCGTCTCGATCGTGCTGTTCAGCCTCGGCGGCCTGTTCGCCGTCTACGAGGGCATCCACAAGCTGGAGCATCCAGAGCCCATCAGGGACTTCAAGTGGGTGCCGATCGTCGTCCTGCTGGTCGCCATCGGCCTGGAGGCGTTCTCGTTCCGGACCGCGATCCACGAGACCTCGAAGATCCGCGGTGGGTTGTCCTGGGTCGGGTTCATCCGCCACTCCAGGGTGCCGGAGCTGCCGGTCGTGCTGCTGGAGGACTTCGCCGCGCTGATCGGTCTGGTCTTCGCGCTGTTCGGGGTTGGGCTCACCCTGATGACCGGAAACGGGGTGTGGGACGGGATCGGGAGCCTCCTCATTGGATTGTTGCTGGGCTGCGTCGCGGTCGTGCTGGCGATGGAGATGAAGAGCCTGCTCATCGGCGAGTCCGCGACCAGTGAACACGTGGACAAGATCCGGGCCGCGGTCACCGACGGCGAGGACATCGAGCGGGTCATCCACATGCGCACCCAGCACCTGGGGCCGGAGGAGCTGCTCGTCGCGGTCAAGATCGGCGTCCGCGGGGCGTCGACCGCGGCCGATATCTCCCAGGCGATCGACGACGCCGAGGCACGGATCCGCGCCGCGGTACCGATCGCCCGGGTGATCTACATCGAGCCGGCGATCTACCACGCACCCGAGGCCGAAGGAAAGCCCGCATAACGGGTCAAAGTTCCGCAACCATGGTCAGGCCAGTAGCGCCTGGCCCTGGCCGGGCCGATATGTTGGGCACTCACCGGCGCGAGAGCGTGCCGAGCGCCCACAGCGGCCGCGCCGATTCTGGTCGGCGCTGGCGTATGTACGAGGGGAACCGATGCAGGCACCGAGCGTCGCGGGAACGATCCGGGAGTGGGCCAACGGCAGCGGCGCCGAGTCCGAGCTGGACCACCTCGACCGCACCTCCCCGGAGGTCGCCGACAGCGTGCGCGCGGCGCTGGCCCGCCCGGACCGCATCGAGACGGTCGAGCGGATCGAGGGCGTGATCAAGCGGTGGTGGGACGACGTGCTGCGCCCCGGTGCGAGCGTCACCGCCGCCGACGCGGTGCGGTTCGCGCGGTTCTTCGGCACGGTCGGGTTCTTCCACAAGTACAAGCCGTACGGCGTGAAGATCGCCTCGCCCTTCGGGTACTCGTTGTTCGACCTGCACGACGGCGAGGGCTTCAGCTTCCAGGTGCACATCGAGCCCAAGTACGAGGCGTTCCACATCCTGCGGACCAAGCCCCGCTCGCTGATCTACGTCAGCTCGGTGCCCGAGTGGAACGAGGTCGGCGAGGCGTGGGCCCGCGGCGTGTGGGCCGGCGAGGACCTGCCCGACCCGCCCGCGGTGTGGCGCCCGGCGGTCGGCGACGCGACCGCGATCGTCGAGACCGAGACGGTGCACTCCGTGCTCGGCTGCGTGCTGGAGGAGTACGCCGGGTGCTCGGTGGACGCGGTCGAGCGGCTCTACGACCCGTACCCACGCGGGAACCTGGAGCTGTCGGCCGAGCACGTGTCGGCCCGTGATCTCCTGCTCTCCTCGACCTCGGCGCTGCCGACGCGGGTCCTGCGCCGGGTGCCGTCCGGCTGGCACGCCGAGCCGGTCTCGACCGGCACCTCGAGCCACACCCTGATCGACATGAAGGGCGAGCTCTGGGGCGGGCGGGCCCTGGTCACCCGGGACGAGCCGGTGTCGGTGGACGGCAGCGACGAGGACGTGAGCGTGGTCGTGCCGACCGCCGGCGGCATCGTGGTCGACATCCAGGGCACCGCGCTGTCGGTTCCGCTGGGCGAGCTGATCTGCCTGCCGCCGCGGGTGGAGGCATTGATCACACCGGCCGGTGACTCGGCCGTGGTCGCGCTGCACCGGGTCGCCCGGGCTCTGGTCACCAGCGAGTGGACCCGCTGAGCTTCCTGGCTGTCGCGGTTCTGACCGCGGTTGGTCGGCGCCCCCACGTACGGCCGGACCGAAGTCGCGCGGCCGATTCGCCCCTTTTCTGGGGATTGGGTTGACAGTCTCCGTACGGGGTGTAACTCTTGGACCACGCAGCGTTATCCCGGGAGTTGGCCAAGCCACAACGGGCAACGCGCGGGGGAACCAAACCGGGGGGAAGCACGGGGTGGTTGGCCCTTGGTGGAGAGTCCACTGACGGCCGCCACCCCGTGCGCTATGCGCGGGCAAGGATAGGGTGGATCGTTGTTCGCGCCCGGGATACCCAATCAGGAGAATGATTCATGACGAGCACTGTGCCCGCGTCCACCCGTCCACAGACGGTTGCCGACGGCGACTTCAAGGTCGCCGACCTGTCGCTGGCGGCCTTCGGGCGTAAGGAGATCCAGCTCGCCGAGCACGAGATGCCAGGCCTGATGGCAATTCGTCGCGAGTTCGCCTCGGCCCAGCCGCTGCGCGGAGCCCGGATCACCGGTTCGCTGCACATGACCGTGCAGACCGCGGTCCTGATCGAGACGCTGGTCGCGCTGGGCGCCCAGGTCCGGTGGGCCTCCTGCAACATCTTCTCCACGCAGGACCACGCCGCCGCGGCCGTCGCGGTCGGCCCGAACGGAACCGTGGATGCGCCGTCCGGCGTACCGGTGTACGCCTGGAAGGGCGAGACCCTTCCCGAGTACTGGTGGTGCACCGAGCAGGTGCTGCTGTGGCCGGACGGCGGCGGCCCGAACATGATCCTCGACGACGGCGGCGACGCCACCCTGCTCGTCCACAAGGGCAAAGAGTTCGAGGGCGTCGGCGCGGTGCCGGCGACCGCCGAGGACGACTCCGAGGAGTACGGGGTGATCCTCGACCTGCTGCGCCGCTCGCTCGGCGAGGACGGGCAGCGGTGGACCCAGGTCGCGTCGGGCATCCGCGGCGTCACCGAGGAGACCACGACCGGCGTGCACCGGCTGTACGAGATGCAGACCAACGGCACCTTGCTGTTCCCCGCGATCAACGTCAACGACTCGGTCACCAAGTCCAAGTTCGACAACAAGTACGGGTGCCGGCACTCGCTGATCGACGGGATCAACCGCGCCACCGACGTGCTCATCGGCGGCAAGGTCGCCGTGGTCTTCGGCTACGGCGACGTCGGCAAGGGCTGCGCGGAGTCGCTGCGCGGCCAGGGCGCCCGCGTGATCATCACCGAGATCGACCCGATCTGCGCGCTGCAGGCCGCGATGGACGGCTACCAGGTGGCCCGGATGGAGGACGTGGTCTCGACCGCGGACATCTTCATCACCTCCACCGGGTGCTTCAACGTGATCACCGCCGACCACATGGCGCAGATGAAGCACCAGGCGATCGTCGGGAACATCGGCCACTTCGACAACGAGATCGACATGGCCGGCCTGACCCGCCGGGCCGACGTCAAGAAGGTCAACATCAAGCCGCAGGTCGACGAGTGGGTCTTCGCCGACGGGCACTCGATCATCGTGCTCTCCGAGGGCCGCCTGCTGAACCTGGGCAACGCCACCGGCCACCCGTCGTTCGTGATGTCGAACAGCTTCTCGAACCAGACGATCGCCCAGATCGAGCTGTTCACCAAGCCGGAGCTGTTCCCGCTGGGGGTGCACACCCTGCCGAAGTACCTGGACGAGAAGGTGGCCCGGCTGCACCTGGACGCCCTCGGGGTCCGGCTCACCGAGCTCACCAAGGAGCAGGCCGCCTACCTCGGCATCCCGGTCGAGGGCCCGTACAAGGCGGACCACTACCGCTACTGACCGACCGTCATCCAGAAGGGGACCCGCTGGTGCGGGTCCCCTTCTGTATTCATGCGCACGCCGGCGAAGCTTGCGAGCCGGCCATTCAATCCTTCGGATGATGAACACTGCTCTGCTTGACGGGCGTGGGGATCCCTTCGGTAAGGTGTGGCTGACCTAAGTTAGGGTTGGCTCACCAAACACCGATCCGGAGGCACGTCGTGAGTGGCGCACTGCTCGGCAACTACCTGATCGGGTTGCGCGAGGGCCTGGAGGCCACGCTCGTCGTCACCATCCTCGTCGCCTTCCTGGTGAAGTCCGGCCGCCGCGAACGGCTGCCGCAGGTCTGGCTCGGCGTCGGGGCGGCGGTCGCGCTGTCGGTGGCGTTCGGCGCCGTGCTCACCTACGTGGCCGAGGACCTGCTCGGGTTCAAGCAGAAGGAGCTCTTCGAGGCGATCACCTCGATCCTCGCCGTCGTCTTCGTGACCTGGATGATCTTCTGGATGCGCCGCTTCTCCCGCAGCCTGGCCAAGGACCTGCGCGGCCGGCTCGAGGAGGCCATCGGCCTGGGCACGTTCGCGGTGGTCGTGATGGCGTTCCTCGCCGTCGCCCGGGAGGGGCTGGAGACCGCACTGCTGTTCTACGCCGCGGCCCAGGGCGCCACCACCTCGGCCGGGCCGCTGCTCGGCATCACCCTCGGCGTGGTGACCGCGGTCGGCCTCGGCTGGTTCATCTACGCCGGCGCGATCCGGATCAACCTGTCGGTGTTCTTCAAGTGGACCGGCCTGGCCCTCATCGTCGTGGCCGCCGGCATCTTCAAGTACGGCGTGCACGACCTGCAGGAGTCGGGTGTGCTGCCAGGGCTGTCCAGCTACGCGTTCGACCTGTCCGGCAGCTACGACGCCAGCACCTGGTACGGCGCACTGCTCACTGGCATGGTCAACTTCACCGCCACCCCGACCTGGCTCGAGATGATCGCCTGGGCCGCCTACCTGGTGCCGGTGCTCGTGCTCTTCCTGCTCCCGCCGCGAGCCGCCGCCACGCCGGCCCCGGCGCCGGTGTCGGTCGGTGCGCCCTCGTCGTCATCGTCCACATCGGACTCGTCGGCCTGAGCTGACGACGCTTCCCGGTTTCCCATTCGTAAGGAGAACTGTCGATGCATCGTGCCCGCCTGCTCGCGGCCGCCGGCCTTCTGGCTCTCGGCGTCTCGGCCTGCAGCAAGGACACCCCATCCACTCCGGGCCACGAGGCCGCCGTCACCGCCAGCGATACCGCGTGCACGCTGGCCCAGGCCGAGCTGTCGGCCGGAGTCATCAAGTTCTCCGTGCAGAACACCGGCGCCAAGATCACCGAGTTCTACGTGTTCCAGGGCGACAAGGCCGTGGGTGAGGTCGAGAACATCAGCCCGCAGACCACCCGCAGCCTCTCGGTCGAGCTGGCCGCCGGCACGTACCAGGGTGTCTGCAAGCCGGGCATGGTCGGCGACGGCATCAAGACCACGTTCACCGTCTCGGGCTCGGCCGCCGCGCTGAGCTCCGACGAGAAGCTCGCCTTCGCGGTCACCAACTACAAGGAGTACGTCCAGAGCCAGGCCAACCTGCTCGCCCCGAAGACCAAGGAGTTCACCGACGCCGTCCGGGCCGGCGACGTGGCGAGGGCCAAGTCGCTCTACCCGGTGGCGCGCTCCTACTACGAGGCCATCGAGCCGGTGGCCGAGAGCTTCGGCGACCTCGACCCGGCCATCGACGCGCGCGACGGCGACGTCGACCCCGGCACCGAGTGGACCGGCTTCCACGTTCTCGAGCAGCACCTGTGGGTCAGCGGCGACATCAGCAAGGACAAGGCGCTCGCCGACAAGCTGGACGCCGACGTGGCGAAGTTGGTCAGCCTGGTCAAGACGGTCGAGCTGAAGCCGCTCGAGATCGCCAACGGGGCCAAGGAACTCCTCGACGAGGTGGCCACCAGCAAGATCACTGGCGAGGAGGATCGCTACTCGCACACCGACCTGTGGGACTTCGCGGCCAACGTGGCCGGAGTGAAGGCGGCGGTGGACGCGCTGCGGCCGGCCCTGACCGCCCGCGACGCCGCGCTGATGTCCGATGTGGACGCCAAGTACGCGGTGCTGGAGGACCTGCTGGGCAAGCAGAAGGTCGGCGACGGCTACAAGCTCTACACCGCGCTGACCCCGGCCGAGACCAAGGGCCTGGCCGACTCGATCAGCGGACTGGCCGAGCCGATCAGCAAGGTCGCGGCCGCCATCTCGGCGGCGGCCCCTACCCCGTCGAGGTAGTACGGAGGTCCACAATGGAGCGACGGCGCGTGCTCGGCCTGGCCGGAGCCGGTGCGGCCGGCCTCGTAGCCGCCGGCGCGATCGGCGCGGCGGTGCGCGGGTCGGCCGGCGGTGACGACCTGTCCGGGGTAGCCGGCGCCGTCGACTTCTACGGCGAGCACCAGGCCGGCATCATCACGCCGGCCCAGGACCGCCTGCACGTCGTCGCCCTCGACGTCACCACGTCCGACCGGGCCGCGCTGGCGCGGCTGCTGAAGGACTGGACCGCGGCCGCGGCCCGGCTCACCGCCGGCCGCGACGCCGGCCCGGTCGGGGCGGTCAACGGCGTCGCGCAGGCCCCGCCGGACGACACCGGCGAGGCGTTGGGCCTCCCGCCGTCTCAGCTCACGCTGACCATCGGGTTCGGCGCGTCACTGTTCCGGGACGCGTCCGGCCGGGACCGGTTCGGCCTGGCCGACCGGATGCCGGCCGCCCTGGCCCCGCTGCCCGCGTTCAAGGGCGAGGCACTACGGCCGGAGATCTCCGGTGGCGACATCCTCGTGCAGGCGTGCGCCAACGACCCCCAGGTCGCGGTGCACGCCGTGCGCAACCTGGTCCGGATCGGCTTCGGCGTGGTGAGCGTGCGGTGGTCGCAGCTCGGCTACGGCCGCACATCGTCCACCTCTCGGGCGCAGCAGACGCCGCGCAATCTGTTGGGCTTCAAGGACGGCACGGCGAACCTCAAGGCCGAGGACGCCGACCTGCTGCGGTCCAGCCTGTGGGTGCAGTCGGGCGACGGACCGTCCTGGATGGACGGTGGCGCCTACCTGGTCACCCGGAAGATCCGCATGATGATCGAGACCTGGGACCGGACGTCGCTCGGTGAGCAGGAGCAGATCATCGGCCGTACCAAGGGAAGTGGCGCCCCGATCGGGCAGACCGCCGAGTTCGACGAGCCGAACTTCGCGGCCACCGGAGGCGACGGCGCCCCGCTCATCGACGCGGACTCCCACGTCCGGCTGGCCCACCCGGACTACAACAATGGGGCCCGGTTGCTGCGCCGCGGGTACAACTTCACCGACGGCTCGGACGGGTTCGGACGCCTCGACGCGGGGCTGTTCTTCATGGCGTACCAGCGCGACCCGCACCGCCAGTTCGTGCCGGTGCAACGGCAGCTGGCCGGCAAGGACCTGCTCAATGAGTACATCCGGCACGTCTCCAGCGGCCTGTTCGCGTGCCCGCCCGGCGTGCGCGGGCCGGAGGACTACTGGGGTCGCGCGCTGGTCACGCCGTAGCCGGTCGGTGCGTTCGGCGACGGGTTGGCGGTCCACGTCAGCTCGGGCCAGACCGTGGCCGCGCGCCGGCGGACCTGGGCCAACTGGAGCTGCGAGCGCCGGTGTCGCTCCGCGTGGACGGCCGCCAGGTAGGCCCAGCCCGGTACGCCCGGCGGCGGTGGCGGGTTGGTCGCGGCCGCCACCTCGCGGGCCAGCAACTGGCCGAGCTCGGTACGGGCGGGCTCGCGGATCTCCCGGTTGCGGGCCAGGTACTGGCGGACGGACAAGGCGACGTTGTCGTCGAGCCCGGCCAGGTCGAGGGTGGTCGCCCAGCCGGCCAGCTCGGCCGGCATGCGGGGCACCCAGCCCCAGGCCGACGGGGTTCGCTCGTGGATGACGACCGTGCCGGCAACGTGGTCGCCGATGCGCTTGCCCTGCGGGCTGGCGAGCATCACCGGGAACGTGGCGAGCCAGGTCAGCGGTGCCCCGATCATGCCGGGGAACTCGATCGCCGCGCCGACCAGACCGCGGGCCAGCGCCTGCCGGAACGTGACCGGCCCACCGTCATCGCGCACGACCCGCAGGCCGAGGATCATCTTGCCGAAGGTCCGGCCGCGGGTCACCGTCTCCATGAAGATCGGGTAACCGATGATCGCGACCACCGTCACCACGACCCCGATCGCGGCGAAGAGCGGGTCCTCCGGCACCACGATGCCCATGAGAGTGGCCAGCCCGAGCAGCAGGACCAGGGCGGTGAACAACGTCCCGGCCAGCACGACCTGCAGCACGAAGTCGATGAGGCGGGCCATGACCCGTGATCCCAGACGGGCCACCCGTACATCGAGATGGACCGCCTCCCCGGTGAGGAACCGGGTCTGGCCGGGGTCGGTCAGCGTCGGCGCGGCGAGGTCTTCGGCGCGAGAGCTTGCCGAGCGCCCATCAAGATCGATCGCGTCGAGGGTCGGTGCGCTGGGGGTCACCGCACCAGTGTCCCCGACCGGTACGCTCGGCGGTGGCCCGAGGCGGCGCGAGCTT
>Ga0068864_100005627_pt1 | contig 10271 bp, 7 predicted proteins | sample KBSSwiS72_FD_66586 | JGI IMG/M metagenome (GOLD analysis project Ga0068864, IMG submission 66586) | Switchgrass rhizosphere microbial communities from Kellogg Biological Station, Michigan, USA - KBS Switchgrass S7-2 | ecosystem: Host-associated > Plants > Roots > Rhizosphere > Soil ...
ATCGTCGCGACGTGGTGGGGCGATTCCAGGCCGGCACCGCCGCTGACGTCGCGATGGCCGTCCGAGCCGCCGAGATGGCGCTCCCGCGCTGGAAGGCGACCCCCGCACCGAAGCGCGGCGAGATCCTCTACCACTACGGTGCCCTGCTCGCGGACAACAAGGAGCGCCTGGCCCGGGCGATGACGCGCGAGATGGGCAAGGTCATCGCCGAGGCCCGCGGCGACATCCAGGAGGGCATCGACATCGCCTTCCTCATGGCCGGCGAGGGCCGCCGGATGGCCGGCGAGACGGTCCCGTCGGAGCTGCCCGACAAGTGGGCGATGAGCATCCGCCAGCCGATCGGGATCGCCGGGATCATCACGCCCTGGAACTTCCCGATGGCGATCCCGTGCTGGAAGATCATGCCGGCCCTGGTCACCGGCAACACCGTCGTGTTCAAGCCCGCGAGCGACACGCCCCACTGCGCGACGCTCCTCGTGGAGCTCATGGCCGAGGCCGGGATCCCGCCGGGCGTCGTGAACCTCGTGACCGGCGCGGGCGCCGAGGTCGGCGACGCGATCGTCGAATCGCCGGATGTGTCGGTCATCTCGTTCACAGGCCACACCTCGACCGGCAAGCACATCGCCGAGCGAGCTGCCCGGCGCCTGAAGCGGGTCTCGCTCGAGCTCGGCGGCAAGAACGCGATCGTCGTCATGCGCGACGCCGATCTCGAGCTCGCGACGGACGGCATCATCTGGTCGGCCTTCGGCACGACCGGCCAGCGCTGCACGGCGACGTCGCGGGTCATCGTGGACGGGCCGGCGATTGGGCCGCTGCTCGAACGGCTCGAAGCCAAGGCGAAGAAGCTCCGGCTCGGCTACGGCCTCGACGACGGTGTCGACGTCGGGCCGCTCATCAACCCGGCCGCGGTCGAGAAGGTCGGCTCGTACATCGAGGTCGGACGAGGCGAGGGCGAGCTCGTCCTCGGGGGCGCCGTGGCGACCGCCGGCGACCTCGCGAACGGCAACTTCTTCGCGCCGACGATCTTCACCGGCGTCGAGCCGATGGATCGCATCGCCCAGGAGGAGATCTTCGGGCCAGTGGTCTCGATCATCCCGGTCGACGGTTATGGCGAAGCCGTCATGGCCCTGAACCAGGTTCGATATGGCCTGTCCTCCGCGATCTTCACGTCCGACGCGAACACGGCCTTCCGGGCGATGCGCGACTTCGAGACGGGGCTCGTCTACGTGAACGCCGGGACGACCGGCGCCGAGACGCACCTGCCGTTCGGTGGCTGGAAGGAGACCGGCAACGGCCATCGCGAGGCCGGCCACGCCGCGCTCGACACGTACACCGAGTGGAAGTCGATCTATGTCGACTTCAGCGGCCGGCTGCAGCGGGCCCAGATCGACAACCAGGCCTAGCGGGTCGGCTCGCTGGCCACCTTCGACGACGTTCGCCGCCTCGCGCTCGACCTGCCCGAGGTCGAGGAGGTCGTGACCTGGGGCACCGATATCACGTTCCGGGTGCGGTCAAAGATCTTTGCCATCGGCGGCGAGGGCGCCGACGCCGTGTCGATCAAGGCGACGCTCGAGGCGCAGGAGGACCTGCTGGCGCTCGACGCGAAGACGTTCACGAAAGCGGCGTACACCGGCCGCTACGGCTGGGTGAACGTCCGGCTCGATCGGATCGAGGAGCCGCATCTGCGCGAGCTGCTCGAGAACGCCTGGCGACAGACGGCGCCGAAGCGGCTGACCCGGGGCTGATTGGGGTATCCTCCGCCGTCGCGGGCCCGTAGCTCAATGGCAGAGCAGCTGACTCTTAATCAGCGGGTTGACAGTTCAAGTCTGTCCGGGCTCACCACTCTCCCGTCGTCGTTGCAACGACGTTGTATTCCACCAGCGCCGGGTGCGGGTCCTGCCGCGCGCCGCCATCGCGTTCGATGATGCGATGGGCGAACGACGCCAGCCGAAGCGACGGCTGTTCGGGCGATACCGGCTCGAGCGGCGGATCGGCCGTGGTGGGATGGCCGAGGTCTGGCAGGCCCACGACGACCGCCTCGACCGAACGGTCGCGCTCAAGCTCCTCAAGCCGAGCCTCCTGCCCGACGAGGCGTCCCGGCGACGGTTCGTCGCGGAGGCGCGCGCGGCATCCGGCCTCACGCACCCGGGCATCGTCCCGGCGTACGACGTCGTCGACGATCCGGCGTCGCCAGCCATCGTCTTCCAACACGTCGACGGACAGTCGCTTGCCGAGCGGATGCGGCGCGGGCCCGTCCCGATCGCCGAGGCGGTCCGAATCGCGTCGCAGGTCGCCGAGGCCCTCGACCACGCCCATCGGGCCGGGGTCGTCCATCGCGACGTGAAGCCCGCGAACATCCTCCTCGACGCGGACGGGCGAGCCCGCCTCGTGGACTTTGGCATCGCCCGCGTCGAGCACGATGCGCAGCGGGACCTCACGGCGACGAACCAGGTCGTGGGCACGCTCAGATACATGGCGCCCGAGCAGCTCGCCGGCGGCGCAACCGACGCGCGGACGGATCTCTATGCCCTCGGGCTCGTCCTGGCCGAGCTGCTGCCGGATCTCGCCACCGTGCCTGACTGGCTGCGCGAGCTCGTCGCGCGCCTGCGGGCCGCGGATCCGGCCGAGCGACCCGAGTCCGCGGGGGATGTCGCGCGGGCTCTCGAGACCGGGGTCCTTGACGAACCGGATGCGCAGCGGGAGGCGATCGACGACGACCTCGGGGAGGTCGGTCCGCCCACGGTCGCGTTCGCGGCGCCAGCGGCGGCGCTGGCCGCCGAGGTGCAGCCGGTCCCCGAGGCGTCCGATGCACCGGTGCTCGCGGCCCCGGCGGAGGTGGCACCCGTGCGGGCGGGCACGCGGCCTCAGCCCTCCAGCGACACACGGCCGATGCTCATCGCCGCGGTGCTCATCGCGGCAGTGGTGGGCGGTTTCCTGCTGGCGGGTCGTCCGCCGACACTCGTACCTGCCGGGGGCGGGCCGGCGGCCACCATCCCGGCACTCCAGGTCGCGCCCGCTCCGTCGGAGCGGGCGCCGACGAGCGAGCCCGCGGGCAAGGGCCCGGGCCACGGTCACGGTCATCACTGAGGCGGCGACTCGAGCCCTCGCCGGCGGCGCTCTGCTACGCTTCGGGAGTCCTTGAAGCCGGTCCTGTGAGGCTGGCGTACCGGTCCCGTGAGGCCGGGAAGGAGGCTCGATGGCGGCGCCCGGCCACATCGGCGGCGATCTTCGCCGCGCTCCGCAGCCCGGTGGTTCGCCCTTCCCGATCCAACCCCACCCGTCGGCTGTCGTCGACCCGCGGATCGGCGATCTCGGGCCTGCCGTGCTGGCCCTCGAGGACGGGACGATCTTCCCCGGGATCGCGTTCGGCGCGCCGCTGGCGGGCGGTGGTGACCTCGTCGTGAACACGAGCCAGACCGGCTACCAGGAGGTCTGCACCGATCCCTCGTACGCCGGCCAGGTCGTCGTCATGACGTATCCCCTCATCGGCAATTACGGCCGCCTCGTCGCCGACGACCAGTCGGTCCGACCGTGGCTCCGGGGCCTCGTCGTCGCGAACGCGACCGCCGCGGTCCTCGACGACGCACGCCAGCTCGCCGCGCTCCTCCGGGAGCACGGGATCCCGGCGATCGCCGGCGTCGACACCCGAGCGCTGGCCCGCCGCCTTCGAACGACCGGCAGCCTCCGCGGCCTCATTCTCGAGCCCGGCATGCTCGCCCCGGCCGATGCCATCGAACGGGCTCGCGGCGTGCCGCGCTGGGAGGACCAGGATTTCGTGGCCGAGGTCTCGCCGGCGGCGACAACAGAGTTCGGTGATCCGGCCGAGGGCGGCCCGCTCGTGGCGATCGTCGACCTTGGACTGAAGGCGAACATCGTGCGAAGCCTGCGGCGACGGGGGGTCCGGGTGCGCGTCCTGCCGCACACCGCCGGACCGGCGGACGTGCTCTCGAATGACATCGCGGGCGTCGTCCTGTCGCCCGGCCCCGGCGATCCGGCGAGGCTCGACGCCCAGACGGCGCTCGCTCGCGCGGTGATCGCCGACGGCCGGCCGCTCCTCGGCATCTGCCTCGGCCACCAGATCGTCGGCCGGGCCGCGGGCGCCGAGACGCGCCGGCTCCGCTTCGGCCACCACGGCGCCAACCACCCCGTGCGCGACCTCGAGACCGGCTACGTCCAGGTCACGGCCCAGAACCACGAGGTACAGGTCGTCGGCGAGACGCTGGCCGCCTCGAGCGGCTTCCGGGTCAGCCAAGTGAACCTGAACGACGGCTCCGTCGAGGGTCTCCGCCACGTCGAGCTGCCGATCGAGACCGTCCAGTACCACCCCGAGGGTGCGCCCGGCCCGCTCGACGCCCTGGCGGTCTTCGACCGCTTTGTCGCCGCGGCGACGGCGCGAGCGGGGATCGGATGACCGACAAGGTGCCGGTCATGGATCTGCCGGCGATGCGCGCCGGTCGACCCGAATCCGTCCTCATCATCGGCTCCGGGCCGGTGGTCATCGGCCAGGCCGCCGAGTTCGACTATGCCGGCACGCAGGCCTGCCGGGCGCTCCGGGCCGAGGGCATCCGGACGATCCTCGTGAACTCGAACCCGGCCACGATCATGACCGACCCGGGTGTCGCCGATGCCGTCTATCTCGAACCGCTGACCGTGCCGGCGATCGAGGCGGTGATCGCCGCGGAGCGCCCCGACGGCCTCCTCGCCGGGCTCGGCGGCCAGACCGGCCTGAACCTCGCGATGGACCTGGCCCGGGCCGGCGTCCTCGACCGCTACGGCGTCAGGCTGCTCGGCACGCCGCTCCGAGCGATCGAGATGGCCGAGGATCGCGAGGCGTTCCGGGATCTCCTCGACCGCATCGGCCAGCCGTACGCGCCGTCGCGAATCGTCGAGGGCGACTCGGTCGCGGCTCGCGCGACCTCCAGCACAGAGGCCCTCGCCGAGATCGGCCTGCCGGCCATCGTCCGGCCCGCATTCACCCTCGGTGGGACGGGCGGTGGGATCGTCGAGACCGAGGTCGCCTATCACGAGCGGGTGCGGTCCGGCCTGCGCGCGAGCCCGATCGGCCAGGTCATGGTCGAGAAGTGCCTCGTCGGCTGGCAGGAGATCGAGTACGAGGTCATGCGCGACGCCGCCGACACCTGCATCGCGGTGTGCTCGATGGAGAACGTCGATCCCCTCGGGGTCCATACCGGCGACTCGATCGTCGTCGCGCCCGTCCAGACCCTCACCGACCAGGTCCACCAGCGGCTCCGGAGCGCGGCCCTCGCGATCATCCGGGCGCTCGGGGTCGAGGGCGGCTGCAACGTCCAGTTCGCGCTCTCGCCGGACTCGACGGAGTACGTCGTCATCGAGGTCAATCCGCGCGTCTCGCGCTCGAGCGCGCTCGCCTCGAAGGCCACCGGCTATCCGATCGCCCGGGTCGCCGCCCAGATCGCGATCGGTCGGCTCCTCGCGGACATCCCGAACGTCGTCACGGGAACCACCGTCGCGGCGTTCGAGCCCGCGCTCGACTACGTCGTCGTGAAGCTGCCGCGCTTCCCGTTCGACAAGTTCCCGACCGCCGATCGCAGCCTCGGCAGCCAGATGAAGGCGACCGGCGAGGTCATGGCCATCGACCGGACCTTCGCGAGCGCGCTCAACAAGGCGCTGCGCGGGCTCGAGCAGGCCGGAGCCGGGCCGCTCGCCGAGGATCCGGAGTGGGTCCCGGAGCTCCAACAGCTCGCTGCCGCGCCGGAGGTGGCCGCGCTGCGAGCGTTCCTGACGCCCTCCGACTCGCGCCTGTGGCGGGTCCTCGCGCTGCTCCGGCGGGGCGTGACGGAGGAGGCGATCCAGCTCGCGACCGGCATCTCGCCGTGGTTCCTGGCCGAGATGGGCCGGAGCGTCGGGGTCGAACACGAGATGCAGGCGCTCGGATCGCGGCTGCTGGATGCTGCCACGGACGCGGGCGTCGCCGCGTCGCTCGCGACCGCGAAGCGGTTCGGATTCGGCGACGTCGAGATCGCCGGACTTGCCGGACCCGGTGTGAGCGCCGCGGCGATCCGGGAGGCGCGGCTTCGGCTCGGCCTGGTCCCGGGCTTCGCGATGGTCGACACCTGCGCCGCCGAGTTCGCGGCGGAGACGCCGTACTTCTACTCGACGTACGCCGCGGCGGGCTCGGAGCCGGAGGCGCCACCGGTCCGGCGGCCGGCAGCCCTCGTCATCGGCAGCGGGCCGGTCCGGATCGGGCAGGGGATCGAGTTCGACTACTGCGCGGTCCAGGCGGCCGACACGCTCCGCCGGTCCGGCTGGTCGGCCGTGATGATCAATTCGAACCCGGAGACCGTCTCGACCGACTTCGACGCCTCGACCCGCCTGTACTTCGAGCCGCTCGACCCGGAGAGCGTCAGGAACGTCATCGACGCCGAGACGGGGCCGGGCGAGGACCTCCTGCCGGCGTTCGTCGCGTTCGGCGGCCAGACGCCGCTGAATCTCGCGGCACCGCTCGCCGCCGGCGGCGTCGCGCTGCTCGGCAGCGACCTCGAGGCGATCGACCAGGCCGAGGAGCGGACCCGCTTCTCGGCGCTCCTCGACCGGCTCGGCATTCCCCAGCCGGAGGGCGGGATGGCCCACTCCGTCGAGGAGGCGCTGACCCTCGCCGAGCGGATCGGCTATCCGGTCATCGTCCGGCCGTCGTTCGTCATCGGCGGCCTGGCGATCGACTTCTGCTACTCGCCCGACGACCTCGTCCGGCAGCTCGCGGCGGCGACCGTCGTCGACCCCGATCGACCGGTCCGGATCGACCGCTATCTCGAGGGCATCGAGGTCGATGTCGATGCGATCTCCGACGGCGAGGCGGTCCTGATCCCGGGCCTGCTCGAGCACGTCGAGCGGGCCGGCGTCCATTCCGGCGACTCGGTCGGGATGTTCCCGCCGCAGACCGTCGGCGAGGCCGACCAGGGCCTGATCGTCGCGACGATGGAGCGGGTCGTCCGGGCGCTCGGCGCCCGCGGCCTGGTGAACGCCCAGTTCATCATCCGCGAGGACGGCGTCTACCTCATCGAGGTCAATCCCCGGGCGTCGCGAACAGTCCCGTTCATGTCGAAGGTCACTGGCGTGCCGATGGTCGAGCTGGCGGTCCGGATCGCGCTCGGGGCCACGTTGCCGGAGCTCGGCTGGCGCGGCGGCCTGCTCGAGCCGCCGCCGTTCATCTCGGTGAAGGCGCCGGCGTTCTCGACCGCGAAGCTCCGCGGGGTCGATCCGTCGGTCGGACCGTTCATGCAGTCGACCGGTGAGGTCATCGGAATCCACACAGACCTGCGGGTCGCGCTTGCGAAGGCGCTTCGTGGGGCCGCCCTGGTGCCGCCGCGGCCGCATCCCGCCTCCGAGGATCCGGCGCCGATCGCGGTGCTCTCGATCGCCGATCGGGACAAGGCCGAGCTGCCCCGACTCGCGCGCGCGCTCCTCGTCGCCGGCTACCGGATCGCCGCGACCGATGGCACGCGCCGCATGCTCGCCACGGCCGGGATCGTCGCCGAGCCGGTCGCGAAGCTCGCCTCCGACCCCGCCGCCGCCGCCGGGGTGCCGGACATCATCGGCCTCATCGAGTCGGGCACCGTCCGGCTCGTCGTCAACACGCCGACGCCGCGCTCCGGAGCGGTCCGCGACGCCGCGGACATCCGCGCGGCCGCGACCGCGGAGGGTGTCCTGTGCCTGACCGCGATCGAGACCGCGGTGGCCGCTGCGGAGGCGCTCGATCCGGAGATCGCCGATCGCGTCAGCGAGGTCCGGTCACTCGGGGAGTGGCGTCAGGCCGCGAGCGTGCGCTCGGAGCAGGCCGCCGTGGCAGCGCACGCGGATCGCGTCGGAGTGGCAACCCCCGACTGAGCCGCGCGCTTCGTCACCTGGGCCGGCGCGATCGCTCGCGGCGCCTCGACCATGTGACCCGACGTGTCGCTCTCGTTGGCGTGGCGCGTTCGCTCGGCGCTCACCGCGTCGGCGGCGGCGGACGCGAGGCGAGTCGTGTCTGCCTCGTAGCGGAGACTCGCCTGGCGGCTTGCCACCAGGACCTGCTGGATGTCCCAGGACCCGTTCATCGTGCTGCTCCCATCTCGATCTTCATCGACTCGTTGTTAGGCATTGGTCGAATACGTGGCCGCGAGGCCGGTTGGTGGCTGTCCATGGGCTCCCTCCGCTAGCCGACGAGGAACGCGGTGAGGTCGCCCAGCGCCTCGTGGATCCGCTCCCGCCGGAGGCTGTAATACGTGGCCGAGCCGGCCTGGACGGCGGTCACGAGGCCGGCCGCGCGCAGCTGGGCCATGTGATGGCTGACCGTCGGCTTGCTGATGTCGAGCTGTTCGGCGAGCTCCGTCCCGTACAGGTCCCGGTCGGCGAGCAGCTTCAGGATTCGGAGGCGGGTTGCATCCCCGAGGGCCCGATGGAGCCGGAGGACCGCCGATGGCGGCGAGAGCGGATCGAGCTCGAGCGCGTCGTCCGCGACCGGGTAGCCGACGAGCCGCCAGCCCCCGCCGCCAAGGAGGTAGTTGAACGGTCGAGCGAAGTAGGACGGCGCGAGGACGACCCGCTGGACCGTCGGGTCGGACTCGACCCGGATGCCGTTCGTCGTGCGCTCGACGAGCTCGACCGGCCCGAGCGTGGCCCGGTCGGCCGCCCGGAGGTCGTAGTCGCGCTGGATGATCGAGCCGACCCGATCCTCCACGGCCGCGAAGGTCTCCGCCCAGGCCGTGAGGACATCGAGCACGACGGCGAGCTGCCCGACCGGATCGGCGAGGATCTCGGTGACCCAGTTGCCCTTCTTGCCCTTGCCGTGCTGGATCCGAGCGACCATCGCGGTCCGCGCCTCGGCGTCACCGGCGAGCGCTCGATCGAACTCGGTCGGATCGCCGGCCGGGTCGTAGAAAAGGTTGCCGAAGACCGGCCCGGGCCCCGCCGCGCGCATCGCCGGCACGACATCCGCGGCACGCTGGACGTCCGGCCGATCGACGAGGAAGCCGGCGAGGTGCACGAGCGAGCCTCGACGATGGTCGTTGTCGAAGAAAGCCTGCGATGCGGCCGGCTGCGACTTGAGCGCCGCGGCGAGCCACTCGCGGTCGGCTGTCGGGAGATCGTCCGTGGAGCCGCTGTCGCCCGAGAGGGCGAAGAGGAAGTCGAACGCGGGCCGGACGTGCCACTCGACGGCGAACGCGGGTGCGGCCGCCATGAAGTCGCGGACAGGGGCTCGCCCGCGGGTGGGAGCCGCAGGCGAGCCGTTCGGAAGTGATCTGCTAACCATTAGATGCGTATCTAACAGTCGATCGACGTCCGTGTCAAGTGGCAACATCGTGGATGGGACTATCCTCGGGGCGTGACGATCGATCGGGCGCTTGCCGGGCCGCGCTGCAACATCGGTCCCGACGAGATCGCCCGGCGTCGCCGTGGCGCGATCGCGGCCACCGTGGCGGCCGTCGGGCTCGCGATCCTCGTGGTCGCACTCGGTGCGCCGCGAGTCGATCGCCTGCTCCTGTTCCCGATCGCGGCGGCCGCGGCGGTGACCTGGCTCCAGGTCTTCCACCGCTTCTGCGTGCGGTTCGGCGCGTTCGGGGTCGAGAACTTCGGGCGGGTCGGGACGGAGGTGCCGGTCGATCCCGCGACCCGCGCGGCCGATCGCCGACAGGCGCTGCGCCTCATCGCCGAAGGCTCGTTCGCGGGCGTCGTGGCCACGCTCGCCCTGGTCGTGCTCCCCGTCTGAAGCGCCTGCGCTACGATCGCCGGGTGCCCGTTCCCACCGTTCGATTCAGTGATGAGCGCCTGCCCAACGGCCTCCGCCTGATCGTTGCCGAGGACCACCTCGTCCCGGTCGCCGCGATCAACCTCTGGTACGGCGTCGGCTCGAAGCACGAGGTCACGGGCAAGACCGGCTTCGCCCACCTCTTCGAGCACGTGATGTTCGAGGGCTCGGCACACGTCGGCAAATCCGAGCACATGGCCCTCGTCCAGGGTGCCGGCGGCGTGATGAACGGCAGCACCTGGCTCGATCGCACGAACTATTACGAGACGATGCCGTCCCACCAGGTGGAGCTCGCGCTCTGGCTCGAGGCGGACCGGATGGGGACGCTCCTCGACGCGCTGTCCCAGGAGAACCTGGACAACCAGCGCGAGGTCGTGAAGAACGAGAAGCGCCAGTCGTACGACAATCGGCCCTACGGTTCCTGGAACGAGAAGCTGCTCGCGACCCTGTTCCCGCCGGAGCACCCGTACCACCACCCGACGATCGGCTCGATGGCCGACCTCGACGC
>Ga0068864_100005630_pt1 | contig 10268 bp, 6 predicted proteins | sample KBSSwiS72_FD_66586 | JGI IMG/M metagenome (GOLD analysis project Ga0068864, IMG submission 66586) | Switchgrass rhizosphere microbial communities from Kellogg Biological Station, Michigan, USA - KBS Switchgrass S7-2 | ecosystem: Host-associated > Plants > Roots > Rhizosphere > Soil ...
GCCCGACAACCTCAATACTGGCCGTAGCGGCCCTTCACCGAGTCCAGCAGCTTCACGCTGTCATAGCCGACGCCGTCCTTGAACACGGTCTCGACCTTCTCGACGTCGTGGATATCGGCGGCGGGATTGCCGCGGATCACGACCAGGTCCGCGTCCTTGCGCGGCGCGATCGAGCCGATCCGGTCCTGAAGCCCTTCGAAGATTGCGCCGTTGAAAGTGCCGATCTTGATCGCTTCGAGCGGGGTGAAGCCGGCCTCCACGAGCAGTTCCAGCTCCCGCTGGTCGCCGAAGCCGGGGATCACGCCGCCGTTGCCGGTCGGGTCCGGCCCCGCGAGCAGCAGCCCGCCCGCGGCCACGAACTGGCGCTCGAGTCCGAGATCATTTTCCCAGCCCTGGCGGACTTCCGCCGCGCGCGCCGACGGCCGCGAGGCGGCGCGGTTGCGATTATAGAGATAGGCCTCGCGCGCTTCGGGGGTCAGCACCGCCATCGCCCGCGGATTGAGCGACTCATGGACCGGGAGGCTCTCCGCGAAGACCGGCAGGGTCGAAGTCACCGCCACATGGCGATCGACCAAAAGCTTGATCAACGCATTGGCCTGCGGGCTTCCAGGCTTCATCGCGGCGATCGTCGCGTCGCCGGCGGAGTCGGAGCATTTGTCCGGCTGCTTGCCGGGGTCGAGCTGCGTGTTGACGAAAAAGCCGTGCTCGAGATCGTCGATCCCGAGCTGCGCGGCTTCGGGATAGGTCACCGAGCACAAATGTCCCGTGATCTTGAGCCCGCGTCGGTGCGCCTCGTCGATCGCCGCTTTGAGCTCGGCGCGCGTGATGTTCATGTAGGCTTTGAACGAGGTCGCGCCCTGGTCCGCCCAGAAGGCCACCGTCCGCCGGGCATCCTCCGGCGACGGGATCTGGTGCATCTGGATGAAGTAGCTTCCCGATCCCTCGAGATAGGGTCCGGTCACGTCCATGTGCGGGCCGACCAGCCGCCCCGCGTCGATCTCGCGCTTCACGTTGAGGTCGGCGTAGGGCTCGACGCTTCCGGTCGTCCGCATCGTCGTGACGCCGTTCGCGAGATAGAGCCGTGGCGCGCTGAACGTCATTTGCGGCACTACCAGCGGCTCCTCCGCATGGCCCGACGCGTCGAGGTTCGGACGAGCGATGTAGAACATGTGGTTGTGCATCCCGACGATGCCGGGGATCACGCTGGCGCCGCTGAGGTCGATGGCCCGGTAGCCGGCCGGAACCGCCGCCGACGCCGGCTGCACGGACGCGATCTTCGCTCCGTCGATCAGCACTGTCGCGTCCTCGACCGGAGCGGCACCCGTACCGTCGATCACCCGCACATGGGTCAGCGCGATGCGCCCGCCCGGCACACGCACGTACTGCTGGAGCTCCTTGGCGAGTGGCGCCGGTGGCGCGAGGATCGGTGCGGCGGTCGCCGCGGACGCAGCGAGCAGCGATGCGAGCGCAATCGGGCGAAGATTCATGGGCCCCTCCTCCGTTTCACGGGGGCTAGCATTCCGCCCGGGCCGCCGGAAGCGTGGCAGTCGAACTTTCCCCTGCCGAGCTTTATGTAAGTTGAGGCGCGCGCCGAACTGTGGTGCTAAATATATCCACAAGACTCGCGGGGGAGACGAAATGCTCGGGCAAAATGCTAGCGCGCTCGATTTGCTGATCGACAATCTCGAGCGGTTCGGAACGTTCAACGCCGAGGACAAGGACGGTCTTGCCGCTCTCTCGCTGCAGGTCGAGCGAGTGCCGCGCGGCTTCGACGTCGTGCACGAAGGCGATCCGGTCAACCGCTGCTGCCTTCTGATGGGCGGCTTTGCCGCCCGCTACAAGGAAGCAGCGAGCGGCGCCCGTCAGATCGTCTCCTTTCACCTTCGCGGCGACCTGCTCGACGTCGAGCATTTGCTTCTCGATTTCGCCGACCACAGCGTTCAGGTGATGAGCGAAGCGACGCTTGCCTGGATCCCCAAAGCCGAGCTCATCAGGCTCGCTTGGGAACGGCCGGCAGTCGGCAAGGCGTTGTGGCGGATGTGCCTGATCGACGCGTCGATCTTCCGCGAATGGGTGCTGAACGTCGGGCGCCGGAACGCGAGGACGCGCATCGCCCACATGCTTTGCGAGTTCGTCGCCCGATGCGAAGCGGCCGGCCTCGGCACCGCGCAGGGCTTCGAGCTGCCGATGACCCAGCAGCAGATTGCCGACGCTACGGGGATGACCACCGTCCACGTCAACCGCACCCTCCGTGCGCTCGATAAGGACCATGCTTTGTCCCGGAGTGGAAACCAGTTCCGGATCCACGACTGGGGCCGCCTGTGCAGCATCGGCGACTTCGACCCGGCCTATTTGCACGAGGCCGCCTAGGACAGCCTAAGCCTCCTGGATCGGCCCCTGCTGGATTTCGTCGGAGCGCTGCTCGAGGCGGGCGATGTCAGCTTCCGCTTCACGCGCCATCTGCTCCAGCACCTCCATCGCCTTCTTGTCGGTGATCAACGAGGCGAGCCGACGGCACCGCTCCATTCGCGAGCGCATGTTCTCGATCACGTCTTCGTTCATACGGCCAGAATGTAACAATTGTTAAACTGTTCCATTACTTTTGAACTAGTGATCCGACTGTGGCCGCCCGGTAACAGCCCGCGTCGGTAACCGATGATTCAAGCCCCTCGCTAAATCCGAAAGATTGTGGATAACTGCTTGTTAGCGACTCGTACGGGGCGGGCCGCGATGATGGTGTCGGGGGCGGGCGCCAGTGGCAAATGACTTGAGCTACTTCCTGAAACGCGCGTCGGACGAGCGGACAGCCGCGCTCCACGCGCGCGATGCGCGTGCCCGCAAAGCCCATCTGGACATGGCCGAGCGCTACGAAGAACGCGTCCGCGAGATTACGGCGAAGACGGAGCGCGTGATCGTCCCGATCGTGGAGCACGCCTGATCCCAACCACGGCGGCAGGGAGCCGACGACAGGCCGGCGATCTTTTCGGCCACCCCCGCGGTCTCACCGTCCTCGCCACGACCGAGATGTGGGAGCGCTTCTCCTTTTACGGGATGCAGGCGCTGCTCATGCTCTACATGACGAAATACCTGCTCCTCCCGGAGCACGAGCCGGCCGTGCTCGCCCTGGCGGCATTCCGGTCCACCCTTTCGGGGATCACCGGTCCGATGACCGACCTCGCTTTCGCCGCGCAGACCTTCGGCATCTATTCCGGACTGCTCTACGGGACGCCGCTGGTCGGCGCGTGGCTCGGCGACCGGGTCCTCGGGAAGACGCGGACGGTAACCGGCGGCTGCCTCCTAATGGCGGCGGGTCACCTTGCGATGGCGTCCACCCATTTCTTCCTGGTCGCGCTTCTCCTGATCGTGACAGGCGCCGGCGGCGTCATCGGCAACATGGCCGCGCAGGTGGGGCTCTTGTACGGGCCTGACGACATGCGCCGCACGCGCGCGTTCGGCGTTTACCTCATCACCCTGAACATCGGCGCTCTGGCCGCGCCGCTCGTCATCGGCACGTTGGGTGAGAAAGTGGGATGGCATTACGGCTTCGGCGCGGCCGGAATCGGGATGCTCATCGGTCTTGCGACCTACCTCAGCGGGCAACGCTATCTGCCGCCCGACAAGATCCGGAGACGCTCCTCGAGCGTGAAGCTCGACCGGGGCGAACGGCGCCGCGTCGCCGCGATCCTCTGCTTGCTGGTGCCCTACACGCTCTACGCCGCTTCTGCCTTGCAGGCCTATGGCATCATGTTCGTCTGGGCGGACACGGCGGTGGACCGAGTCATTCTCGGTTGGGAGGTTCCGGTCACCTGGATCGGAATACTCGACGGCATCCTCACAATCCTCGGCGTCATGCTGGCCGACCGCATCTGGATCTCGCTGGGCAAGCGCAGTCGTGAACCCGCCGACTTCACGAAGATCGCCATTGGCTATGCCGGGGTCGCGCTGGCGTATCTGATCGCAGCCGCGAGCGCGGTTCTCCCCGTCGTCCCCATCCTCCTGTGGGTGGCATTCTTTGTCGTCCTGGACGCGAGTTACGGCTGGTGCGAACCGCCGATCCAGTCGCTGGTGTCGAGAGATTCACCTGCACCGGTTAATGCGACGATGATGGCGGTGCTGAAGGCCAGCAGCATGCTCTCCTACTTCCTGCTCGGCTGGCTCGGCCGCTTCTACGAACCGCTCGGCGCGCCGCTTTATTGGGCAATGACGGGCGGGATATCGGCAGCCGCATTCGTAATGATGGTCGTTTTCAGGAAGCCTATCCTTGCTTTGCTGGAGCCCGAATACGCACCGACTGCACAAGCGACTGCTGCACCTGCCGCGATTTAGGGCCGACTTCACCCTCTAAAGTGATATTTACAGCAGCATTAATTCTGCGTTTAATAAAGTCTCGGTCAGCCGAGTGTGTGCTTACCCCGCAAGTAGAAGTGCGTCGCAATCGACCGGGGAATCCCTTCGCCGAAGTGATTCGTCTGTCGATGGCAATGGGGGGGCCGGCACAGATTTGTGACCAACCCCGAACATGATTGGTGTCCGTTGAACCCCGCCGCACCGGCTCCGTCCGCTGCGTCAACGGCTTGGCTCTGTCCTTACGGCAGGGGAGCGCATGGCGGTGGAAAAATGTCCCGGCAGAACGCGGCGGCTCTATCGAGCTGACTGCGCATCTGCGGCCGCAATCAGCACGCCCGTATCGAGCCCAATCCACGAGAATGAGCTTCACGCTCGCAAGACGGCGGCACGCAAACTGCCGACGTCCCGCGACGGTCTTCACCCAGCATCCTCAACCTGCTGATCCCTTAGGAGACGACCATGGCCACTCTGATGTCGATCGACGAAAGCCCCTCCAATCAAGTCGGTACGCAGGATGTGAGCCTGCCCGCTTCCGGCGACAGTGTGAGTGCCCTGAACACCTATTTCGGCAACACGACCTGGCAGAGCGGCGTTATCCAGGTGGCACAGAAGACCGGCCTGCTGAGCGGCCTTCAGAACACGATCGACCTTGCGCTTACCAACAGCACGGGCGCCGCGCTCAACGGCGTCGACAGCGGGATCAACGACCTCTCCGGCAACGACATTCTTCTCTACACCGACAGCACCAACAACAATCTGGTCCTCGGCAAGCTCGCCGACGGAACCGTCATGTTCGCGCTCTACCTCGACGCCACCGGCTCAGCCGCAGGAGTCGACACTAACGCGACGGGCGCGGACCTGTGGATGATAGAATTCAAGCCGATCCAGCATCCCGACGGCACCAATTCGAATGACGTGGTGTCAATCGTCGACAAGCTTTGGACGACGGTGACGAATCCGATCAGTTTCGACGCGACGCATGCGCCGTCCGGGTCGAGCTTGTTCGTCGCTTATGGTGACGGAACCCCGCTTCCGACCGAAGTCGGCGTGATCGTGACCGCCGTGGGCTCGTCGAACCAGTCCGTGACGAACAAGATCAGCGATGGCAACGTGGTCAAGGCGAGCCAGGCCGGCTCATCCCTCGGCGGGGCCACATTCGGCATCAACAGCCAGCATTTCGATGGCCCCAGCTCCAGCGGCGCCGTCGGCGACGCAGCCTATTTCACATTCGTAAAGGGACTGGCCACCGACCTTACGGTACCTAACCTCTCGCAGGGCGAATCGGACGTCGAAGCCAACATCGGCTTCACCAGCATGTTCGGCGCGACGAAGGTCTCGTTCGTTGTTTGCCAGCTTCAGGGCGGGACGCGGTCGACCGTGAAAATCGAAGCTTTGGTCGCCGGCGTCAGCGATGCGCATGGCGCAGGCGTTGCTGACGACACGCCGTGGACGACTACGTCCTATATCGACCATCAGGACCAGAATGTGATGGTCGACATCGACGAGGTCACGATCACTCGGGGAACGAGTTCCTGGACCTTCGTGGAGGGACAGGCGAAGCCTGCAGGAGCCCCTTCGGACCTGAACGTCGACTTCAGCCAGGACGGCGGTCTCAGCGCGGTCATTTCCGGCGCGGCCGAAGGCGACAAGATCATGTACGTGAGCAATAGCGAGCATGACCGCCTCTACATCGGCGCGCCCGGCAATTCGAACTCGGCACTCGCCACACCATTCGACATCGGGGCGATCAAGATTGAAGCGGGAGGGACGAACACGGCGCCGGTCGGCCAGATCGACATCTACGACGACGGTCCGAGTATCACCGCAGCGGTGAACACACAGACGGTGACCCACGACGAAACGCCCGGAGTGCAGGCGAACACGGATTCCAACGGCACCGACCTGGTGGCCGGCGCCGGAAGCGCGACAATCGCGAGCCTGTTCTCCGGCGTTAGCGGGGCGACGGATGCCGACGTCGGGACCAGCCCGATCGGCTATGCCCGCAGCACCAGCGCCCTGATCACCGTCAGCGGCGGCAGTGCCGGCACCGACGGCGCGGCAACGCAGGAACTGACCTATGGCCTGCATGTCGTCGACGGCCGCGACTCCGGCCTAAAGACGACGGAAGGCACCGAGATCTTCATGTATAACGGCGCAGGTGGTGTCGTGCTCGGTCGCGTCGGAACTGAAGGCGGAGCGACTGACGCCCCTAACGCGAACGGCGCGATTGCCTTCGCGCTCGCCGTCAATCCGGTGAACGGTGAAGTCTTCGTGGCCCAGTATCTGTCACTCAATCATCCCACCGGCGGGTCCTCTTACGATGAGGCGATCTCCCTGAACGCTGATGCGGTGCAGGAGACGGTGACCCGCTCCGACAAGGACGGCGACAGCGCGATCGATTCCGACAACAATGTCGGCGCCCAGATCAAGTTCGAGGACGACGGGCCGACGATCACCGCCTCGTCGAACACGCAGACGGTGACTCACGACGAGACGCCTGGGATCGACAGCACGGATGTGGCGGGAACAGCCCTTAGCGGCGGCGCGGGCAGCGCGACGATCTCGAGCCTGTTCTCAGGCGTGTCCGGAGCGACCGACACGGACGTTCCGGGTAGTCCCCCTATCGGTTATGCACGCAGCGGCTCGGCACTGGTTACAGCGACGGGCGGAAACGCCGGCGCGGACGGTCCGGCGACGCAGGAGCTGAGTTACGGCCTTCACGTCGTCGACGGCCGAGATTCCGGCGTCAAGACGACCGAAGGCACCGAAATCTTCATGTACAACGGCGCCGGCGGGGTCGTGCTCGGCCGCGTTGGAACTGAAGGCGGAGCTACCGACAGCCCGAATGCAAACGGCGCAGTCGCCTTTGCGCTCGCTGTCAATCCTGTCACGGGCGAAGTGTTCATCGCCCAATATCTCTCGCTCAACCATCCGAATACCGGCTCCAACGACGATTCGATCTCGCTCAATGCGGATGCGGTGCAGGGAACGGTCAGCCGCACAGACAAAGACGGCGACGTCGCGAGCGATACCGACAACAACATCGGCGCCCAGATCAACTTCGAGGACGACGGGCCGAACATTGTTGCAGCGCCCAGCGCAACGACGGTCACGCATGATGAGACGCCGGGCATCGATAGCACCGACGTCGCCGGTTCGGCCCTGGTCGTGGCAGGCGGCGCGTCCATCGCGAGCCTGTTCTCCGGCGTGACGGGAGGCGATGATCCCGACGTCGCCGACAATCCGATCGGCTATGCGCGCAGCACCGCATCGATGCTTTCGATCTCGACGAACGCACCCGGCGCGGACGGCCCAGCCGCCCAGTCGCTGAGCTACGCACTGAGCGTCAGTGACGGCACTCCTTCAGGCGTCTCTACGAGCGAAGGCACGCAGGTCTACATGTACGCCGGTCCGGGAGGCCTCATCTTCGGCCGCGTAGGCACGGAGGGCGGCGCCAATCCCGACAGCCCGAATGCGAACGGCGCGATCGCCTTCGCGCTCGCGGTCAATCCTGCCAACGGCGAGCTGTTCGTCGCCCAGTATCTGTCACTCAGCCATCCGAATGCGGCATCGAACGACGAATCGATCCACCTCGACGCCGGCGCGGTACAGATGAGTGTCACGCTAACCGACAAGGATGGCGATACGAGCACAGACTCCAACAACAACATCGGCGACCACATCAACTTCGAGGACGACGGACCGAATGCGAACGGCACCGCTGTCACGGCTACTGTCGATGAGGACGGTGCGACACTCGGCACCGGCCTTCCTAATGGACCGGGCGACGTCAATTTCGACAGCGTTGCCACCGGCTCGATCGCGGGCATCTTCGGCGGCGGCGCTGACGGCGTGAAGACATACCAGCTGTCGACCGACACGAGCGGCCTGTCGACGAGCCTGAAGTCGCAGGGCGCGGCCGTGAAGTACGACGTCAACGCCGACCACACTGTTTTGACCGGCTACGTCGAGAAAGGTGCTAACAACGTCTATGACAACGGCACCGATCGCGTTGTCTTCACGCTCGCTCTGAGCGGGACTAACAACAGCAACTATACCTTCACCCTGTCCGACCAGCTCGACCATCCGGCGACGGACGATCCGGCCACGTCCGGCACGGTCGAGACAGCGTTCGAGGATAATCTCGTCCTCAACCTCGGCTCGGTCCTGCAGGTGGTCGACAAGGACAACGATGTCGCGACGGCAGCGGCCAACAAGCTGGCGATCACGGTCAACGACGATAGTCCGGTAATCAACAGCACGGACGCCCAGGCCGACATGACCTTCAACAACGCCGACAAGACAGGCCATGGGACGTTCAATTATTCGATCGGCACGGACGATCGCGCCGGTAGCACCTACAGCGCGTCGAATTCGGATTTGTTGCTGTCGTTCCTCAGCGGGAATGTTGGCGGAACGGCGATCAGCAACCTGTCGATCGCGTGGTCATCCGAGAGCGGTGGTCAGGCGGCGTACACCTTTGGGTTCGACTACAAGTCCAATCCGCTCGACCCGACGGCGATCACGCACGACACCGGTACGATCACGTTCGACAAGGTCCTCCACACGGACACGATCACGCTGGACAATGCGATCGTCAGCTTCTCCGTGCTGTCGCTCAACGACGCGGGCGTGGCCTTCCACGGTTATCTTACCGGCACCGATACCGAAACCGGGTCGCAGCCGCCGGTGAGCGTTGCGGTGCTCAAGCCCAACTTCGTGGTCCAGTTCACCGGCTCGGCGGAACCAGGCGGCGGCCTCGACGGCGCCAAGAACTACAATATCGATGCTGTCGCGAAGGGAACGACCTGGTCCGACACGCCGGGAGGCGGTCCGACGGGAGACGATACGTTCACTGATGGTGAAATCTTCCAGTCGCAGGGTGCCTGGGTCAGCGTCTCAACGGGTACTGCCGGCGTCGCGGGTGACACCATGCAGCAGGGAGAAGTTCTCGACTTCAATTTCTACGATGGCAATCCGACGGGGCATCTCACCCCGCCGGCCGGAATCCACGCGACGTCGTCGTCGACGATCTTCATGCAGTTTGACGGCCTCGACAATGGCGAGGACATGGTCGTGCTCCTTAAGCTCCACGATCCGACCGGCGCGCTACCGGACACCACCCGGGCCGTCGTGGTCGACGCCGGCGATATCTTCCACAAGCAGGATGCCAGCTCCATTCCGGCGGCATTCGGGTTCACCGGCACGCTCGACAACAACGACGGGTTGGTCGTGATCGAGAGCCAGGACTACAACAAGGCGGGCGAGCATTATCAGATCACCGGCGCGCAAGTCCTTGCTTCGACCGAAGGAATAGTCGGCAAGGGTATCAACCTCAATGGCGCAATCGGCACGGGTGGCGGCTGGAATGGAACTTCTTACCAGTCCTTCGCCGATGCGAGTGAGCCGGGGAACACGCTGACGACCATCAACGGATCCCCAGAGGCGGGCACATGGGATGGTGACGTGTTCAAGATCACCAACATCGGCTTCGTCACGGAGACAACGCCAAATGCCGAGCTCAACTTCGGCGTGAAGGTGCACGATTACGATCTCGACACGACAGGAACGCAAACGATCACCGCCACCATCAACGGCGGCAGTTCGTCGGCGGCCACGCTCAGCGCGATGGCGACCTCGTCGAGTGGCGGTGCGGGTAGCGATCTCCTGCTTCACCAGGCCGACACGATGGTGAATGACTACCACTTCGTGATGTGAACCGAGGGACTCTGGGCGGAGCTGCGGATGAGGCAGCTCCGCCTGAGGGTTGAACAGAAATCCGCCAGCTGGAGGGCGGGCCGCGGACCGCAAGGAACCGCCGTCCCGCCCTCCCGTTGAGCCGGCGCATGGACGCGCAGGTCGCCAAGAGGCGGAACGGGCCGCTGATCAAACCGCCGCCAGAAGCCGAAGCCTTTTATTGC
>Ga0068864_100005634_pt1 | contig 10265 bp, 8 predicted proteins | sample KBSSwiS72_FD_66586 | JGI IMG/M metagenome (GOLD analysis project Ga0068864, IMG submission 66586) | Switchgrass rhizosphere microbial communities from Kellogg Biological Station, Michigan, USA - KBS Switchgrass S7-2 | ecosystem: Host-associated > Plants > Roots > Rhizosphere > Soil ...
GCGCTCGCGCGGGTAGCCGGTCGATTCGAGGTTGGTGCGCACGTCGGCCAGGCCGGCCTCGCACCACACGCCCTCGCCGCGCGGTGTGCGCGCGAGCTGCGCCGCCGCCGACTCGCCGCTCGTGCTCCGATCCTCCGCGCCGGGCTCGCTCATGCCCTCGAAGGTGTCGTAGAGCCAGAGATCGCGCGAGGTGTCGCCGCGTGCCATCAGTGCCAGGGCCGCGAGCATCATGCTGCCGCCGCGCCAGACGCCGCACTCGACGATGTCGCCAGCGATCTCGTGGCGAGCGAGGTGGTCGATGGCGCCCAGCAGGCTGGCGCGCCGGTCGAGGCTGGTCATGGTGAACGGCTCGACCCGGGCGATCAGCTCGCGGTCGGCCGGCGTCAGATCGGCGAGCGCGGCGCTCTGCCGGTCGGCGGTGCGGGCCAGCTCCAGGCCGACGCGCGCCAGGGCGCTCTTCAGGATCTGCTTCATGGACGATTCGGCGGCTCGGGTTCCAGGCGGGCCCGAACGGCGGGGCCAGTCGCCCGGCCGCGCCGGGCCGGCGAGCCGGGCGATTGTGGCATCGCCCCGTCACCCGTCCCCGGCGTAGACGGCGGCGATGCCGGCGTTGGTGGTCGACCAGGCGGAGGCGTCCTGGGCCGCCTGCAGGGCCGCGGCGATCGCCGCCGGGTCGCGCCGGAGGCGATCCAGGGCATCGGCGACGGCGTCGGCGCTGCGCTCCTGCAGCAGCAGCGCCTCCAGCCCGAAGCGGCGCAGGAAGTCGCCGAGGTCGCCGACGTCGGTGCAGAGGAAGACGCGGCCGTGATGCAGCAGCGAGAACAGCGCTCCCGACTGGGTCGCCTCGCGATAGGGCAGGAGGAAGACGACGTTTCGCGCCAGCAGCCGCAGGAGGCGCGGCGGGTCGAGGTAGCCGTCCTCGATGCGCACCCCGAGGCCCGCCAGCTCGGCCTTCAGCCCGGCCAGCTCGGGCGCCCAGGCGCCGTGGATCTCCAGGCCGACGCCGGCATCGCGCAGGCGCTGGGAGCGCGCCAGCTCGGCGAACAGCTCGACGCCCTTGTACGGCTTCACCGTGCTCCAGTAGACCAGCGCCTCGGGGGGCGGCGCCGGCCGGTACGGCACCGGCGGCAGCCCGGGCACGACCGGCGTGAGGCCGATGCCCAGGAGCCGCGACTTGGCGCGAAAGGCCTCGCCGTAGCGGGCGATGAAGTCGTCGCGCGAGAACCGGCTGACAAAGACCAGGGTGCGCGCCAGCCGGGCGATCCGCTCGGTCGGCGCGTGGCGCTGGCCGGAAAAGCCGTGCGGCACGGCGTTGTGCACCGTGAACACCAGGCGTCTGCGCAGCGCCCAGAGGAACGGCAGCTCGAGCGGCCAGCCGGCGAGGAACTGCAGATTGACGGCGTCGAAGCGGCGCCGGCGCCAGCACAGGCCCAGCCAGAGCAGCAGGTAGCCGAGCACGCCCTTCCAGCGCGGCGCGACCGTGCGCGACAGCGCCCGGTCGTGCACCGTCACGCCCGGCAGGCGGCGCATCGCCTCGAGCAGCTCGCCGTTGTAGCGGGTGCGCGAGCCGTGGAACTCGACCTCGACGCCTTGCGCGGCCAGGGTCTCGGCGAGCTGGTAGTCGTAGGGCAGGACGAACGAGCCGCCGTCGACGAGCGCGACCCTCACATCCGGCCGCCTGACACGATGCCGGTCACGCGCCGCTCAGTGGGCGAACCAGTAGCGGCGTCCGAGCGTGTACGCCGGCTCGCCCTCGCGCGGGCCGATGTCCACGGCCGGGTTGCCGCCGACGATGCGCATCGGCGGCACGCTCTTCGTCACCACCGCGCCCGCCATGACCACCGCGCCCCGCCCGAGGGTCACGCCGGGCATGACCATGGCGCCGGCGAACAGCACCGCGTAGTCCTCGATCAGCACCGGCTTGCCGCGGGCGGCGAAGCCCGCGTCGTGAACGTCGTGGCCGAGGCTGTAGATGCGGGCGTCGTGGGCGATCGAGACGTTCTCGCCGATCGTCAGGCCGGCCCGGTTGTCGAGGTAGGTGCCGCGATTGACGAGCGTGCCGGCGCCGATCTTCAGGCGGCCGACGTGGAAGAAGCGCACGCCGCCCTGCAGCGTCGCCGAGCGGTCGATCTCGAAGCCGCAGAGACGATAGAGCAGCGGCCGGAGCGCGAACGGCAGGCAGCGATGCAGGAAGTTGACCGCCGCCAGGCCGAGAAAGTAGATCTGCGAACGGATCTCGTAGCGGCCGGACGCCACGGCGGTCACTTGGGTTCGGCGTCGGCGGGCGGCAGCGACCGGCCGATGGCGAAATACTCGAAGGCGGCCGCCTTCATCGCCGCCGGATCGAACAGGTTTCGGCCATCGAAGATCACCGGCGCCTTCAGCGCCGCGCGGATGCCTTCGAGGTCGGGGCTGCGGAACGACTTCCACTCGGTGACGATCACCAGGGCATCGGCGCCCTGAAGGGCCTGGCCCTGCGAATCGCACCAGGTCAGCCGGGCGAGCGCCTGCGGCTGGCCGGCGAGGTCGGCCTCGAGTGCACGCCGCGCCTCGGCGAGCGCCACCGGATCGAACAGGCGCAGCGTCGCGCCGCGCGCCAGCAGCTCGGCGACGATCACCCGGCTCGGCGCCTGACGCATGTCGTCGGTGTTCGGCTTGAAGGCCAGGCCCCAGATCGCGAAGCTGCGACCCTCGAGATTCGCGCCGAAGCGGGCCACAACCTTGGCGACGAGGATGCGCTTCTGCGCCTCGTTGACCGTCTCGACCGCGGCCAGCACCTTCATCTCGCTGCCGTGCTCCTCGGCCGTGCGGCGCAGCGCCTGCACGTCCTTGGGGAAGCACGAGCCGCCATAGCCGGTGCCGGCATAGAGGAAGTCGTAGCCGATGCGCGGATCGGAGCCGATGCCGCGGCGCACCGACTCGATGTCGGCGCCGACCTTGTCGGCGAGGTTGGCCATCTCGTTCATGAACGAGATCCGGGTGGCGAGCATCGCATTGGCGGCGTACTTGGTGAACTCGGCCGAGCGCACGCCCATGACCAGGGTGCGGTCGTGGTGCCGGTTGAACGGCGCGTAGAGCGTCTTCATCGCCTGCAGGCCGCGCCGGCCGGGCGCGTCGTCATCGACGCCGATGACGATCCGGTCGGGGCGCATGAAGTCCTCGACCGCCGCGCCTTCCTTCAGGAACTCGGGATTCGAGACCACCGTCAGCGACGCCGCGGTGCCCGCGCGCACACGCAGCTCCTCCGCGATCGCAGCCCGCACCTTGTCGGCCGTCCCCACCGGCACCGTCGACTTGTCGACGATGACCTTGAAGCCTTCCATGTGCCGGCCGATGTTGCGCGCCGCCGCGAGCACGTGGCTCAGGTCGGCCGAGCCGTCCTCGCCCGCGGGCGTTCCGACGGCAATGAACTGGATCTCGCCGTGGCGCACGCTCGCGGCGATGTCGGTGGAGAAGGTCAGCCGTCCGGCGCTGCGGTTGCGGCGAACGAGCTCCTCGAGGCCCTGTTCGTAGATCGGAATGCGGCCGGCATCGAGCAGCTCGATCTTGCGCTGGTCGAGGTCGAGGCAGAACACCTCGTTGCCGACTTCGGCCAGGCAGGCGCCGGTGACGAGGCCCACGTAGCCGGTGCCGATGACGGTGACTTTCATTCTCCAGGGATTCTAGGTGTCGACCCGCTGCGCGCCCTCGATTCGGGCCGGCGCAGGCGACCGCCTACAATTTTTGTGCTCCCACAAGGACTTATGGACGACGACAACTCTCTCATCGCCGAACGCCGCGCCAAGCTCGCGGCGATCCGCGCCCGCGGCGTCCCCTTCCCCAACGACTTCAAACCGCGCGACCGGGCCCTCGAGCTCGCCCGGCGCCACGGCCACCTCGAGAACGAGGCGCTCGAGCCGCAGCAGGTCGCGGTCTCGGTCGCCGGGCGGATGATGTTGAAGCGCATCATGGGCAAGGCGAGCTTCGCCACCCTGCAGGACGCGACCGGCCGGATCCAGCTGTTCGTCACCCGCGACGCCCTCGGCGAGGAAGGCTACGAGCGCTTCAAGCATCTCGACCTCGGCGACATCGTCGGCGCCGAGGGAACGCTGTTCAAGACCAAGACCGGCGAGCTGTCGGTACGGGTCTCGGCCCTGCGCCTGCTGACCAAGAGCCTGCGCCCGCTGCCCGACAAGTTCCACGGCATCGCCGACGCCGAGCAGAAGTACCGGCGCCGCTACATCGACCTGATCACCGACGACGCGGCCCGGGCCCGCTTCATGGCGCGGAGCAAGACGCTGTCGTCGATCCGCCGCTTCATGGTCGAGCACGGCTTCATGGAGGTCGAGACGCCGATGCTCCATCCGATTCCCGGCGGGGCCAACGCCAAGCCTTTCGTCACCCATCACAACGCGCTCGACCAGCAGATGTTCCTGCGGATCGCGCCGGAGCTCTATCTGAAGCGGCTGATCGTCGGCGGCTTCGAGCGGGTGTTCGAGATCAACCGCAGCTTTCGCAACGAAGGCATCTCGGTCCGGCACAACCCCGAGTTCACGATGATGGAGTTCTACGCCGCGTACTGGAACCACCACGACCTGATGGACTTCACCGAGGAAGTGCTGCGCCATGCGGCGCGCGAGGCGGCGGGAACGGCGAAGCTGCTGTACGCCGGCCGCGAGGTCGACCTCGACGCCAAGTTCGCGCGCATGACGGTGCGCGAGTCGCTGGTGCGCCATGCCGGCCTGAGCGACGCCGAGGCGGGCGACGCCGAGGTGCTGCGCGCCAAGCTGCTCGCCCTGCACCAGCCGGCGCCGGCGCACTGGAAGCTGCCCGAGCTGCAGTTCGGCCTGTTCGAGGCGGCGGTCGAAGCCGAGCTCTGGCAGCCGACCTTCATCGTCGACTATCCGGTCGAGGTCTCGCCCTTGGCCCGCGCCTCCGACGCCGATCCATCGGTGACCGAGCGCTTCGAGCTCTTCATCACCGGCCGCGAGTACGCCAACGGCTTTTCCGAGCTCAACGATGCCGAGGACCAGGCGGCGCGCTTCCAAGCCCAGGCCGCGAACAAGGAGGCCGGCGACGAGGAGGCGATGTACTACGACGCCGACTTCATCCACGCCCTCGAGATCGGCATGCCGCCGACCGGAGGCTGCGGCATCGGCATCGACCGGCTGGTGATGCTGCTCACCGATTCGCCGAGCATCCGCGACGTGATCCTGTTTCCCTCGCTGCGCAACGAGAGCTGAGGTCGAGCCGGTCGCCGGTTCAGAACTGCCGGGTCCAGACGATGCGGTTCGGGGCGATGTAGACCCCCGCGAAGGCGCCGGTGACGCCGCCGAGGCAGCCGGCGGCGAAGTCCTTGGCGCTCACGTGCTTGCTTCTCCAGCCGTTCTTCGCCGCGTCGATCAGCTCGCCGGCGGCGGAGATGCCGCAGCTGGTCAGGACGCCGGCGGTGGCCGACTCGGTGTAGTACGAAACCGCGCCGGAAACCGCCAGCCCGCCGAGGAAGTGGCCGCGCTTGTCGGCCGAGGTCCAGGAGTCGTTGCCGTGCTCGGCGTTGGCCGCGTCGACCTTGTCTTGCGAGGCCAGCTTCACGCCGACAAAGGCGCCGAGCACGCCGCCGGCGCACTCGGCAGCGAAGTCCTTGGCGCTGACGCGCGGCGTGAAGCCGCCGTCGCGCGCCGCCTCGATCAGCTCGCCGAACGCCCCGACCGCGCAACCCATCAACACTCCGGGATGCTTCGACCCGGTGTACGCGGAAAAGGCGCCGCCGATGAGCACGCCGCCGAGGAAGTGGGCGCGCTTGTCGCCGCCGAACCACTCGTCCTCCGCCCGGCACGGCAAGGCGAGCGCAAGCAGCGCGGCGGTGAGGAGGAGACGGGTGGGGGCCGAGGGGAGCAGGGTTGTCACGTCGCCCCAGTCTGCCGCCAATCACTCAACGATGCTTGAACTCGGCCTTTCGCTTGGCCAGGAATGCTTCCATCCCCTCGTCCTTGTCCTCGGTGCCGAACAGCGAATGGAACAGGCGCCGCTCGAAGGCGATGCCGTCGGAGAGCGGCGTCTCCCAGGCGCGGTTGACCGCCTCCTTGGCCATCATCACGCTTGGCCCGCTGAAGGCGCAGATCGTGGCGGCGGCGGCGAGCGCCGTGTCCATCAGCTCGGCGGCCGGCACGACACGCGAGACCAGGCCGGACCGCTCGGCCTCGTTCGCGTCCATCATCCGCGCCGTCAGCACCATGTCCATCGCCTTGGCCTTGGAGATCGCGCGCGGCAGGCGCTGCGTGCCGCCGGCGCCGGGGATGATGCCGAGCTTGATCTCCGGCTGGCCGAACCTGGCGGTGTCGGCGGCGATGGCGATGTCGCACATCATCACCAGCTCGCAGCCGCCGCCGAGGGCGAAGCCGGCGACCGCGGCGATCACCGGCTTTCGCACCTGGCGGATCGTCTCCCAGTTGCGGCTGATCAGCCCCTTCGAGTAGGCGTCGACGAAGCCGTAGGGCTGCATCATGGCGATGTCGGCCCCGGCGGCGAACGCCTTCTCGCTGCCGGTGAGGACGATGCAGCCGATGCCCGGGTCGGCATCGAAGGCGAGCAGCGCCGCGCCGAGCTCGTCCATCAGCGTGTCGTTGAGGGCATTGAGCTGCTTCGGCCGGTTCAGGGTGATGAGGCCGGTGCGGCGTTCGCCATCGCCGCGGATCTCGGTGAGGATGCATTCGTAGGTCATGGTCCGGCTCGCTGTCGATCGAAGGGCGCAATGATGCCCGGCTTCACGGCCCGCTCATTTCCGGCTTCCTGGCGATCATCAGCTCGACAAAGGTGTTCGCGTCCTGCTCGATGCGAAGGCGCACCGGCAGGAAGCGCAGCTCGGGCGCGAACCACATGTCGACCACCCACTCGCCGGGGCGGCGGACCGTGCGCCGCGGCTTCAGGTGAAAGGTGTTCAGCGGCCCGATCGCGGTGTGCATCACCTCTTCCTCGGCGACGTCGTAGACCCAGACGTTCATGCTTCGCGGCAGGGCGAGGGGAAACTCGAAGGTATTGCCGACGCGCAGCCGCTCGGGCTGGCTGCCGAACATCCAGGTGAACTGGATGAACTGGCTCGCCGTGTCCTGCACGCCGGGGAGCCGGACACGCTGCTGGCCGTTGCCGAGGGTCACCGAATCCGGCGCGAAGACCATGCTCACCCGCCGGTCGTCGCGCGTCACCACCTTGGTCTCTTCCTCGTAGCGCTCGGGCGCCAGGCCGCCCTCGACGATCCGGCCCTCGCTCATCATCCGCCGGGCGACGAGCGGCGCGAACTCCGGGCCGGCGTGCATGGCGACGATGACCTGGTAGCGGTCGTCGATCTTGATCCACTCGACCTCGGCCCGGCCGTTCAGCTCGCCGCGCCAGTTGCCGGTGAGCAGGTAGCTGACCCGGGTGGCCTTGGGCCAGACGAAGCCCTCGACGGCCGATGCCGCCTGAGCCGCCGACGCCGGCGCCGCCGCATCGGCGACGACGGGGGGCGGCTCGGCGAGCGCAGGCTCGCCCGGCGGCGACGCCGATGGCTCGGGCGCAGGCGCCATCGCCACGCCGGTCGTCGCCGGCTCGTCGACCGCCGCCGGAGCCGACGCGGCCGAGGCCGCCGGCTCGACGCGCTTGGCGACCCGCGGCGCCCGCGGCCGGGGCGAGGGCGGCGGCGGGGGCGGCGCTGCCAAGGGCTTCGGCGGCTCGAGCTCGAGCGTCCTCACGTAGGTCACCTCGACCCGCGGCGGCATCTTCGCCGCACTGTCGATCTCGGCCATGCGTTCGGCGAGCCGGGCGGTGATCCAGCCATGGAGCAGCACCACCACGATCACCAGGGCCGCAAACGACGCCGCCCGGCGGCGCACCGGTTCGGTCGCCGGATCGCGGATCAGCCGGAAATCCATGCCTCGCCAAGTCGCCGGGCCTCGGCGCTCGCGCCGTCGACGCGACGCAACTGCAGCGCCCCGCTCTCCTCGCCGGCGAGGAGGGCCGGATCGAAGCGCAGCTCGAGCAGACGCTGATCGCGGCCGACGCAGAGCGGCGTGGCACCCGCGGGCGCGACGAAGCGAAGCGCGTCGTCGAGGCGACGCAGGCGCCAGCCGCCGACGCCGATCAGCTCGTCGCCGGCCGCCAGGCCGATGCGCTCGCCACCACCGCCGCGCAGCACGTGCGTGACCTTCACGCCGGTCAGCGCGCTCTCGCTGACGCGCACGCCCAGGCGCTGCGCCAGCGTCGCCGGCTGGCGCTCAATGCCGACGCCGAAGCGCGGCAGCAGATCCGCCAGCGGCAGCTCTTCCGTGCCGTGCACCCAGGCCGCGAGCTCGGGCGCGTACGACCGGCCACCGACCGCTTCGAGCGCATCGGCGATGTCGCCTTCGTCGATCGGCCCGCCCTGGCTTTCGGTCCAGAGCCGGCGCATGACCTCGTCGAGCGAGCCGCGACCCTCGCTGCGCAGGGTCAGGTCGAAGGCGAGCGCGACCAGCGCGCCCTTGGCGTAGTAGCTGACGGTGGCGTTCGGCGTGTTCTCGTCGCCGCGGTAGTACTTGACCCAGGCGTCGAAGCTCGAAGCGGCGACGCTTTGCAGCTCGCGGCCGGGCGTGGCGGCGACCGCGCTCATCGTCTTGGCGACGAGCTGCAGGTAGTGGGCCGCATCGATCAGGCCGCCGCGCAGCAGCAGCAGGTCGTCGTAGTACGAGGTGAAGCCTTCGAAGAACCAGAGCAGCCGGGTGTAGTTCTCGCGTGCGTAGTCGAGCCGAGCGAAGTCGCGCGGCTTCAGGCGCTTCACGTTCCAGGCATGGAAGTACTCGTGCGAGATCAGGCCGAGGAGATCGGTGTAGCCCTCCGCCGGCTGGGCCTGTGCTGCGGCCGCGCCGTCCGCGGCGCGTGCGGCGCGGGCGCGATCGGCCTGCCGCGGCAGATGCCGGCGCGGCGCGACCAGCGCCGTGCTGGCGCGATGCTCGAGCCCGCCCCGGCCCTCGTCGACGGCGTTGAGCAGGAACAGGTAGCGCTCGAACGGCGCCTTGCCGCTCGGGTGCCAGAACCGGATCGCGGTCTCGCAGACCCGCTTCGCGTCGGCGAGAAGCGTCTCGCCATCGAAGTCCGGCAAGGCGCCGGCGACGACGAACTCGTGGACGATGCCCGCCACGCTGAAGCTGCCGCGCCAGAAGCGGCCGAGCTCGACCGGGTGGTCGACCAGCTCGTCGTAATCGGCGGCAACGAATTCGTGCACCGCGCCGGCCGGCTGCGCCGCGAGGGTGGTCGCGACCTGCCAGTCGGGGGCGAGGCCGGCGAGCGCGAGCCGGTGCGGCTCGGCTTCCCGGCCCTCGACCCGCAGGCAGAGGCCCGTGCCGTTGAAGAAGCCGCGATCGGCATCGAGGAATGCGGCGCGCACCGAGAGGTCGAAGGCGTAGACCCGATAGCGCAGCAGCAGCTCGCCGTCGCCGTCGCAGCGCGCGACCCAGGTGGCCTTGTCGATCTGCTCGAGCGGCACCGACCCGCCGTCCTGCTCGGCAACGAGCGCCGAGAGATGGCGCGCGAACTCGCGCACCAGGTAGCTGCCGGGAATCCACACCGGGAGGCTGAGGCGCTGCTCGCGGGCCGGCCCGAGGATGCGCAGCTCGACGGCGAAGGTGTGGCTGGCGGTGGCGCAGGCGTCGACGAGGTAGCGGATCATGGCAACGATTGTCGCTGCGGGCATCGGCCATCCATCCCCGGCAAGATGGAGGCCTACGATCCGTTCCAGCGCCTGAGGAGACGACGACGATGAACTTCACCCGCCCCGACCGCTTCGGCCCCGAGGAATGGGAGGCCCGCGTCCAGCTCGCGGCCGCCTATCGCATCTTCGACCACCTCGGCTGGACCGAGCTGATCTACAACCACATCTCCCTGCGCGTGCCGGGCGAGGACGCGCACTACCTGATCAACCCGTTCGGCCTGCACTACTCCGAGGTCACGGCCTCGAACCTGGTGAAGGTCGACGGCGCCGGCCGGATCGTCGGCCACTCCGACTGGCCGATCAACCCGGCCGGCATCACCTTCCACGGCGCGATCCACGCCACCCTGCCCGACGCGCACTGCGTGATGCACCTGCACACCACGGCGACGCAGGCGGTCTGCTGCCTGAAGGAGGGCCTTTCCTTCACCAACTTCTACGCCGCGCAGCTCTACGGCAAGGTGGCGTATCACGACTTCGAAGGCATCACCGTCCACGCCGACGAAGGCGAGCGCATCCTGCGTAGCGCCGAGGGCCGCCCGGTGCTCCTGCTGCGCAACCACGGGCCGGT
>Ga0068864_100005638_pt1 | contig 10262 bp, 10 predicted proteins | sample KBSSwiS72_FD_66586 | JGI IMG/M metagenome (GOLD analysis project Ga0068864, IMG submission 66586) | Switchgrass rhizosphere microbial communities from Kellogg Biological Station, Michigan, USA - KBS Switchgrass S7-2 | ecosystem: Host-associated > Plants > Roots > Rhizosphere > Soil ...
ATCGCGGGGGCCATCGTCAGCGCAGACGGATTCGACCGGAGCTGTTCGGGCCCCCTCCTTGCTGCGGCAAGCGGAAGAGAATCAGACTCGGCGGGTCGGTACCGCCTCCTCGTGACCGGGGCTGGCGCGGATTCCGTCTGCGTAGGCGTTCAGGCGAGTGCACTGATAGGAGGCCGCACTACCACAGTCGCCGTTACAGGCTCGCGAGTGTCCCTTCGCAAAGGAGCGCAGGCGCTCGACAGTGTGCGTGTCGATCTGCATTTTCAATAAGTTCTCGTTCTAAATTTGGTTACCGTCAAACATTAGGGTGGTGAGCGGAACCCAGGCTTGATTATCGTTTCGGCGCTGATCCACTAATCAGAACTTGATGTCGGACTCGCGCTCGACGAATGAAAATCGGCGAGACCGTGCCGTCGCTCGGCCGTCGGCACCGTAGCGCGATAGCGGACGCCCCATGCTTCGAGGTCAGGCAGAACTTGGGCTAGCCGCCCACCGATTTCGGTGAGTTCATAGACCGCCAGGCGAGAAGAGCCGTCTATTCGCCGCCGCCGCACGAGTGCGTCTCGCTCCAGCGCACGGAGCTGTTCACTTAGAACCTTCGCGGAGACCCCTGAGAGATTACTTGATAGATCGCTAAACCGCTTCGGCTTAGGAAGCAGCAACCAGAGTATGCTCGGCTTCCAGCGCCCGCGTAAGACGGAGGTCGCCAGTTCTAGTCCTCGCGGAGTGGCGCCTCGACAGTCCGGATGCCGATCCATCGGGGACTGCGGCTTCGGTGGTCTCTTGTCTGCCACGGCGGCGCAACTGCTGGGAATTCGATGCTCGAGTACATTCTCTTGAGCAACGGCGCCGCTGCCCACGATGTTGACCCTAACATGGGTGGGCCGTCGATGGAAGTCTGTGCGCGGGCAACCCGTCAGACGCCGCGGTTCTCTTGCGGGCGGCCATCGACAATGCACCTGCTGCCATCGCGCCGCATCTCGTTTAATGGGGCAACCAGCACTCTCTGGTTTAGGATCCTCATGCGGGCTATCTAACGTGCGTTGCAACTGACGGGCGCGAGATCTAAGGAAGCCATTGCGGTTGAGCGCCTATTCCGATCTTCTGAGCGCAACCGTCAATGCGCATATTTAGCCGACCGCCCGCAGCTGAACTCGGGCGTTAGACATCCACACAGATCTAGGTCGGGGCAAACGCGCATTGCGCTTCTTTCAACTCGAGCCAGACCGGTCCGCACGCCCTGGTTGGGTCGAGGGGCATCACACCTGGTATCTTCCGAATCGCATCGGGTGCCCTGAGTGCGGGATTTACGGCGCAGTCGGCGCGAGTCATCCCACTCTGGACCTAACGGCCTATCCCGGCGCCTCAACCATGAAGTCCGGCCGCGGCGTCAGTTGGCGCGAGTTTCAGTCGGTTCGCGCTGACTTGGATGCGTTTCTTGGCCACGATCACGCACTCGAACCCGGTGATACGCTCGGGTCGTTTGTCGGTACCGCGAGGGGCAAAGCCGTCGATATCGTGACTGGGGATTTGGGGCTGTTGTTCCTCTCGCTCTCCACGCTTGAGCGCCTCCGTGCCGCCGGGATACAGCTCAAAGTTGGCGAGGCAAGGCTGCGGAAACATCCGAAAGGCTGGCCTCAATTGGTCGAAATCGATTTGCCGCGTGTTGGCTCTTTCGACGACTCTGCCTACCGGTCGCCAAGCGCAGCTTGCCCGACCTGCGGGCGCCGTCAAGGCTTCCTTGAGCAGTTCGTTCTTGCGCCGCAATCCATTGTCGGTGCTCCGGATCTGTTTCGGCCGATGCGACATGCACCAATCATTTTGGTATCTGACCGCTTTGTTCACGTTGCGGCGGACCTGGCACTGAGCGGTGTCGCATTCTCCGAGGTAGCGATCGCGAACGGGATGTCTAACGAACGTTGAAGCTGCCAAAGGAGCTATTGATGATGCGCGCTGCGCGCGCATTCTTATGCATTCCTTTGCAGCTCAACTCGGGCGTTAGGCCGCGCATCGGCATCGGATTCACGACTGCTTCGGACGGTTGCGCGGCGCACGTCGGGCGATCGCTTGCGCGAATCGGAGCCGGCGAGTAGACTGGCGCAACCGGTTGTCTTCGCGATGAGGCGAAGTCTGCCCCACCCGATCTCGCGAGGACAAAATGCCGTTCCGTTCAAAGTCTCATTTAAGTGCCATCGCTCTCATCGCGTCAGTATCTGTTGCCGCTTGCCACGGCGATGACATTACTACCTCCCGAAGCGCGAACGGCGAGCCGCAGCGATCCATTGGCGCACTAGTGACGCGCGGGCCGGCCACGATTGACGATCGATTCGATGCGCTGACAGAAAGCGTGCCAGGATTCGGCGGACTTTTTTACGACGCGAACGGTCGCCTTGCCGTTTACGTCAAGAAGCCCGCAACGCTTTCCAGCGCCTCACGCAACGCCATCGCTGCGTTTCTCGCACGCGAGCGAAGTGGCGTTCATTCGGATCAGGCCGCAATCGACGCCGCGAATGCGACGGTCCTGCCAGCGACATACGACTTTCATGAACTATTGACGTTCTATAGGAGCGTGGTAGTTCCAGCCGTCCCGACAATTGTGGGAATCACCTCAGGCGACATCGACGAGACGAAGAACAGAATCGTCATCGGTATTGGCTCCGCCGATCTCATCCCCGTCGCCCAGGCGCGTGTCGCTCAACTGGGTGCGCCTGCTGGCCTCATCGAGATCAAGGAGGTACCACCGACAACTGTGAACTCGCTGCTTACAGATCGACTGCGGCCCGTTCCTGGTGGTGCCCACATCTATCGACTGACGGCCACGGACAGCATCTACTGCACCCTGGGTTTCAACTTTGTGCGATATCCGGGCACAATCGGCGACACGGTGGCGACCGATCGCTACTTCGTCACCGCTTCGCACTGCAGTTCGTCAAGGAATAGCCTCGATTACTCGGATTCTTATCAACATGGCGATATCGTTGCAAATGAATGGGGCGATCCGGCGGCATTTACGAATTCGTATACTTCCTCCTGCCCAGTCGGGAAACTCTGCCGGTTCGCTGACGCCAGCGTGTATCGGTACAACGACCCCAGCTTAGACGACCAGAATCACGTCGCGCTTGCGGGCATCGGCTCACTGTCATTCACGAGTGTCGCGACAATCACCTCTGTTGACTCGCCGCCGGTCGGCTATACCGTTAACATGATTGGGGCAAAGAGCGGCCGCCGCTACGCAACGGTCGAAGCGACTTGCGAGGATGTCTTCAACATCGCAGGCTGGACCAACGGGGCGCTCTTGTGTCAAGGCCGAGCCGCATATTTCTCACAGGATGGCGATAGCGGAGCTCCCGTCATCGAACTGTTTGGTGACGGCACGGCATGGGCAGTCGGAATCCACTGGGGCAACTATACGTCAGGCGGTGTCCTTCACTCCCGTTTTAGCCCCATGGACAACGTCCTCAACGAATTCTACACGAGGCTGCCGGGTAGTCCGTACTTTAGCCCGGTGCAGTATTAGCGATGCCGAGTCATCGAATGAACATACTCGGCTGCTCAATGCTCTTTCTCAGCACGATTGTTGGCGGATGCGGGCACTCGTCGGCCTCGCCGCTAACGTGTGCCGAGCCCGGTACAGCCCAGGGGATCAACTTGACGATTCGGGACTCGATTAGCGGGGCGGAGTTCCCGTTCTTCGATCTGTACGCGACTGCGATCGATGGTCCGTTCCGAGATTCGTTGGGCGTATCCGCGATCACGTCGAGTCCGACGCATGCCTATTGGCTGGCTTCCGACCGAGAGGGCGCGTACACGGTAACGGTCGAGGCGCGTGGATATCGACCGTGGATCAAGAATGGAGTTATCGTGAGCCGGGTGGACTGCAAGATTCGTCCGGCTGAGCTAACGGTAATGCTCCAGCGCGTTGAGTAGGCCAAACTCACCTTGAACCATGTAGAGTTGGACTGCACCGCGCGGCCTAACGAACGTTGCAGCTGACAAGCGATCTAATGATTGCGCCGAGCTTCGCTCGGCGCTTCTATTTGACTCGCTTGCAGCTGAACTCGGGCGTTAGCCGGACCACATGCATCCCGTCATGAAGCCCACGGATTCCACGCTCTCAACACGACGCTGGCTCAAGGTCGGTCTCACCATTGGTGGCGCGCTCAGCGGCGCCGTATTCGGAATCATGCTCACGCGGCTCGGGGAGATCGCCGCGGGTGCCCCGCCCGCCACGCTTGCCAACTACGCGTGGAATGCCGCCGTCTTCGGCGTCATGAGTGGCCTTATCAGCCCCCTTGTCTCTTGGGCGGCGCTCCGTCGCGTTCCCTTGTGGCGGACCTTCGCGGAGCCGCTCGCGTACGCCGTGGCGGGTGGAACCGCTGCGGTTATTCTCGGCGCACCATTGCTGCTTCTCGTGCTTCCACCACTCGGACTCGCCGCCGGATTCGCGCGACTCGCCCGCCGCCACAGAGCGCCAGTTCCCGTGCTTGCTTCCGGGCCGGCTAACGAGCGTTGAAGCTGCCAAAGGAGCTATTGATGATGCGCGCGGTGCGCGCATTCTTATGTGTTCCTTTGCAGCTTCTGTGATGCGGCGCCCCGCGTCAAGTGCCACGCGCACTTGCCGTCGTAAACTCTGAATTGTCTGCGCGTCCTCGAGATGCTGCTCAGCCTTCTGTTCGCGCTCGGGTTGAGGCTCGTGGCCTCGGCGCATTTGGGTGGTGCGAAGGGAGTGGGCGGCGCCAACTAACTCTCGGCTCTCGACCGCGGCCATAAGCTGCGACGCGCTCGCCCAACTCCGATTCAGTCAACTCGATTCTGCGCAGCTCCTACTCACGCCGTGCGTTGCTCCCGTAGTACTTGGGTACGAAGGCGCGCGGGATCGTACGGCATACCGTCGCGCCACATCGCGTAGAGAATGCCCGCCAGGCGCCGGGCGACGGCCACCGCTGCGATGCGCTTCCCGCGCCGCGCGGCGATACCGATGGCCCACGCGCGCAACACCGCCGTCTCCTCCCCTTTCGTTCGAAGAATGCGCCACCCGGCCTCCACCAGCAGATACCGCACGCGCGAATTCCCCGCTTTCGTGATCCGACCAATCCGGCGTTTCTCGCCGGAGCTCCGCTCTCCTGGCACAAGGCCCAAGAACGCTTCAAACTGATGCGCCGACGCAAACCGGTTGATGTCATCCGCCGTCGCTACGATGGCGCTCGCCGTGATTGGGCCAATGGATGGCCCCGTCGCCAACAGCTGCATTGTCGGATCCGCGCTCACCAGGGCCGTGATGCGGCGGTCGGCGGCCACAATCTGTTCGTTAATCGGCGCGAGCACTTCGAACAGCGGCAGCAGCTCGGCACTCAACGTGTCGGAGAGTTCCAAAGCGGCAATCCGGTGCGCGACGAGATGGCTGTCGCTCGCCGCCACGCGAAGTCCGTCCCGACGCACCAACGCTTTCGCCACCGCGATGTAGCGTGTGCGCGTCCGGACCAGCGCGTCGCGTACCGCGAGCTCTGCCCGCACGTGGCGCCGCGCCGGCGACAGGCGATGGGCGATGCGATACGCTCCCAACCGACAGGCCTCCATCAACGTGCGCGCATCCCGACGATCCGTCTTCGTGCGGCGCGAGCGCGTCGCGTACATCGGCGCGAAGTTCGGATCAGCCACGATGACCTCATGGCCCAGACTCTCGAGATGTTGCGCGACCCACTCGCTTTCGGTGCTCGCCTCCAGCAGAAGGCGGGCACGGCCACGCCCTCCGAGTACTGCGGTGAAACGCTCACGACTCGTCACGATCCGCATTTCCACGATCCGCCCATCATCCTGGCCAATACAGAGTTGACTCTCGCGCTTGTGGAGATCGAGTCCTATCGTATCCATGGCGGCTGGCCTCCCGGTGTGTGCCTCGTCGCGAGACGATGAGCACGTTCTTATCCTGTGGGGCGAACCATGCCACCACGTTGCCGTGGAGGTCCAGCCGCTTCATACCAACTAACTCGGGCGTTAGGTTGCACCCGCGCATCACCAGGCGTATGAGACCTCGTGACTCAATTCTTTTTGTCGCGGTCAGCGCTCTAGGCGCCCTAAGCATCGCTTGCGCCGGCCGCGCGCCTTCAGGTGCGCCGCCGGTGTCACAGGTCGTTGCGACGTTTTCGCCGATTGAGCGCGCCGTTCTCGGGGCGGCGATCGACTCCATCGCCGCCGGGTGGAAGGATTCAACGGCGCTTTGCCTGCGCGTCCTCGGCGGGCCCGCAGGATGGGAGTTGCCCCCGCGTGATCTGCTCGAGGCTCTCCACACCCGGCATCAGCCCCTTAGCGTAGCGGCATGTCCTCGCACATACGCGAGCATGGTTCTTCGAACAGACTCACTTGGCCATCCCATCCTCGCTCCGCCCGGCTACGTTGATCCTTACATCCTCACCGTCGGACGCCCGCAGTTTGAAAGTGATTCATATGGGTGGGTCCACGCCCGCGAGTTGCAAGGCACTGCGGGCCGAGACTATTTATGCACCATCCAATACGTACGCGGGCGAGCCTGGGCGAATTGTGCGACGCTGACTCGCTGGGTTTACTAGCCTCGATTCCGCTGGCCGTGCAACCTAACACGCGTTGCAGCTGCCGGGCGCGAGACTTTAAGGAAGTCGTTGCGGTTGAGCGCCTGTACAACAATTCTTATCGCGACCGGCTTGACGCCCGTCGGGCCGACCGCCCGCAGCTGAACTGGGGCGTTAGGCGGATACACAGTTGGTTCGAAGGGATGGTTATGAGAAGCTTGAGACTGGCGGTGGCGCTGATCGCAACGGCCGCAGCCGGCTGCTTTCATCGAGCAAGTCATGGTCTGTGGCTTGGCCAAGAGGTGATCCCCCCGTCGGGCCTCGATAGCGTCGCCACGGCGCAGTGGATCGCGCAACAGCGGGCCCGTTGCCCGGGCCAGCTCCGTTTCAACGTCGATCACATGCCGACCTTTTCGCTCGACGGCTCTCCCGTACTGTATCAATCGGGCATTATCTCAGTTGTGTGCGTGCGACCGGAATCTTTGCCATCTCGACCATCCGCCTCCTATGAAGCGTCATCTGTCACGCCCATGAGCAAAGAGTGATGGGGAGACGTGACCAATAACACGGCGTCGACGCCATTGAGGGTTTGTTGAGTGGTTCGTCGCCGACTGGCTGCTTCGTCCAACCGCTCGCCGGACGTAATCGCCCGTGAGCAACCTCCTATCCGTGTCGACCGCGGTCGAGCACCCGAACGTTGTGAATCCGCCATAGGCGAAATGAAGCAAGGGAGAGGCGCGGACTCCTTCTAACGAACGGTTCGAAGCGCAGCGCGCTCGAGACCCGACGGCAATGGCGAGCCGGTCCCGCCAGGCGTGACGAAACTCGGTGAAGCAGTGGGTTATCCGCGCAGCACGGCACCCTCCGGCAGTTGCCCCTGATCGAGATACCGCCAAAACGCGATCAAGAGTTTTCGCGCCAACGCGACGATGCCAATTTTCCGAATCCGGCTGTTGCCCTTCCCAAATTTCTTTTGGTACCAGCGGGCGAGCTGACTCTTGGGTTGAAAGCGGAGCCACGCCCACGCCGTATTGATCGCGAGTGCGCGCACCCAGCGATTGCCCGCCTTCGGATGCCCTGCTCGTGCTGCATGTCGCCACTCTGATAGTGCGTATCCGTGAGGCCGGCGAGCCCACCGACCTGGCGCCGATTCCGAAACTGGCGCCAGGCGAAGAACTCCATCACGTAGAGCCACGCGCTGTCGATCCCGATGCCGCGGAGTTGATTCAGCTGGCGCACGCGCGCAATCGCCGGATCGTCGGTGAGGCGCAGCAGTGCACGACGCTCGTGTTTGAGGGCGCGAATCCGCGTCGTGTACGCCTGCACCGTGTCCCACTCACGCCGGAGACGCGCACACAGGAACGGCGGCAGTGGCGTGCCATCCCACCGCCGCGTGGTCCGCAGATGCGTCGGGAACTCGCGGAGCTTCGCCAACGGCACGCCTTGGCCGGCGAGCAAGCCTTTCATCCGATTCGTATGACGGCCGCGGTCGCGCCGGGCAAAGAGCAGCTCCCGGTGCACCTGGCGCCGATCTTCCTCGACCGACGTCGGCACATTGACGACACTCCACACCTTCTGCTCGCCGCCCTCGGCGCGAATCAGCATTGTGACCAGCTTGACCGCATCGAGCCGATCGGTCTTCGTGCGGCGGCGGCGCCGGTTGACTTCGATGCTCGATGAGTCGACGATGCGATTCGCGATGCCACGACTCACCAGATACCGATGCAACCAGAACCCGTCGCGCCCGGCTTCATAGCAGCTGCACACGGGCGCGGCGGCCGACAAGCCGAAGTGCGCCTTCGCTCGTGCGATCTCGGCCTCGAGCATCTTGAGCGATCGCGCTGGGATCTGTCGCCGCAGTGGTGGCTGATCCATGCCGGTGGTCATCGCCAGCACCCATTCGGTGTTGCCGAGCTCGAACGCGAGATATAAGGTAAACGGAGTCGGTGGACGGGTCGTTGCTGTTCGCATGCGCTTCTCCTTACGTGAGAGTTTGGAGGAAGCTGGAACAGTGGCGGCCCGTCTGCCTGGCCCGCTAGTTCTTTCATAAGTTCTAACGAACGCTGAAGCGTCAAAGGATTCATTGATTTGTTTGCGGCTGCGCCGCAAACTCTGATGTTCCTTTGCAGCTAAACTCGGGCGTTGGGCCGCAATCAATTTACTCTCATGCGTCGATTGTCCGGTCTCGCACTTGTCGCGGTCCTTCACGCGGCGATCTCTCCACTCTCCGCACAAGATCCGTTCGGCACATGGCAAGGAATGCTCGCGACGGCGGCGAAGCCACTGCGCCTCGTGTTCGACGTCGAGCGCGACAACGGCCGCCTCAAGGCGGTGCATTTCAGCATTGACCAATCCGGCTTCCAAAGTCCAGTTGCTGCCGACACGATCTCGATTGCGCCCCCCGCCCTGCGAATCGTATTCAGTCGTATACGCGCATCTTTCAGTGGCGCGATCAATGGCCGGGCCGATACGATCTCAGGAACATGGACTCAAGGGGGTTCGGCCACCCACTGGTACTCGCGCGGGCGACAGCACAAACCGCTTGGCGGGATTCCTCATCGCACTCCGTACGACAGATCTCGGTCGACTCGAGTGTCTCGCTCGAGGTACTCGATTGGGGTGGTACTGGACGTCCGGTCGTCCTCTTGGCCGGAGCCGGCAATACTGCGCACGTCTTCGATCAGTTTGCGACGAAGCTTGTCGGACGGTATCACGTCGTTGGCATAACGCGGCGCGGCTTTGGCCGCTCGAGCGCGCCCACGTCAGGCTACTCCGCAGACCGCCTCGGCGACGATATCCTAGCGATACTCGATTCATTACGGCTCGCGAAGCCGGTACTCATCGGCCACTCAATCGCCGGCGAAGAGCTGAGCTCTATCGGCTCGCGGCACGCCGAGCGCGTCTCTGGACTCGTATACCTCGACGCGGGGTATTCGTATGCATTTTACGACTCCGCGCAACAAAACACGTTGATCAACATGTACGACGTTCAGCGGCAACTCGCGAGCCTCTCACCTTCGCTGAGTCCGCGAGCGCTCGAGGGAATTCTAAACGAGCTGCTCACGACGAGCCTTCCCCTCATGGAACGGGCCATGCGCTCGTGGGCACAGAGCCTCACCGTGCGGCCGGATCGCGATGTGACGCCACCCCCGGCGGTGCGCGATCTTGTCGCCGATTCACTCTTCGCCGGTTTCGAAAAGTTTACGACCATTCGCGCGCCCGTACTCGCGATTTTTGCTGCGCCACGCGAACCGTCGTCCGCGCTGCTCAAAGACCCAGCGGCGCTTGCGAAGTCGGATTCGGCCTACTTGGCCGGCGTGATGCCGCAGATCAATGCTTTCCAGCGTGGCATTCCAGGCGCACGGGTAGCACGCATTCCTCACTCGAATCACTATGTCTTTCGATCGAATGAGGCAGAAGTACTAAAAGAGGTCTTCGAGTTTATCAATGGCTTGCGCTGACGTTGATGGCTTGAGGCACGTTCCACATGTCTGCATCTCGATCTGCGGCCTAACGAACGTTGCAGCAGGCGAACGAGCTACGGATTGCGCATGCTGCGCATGCGCCCTTATTTGACTCGTTCGCAGCTGAACTCAAGCGTTAGATGCCGACCAGCATCGACGCATGGCAGGTCCAGATGGATAGCACACGCGCGATTCATGTATTGGTCTTCGACGGTTTTGCCGATTGGGAGCCGGCTTACGCCCTCGCGGAGTT
>Ga0068864_100005642_pt1 | contig 10260 bp, 3 predicted proteins | sample KBSSwiS72_FD_66586 | JGI IMG/M metagenome (GOLD analysis project Ga0068864, IMG submission 66586) | Switchgrass rhizosphere microbial communities from Kellogg Biological Station, Michigan, USA - KBS Switchgrass S7-2 | ecosystem: Host-associated > Plants > Roots > Rhizosphere > Soil ...
GAGGGTCCGGGCTTCGGCAGCGCGGCGGACGCGGTGCAGCGCGGACGCGGCGGCGCGCCTGGCGCGGCGGCGGAAGGCGGGCGCGGCGCGCGCGGCGCGGCTCCAGCCGCACCGGCGGCGGGCGCACCGGCAGCGCCGGGCGCGACTCCACCGGCGGCGCCTCAGGGCGGCGGTGGCGGCGGTCTGGTCGTGCAGGGGCTTCCGCTCCTGAAACCGCCGTACGGCCTGCTGAACGCGATCGACCTCGACAAGGGCGAGCTCAAGTGGCAGGTGCCGCACGGTGACACACCGGACGCGGTGCGCAACAGTCCGGTCCTGGCGGGGAAGACGATCCCGAAGACCGGCCAGCCGGGCAGCGTCGGCCTCGTCGTGACCAAGACCCTCGTGGTCCTCGGCGATCCGTCGGTGACGACGACGCCGGATCATCCACGCGGGGCGATGCTGCGCGCGTACGACAAGACCAATGGCGCTCAGGTGGGTGCGGTATGGATGCCGGCGCCGCAGAGCGGCTCGCCGATGACCTACATGGCCAATGGGCGCCAGTACTTCATCGTCGCGGTCAGCGGCGGCAATTACTCAGGTGAGTACATCGCCTACGCGCTGCCGCAGTCCGAAGTGCGCCCGACCAGCCAGCCGGCCGCTCAGCGGTAAAGCGGATCGCAGCCGCATATCGGTAGTGTCCGCCTTCAGGCGGACTTTGTGGGGTCCGGCTTCAGCCGGACCTACATTCAGCTTTTCTTTCGAGGGGCCCGGGTGACCGGGTCCCTCTTCTTTTTTCGGCGCACACGCACCACGACGGCCACCGCGATGGCCACAGCGCTCGTCGCGACGGCGGCAGCCGACTTCGCGACCGTCGGCTGCGTCGCGTCGCGCGGCATCGCCACGTCGATTGCGGCGAGCGCGGCGCGGGCTTCTCGGACCGCCGGCAGATCCGCGTCGGCGCCGTCGAAGTTCGCGAGCAGCTCCGTGTACCTCCGCCGCGACACCTCGGGTCGTGCGGACGCCGCGGCCGCACGCGCGAGGCCCAGGACGGAGAGTGACCGATTCGCGCCGCGCTCGAGCGCCGCCTCGAACGCCGGGATTGCTTCGGCCGGCCGGCCGATCTCGATCAGAACCTCTCCGAGAAGCTCGTGGGCCGGTTTGATCGGGGCCGGCAAGCCGAGCGGCGCCGGAAGCTGCGCTTCGGCGGCCGCGGCGCCGCGGAGCAGGGCAATCGCTTCGTCGGGCCGTCCGGCGGCCAGCGCGACCAGCGCTGCGAGCTCGCGTTCCATGATCGCGATGGCCGGCAGAAGATCGCCTTCCCGCGGATCGTGCGCGCGCTGACCCAGGGCGTCCCTGGCCCGCGCGGCGACGGCGCTGTTGCCGCTCCGCGCGGCGCTGACGCCGAGCGCGAACAGCTCGTTGACGTTGCCGAACTTGCTGTCCGCGGTCATCAGGTTCCAGCTGCCGGTTTCGATGATGTAGCGTGCCCGCATCGAAGCGAGATCGCTGAGCAGCGTCAAGTCGCCGGTCGCGCCGACGATGGGGGCGATCTGATCGATCGCCGCGCGGGCATCGCGGTAACGGCCAAGCTGCAACTGCTCGTACTGCAGCCACGCGAGCGCGTGAAAATTGCGCATCGCCGCGGGCAGATGTTTGCGAGCGATCCATGCGTCGGATGCGGCGAGAGCGGCCACGTCGGACGCGGCCGCATCGTGCCATTGCCCCAGCTGCAGGAAGATGTGCGCCGGCATGTGGCGCGTGTGACTCGAGTCGGGCGCGATGCGCGCGAGCGTGCGCGCCGCTTCCAGGCCCAGGCGCGCATGCGCGGGGTCGTCGTCGTTGTGAATCAGGTAGTGCAGCGCGCCGGTGTGCTGCGGCGCCGATCGCAACACCTTTTCGAGAATCGTGGAGACCTGCATCTGCGTCTGGCTCCCGGCGAGGCCCGCGCCATGGCCCTCGTGCGCGTCGGCCGTGCCGATGAGACCGCGCGTCATCGTGCCGAGCAACGCGAGCGCGTAGAAGGAGGCGACGTCCGGATCGTCGGGTTCACGCGCGTACAACTGACCCATCGCCTCGGCGTACGCGCGCCGCCTCGCCTCGGGCGTGCCGTCACCGAACAGCCGATCGGCGGCAGCGAGGAGCGCTTGATCCCGTGGCCGGGCGGCCTTCGCCATTCGTGCGGCCGGCGTCGGCGCGAGACGCGCCAGCGCCGCGCGCCCAGCCTCGACATTTTCATGGCCCCACAGCGACTGGTGCCAGGTCATCGCCTCGCCCCAATAGGCCATCGCCAGGGCGGGATCGATCTGTCGAGCCTGGACGAAGGCCTCGTTCGCGTCTTCGTACTCGAACAAGTGGAGGGCGGTGACGCCGCGTTGATAGACAGCGTTTGCGCCGGTCTGCGCGAAGGCACGTCCGCCGAGCGCCAGCAGCACGCACGCCGTCGCGCGAAGATGTGAAACCGACCTTTTTGTCCGTTGCACCTGCATTGGAGTGCTCTTAGAATAAGCCCCGTTTACATACTCGTTACTGTTCAAATCGGATTTCATCCAGTCCCCAGGGCTTCATCTGACCGTTGTTAGCTGCTGTTCGGAGGTCGTGGCTGTCGCCACGACATTGGTGGGAGGATGCCATGGTGAGACGTTTCAGACTTGCGGTCTGCACGTTGCTGGTTCTCGCGGGGGCGGCGGCCGTTTATGCCCAACAGTTCACAGGCGGTGTTCGCGGCGCCGTGCGGGACGCGAACGGCGTCATTCCCGGCGTGGCCGTTACGCTCACGAACGAAGCGACAAACATCTCGCGCGAAACGGTCACCAACGAGGTTGGCCAGTACAACTTTCCCGCGGTGCCGCCCGGCACCTATACGCTGAAAGCCCAGATCAGCGGCTACAAGCAATACGAATCGAAGGGGTTGATTGTCGGCACGCAGCAGTTCATCACGATCGATGCGGTGCTGGAGGTTGGTTCGATTTCAGAGAACGTGACGGTCACCGGTCAGTCGCCCCTCATCGACACCGCCACGGCCTCGACCGGAGGGGTGCTGGACAAGGCGACACTCGACGCGCTGCCCTCGCCCGGCCGCAACGCCTTCCTGATCGGGATCACCGTGCCGACGTTCACGCCGACGGGTGACCCGCAGTTCAACCGGCAGCAGGACCAGTCCAATGCCTCGATCGTTTCACTGGGCGGCGGCGGTATGCGAGCCAACAACTACCTGGTCGACGGCGTGCCCGTCACGGAACTGCGCGGCCGCGCCGTGCTCAACCCGACCATCGAGGCGGTCGAGGAAGTGAAAGTCCAGGTTCACACCTACGATGCGGAAATGGGGCGCACCGGTGGCGGTGTGTTCAACGTCACCGCCAAATCAGGGACGAACAACTACCATGGCTCCGGGTTTTATCAAACCCGGCCGGTCTGGGGGCAGGCGCTCAACTATTTCGATGCGAAGACACCCGGCAAGACCAAGGAGAATACAGGCCTCTCCGACGCCTACTATCGGTTGTACGGCGGGGGCGCCGGCGGGCCGATCGTCAAGAACCGGACCTTTTTCTGGGCCGCCATGGAAGGCTATCGATCGGGCACGACGCGGGGTCTCTCGGAAATCTGGCCGAGCTTGAACCAGCGCAACGGTGATTTCTCTCACTCTACGATCGGCGGCGCGCCGGTCGTGCTCTATAACCCGTACTGCCGCAGCGGAGTTGCCAGCGCCAAATGCCCCGCCACCGGTACGGGATCGATTGCGACGGGCGGTCTGTTCACGAATGCGATCATCCCGCTCACACATCCGGCGGTCAGCCAGACCGGGCTGAACATCCTCAAGACGTGGCCGAGCGAAACCATCAACGGACCGATGGCGGCTAACGAGGATTTCAACCCGAACGCCGTCGGCACCGGGTTCCTCAATGACGTCGCGGACATGTTCACCATCAAAGGTGAGCACAAGTTCACCGACAAGTCGTCGCTGAGCGTCCTCTACATCTACAACAAGACCGACGAGCCCGGCACGACGATCATGAAGGCCGACAAGCTGTTCATGGCCGACCAGGATCAGTGGTTCGGTCCGCTGCGCCGGCGACCGCACGTCCTGGTGGCCAACAGCACGAACATCATCAACGATACGACGGTGCTCTCGCTGAGGTACGGCTGGACGACGTGGCAGGACTCGTGCGACCAACAGGCGTTCTCTCCGGGGCTCCAGTCGCTCGGTTTCAGCCAGGCCTACGTGAACGCGCTCCCCAGCAAGGAGATATTCCCCAACCTCACGTTCGACCAGGGAACGGAGGGCGTTGGCGGGTGGGGCCCGATCCCGGTTCGCTGGAAGGGCAACTACGCCATCAACGGAGCGCTGACCAAACTGATCGGCAGCCACAGCATCAAAGTGGGCGGAGACGCCCGACGCCTGGGCGTTGCGCTCTCGACTGAATCAAATCTGGGCGGCAGCTTCTTCTTCAGTCCGAACTTCACCAGCCGGAACGGTGCGGGCGGCCATGAGATGGCGAGCCTGCTGCTAGGCCTGCCGTCATCGGGTTCTGCGCCCGCCAACACCGGCGACGGCGAGTGGTTCACACGCTACTGGGGCGCGTACTTCCAGGACGACTGGCGCGTGAATTCCAAAATGACACTCAATTACGGCCTGCGCATCGAGCACGAGGATGGTCTGCGCGAAGTGAACAACCGGCAGACCGTGGGTTTCGACGAGAACGCCGTGAACCCGATCGACGCGCTGGTGCCCAAGGCGGGTACGTTGCTCGCTGGCCGGACACTCAAAGGCGGCCTGCTGTTCGCGGGCGTCGGCGGGGCCAATGATTATCAGGGCAATCCGAAGACGATCAAGCCCGCGCCGCGCGTCGGCCTGACCTATGCGGCCAACCTGAACACGGTTGTTCACGGTGGCTACGGCCTGTTCTGGGCACCCTGGAACTACGCCTACAACCAGCACGGCCAGATCGGGTTCGCTCGAACGACGACGCTCAGCCAATCGAGCGCTGAAGGGGAAGTCCCGCTGACCGTCCTTGACAACCCCTTCCCCGCCGGCCTGCAGCAGCCGGTCGGAAGCGCGCTGGGGCTCCTTACCGGTGTGGGTGGAAACGTCACCTACATCGATCAGAGCAAAGCCTCGCCGTATGTGCACCAGTATTCAGTCGACGTTCAGCGCGAGCTGCCCGGCCACATGGCGGTGACCATCGGCTACGTCGGCGCGACAGGGCGCGACATCGGGTTCGGCGGGACCTCAGAAACTACCGCGATCAACATCAATCAAATCGATCCGGCCGTTGCGCGGCAGCTCTTTCCGCTCGGGAGCGGCTGGGATCCCGCGAAGCTGCGTGAATCGATTCCCAATCCGTTCTTCGGCATCGCCGCGGCAGGTGAGCTCGGCACGCGTGCAACCATCCAACGCGGGCAATTACTGCGTCCCTTCCCAGAGTTCGGCGACCTGCTGAAGACGGAAGCGACGGCCGGCAGTAAGCGCCAGTATCACGCAGCGACCTTCAGCCTCGAGAAGCGGACCGGCACAGGCCTGTGGGGCGGTCGTCTCAGCTACACCTTCAGCAATTCGAAGGACAATCAGTTCGGCCAGCCCAACAACTACGGTTGGCGCGCGACCACGCCGCAGAACAATTACGACCTGAACGCCGAGTACGCCACGAGCATCTACGACTCGCCGCACCGGATCATCCTCGCGCCGATCGTCAACCTGCCGTCCCCCAAAGATCGTGGCAGCCTGTCGTACGCGCTGCTCGGTGGCTGGAACGCTTCCGCGATCGTCGAAATGGTGAGCGGCGCGCCGCTCAATGCCGTGATGAGCCAAGGAGCGTCGGACACTGACTTAGGTCTGTTTGGCGGCCGGCAGCGGCCGAATCTCGTGGGCGACCCGAACACGACCGGTTCCGACGCGGATCGCGCCGCGTCGAGTGGTCAGGCGACCGCGAGGTGGTTCAATGCCAACGCGTATGCGAATCCCGGTCTCGGAGTGTACGGGAACGCACCCCGCACCAATCCTGACGCGCGGTTCCAGTTCCGCAAGAACGTGGACCTGGTCGTCGCGAAATCGACGTCGTTCGCGCACGGGCAGAGCGGGGAGATCCGGTTCGAGATTCTCAATCTCACGAACACCGCGAAATTTGGGAACCTGCCCACCAATAACGCGATCGATTCATCCGCGTTCGGCCGCGTCGACGTGCAGGCAGGGTTCAGTCGCATCTGGCAGTTGAGCTTCCGCTACCGCTTCTAGACGGTGCCACGTCCGGAAGAAACCGCGGAGTCCGCGGAGAACGCAAAGACCAATACGTCTCAGCGGTCTTCGCGGTCTCTGCGGTTCCTGCTGATCCGTCCGGGCTCAACACCCTGTAGAATAGGGCTATGAAAATCAAGGCCGCGGCCATCGCACTCATTCCGTTTGCTGCCGTTTTCGTGCTGCGCGCGACCGTCCACGCGCAGCCGCCGACCAAGTCGATCTGGGACGGTGTGTATACTCAAGCGCAGGCCGATCGCGGCAAGGCGCTCTATGCGGAGTCATGCGCGTCGTGCCACGGCGGCGAGTTGACCGGTGGAGAAATGGCGCCCCCGCTCGCGGGCGGCGAATTCATGGCCGGCTGGGACGGCCTGACCATCGGCGACCTGTTCGAGCGCGTCCGTATCTCGATGCCGCAGAACGCCCCGGGGACCTTGAGCGGACAGCAGAACGCCGACATCCTCGCGTTCATGTTCAGCGCGAACAAGTTTCCTGCCGGCGAGGCGGAGATGCCGAAGGAAGCGGGCATCCTCAAGCAGATCAAGTTCGAAGTGAAGAAGCCGTAGATCGGAGAATCCCGGATACGTAAAAATGGAGCGTCCCGTCAGGGACGCTCCATTTCTTTGTCGCGCCCGCCTCCGATCGGCCAGAAACCTGTCCAGACGGTCACAAAGTTGTTGCACCGCTTGACAGTCCCCTCCTAGAATCGCCGCATTCCCGAGACTTCTTAGTCGGACGGGTTGTCATTCAACATCGGAGGAACCTATGAAATTCCGAGCTACGCTCATGCTTGGAGCGTTGCTAGTCGTGGCCACCGCGGGTTCGGTCTTCGGTCAGGGCTTCCAGGGAGGCTTGCGCGGGTCCATCAAGGACGCTGGCGGTGTGATTCCCGGTGTCGAAGTCACGCTCACCAACGAGCAGACCAACATCAAACGGTCCTCGGTGACCAACGAACGCGGCGAGTTCGTGTTCGCGAACGTCGATCCGGGCAACTACGCCGTCAAGGCGACGCTGCAGGGCTACAAGACGGTGGACCGCGGCGCCATCCGCATCGGCACCCAGCAGTTCCTCACGCTCGATCTGACGATGGAAGTCGGATCGATCACGGAGAGCGTGACGGTCACTGGGCAGGCGCCGCTGATCGACACGTCGAACGCGTCGACCGGCACGACGCTGGACTCGGCCGCGCTGCAGACGCTGCCGTCGCCCGGCCGGAACGCGTTCATGATCGGCGCCTCGGTGCCGACGGTCATCCCCTCGGGTGACGCGCAGTTCAACCGTCAGCAGGATCAGACCAACTCGTCGCTGATGTCGCTCGGCGGCGGCACGCGCCGCGGCAACAACTACACGCTGGACGGCGTCCCCATCACCGACATGCGCAACCGCATGTCCGCGGTGCCGACGACCGAAGGCGTCGACGACCTGAAGGTGCAAGTGCACACCTACGACGCCGAGATGGGCCGCACCGGCGGCGGCGTGTTCAACGTCACGGCGAAATCGGGCACCAACAGCTACCACGGCACCGGCTTCTTCCAGACGCGTCCGATCTGGGGCCAGACCAACAACTACTTCAGCCAGAAGGCGAGCGACGCGGCGACGGCGCGCGGCGACGCCAAGACGGCGGCGCTGAACGCGAAGCCGAACAGCCCGTACTACCTCGGTGGCGGCGGCATCGGTGGCCCGATCGTGAAGGACCGGACGTTCTTCTGGTTCTCCAACGAGCAGTACCACGACGTGCAGACGCGCAACAGCGCGTCGCGCATGCCGACCGCGGCCGAGCGGACGGGCAACTTCTCCGGCCTGGTCAACACCGCCGGCCAGCCGGTTATCATCTACGATCCGCTGACCAAGCTGCCGTTCCCCGGCAACATCATCCCGGCGAACCGTATCAACCCGGTCGCGGCGGCGATGATGAAGTACCTGCCGCTGCCGGATATCGACGTCGACAACGGCTCGGACAACTACGCGCGCACCTCGCTCATCAACAACAACTTCGAGACGGAAATTGCGCTCAAGATGGAGCACAAGTTCACCGACAAGGTGTCGTTGACCGGCTTCTATCTCTACAACCGGACGAACGAGCCGTGCCAGAACTACTTCGGCACCGCCGACCAGAACGACCCGAACCGGTTCGCCGATCCGCTCGACTACATCCTCAAGCGCCGGCCGCAGCTGCTCGCCCTGAACAACACCTGGGTGCTGAGCGACAGCTCGGTGATGTCGCTGCGCTTCGGCATGACCCGTTTCCCGGACAACAACACGCTGAGCATTCCGTTCGACCCCTCGACGCTCGGATTCAAGTCGAACTTCCTCAGCCTGATCACGATCCCGAAGTTCCCCCAGGTCGACCTGACCAACGGCTACGACGCGCTGGCCGGCCGCACACTCGGCGCCATCAACCCGACCGAGATCAACTGGAAGTCGACGAGCGCCAACGCGGCGTACTCGCGCTTCTTCGGCTCGCACACCATCAAGGTCGGCGGTGACTTCCGCAAGATCGGGATGGACAGCTACCTGCCCGGCCAGAGCGCCGGCCTGTTCACCTTCGACAACGAGTTCACCTCGGCGAACAACTCGAACAGCAACGCGACGTCGGGGAACTCGGTCGCGTCGTTCCTGCTCGGCTATCCGTCGGCGAACTCGGGCAATACCAGCCAGTTCACCGTTTCGACGCCGATGAACGTGTACACCTACTATGCCGGTGGCTACGCGCAGGACGACTGGCGCGTGAACTCGAAGTTCACGCTTAACTACGGCCTCCGCCTCGAGCACGAGACCGGCCTGGCCGAGGAGAACAACAACTTCACCGTCGGCTTCGACCGGACGGCGACCAGCGCGCTGTCGTCGGTCATCATCCCGGCTGACGCGCTGGCCGGCACTGCCGCCCATCCCGTCGTCGGCGGCCTGATGTATGCCGGCGTCGGCGGCAATCCGACGACGCAGGGCAAGCCGACGAAGCTGAAGGCGTCGCCACGGGTCGGCGTCGTCTATTCCTTCAACACCGACACGGTACTGCGCGGCGGATACGGAGTCTACTGGGCGCCGTTCAACTATCAGGCGCCGAGCACGGCGACCAGTAACTATGGCCAGGTCGGTTACACCGCGAACACGTTTGTGTCGCAGACAGCGGGCACGCCCACCGTTACGCTCGACAACCCGTTCCCGAACGGCGTGCTCCAGCCCTCGGGCAACACCCGCGGCTTCCTGTCCGGCATCGACAGCGACGCCAGCTTCGTCGATCAGGACCGTGGCTCACCGCGCGTGCAGCAGTGGTCGGCCGACCTCCAGCGCGAAATCGGCTCCGGGATGGCGCTGACCTTCACCTACATGGGCGCCAGGGGCGATCACCTTGCGCTCGGCGGCTCGAACGAAGTTCCGGTCAACTGGAACCAGCTCGATCCCAAGTACCTGGCGCTCGGCAACGCCGCGCTCAGCGCCCAGCTGCCGAACCCCTTCTTCGGCAACCCGAACGTCCCGGCGTCGCTCTCCACGCCGGCGACGCTGGCGCGGTCGCGGCTGCTCAAGCCGTTCCCGCAGTTCAACAACGTCTACGCCCGGCAGGTGACCGAAGGCCGGAACCAATACAACGCCGGCATCATCGAGTGGACCCGGCGTCTGAGCCATGGGTGGGGCGGCCGCGCGAGCTACACCTACAGCATCCTCAAGGACAACCAGATCGCCGAGACGAACTTCTACTCGGCCGTTGCCGGCACGCCGCTGAACAACTACAACTACAACCCGTCGGCGCCGGCGTGCGCCGCGGGCCAGAACTTCACCACCGCCTGTTACAATCCCGACGCCGAGTTCGGCTATGGGATCCTCGACGTGCCGCACCGCATCATCATCGCGCCGCAGGTCGAATTGCCCTTCGGCAAGGGCAAGAAGTACGCGAGCAGCAGCGACCTCGCCGACGCGATCGTCGGCGGCTGGTCGATCGCGTCGATCACGACGTGGCAGGCCGGCTTCCCGCTGAACGTGCAGCAGAGCAACCCGAACAATATCCTGGGCGGCAGCACCGGCGCGCGGCCGAACCTGATCCCGGGCGTCGA
>Ga0068864_100005643_pt1 | contig 10259 bp, 9 predicted proteins | sample KBSSwiS72_FD_66586 | JGI IMG/M metagenome (GOLD analysis project Ga0068864, IMG submission 66586) | Switchgrass rhizosphere microbial communities from Kellogg Biological Station, Michigan, USA - KBS Switchgrass S7-2 | ecosystem: Host-associated > Plants > Roots > Rhizosphere > Soil ...
GTTGGTGACCGGGTCGAACGAACCGGGGTAGATGGCGCGTCGCATGTTCATTGAATGTTAGAGGGTAAAACGGAAATCGTAAATAGCCAAGTTGGCGTCTTGTAACGGAATCTATCGGGTGCTAGGATGCCAGCAACGATTTAGGAGTTACCAAATGGCTCGCAATCTCACACAAGCTGATGAATACGTTCTTCCGGAAGAGCTGCTGGGCCTACACCCACCAATAACCCCGGAACAATTCGAAGAACTCTGTAGCGAGTACCGAGACCTGCGGCTTGAACTCACCTCAACCGGAGAATTAATTGTAATGCCGCCTACGGGTTCACTAACTGGTAAACGCACTTTCAACCTCACTGCTCAACTCGCATTGTGGTTCAAAGAGCATGGCACAGGTGTTTGTTTTGCCACTGACAGCGGATTCACTCTGCCAAACGGTGCTATTCGGGGTCCGGATGCAGCATGGATGAAACGCGAAAGATGGGACAGATTGACCAAGGAAGGAAAAGAGCGCTTCGCTCCTATTTGTCCAGATTTTGTCGTTGAGCTTCGCTCGCCGAGTGACAGTCTAAGAGAGCTAGACCTCAAGATGTTTGAATATCTGGAGAACGGTGCATTGCTGGGCTGGTTGATCGATCCTTCTAAGCGAAGAGTCTATGTGTATAGGCCAAATCAGGAAACTGTTGTTTTGGATAACCCGGAGACTGTCTCCGCTGATCCTCTCCTCCCCGGCTTTGAGTTGAATCTCACCGAGCTTTGGTCTGTTGACTAAAACCATTCACAGGTCCAGGATTTACATCATTATCAAGATGTGTTTCAATACGATTTGACAATCTGACGTGGTGAGTTAAAGCGACTTGCGGCCACGTAAAATAATCCGCTAAACAGCTCGGTGATTAAGTTTCAGGCTCCGCGTTGTTAGGCGCGGGGCCTTTGTTATTGCCTATGCCGAATCTTCTCGAAACACTTAAAGAACGCATCGTCGTCTTCGATGGCGCGATGGGGACCAACTTGCAGGTCCAGAACCTTTCGCTCGACGACTTTGGTGGACCTCGCTTCGAAGGTTGCAACGAGAACCTGCTCATTACGAGGCCTGATGCAGTTGAAAAGGTCCACGCAGGCTTTCTCGAGGTTGGCTGCGATGTAGTCGAGACGAATTCGTTTAATGGCACCCCGGTAGACTTTGCCGAATACGACGTCGCCGATAAGGCTTACGACATGAATGTGCTAGCTGCGCAACTCGCCAAACGCGTAGCCGCAGATTATTCCACCAAAGAAAAGCCACGTTGGGTTGCCGGGTCGATGGGACCGGGTCGCAAACTGCCAACCCTGGGCCATATCTCCTTCACCGATCTTCGTGATGCTTATTCCGTGCAGGTGCGTGGACTTCTTGATGGCGGCGTTGACTTGCTGATCGTCGAGACGTGCCAGGATGTACTCCAAACAAAAGCCGCACTCGCCGCGATCTTCGCTCACTTTAAAGAGTCACGTCGTCGCGTTCCCGTCATCGCGCAAGTCACGATTGAAGTGTTTGGCACCATGCTGAATGGCACCGAGATTTCCGCAGCCCTGACTGCACTCGCGCCGTTCCCAATCGACGTCGTCGGCATGAATTGTGGTACTGGTCCAAAGCACATGACGGAGAGTATTCGCTACATCTGCGACAACTCGCCGCTTCCGGTTTCAGTTCTTCCCAACGCAGGCTTGCCTTCGGTAGTAGAAGGCAAGATGCACTATGACGAGACGCCCGAGAGTTTCACGGCTCAACTGGTCCACTTCGCAAATGACTTTGGCGCCAACATTGTCGGCGGCTGTTGCGGCACGACTCCCGATCACTTGCGTCTCGTCGTCGAAGCGATGCAGCGCATCACTCCGAAACAGCGTCACGCGACGACACTACCCGCCGCATCCTCAATCTACATTCAGCAGCCATACGTTCAGGATGCATCGTTTTTGATCGTCGGCGAGCGCGTCAATGCGAGCGGTTCGAAGAAGATGCGCGATCTGCTGAATGCGGAAGACTGGGATGGACTGGTAGCACTCGGCAAGGAGCAGGAGCGCGAAGGCGCGCACATTCTCGACGTGAACGTCGATTTTGTCGGCCGTGACGGCGAACGGGACATGCACGAGCTGGCTTCGCGACTCGTCACGAACGTCAAACTCCCCCTCATGTTCGACTCGACTGAGTGGCAGAAGATGGAAGCCGGACTGCAACACGCCGGCGGCAAATCGATTCTTAATTCGACGAACTACGAAGACGGTGTGCCGCGCTTCGTAAAAGTGATCGATCTGGCGAAGACGTACGGCGCGAGTGTTGTCATCGGTACGATCGATGAAGACGGAATGGCGCGCACGGCTGACGGCAAGTTCAAGATCGCGAAGCGAGCGTATGAACAGGCGACGACCGAGCTGGGCCTGCCCGCTTCGGACATCTTCTTCGATCCGCTCGCACTGCCGATCTCTACGGGCATCGAAGAGGATCGTCGCAACGCACTCGAAACAATCGAGGCAATCAAGCGAATCAAGACTGAGCTTTCCGGTGCATACACGATTCTCGGCGTGTCAAACGTCTCTTTCGGACTCAATCCCGCTTCGCGAGTAGTTCTGAATTCCGTTTTTCTGCATGACGCAGTCGAAGCAGGGCTCGATTCCGCGATTGTTAACGCGAGCAAGATCGAGCCCCTTAACCGCATTGGTGAAACGGAACTGAAAGTCGCGCGCGAGCTAATCTACGACCAGCGCAGATTTGAAGGAGACGTCTGCGTTTACGATCCGCTGACCGAGTTTACGAAGCTCTTCGAGGGTGTGAAGTCGAAGACCAAAGAGAAAGCTTCGAAAGGTGAAACTGTCGAGGAGCGTCTGAAGAATCACATAATCGATGGCGAAAAGATCGGTCTCGAGGATGAACTGAAGACCGGTCTCGAAAAATACTCAGCGCTCGACATCGTCAACAACATACTGCTCGACGGTATGAAGGTCGTCGGCGATCTCTTCGGCAGCGGACAGATGCAACTGCCTTTCGTGTTGCAGTCTGCGGAAGCGATGAAGGCTGCGGTGAAATTCCTCGAGCCGTTCATGGAAAAGAAGGGTGGCGCGACCGCCAAGGGCACGATGGTGCTCGCAACAGTCAAAGGCGATGTTCACGACATCGGAAAGAACCTCGTCGATATCATCCTGACGAACAACGGTTACAAGGTCCTGAATCTCGGCATCAAGCAGTCAATCGAAGCCATCCTTCAGGCGTACAACGAACACGGCGCGGACGCGATCGGCATGAGTGGCCTGCTGGTAAAGTCGACGCTGATCATGCGAGAGAACCTCGAGCTCATGAACGAGCGTGGCATCAAAGTTCCTGTTGTGCTCGGAGGCGCCGCGTTGACGCGACGTTACGTCGAGGACGATCTGAAGTCGCTCTATCACGGCCAACTCTACTATGCGCGCGATGCGTTTGCCGGGCTGCACACGATGGACCAGTTAGTTGGAGACACCAATGGCGAACAGAAGGTTCAGGAAACGACAGAAGGATTGAGTGCTGAGGCGGCTGACGACGTCGAAGATTTAATTGGTGAGGAACAGAAACTCGGCATTCGCAAACCCACGAAGACGCGCACGCGGGTTACAGGAGATACGACGCACACTGAACGTTCCGCAGTGAGCCGCGACGTGCCGATTCCGACGGCGCCATTCTTCGGCTCGCGCGTCGTCGATGACATTCCGCTCGACGATGTGTTCGCGTTCATAAATGAGACCGCGCTATTCAAAGGTCAGTGGCAATTCAAGCAGGGCCGAATGCCGCTCGAAGATTATCAGGCGCTGGTGCGCGAGAAAGTTCGACCGATCTATGAAGAGATCAAAGACCGCTCGAAACGCGAGAAGTTGCTGGTGCCCAAAGTCGTCTACGGTTATTACGAGTGCCAATCAGAAGGCAACGATTTGATCGTCTACGACGAGGACAGGGAAGTGCGCTTCACTTTTCCGCGTCAGCCGGCGGGAAAACATTTGTGCCTCGCCGACTTCTTCGCGTCGCGCGACTCCGGCAAGAAGGACGTCGTCGCATTTCACCTCGTCACTGTTGGACGGCGCGCGAGCGAGTATTCGCACGAGTTATTCAAATCCGACAACTACTCTGACTATCTCTACTTCCACGGTTTGAGTGTCGAGAGTGCGGAAGCTCTCGCCGAATTCTGGCACAAGCGCATTCGTGAAGAGCTTGGAATTGCCGGCGCGGATTCTCCGAATCTGACGCGACTCTTCAAGCAGGAATATCAGGGCTCGCGTTACAGTTTTGGTTATCCTGCCTGTCCGCGACTCGAAGATCAGGAGAAGCTTTTCGCCCTCTTGAATCCTTCACGTATCGGCGTCGATCTCACGGAGGAGTTTCAACTAGAGCCAGAGCAATCGACTTCGGCTATTATTGTCCACCATCCGGAGGCCAAATACTTCTCGATTGACTGACTTTGAGGTCCTAACACCGTTCGAACGTTTCGCTTTCCGTTTCGTCAGGCGCATGAATCAGGGCGCCTGGAAGCGATTCTGGACTTGGTGTCAAAGCACACTTGGCGCCGGCTGGATCCATCTTTCCACTTACAACATCATGAACGTCTACGGTCTCGAGCATGTCGAGGCCGCTTCGCACGACCGGCCATTGCTGCTGGTCGCAAATCATCGTTCGTTCTTCGACATGTATGCCGTTTCGACGGTGCTCTTTTACAGGACGCGTTGGACCAAGCGACTCTTCTTCCCCGTGCGCGCCAGATTCTTCTATCAGTCACCGATCGGATTGCTGGTGAACTTGATCATGGGCTGGTGGTCCATGTATCCGCCATTCTTCGCCACGGGTGATAATCCGCTTCCGGAGAAGCGCGCTTTTGACAAGTTTTCTTTTGAAGTGCTCGTAGACCTCGCGCGTTCGGGAGCGGGAAACGTGATCGGGTTTCATCCCGAAGGAACGCGTAACAAGAACGACGATCCGTATTCGTTCCTGCGTGCGCAACCGGGCGTGGGCAAGTTGATCATGGAGGCAAAGCCACAGGTCATTCCCGTGTTCATCGCCGGCTTATGTAATAGTTTGCCAAAGCAGGTGGCGCGTAACTGGAATCGCGAGGATGTGATTCGTATCCACTTCGGACCGATGCTGGACTTGAGTGAACACCTATCGAAACCGGATCGACTGCGCACGCACAAAGAGATCGCTGACGCGGTCATGGGGAAGATCGCCGAACTCGGTGAGAGTGATAAAGCAATGAAGCTTAGCCACGGATTACACGGATTTACACAAATCGAACATGTCAGTAGTGATAGTTAATCCATCGTCAGCCAGTGGAGGCACTGGTGAAGCATGGCCGCAGATCGCGAGTGATTTGCGTTCACAGTTTGGCTCGTTCCAGGTGCTGTTCACGACACATCGCGGCGATGCGGCGACGCTCGCGAGCGAGGCGGCCCGCAAAGGCGCGAAGCTGATTATTGCGTGCGGCGGCGATGGCACTATCTCCGAAGTCGCAAACGGAATTCTCTCTTCAGGTAAAGACGCTGAACTCGGGATCCTGCCAAGCGGAACGGGCGGTGATTTCAGACGAACGCTCGAGATCCCTTCACGCGCTCGCGATGCTGCGAGAGTGCTTCGGACGGGACGCTCGGTGCGCATCGATGTTGGTAGAGTTTCATATACCGAGCAGAACGGAGCTGACGCGACACGTTATTTCGTCGGTGTTGCTTCCTGCGGCATGAGCACGAAAGTTATCGAACGAGTCAAAGCAGACGAAGTCTCGTTTGCGAGCGCGTTGTTGAAGACTGCAATGCGCAATGCACCTGTGCGTCTCGTAGTTCAGCTCGACGACTCTCACGAGCGGCATCTCGTTGTCTCAAACCTTTGCATCGCTAACGCGCGTTACTTCGGCGGTGGCATGAAGATCGCGCCCGATGCAAAACTCACAGACGGTAAGCTCGACGTCATAAGCATCGGCGATCTGAGTGCAACGAAGATCTTCACCAGCGCTCCACGCATCTACACCGGATCACACCTTTCGATGCCGGAAGTGAGCCACGCCCTGGCTCGCAAGATAACTGTGCGCACAGCCGATCGCGCTACCGAAGTCCCGCTGGAAGTCGATGGAGAACTTCCCGGCCGACTTCCGGCAACTTTCCAGATCATTCCCGAAGCCTTAAGAGTGCGCACCTGTGCGTGATTTGTCACAAGCTTGTTGACTTATCTCGCAATCGTACGTTAGCGCACCGATCCGCGAATTGACCGTTGCTACCCTGCTGCTTCACCAACAAGGAGGGACATCATGAGTAACGAGCAGTTAATCAAATCAGCACAGGTTTGGTTTGTAGCCATAGTTTTGGCCTGCGGGTTCTGGGTAGTCGCCGGCAAAGCTGGCAGCCAGGATCAGAATTCCAACCAAAACAGCAACAGTAACAGCAGTAGTCGTTCGCAGAACCAGAACAAGAGCAACCGCAACTCAAAAACCACTGGCGCCAAAGGCGAGCAAACCGCCATGGGCAACATGAGTTCGCAGGACAGAGACTTCATGATGGATGCTGCGATGGGCGGCATGATGGAAGTCGAGCTCGGTCGCATGGCCGCTCAGCAAGGTTCCAGCGACGCCGTGAAACAGTTTGGACAGCGCATGGTCGACGACCATTCGAAAGCAAACGAGGAGTTGATGAGCCTCGCATCGAGCAAAGGAATCACTCTTGCCACAACGATGGACGAAAAGCAGCACAAGGACATGATGAAGCTGCAAGCTATGACGGGTGCTGACTTTGATCGTGCTTACTCGAAGATGATGCTGAGCGATCACAAGAAGGATGTTTCAGAGTTTGAGAAGCAGAGCACGAAAGGCACCGATCCGGATCTGAAAGCGTTTGCTTCGAAAACACTACCGACGCTCAAGGAACATCTGCAGATGGCCAGTGCGCTTCCAGCCAATCAGAGCGGCGGCAAGATGAACAGCAATAAGAACAGTAACAGCAACTCCAATCGTCCGTAGTCACGAGATTTGCTCGGCGCTTACTTGTGTGCAGTGCGTGTCATCGCGGCGCGCACTGCACCACACTGGCCGAACCAACCTGCCTAAATAGTCGCCAACGCGGCGTACTGGAACTGTGCACCCACACTTCCAGAAAATTTTCTCTTTTCGTGTATCGCTAAAACTTCTATGATGCCCGTAGTAGCTCATGGATGATAGACGTACTAAACCCCGACTAAGCGTTCATCTAGATGCGGTTTGGGATAGCGAAGAGGAAAGACACTCAGCTCGCATCACCGACCTTTCCGAGGGCGGCTGTTACCTCGATACCGTGGGCGAGGTAATGGTGGGCGAGATCGTTGCGTTTCGTGTTTTGCTTCCTGACGATGATTGGCTTTACCTCGAAGGTGAAGTGCGGCATCATCGCCACGGAATGGGTTTCGGTGTGCAGTTTGTCGATCTAAACGAAGAACAACAGGAGAATCTTTTGCGTCTGTTGCAAATCGCGAGAGCAGCCGGTCCTGAAGCTCCGGCGATTTGTGCAGACCTGGTTGAGGATTGAGCCGCTTCTGAAGTCTCGACCTTCTGTGGTCCACGAACAGGAGCTCCCCCCAGAGATCCTCACGATGTAGGCCCGCCAGTGAGGTGCCCGACTAAACCGACGACTAATGGCGATCAAAGGCACTTTGAAAACGATGAGTCTGGTTGACCTGCTGCAGTTTCTAGCGGCAGGCAGGAAATCAGGCACCCTCAAATTCGATCACGGCAAAATCACCAAGCAGATTTACTTCAAGAAAGGAATGATCGTTGGCTCGAAGTCTAACGATCCGCGGGAGTATCTCGGCCAGGTCCTGCTGCACTACGGAAAGGTCGACGAAGTGCAGCTGAAGATTGCGCGCGAACTACAGCGGACGTCGGGCGCAAAACTTGGAGAAGTTCTTGTCGAGCAGGGATTCCTGAGTGAAGACGATGTTCTGAGTGTCCTGAAGACGAGGACGCTCGACGCCATCTACGATCTATTTGTCTGGACTGACGGTGACTTTGAGTTTTACGACGACGATCCTTTACCGGAAGACCTGCTGCTGATTGAGGTCGAACCCACCACCGTTATCATGGAAGGGATTTATCGTATCGACGAGTTTGCTCGCTATCATACGTTGATACCATCGGACAGAACCATACTTGAACTCAATGCCGGCTGGACCTCGTCACTAAAGCTCGGCAAGGAGTTTCGCCAGGTTCTTTTCTTTGTCGAGAAACGCATGTCGGTGGCTGAAGTCTGTTATCACATGCACGCGTCGGCGTTTCACGTTTATGGTCAACTCTACACGCTGATCAGTGAAGGTGTTGCTCGTGTGGTTGGGGAGTTGCCCGAAGACAGTCCAGCGCTGGTTAAGGAAGTCGAGGACTTGCCGGAGAGTGTGACCGAGATGGTTTGGTCTGCCGAACGCAAGCTTGATGAAGATCCGGACGCGGCTTTGGAGATCATTCAGAAGGCGTTGCAGCAGCAACCCAACAATCCCGAAGCGCAGGCGTTGTTGCCGGTAGCGGAGGAGAAGTTCATCAAGCGCGTTTACGAAACGGGTGGTATCTCGCCAAAGTCAGTGCCGCAGTTGCGTGCAGTTGACCTGACGACTGTGCAGATCGATCCGCAGGAAGGGTTTGTGCTTTCGCGGATCAATGGTTCGTGGGATATACAGTCGATACTTTCGATCTGTCCGTTTCGCGAAGCCGATTGCTTACGAATGATTAAGAAGCTGATGGAGCGCGGGATCGTTGAGATTAAATAAAACTTTGGAGTGCGGCGGCCTGGCGCCGCTTTGTTCTCGATCGGGCGCGTTCGATAAAAAAGCGGCGCCAGGCCGCCGCACTCCAAGGAGGCGCTCAGTTCTGATCGCGTCGTTGGTCCTTTGTGGTCTGATGATTACTGCAAGGCCAGCGACGCAGATGCAACCCGGATCACTGTGCGAAAGTAGCGAGAAGATCGTGTTCAACTGCACGGTCGGAAAATCGTCGAAGATTGTTTCGTTGTGTTCTTCAAAAGAACTGACGAAGGACAAAGGCTACTTGCAGTATCGCTTCGGCTTGCCGGGTAAGATCGAACTCGAGTTTCCAAAACAGCGTGAACAGACGCAGTCTGCGTTTAAATACGCACACTACTTCCGCGCGCAGTTTGATCAGACTGAGATCAGTTTCACTTCGGATGGATACGAATACGCGATCTTTGATGACTACAACGGCGAGCAGAAACCCGCTCAACGCGATCAGGGAATCCGGATCACACCGCCAGGCGGCAAAGAAACCACACTCAACTGTCGTGGCAAAGCAAGGGCTCAGTACGGAGATCTTGCCGAGGTATTCCCGGAACCTGAATAGGTTTCTCCGCAAAGGTCAGAACAAAGAAATGTCGAGACACCGGATGCGCTAGGTTGCGCCAGCGTGAAAGTGTACGCTCCTTCACGACATCAAAGCCTGCGAGACTGAAAGTCCTGCGCCAATCGTGTTCTCGTTGAAACGTGCATGGTCCAGTGCGGTCGCGCCACTGTCGATCGTGTGTCCAGCACACTGCGCGGTCCCACCAGATCGAAGGTATGTCTTCATAAATGATCGCCACACCGCCGTTTCTCAACACACGACTGACTTCATTCAATACCAGACGCGGATCTTGCGCGTGGTGTAATACGTAACAAAGCAGCACGGCGTCGAAGCTGTCGTTTCTGACAGGAAAATGTCGGCCATCGTAAGGAAGATAATTGATCGGTGCGTCCGCCGTGTTCGTGCCAACGTCGAGTCCAACCACAGTTTTGCCGAGCATGCTCTGGAGATGATGCGCTATAAATCCGTTGCCACAACCGACGTCGAGCACGTCAGCGCGTGCGGGCAGCACACTCGCAACTTCAAGCGCCATGTCATATGCTCGACCAACTTTGCGTCGTCGTCGTGCACGCTTGAAGCGTCGCTTGATCGTTGTCGTTAGACTTGTCACCGCGTGTGCTTAGTGCAACCTCGATGCCGTCAAAAAATCTGAAAAAATCCGCGTAAATCGGAAGTGCAGGAAATATGCGTCGCCGATAATTTCTGACAACAGACATCCGTGCTTATCGGTATAGGTCTGTGGCAAAATCGCTCGTATGACGAAACTTCTTATGACTGCTCTGTTACTGACACAAACTCTTCCCGCAGGATATTGGTCGCTCGAAAAGAGCCAGCCCATAATCGACAAAACGCAAACGATTCGTCTGTCGGGTGACCTCTCCAAATTATCGGACGGTGAGCGAAAGGCTGTGGCGA
>Ga0068864_100005649_pt1 | contig 10253 bp, 8 predicted proteins | sample KBSSwiS72_FD_66586 | JGI IMG/M metagenome (GOLD analysis project Ga0068864, IMG submission 66586) | Switchgrass rhizosphere microbial communities from Kellogg Biological Station, Michigan, USA - KBS Switchgrass S7-2 | ecosystem: Host-associated > Plants > Roots > Rhizosphere > Soil ...
GCCGATCTGCACCGCCAGGGCAACACGATCATCATCGTCACGCACGACCTCTCGATCGCCGCGATGGCGCAGCGCCAGGTGGAGATCATGGACGGGCTGATCAAGGTGGAGCAGGCGGCGTAGCCTGGCCCCATGGCTCTGAACGGCGCTTTCCGCGAACGCCTCCGCAACTCGTGGGTCGAGATGCGGGAGAACTTCACGCGCTCGACGCTCCAGTCGCTCGGCGTCATCCTCGGCGTGGCCTCCGTGCTCGGCGGGTTCTCGATCTCGGACAGCATGCGCCAGCGCTCGATGGAGCTCTACGTGAAGATGGGCGGGCTCGACAAGCTGAACGTCCGGCAGTCCGCCGTCGTCAAGGAGGGCGCTCCGACCGCGCTCCAGACCGCCAACCTCGGTCTCCGGGTCGCCGATGCCGACGAGGGCGAGGGTATCGACGCGTCGCCCGTCGACGGCGTCTCGATCCGCAAGGACGCGCGGGCCCGCGTGCGCTCGCCGTACGCGGACCAGGAGCGCGACATTCGCGGCATCGGCCGCGACTTCCTGGCGCTCGACGGCTACCAGGTCGACCAGGGGCGCGAGTTCACGGTCCACGACATCGACTCCGGCGCGCCCGTCGCGATCCTCGGGACCGAGGCGGTCGCGGTCTTCTTCCCCAACGGCGACGCGCTCGGCCGCACGCTGCGCGTCGGCGACACGCCCGTCCAGGTGGTCGGCATCCTGAAGGAGCGCGTCTTCCGGTTCCGCGACGGCCAGAACAACATGTTCCGCTGGCGCAACCGCATCATCGCGCTCCCGACGACCCTCGTCGCGCGGCGCTTCGAGGGAGACCGGTACCACCGCGTCGACCGGGTCACGTTCCGGATCCGCAAGCTGGACGCGATGGCCCAGTTCACGAAGGGACTGTCCTCCATGCTGAAGGCGAACCACCGGCAGCAGGAGGACTTCCGCCTCGACGACATCGGCGCGCGCATCCGCAAGGAGCGGTCGCAGGGAAACGTCTACGACCTCATCTTCCTGCTCTCCGGATTCCTGTCGCTGATCGGCGGCGGCATCGTCAACGTCAACATCCAGATGGCGACGCTCAAGGAGCGCATCCGCGAGGTCGGCGTCAAGATGGCGATCGGCGCGCCGGGGCGGGAGATCTTCAAGGAATTCATGACCGAGGCGCTTCTCCTGACGGCGGCGGGATCGCTCGCGGGGCTCGTCATCGGAGTCGGCTTCTCGAAGATCATCACGGCCTCGATCGGCGTGCCGCTCCACATCGACCCGAAGAGCTTCATCTCCGCCTACGGCCTCGCCGCGGTGTTCGGCTTCGTCTTCGCCCTCTTTCCGGCGTGGAAGGCCTCGCGGCTCTCGCCGATGGAGGCGCTGCGCTATGAGTGAGGTCGTCGGCGGCCTCGCCGTCCCGCATACCGCCACCTCGACGGACCGGATCGCGCGTCCGCGCCAGCTCTCCGTCGGCGCGCGCATCGCGCTCGGCTGGGAGATCGTCAAGGGCGGACTGGTCGAGCTGTGGTCGCACAAGCTCCGCTCGACGCTGACGCTGACACTCCTGATGCTCGGCGTCTTCGCGCTCGTCGTCATGTCGTCGGTTCTGGACGGCGTCATGGACAAGATCGCGATGGGCTTCTCCGGCATGAGCTGGGACGGCACGATCATGCTCGCGCCGGACTCGCCCGCGACGACCGAGGAGCAGAAGCGCTTCGCGATGAGCCCCGGCCTGCGCGCGGAAGACCTGCCGCGGCTCACGGCTCCCGATCCGAGGATCCTGGCCTACCTGCCCCGCGCGACGAAGCAGTCCGCCGTCAAGGTCGCGGCCGGCACCGAGCGCTGCTGGATCAACGGCGTCTGGCCGGACTACGGCCGCTGGATGAACCGCAAGATCGGCATGGGCCGCGGCCTCACGGACGACGACGAGCGCCGCCGCTCGACCGTGGCCGTCGTCGGCGCGACGCTCGCCTCCAAGCTGTTCGGCGGCGCGGATCCCGTCGGGCGGGACATCACGGTCGAGAGCGTCCGGTTCCGCGTCGTCGGCGTGCAGGCGCCGAGCCAGATCTTCTCCGAGGAGCTCTGGTACGACGCGAACGGGATCACGATCCCTCTCCAGACGTACATGGACCGCATCGACCCGGATCACAAGCTCGCGAGCGTCGCGGTCAAGCTCGCGAAGAAGCGCGACACCGCCGAGGTGTCGGCGACGATGATCGGCCGGGCGAAGCAGGCGCACCACGGGATCCAGGACATCAAGATCGTGGACCTGGAGGCGGAGTCGGCGCGCGCCTGGCAGAACTTCATGGACCAGATGCGCGGCTGGAGGGTCGTCCTCACGAGCCTCGCCGCGACCGTGCTGCTCGTGGGCGGCGTCGGCGTGCTTTCGGTGATGCTGATCTCGTTCTCGGACCGCCGCTACGAGATCGGCCTGCGCAAGGCGATGGGCGCCTCCGACGGCGAGATCCTCGTCCAGTTCCTCCTCGAGGCTTGCGTGCTCGCCGCCGTCGGCGCGTCGTTCGGCACGTTCCTCGGTACGGTCGTCTGCAAGGCGCTGTCGGCGAACTTCCCCTACGGGCTCGTGGTCAATCCGATGGGGCTCCTGATCGCGTGGCTGACCGCGCTCGTGCTCGCGGTGGTGTTCGGGATGTACCCCGCGTTCAAGGCGTCGCGGCTGAGCCCCATGGAGGCCATGAGATAAACCGCCCCGGCGCCTCGGGCGCCGGCTCCTTGAAGCCCCTCGCCCCAGCAGGGGAGAGGGGTTTGGGGTGAGGGCGAGGGCCGCGAGATAAACCGTCCCGGGGCCTTGGCTACGGACTCGTTCGGTTCCGCGACATCCCTCATCGGACCGTTCCCGTTCCAACCGTCTCGAGCGCGCCTTCGCCGCCGAAGAGCGGCTTGCCGGCGAGCGCCGTCTTCGCCCCCCAACCGCCGAGCGCCGCGACCAGCCCGACGGCGATCATTCCGTCGTAGAACACCCAGCTGGACGGGTCGGCGCTGCGCAAGCCGTAGCCGATGAACGCCATGCTGACATTCGCCGCGACGCCGGCCAGGACTCCGAACCGGATCGTCGTGAACACGATCGCCGCGGTCGCGATCAGGGCGGGTACGAACGCGGCGACGCCGAGACCCGGAACCGAGTACTGGCTGGCAAAAAGCAGGGTGACGAAGAGAGCCGCGAGCCAACCCACGCGGACCAGACGCCGCACGAGAATCAGGAAGAAGACGATCCCGAGGATCAGGAAGACCGCGCCGACGCCTAGGCTGACCAGCCAGGCGATGGTCGCGCCGACGTTCATCGGCGCCTCCGCGCCGAGCCCGTGCGGCAACGCGCCCCGCGCGCCGAGCTTCGGCGGGATCAGCACGCGAGCCGGTCCGACGAGGAGAAACGCGAACGTGCCGACGACCGCTCCGACGAGCGCGTCGCGGCCGACGAGAGGATCGCGCCAGCGTCCCGACAAGGCCCGCTGCCACGAGATCAGCATCTCGGGCCAGCGGCGCCGCGCGAACGGCTCGAGGGCGACGTAGAGGATCCAGTAGATGAGCCCCGTTCCGGCGGCGTTGTTCAACGCCTCGAGAAACAGCCACAGCTCGTCGGAGGTTCGAACGTGATGGCCGCCGAGCACCCACATGAAGAGCGTGAGACTTCCGATCGCGACTCCGAGCCGCAGCGCCCCGCGGCGATCGCTCCTTCCCGATCGGAGATTGCGGCGCACGAGAATCGCGCCGGCGGCGATGCAGAGGAACAGGATGCCCTCGAAGATGAGCTCGCCGCGGCCCGCCGCGATCGACGTCGGCAAGCTCTCCGGAGCTGCCCAGGGGCCGAGCCAGAGGAAGCTGATCGGCCGACCGTCGTGGGAAGCCGCCTCCACGCGCATCGTCGCGCCGGGGCGGTCGGGATGCGGCCCCTCCCAGGCGGCGCGCTCGGTCGCGTAGCCGCGCGGCGACCACCGGGGCGCAACCGAATGGAATCGGCCGATGTCGAGGCCGGCCTCGCGAAAGAGCCGGCTCCAGTCCGTCGCGCTGGAGGCAACGGCGCTTTCCTCGAACGCCGGAGGCACGACGGCGAGCCCCAGCAGCCTTCCCCGGGGATCGATCCGGACCTCGGCCATCCCGGACTCGATCGGAGCCGGATTGTCGGAGGTCACCGTCGGCGACGGGAAGGGCCCGGTCATCGCGAGCCATGGAACCAGCGGCGAACCGGCCTGCCGATAGACGAACGCCACGGCGTCCCGTGAGAGATCGCCGGAGAGACCGCCGTGCTCCCGCGCCCATTCGAGGAACGACCGGTCGGTATGGAACCAGCTCGCGGAGTCGGCGCGCTTCTCGATCCCGACGGTCTGAAGAATCTCGCGGGCGCGCTCGCGCAGGGCATCCGGCGGCTTGTCGAGCGCGACCAACGCGTCGATGGTCGCCCCTGGAACGAAGACGATCGCCAGGGCGAGGGCCGCGGCCAGAGCGAGGAGGAGAAAGCGCGCCCTCGACGGCGACAGCGAGCCGCGTTCCCCGGCGGCCGCCACCATCTCCGGGGACGGCGTCTCCCCCGCCGCGAGCGCGGCCGCGAGCGGATCGCCGCCCGGCAGCTCCGCCGCCACCCTCGCCACCGAGGACGGCCTCTGCGCCGGATCCTTCTCCAGGCACTTGAGAATCACGCGCTCCACCGCCGGATCGAACCCGGGGGCGACGGAAGACGGCGCCGTCGGGGCGTCCTCCGTGTGTTTCCTCCTGAGCTCGTCGAGGCTCGCGGCGTCGAACGCCTTCCGGCCCGTCGACAGCTCGTAGAGCACGAGGCCGAGGGCGTAGACGTCGCTCCGCACCGACGCGCCTTTGCCCGCGAGCTGCTCCGGCGCCATGTACGCCGGCGTTCCGGAGACCTCGCCCTCCTGGACCTCCGAGGCCGCCACGGCGAGGCCGAAGTCCGTGATCCGCGCGCGGCCGCGGCCGTCCACCATCACGTTGGACGGCTTCAGGTCGCGGTGCAACACTCCGCGGTCGTGCGCCGCGGCGAGACCCGCGCACAGCTCGCGCGAGATCTCGAGCGCCTTGTCGGGCGGGAGCCGGCCGATGCGCTTGAGCAACGACGCGAGGTCCTCGCCGTCGACGTACTCCATCGACAGGTAATGCTGCCCGTCGATCTCGCCGACGTCGTAGACGCGGCAGACGTTCGGGTGCGAGACCTGGCGCGCGATGCGCACCTCGGCGTAGAAGCGGTCGAGACGATCCTTCTCCTCCCCGAACCGTCTCGGCAGGAACTTCAGCGCGACGGGCTGCCCGAGCTTCAGGTCGTCGGCGCGGTAGACCTCGCCCATCCCGCCGCGACCCAGCAGTCCGATGATCCGGTACCGCTCCGCCAGGATCGCTCCGGGAGTGAACCCGCCCGCCGGGATCGAGTCCGACGACGCGAGGCGTCCCACCCGCGACGAGGTCGGAGGCCGCCGCGCCCTCTGCGCCATCGAAGGCGACGCCACGTTCGTCGGCAGCTGCGACACGGACGACACCGCCTCGCCGCACGAAGGGCAGAAGCGGCCGGAGTCCGGAATCTCCGACGAGCAGGCCGGACAGGGAATCACGGAGACGCGATTCTATGCGCCGGGCGCGCTCGACGGTCGCGCGGGCCGTTCATGTCAGCGCCGGCTTCTCCTCGAGCGCGAGATCCCCGAACAGAGGCCTCCCCGCGAGCGCGGTCCGCGATGCCCACCACGCGAGGATGAGGAGCAGACCGAGAGCGATCGCGCCCGCGTAGAACATCCAGCTCGACGGATCGCTGGTGTAGATCCGATAGCCGTAGATTCTCCGGCAGGCCTCCAGGACGAACGCGGCGAGAAGACCCAGGCGCACCATGACGAACAGGAGGACGCCGATGGAGAGCGCGGCCAGCGGCAGGGTCACGGCCGGCGCCGGAGCTCCGAGATATTGCCCCAGGAAGACGGCGCCGACCACGAGCGCGGCGATCCACTCCTTCCGGACGACCCAGCGAACGAGAACCAGGAAGAACACGAACGCCAGGGTCCGGATCAACGAGTCGAACGTGATGCTGAGGAGCCACGCGGTCGCCCGAAACGGGTTGACCGGCGCCTCCTGATCGAAGCCGTGCGGCGGCGGTCCCGACAGATGCAGGAGCGGCGGCAGCAGGACCCGCGCCGGGCCCAGGACCAGGCCCATCGCGACGCCGACGGCCGCTCCGATCAGGACGTCGCGTCCGACCAGCGGATCGCGCCACCCTCCGGACAGCGCCCGGGTCCAGGAGATCAGCATCTGCGGCCAGCGCCGGCGCGCGAACGGCTCGAGCGCCAGGTAGACGTACCAGATTCCGACGCCCATCGCGGCGGCGTTGGACAGTCCGCTGATGAGGTTCCAGACCTCGTACGTGCCGGAGAGATGATGAGAACCCAGCGCCCACATTGCGATCACGACCACGTAGACGGCGATCCCGAGACGCAGGGCCCCCCGGCGATCGCCGCGCCCGGCTCGGACGTTGCTCCACGCGAGCCACGTGCTCGCGATGACCACGACGAAGAGGATCCAGCTGAACACGGCGAAACCGGGATTGAGTCGCGGAGCCTCGCGGTCCGAACCCGACCACGGCCCCAGCCATCGGAACGAGACCGGGCGCCCGCGATACGACGCGGCCTCGACGCGCATCGTGAGGCCGGGGCGCTCGGGATGCGGTCCCTCCCAGGCCGCGCGCTCGGCGGCGAAGGCGCGCGGCGTCCATCGCGGCTCGACGGGCGAGAACGTCCCCATGTCGAGTCCCGCCTCTCGGAACAGCGGGCCCCAGTCGGTGGCGGGCGCCGCCGCGGTCTCCGCGTCGTGCTCGGGCGGCACGATCTCGAGCTTCACGAGCCTCCCGCTCGGATCGAGTCCCACCTGGGCCATGCCGGGCTCGACGGGCGCCGGGTCGAACTCGGTCGCGAGCGGACCCGGAACCGCGCCCGCCAGACCGTTGTTGGGGACGAGCGGGTCCCGCGCCTGACGATAGGAGAACTCGATCGCGTCCCGGTCCAACCCGCTCCGGAACCCCCCGTGTCCGCGCGCCCAGTCGAGGAACTTCTCGTTCGTGTCCCAGACCTCCGCGTAGTCCGCGGGCTTGTCGGGAAGGCCGACCGCGCGCAGGACCTCCCCGGCGCGCTCGCGCAGGAGCTCCGGGGACTTCTCCACGCGCACGAACGCGGCGAGGTTTGCGCGCGGCGTCAGGACGATCGAGAGCGCGACCGCCGCCGCGAGGCCGAGCAGGAGGAAGCGGACGGTCGACGGCGCGACGCCGCCCTGCGCTCCGGCCGCTGCGACCATCTCGGGAGACGGCGTCTCACCCGCCGCCATCGCCGCCGCGAGCGGGTCTCCGCCGCCGGGCAGCGCCCTCGCGACCTGGGCCGCGGACGCGGGGCGCGCCGCCGGGTCCTTCTCGAGGCAGCGCAGGATCACGCGCTCGACCGCCGGGTCGAATCCGGGCGCGAGCGCCGACGGCGCCGTCGGCGGATCCTCCGCGTGCTTGCGGCGCAGCTCCTTCAGCGTCGCGGCGTCGAAGGCGCGGCGCCCCGTGTAGAGCTCATAGAGGACGAGCCCGAGCGCATAGATGTCGCTCCTCACCGAGGCGCCCTTGCCCGCGAGTTGCTCCGGCGCCATGTAGGCGGGGGTGCCGGAGAGCTCGCCGTCCGGCTGCGCGTCCGCGGCGACCGCGAGCCCGAAGTCCGTGATGCGCGCCCGCCCGCGGCCGTCCACCATCACGTTCGAGGGCTTCAGGTCACGGTGCAGGACGCCGCGGTCGTGCGCCGCGGACAGTCCCGCGCAGAGCTCGCGGGAGATGTCGAGCGCCTTGTCCGGCGGAAGCCGCCCGATCCGTTTGAGCAGCGAGGCGAGATCCTCTCCGTCGACGTACTCCATGGAGAGGTAATGCTGATCGGCGATCTCGCCGACGTCGTACACGCGGCAGACGTTCGGGTGGGAAACCTGCCGCGCGAGGCGGACCTCCGCGTAGAAGCGTTCGAGCAGATCGGCCTGCCGCGCGAGATCGCGCGGGAGGAACTTCAGGGCGACGGGCTGGCCCAGCTTCAGGTCGTCCGCGCGGTAGACCTCGCCCATGCCGCCGCGCCCGAGAAGCCCGATCACGCGATACCTCTCGGCGAGGACGACGCCGGGCGTGAAGCCGCCCTTGTCGAGGGTGTCCGACGACGCGAGACGTCCGATCCGGGAGGACGAGCCCGCGTTCGGCCGGCGCGCGGCTTCGGCGACCGACGGGCTCGCGAGGTTCGTCGGCATCCGCGAAACCGAGGACAGCGCTTCGCCGCACTCGGAGCAGAAGCGGGCGGACTCCGGTATCCCGGAGCCGCACGCCGGACATAGGGTCAAAGCGAACGAATTCTAATGCCCGGGCTCCGATCGTCAGTTCTTCTTCGTGACCTTCCCGTCCATCACCGTGGTCCATGCCGCGCCGTCGGTGGACGCCTCGAATTTGAAGTCGTACGACGTCGGCGACGTCTCGACGATCGTGTAGCGGGTCTTCATGTTCGTGCCGCCGAGGTCGTTCTCGCCCGTGTAGGTCCACGTCTTGCCCGACACGGTTCCCTTCGCGACCTCCGCTTGTCCCATGTTGTTGAAGCCGGACCAGGTGTAGACCTTCTTCGCCGCGTCGTAGCCCATGACGCCGAGCCCGGACATCTTTCCCATCGGCGTCGTGGACTCGTCCTTGCACGAGACGAAGAAGTTGCCGTCGATCCAGTGGCAGCTCGAGCTCCCGGTCGCCTTTCCGCCCGCGCCCATCGGACCCGGCCGGATGTCCGCCTCGGAGGTCCAGTCGCCCACGAAGTAGGAGAGCTTCTGCACCTCGGGGCCCGGCTGCGGCGGCCCGGGCGGGGGCGCGGCCGAGAGGCGGGCGGCGAGAACCGCCGCGGCGGCGAGGGCGACGGAGATGCGCGTCTTCATTTCATCCTCCTGCGAGGTGAAGGGGTCAGGCCCGCCCGGCGGCGATGCGCGGGAGAGACCTGACCCCGGACCGTAAAACGGAGACCTGACCCCGTTACTTCTTCTTGGAGCTGCCCTGCGCCAGCGTCGACCAGGTCTTGCCGTCTTCCGACGTCTCCCACTTGAAGGTCTGCGTCGTCGGCGACGTCAGCGTGACGGTGTAACGCTGCTTGATGAGCTTGCCGCCCATCCTGTCCTCGCCCTTCCAGCTCCACGTGTTGCCCGAAACCGTTCCGGTCGCGTGCATCATCATTCCCATGCTGTCGTAGCCCATGTACTTGTAGACCTTGTCATCGGGGCTCCACGCCATCACTCCGTGGCCCTTCACCTCGCCCATGGCGCCCTCGCCCTCCGACTCGCAGACGAGCTGCCATCCGCCCTGGAACCACTTGCACTCGTCCTCGTTCTTCATCTTCCCGCCCGGCCCCCACGGACCCGCCTTCATCTCTCCCTCGCCCTCCCACTTGCCGACGAAGGCGTCGAGCTTGTGGGTATCGGGTCCGGGCTTCGGCAGGTCGGGGGAAGCGATCGTGATCGATGCGCCGAGCCCGAGAGCCAGCGTGGCGGTCAACAGTCTGAGTCGCATGAAACCTCCTCTTTTCGCGTGGATTCTATGCGCCGCACACCGCCCGTAAAGACGGATTCGACGAACGGCGGAGGGCCGGAACCCGGGCCGCGGCCTCCTCGGATGGGACGGGCCGCTCGGAGTCCGATTGCAAGCGCTTCCGTTATGCTCGCGAATCATGAGAATCCGGAGCATCGCTCTTGCCGGCGGCGCCGCCGCCGCATTCGCCGTCGCCGCTGTCGTCGTCGCCGCCGAGGGCGCCGCGGGAGGCATCCGATGGAACACCCCGGCGCACTGGACCGTCGGCGAGTCCAAGCCGATGCGCAAAGCCACGTACGTCATCCCCGCCGCATCGGGTAGCGGGTCCGAGGCCGGCGAGTGCGGCGTCTTCTTCTTCGGAAAAGGCCAGGGCGGCTCGGTCGACGAAAACCTGAGCCGCTGGTCCGCGCAGTTCGAGGGCGGGGCGCCCGCGAAGAGGTCCCAGACGACCGTGCATGGCCTGGCCGTCCACCGCATGGACGTCTCCGGAACCTACCTCGCGCCGGGCGGCCCGATGATGCAGTCGCAGGGCAAGAAGCCGGGCTGGCGTCTCTCGGGCGCGATCATCGAGGCGCCGGAGGGGCTCGTCTTCTTCAAGTGCGTCGGACCGGCGAAGACGATCGAGGCGGCGGAGAAGGACATCGAGGCGCTGATCCAGTCGGTGACGAAGGCGGCGAAGATTTAGTCAGGTCGTAGCGCCCAC